>Ga0209172_10002927_pt1 | contig 28046 bp, 43 predicted proteins | sample LarsenN4metaG_FD_184113 | JGI IMG/M metagenome (GOLD analysis project Ga0209172, IMG submission 184113) | Hot spring sediment bacterial and archeal communities from British Columbia, Canada, to study Microbial Dark Matter (Phase II) - Larsen... ... | reverse complement strand
GGGCCGCCCGCAACGCGCCGTGTTCCGGGCGGGCCAGCCGCGCCGACAACTGCTCGGGCCCCAGCGTCGGCCAGGCCAGCGCCAGCGCCAGGATCGTCCGCTCGTCCAGCGCGCTCAACCGCGGCGGCCGCCCTCGTCGCGGGCCTTGCCGGCGAGGGTGCAACCCGTCCCGGCCGTACGCCAGGTACCGCTTCCGCCAGCGGTAGAACAGAGTGCGGGAGATGCCGAATTCCCGGCACGCCCGCGTCACGTTGTGCAGCTCTTGCGCCCGCGCCATGACGCGCAGGCGAAACGCGTGTATGCTGTCGCCGAGGGTCATGCGACCTCCTCCCCGTCTCCCCATGAGGGGACTCTGTGCAACGGGAAGGATACGTCACATGACCCTCGATCCCTGTCAACACAATTGCGAAACAGTACAGCCTAGAGAACAGTCGTCGCGAGTGGGTGGGGAACGAGCGCACCGAGGCGACCTCGGACCGCCGGCCACCGACCACTTCTGCTATAATGCCGCGTGGTTCTCGGGGCGTGGCTCAGTCCGGCTAGAGCGCACGGTTCGGGTCCGTGAGGTCGGCGGTTCAAATCCGCCCGCCCCGACCAGAAGCAGCGGCGTCGGCCGCTGCTTTTCTGATTCCTCCGGGGCGACGAACCGTGGCCCCGGTCGGCGTCCAGAGTGGCGAAGTAGAATCGGGCCGCGCCCTCGGCCTCTTCCTCCTCCAGGAGCCCTGCCATGTCCCGAGTCGTTCGCTCCCCGCGCGGCACGCAGTTGACGTGCCAGAACTGGCTGATCGAAGCCGCCTACCGCATGCTCCAGAACAACCTCGACCCCCAGGTCGCCGGCGATCCGGAGAACCTGATCGTCTACGGCGGGCGCGGCAAGGCGGCCCGCAACTGGGCGTGCTTCGACGCCATCCTCGACACGCTGCGCGACCTTCGACCGGACGAAACGCTGCTCGTCCAGTCGGGGAAGCCCGTCGCCGTCTTCACCACCCACGAGGACGCGCCGCGCGTCCTGATCGCCAACTCCAACATCGTCCCGGCCTGGGCGACGCAGGAGAACTTCGAGAAGTGGGAGCGCCAGGGCCTGATCATGTACGGCCAGATGACGGCCGGGTCGTGGATCTACATCGGAACCCAGGGGATCCTGCAGGGCACGTACGAGACGTTGGCCTCGCTGGCCCGTCTGCACGGCTGGCCGAGCCTGCGCGGCCGGCTGGTCGTCTCAGCCGGCCTGGGGGAGATGGGCGGGGCCCAGCCGCTGGCAGTGACGATGAACGAGGGCGTGGCCGTTATCGTCGAAGTCGACCGCGCCCGCGCCGAGCGCCGCCTCGGCCTGCGTCAACTCGACCGGATCAGCGAGGACCTCGAGGAGGCGATGACCTGGGCGGAAGAGGCGCGCCAGGCCGGCCAGGCGCTTTCGATCGGCCTGATCGGGAACGCCGCCCGCATCCTGCCCGAGCTCGTCGTGCGCGGCGTCGTCCCCGACGTCGTCACCGACCAGACCTCGGCCCACGACCCGCTCTACGGCTACATCCCGGCCGGGCTGTCGCTCGAGCAGGCCGCCGACCTACGACGCACCGACCCCGACACGTACCTCCGCCGCTCGATGGAGTCGATGGCGCGGCACGTCCAGGCGATGCTCGACCTGAGGGCGCGCGGCAGCGTCGTCTTCGACTACGGCAACAACCTGCGCCAGCGCGCCTACGACGCGGGAGTCCCGGAGGCGTTCAGCTACCCGGGGTTCGTGCCGGCCTACGTGCGGCCGTTGTTCTGCGAAGGCAAGGGCCCCTTCCGCTGGGTTGTCCTCTCGGGCGAGCCGCGCGACCTGTTCCGCACCGACGAGGCGATCCTCGAGCTGTTCCCCGAAAACGACTCGCTGCGGCGATGGATCCGGATGGCGGAAGAGAAGGTCGAGTTTCAGGGGCTGCCGGCGCGCATCTGCTGGCTCGGCTACGGCGAGCGCGCCCGCGCCGGCCTGGCGTTCAACGAGCTCGTGCGCCGCGGCGAGGTCTTGGCGCCGATCGTCATCGGGCGCGATCACCTCGACGCCGGCTCGGTCGCCAGTCCCAACCGGGAGACGGAGGGCATGGCCGACGGGTCCGACGCCATCGCCGACTGGCCGCTGCTCAACGCGCTGATCAACGCCGTCGGCGGCGCGACCTGGGTCAGCATCCACCACGGCGGCGGAGTCGGCATCGGCTACAGCATCCACGCCGGGCAGGTCATCGTCGCCGACGGCACGCCCGCCGCGGCGCGTCGGCTGGAGCGGGTGTTGACGACGGATCCCGGGATGGGCGTGGTCCGGCATGCCGACGCCGGCTACCCGGCGGCAATCGCCTTCGCTCGGGAGCACGGCCTCCGGATCCCGATGTTGCCGGCGGGGTAAACACAAGCCCGTTTTGCTTCGCAAGACGAGTTCATGGCTGGCCCCGAACTTGCATCCCCAGGTGCTGTCAACGGAGGGGATGCATGTTCCGACCGACACCGATCGACCAACTCCGCCAGCCCCACCCCGAGCAGGAGCGCATCGACGCCGAGTCGGCGCGCTTGCTTCGGGAGGCCGTTCGTCGCAGGCTGGAGCGGATCCCGTACGCGCCGGCGCCCCGGACCATTCAGCCCAAGTCGTCGCCGAAGCCGTAGGCGCTGCGGCGCCAGGCCAGCAAACCTCACGGCATAACGCCGTCGGGCCGCACGATCGTGCGGCCCGACGGCCGATTCGCCAACCGGAGATCGGGCCTCGTGCCCGCCGGAGGCCGAGCCTACTCCTGCGGACCGCCCCCACCCGGCAGCGCTCGCGCCGGTTCACCGATACCTTTGGGCTGCCACTTCGACGGATCGGCACGCAGCCGGTGCAGGCCTCCGCCGCGGGCATGCACCTGGTCGAACCCCTCGGGCTTGAGGAACATCCCCTCGCCGTCGAGCAGGCCGGTGACCCCGGTCTGGCCGGGTTCGAGGCGCTTCGATTGACAGTAGGCGCACGTCGCCGAGTCGTGTGGTGTGTACTCGATGGGCTCCTCGTAGGTCGTGACGTAGCCCTCGAAATTGCGCATCACGATCTTGTGGTCGGAGGCGCTGATCTGGTAGTTGGGCATGAGCGGGATCTTGCCCCCGCCGCCCGGCGCGTCGACGACGAACGATGGCACGGCGTAACCCGAGGTGTGCCCGCGCAGCCCCTCGATGATTTCGATTCCCTTGGCGACCGGCGTGCGGAAATGGCCCGAGCCTTCCACCAGGTCGCACTGGTACAGGTAGTAGGGCCGGACGCGCATCCGCACCAGGTCCTGCACCAGTTGCCGCTGGATGTGGACGCAGTCGTTGACGCCGGCCAGGAGCACCGACTGGTTGCCGAGCGGGATGCCGGCCCGGCTCATCCGGTCGCAGGCCTCAGCCAGCTCGGCGGTGATCTCGTTGGGGTGGTTGACGTGGATGTTGAGCCACAGCGGATGGAACCGCTGGAGCAGGTCGCACAGCTCGTCGTCGACGCGCATCGGCAGGAAGACCGGAACGCGCGAGCCGATGCGGATGATCTCGATGTGCTCGATCGCCCGCAGGCGCTCGAGCAGCTCAGCCAGGATCTTGGGCGCCAGGGTCAGCGGATCGCCTCCCGATAGCAACACGTCGCGCACCTGCGGCGTGCGTTCCAGGTACTCGATCTGCATCTCGAACTCGGCGCGCGAGAACTGCTCCGCCGGATCGCCGACGATACGCGAGCGCGTGCAGTAGCGGCAGTACGAGGCGCACTGGGTCGTGACGAGCATCAGCACCCGGTCCGGGTAGCGATGGACCAGCCCCGGGACCGGCGAGTGGGCGTCCTCGGCGAGCGAGTCGGCCATCATGGCGGTGAACGGCTCGAGCTCGGCCGCCGTCGGGATGACCTGGAGCCGGATGGGGTCGCGCACGTCGTCCGGATCGATGAGCGAGATGAAGTAGGGCGTGATGTCGACGCGGAAGAGATGCGTGGCGGCCAGAGCCTTCTCCTCGCTGGGGGTCAGCCGCAGGACGCGGCCGATCTCCTCCGCCGAGTTCAGGCGGTGACTGAGCTGCCAGCGCCAGTTGCTCCACTGCTCGTCGGGGACGTCGGCGTAGATCGGTGCCCGGCGTGACCTGGTCCACTCCCGCTTCATCGTCCGCTACCTCCGCGCAGGGCTGTCGCCATTGTACCCTACGGCCCGCAGCGAGCCGGAAGACGAACGAGGCGGGTGCGCCCCGCCCCGTTGTTACCTCCACCGGTTCCCGGCCCCGAGTCTGCCGAAGGGTGCCGGGCAACGGCACGCTACCGGGCGCGCCGCTGCGTCCGGGAGCTCCGCCGCCCGGAGCCGCGGGCGGTCGCCCCCTGGCGTTCCCAGACCGTCGCCGGCTCGCCCTGAATCAGGCTCGCCGCCTCGACCGGCTGCGGAACACCGACCGGCTCGAAAGGCAGACCGTAACGCTCCGCCGCCAGGTACAGGATCTCGGTGATCAGGTCGTCGTAGACCATCCCTTCGGCGGCGGCCATGATGCACAGGTCGCTCAGTTCCGGATTCAGCCCGGGCAGGGTGTTGATCTCCATCAGGTACGGCCGCCCGTCGGCACCCAGGCGGAAGTCGACGCGCGAGACGTCGCAGGCGTCGATCGCCTGCGCGGCGCGCAGCGCCAGATCCACCAGACGGCCGCGCAGCCGCTCGGGGATGCTCGCCGGACAGACGTATTCGGGCGCACCCGTCGCACCGATATCGTAGGACTTGGCGTCGTGCCCGTAGATGCCCGGCGTCGACGAGACGTTGCTGTCGATCTCCATGACCGGGAAGACGTGGTAGCCGCGCTCGTCGTAGAGCGACGGCCGCCGCCGGCGATCGGGTCGACCGCGGTTGCCGATGAACCCGACGGTGAACTCGCGGCCAGGGAGCAGCGCTTCCACCAGCGCCGGCTGGCGGTAGACGCGCGTGATCCATGCCACCCGTTCCCGCAGCGAGGCCTCGTCGTGCACGATGGCGGCCGCGTCGACGCCCATCCCGGTGCCCTCGCGAGCCGGCTTGACGAACAGCGGAAACGTCAGCCGCGGGTCGAGCGGCTCGTCAGCAGCGGTGAACTCCTGAAAGGCGGCCGTCGGCAGGCCGACGTCGCGCCAGATGCGCTTGGTCTTGGTCTTGTCGAGCGACAGGGCGTTGGCGACGACACGCGAAGCCGTGTAGGGGATTCCCAACATCTCGCACAGCGCCGGCACGTGCGCTTCGCGCCCGTCTCCGCCCATCCCCTCGGCGATGTTGAACACCAGGTGGGGCCGCAGGCTGAGCAGCACTTCGGGCAGCGTGTTGTCCCCGGAGCAGATGTGGACCCAGTGCCCGTCCGACTCCAGGGCCCGCGCCAGCGACTCGATCGTCGAGGCTTTGTCGAACTCGGCCCCCGCATCCGGCGGCGCGTCGGGGCCCCAATCGACCTCGTCCTTGAGGTTGGCCACCAGGGCGATCCGCCAGGGACCGGATGGGCCTCCTGACCCGGGGGGCCTCCTTCGCTTGAGCGTCTGCGCGTAGCGCATCGTCCTCCCTCCCGCAGTTCCTCGGCGACCCGGTCGCCGGCTCCCGTCAGACGTCGGCCGAGGACGGCGGGCGGTCGCCCTCGCTGTCCTCCACCACGACCTCCGACGCGATCTCTCCGATCGGCTCGTCGAACGCCCAGTCCACCTCGAGCGGCGAGAGACCGATCACTTCGAGCTGGGTGCCGCACGCCGGGCAAGTGAGTCGCTGTCCGAGACGCGGCGCGCGACGGAACTGAATCTCACGCCCGCAACTTCGACACACCACGACAGCCATCGCGGCACCTCAGGCTGCGCTTATAACGGTCGGGCGCGCGATTGATGTGGAGAGTCCGTGCAAATCGCGTGGAGATCCGACCCCCACATCTGGGGGCACGAATCGGCCGGGCCGCGCGCCCTGGCGCCGACGCCTCACTCGTGGTCGAGGGTGAAGAGGTAGCCGATTCCCGGCACGGTCTGGATGTAGACGGGGCGATCCGGATCGGCTTCGATCTTGCGCCGCAGCCGGCTGATCAGCCCGCGCACGAGGTCGCGGTCGCCCTCGCCGCTGTAGCCCCAGACGCGTTCGACGATGACCTCCGTCGGCAGCACCTGGCCGCGGTTGGTCATCAGCAGGTAGAGCAGACGGAACTCGAGCTGCGTCAGCCGCCGCGGCACTCCGTCCGCCAGGCGCGCGCTGCGCGTCGCCGGATCGAGGGCGATGCCCTCCAGGTCGAGCGTCGGGACGGCGAAGGCCGCCGCGGCGCCCGCCCGCCGCAGCAACGACTGCGCGTAGGCGGCCAGCAACTGCGGCGAGACCGGACGCGTCAGCACCAGATCGACTCCGGCCTGGACGAGCGCTACCTGACTCGACTCGTTGCCGCCGTCGAGCAGCACGATCAGCGGCACCTCGGTCGCGCCGCGCAGCGCGGCGACGTCGCGCAGCAACGCCTTGCCCGGCTCGGCGGCGACGACGACCAGATCCGCCGGGCGCTCGAGCCAGGTCGCGGTGACCTGAGTCAGATCGCCGCTGGAGGAGACCGCCAGCCCGGCATGACGCAGGACGAAGGACAGGATGTCGCGCTCGTCCGAGTCGGCGGTGACAAGGATGGCCTGCATGCGCGCGCGCTTGCTCCGCGAGCCGGTCGGCTCGCATTGTAGGGCAAGGCACGCCTGACCGCAATCTCCCGACGCGAGGCGGTCGCGTCTTCCGCATCTCGGGGTCCGGCCCGGCGCGGGGCAGCCGCCGACTGGACCGAAGGTCTGCCGGACGGAGCCGAGGCTCGGACTCGCGAGGTCGGTCGAGGGAATCGCGCTCCACGGGCGGTAACCGGAGACAGAGTTCTGTCAGCGTAGGGACTCGGCGATCCGCACCGCTTCCTCCAGGTCGCGGTCGGTCTCGAGGCGATAGGTAACCTCCCCCTCGCTCCACAGCAGGACGTGGCCCTCGACGATCGTTCGAAACTCGAGATCGCCGTTGCGCAGGAGCAAGGCGTGCGCGCCGACCAACCACAGCGCCGATCTTCCTGCGACCTCTGTCTGCTGGATCAGTCGCGTCTCGCCCTTCCCGGCGAACGTCCCCGGGCCCAGGATGTGGAGCGCCAGCCTGGCCCGTGCGCGGTCCTCGGGATCGAGCCACACCAGGACGGCCAGCTCGCCTTCGACGTTCTGATAGAAGACCAGGTCGGGTGAGCCAAGGTCGGCCGGATAGGTCGGCAGGCGGAGGGCGGGGCCCATCGCCTCTCGCGCAGAGGCGAGCGACGTCGCGCCGGCCAGGTCGAGGGGCGGTCGAAGGACCGGCGAGGCCGTCGGACGAGGTCCGACCGCCGTCGCCGCGCGAGCCGTTGGCGAGGGCTCGACGAAGATCTGTACGACTCCGACTCGGAGGACTCGCAGAAATCCGGCCCGCGCCGGCGGAACGCCAGCGAGGACCAGGCCGCAAGCGGCCAGCACGATGGCGAGCGCCCAGGCGAGACGCTGGGCCGGCCGCGGCGGATGCCGGCCCGTCAGCCGCCGCGTCACCGCGGGGACAAGGTCCGGCATCGCCGGGTATTCGGCCCCGGCGGCGAGCGCGCGCAGACGGTCTTCGAAGGGATGACGCGGCGATTGCATCAGCCTTCCAACGCCTCGCGGAGCGATGGGTGATCGCGCCGGACCGTCGCCCGCAACCGGCCGAGGGCCCGACTCAGGCGGGACTTGACCGTGCCGATCGGCACTCCCAGGGCCTCTCCTGTTTCCTCAAGCGAGAGGTCGAGAAAGAAGCGAAGGTAGATCACCTGCCGGTCTGTCTCCTTCATGCGTTGCACGACCTCGCGCAGCGAAACCGCCGCGGCGCGTAGCGAGCCCTCGGTCGGGTCATCCGCGACGTCGGCCGCACGGCGGACTTCGTCCGTCCAGCGCTGCACGGCGCGCCATCGCCGCGCCCAGCTGCGAAACCGGTTGCGGGACAGGTTGCGGGTGATCCGCAGGAGCCACGGCCGCAGCGGCCGCGCCGCATCGAAGCGTCCAATGGCGCGATACGCGCGAACGAACGTTTCCTGCGCCACGTCCTCGGCCTCGGCCGGGTCGCCGAGCTGAAGGTAGGCATAGCGAAACACGGCCTCCTGATGACGGCGAACGATGTGCTCCCAGGCGGTGTGCTCTCCACCCCGGGCGCGCGCGACGACGGCGGCGTCTTCCAGGTGTGCCTCGGCCGAGTTGCGGTCGCTCGACATTACACCGGTTGGACCATGCGGGTTCCCGTCCAAACAATCCCCTCGACGATCCCCCACCCGTGCTTGGGAGGGATTGGCTATTGTCCCGCGCAGACCGCCGCCTAGAATGGGTCTGTCGTTCCTTGACCAATGGTCAATGTAGCGACCACCCCTGGGTCCGTCCCCCTCGGGCCTGGGGGTGATTTCTTCCCGGGAACGACGCATCGCCTTGACATCCAGTGGCAAGCCGCCTAGCCTTCCCCGCGGCCGCGATGATTCTCGAGGCGACCTTCGCCAGCAACCTGGTCCAGGACCTCGTGGCGACGGCGATCACGTTCGCCCTGGCGCTGGCATGGCTGCGCTCGATGGACCTGCTGGCGGCCCGCGGCCTGATCGAACCGCGCCTGAGCCGCAAGATCATCCACATCGGCACCGGCCCGCTGTTCGTCCTGTGCTGGTTCCTCTACAGCCCGGCGGCCTCGGCGCGCGGGGCGGCGGCGCTCGTGCCGCTGGCCATCACGGGCCAGTTCGCCCTGGTCGGCCTCGGCCGGGTGCGCGATGAGGCCGCCGTTCAGGCCATGACTCGCCACGGCGACCGGCGTGAGATACTGCGCGGGCCGTTGGTCTACGGACTGGTGTTCGTCCTGTGCACGCTCGCCTTCTGGAGGACATCGCCCGCAGGGATCGCGGCGCTGATGATTCTGTGCGGAGGTGACGGACTGGCCGACGTGCTCGGGCGCCGCTTCGGTCGGAGGCGCCTGCCACACAACCCGACGAAGTCGTGGGTGGGGTCGACGGCGATGTTCGTCGGCGGATTCGTTCTGGCGGCGGCCATGCTGCTCGTCTTTCAGGCCGGCGGCCTGCTGCGGGATCCCCGTCCTATGGCGGACTGGCTCGCCTCCGTCGCCATCGTCGCCGCCGGATCGACGATCGTCGAGTCGCTGCCCGTGCGCGATCTCGACAACCTGACGATCAGCGCCACCGCCGTCGGCCTCGGCCTGCTCGTCTTCTGACCCTCTCGTTCATGCCGGGCCCGCATCCTCGGCATCCTTGGCGGCCTCCCACAGGGCATCGATGGCGTCAGGCCTGAGATCGCGCAGCGACCGGCCCGAGGCTCTGGCTTCCGCTTCCATGCGCGCGAAACGCCGTCGAAATCGTGCGTTGGACCCGCGCAGAGCGGTCTCCGGATCGACCCCCAGCCAGCGCGCGTAGTTGACGACGGCGAACAACAGATCGCCGATCTCGGCTTCGCGCGACGGTCCGTCGGCGGCGGAGTCCACTTCTGCCAGCTCCTCGTCGATCTTGGCCCGCGCGCCCGGCATCGCCGGCCAGTCAAGACCGACGCGGCGGGCGCGCGACTGGATCTCGAGCGCCTGCGCCAGGGCCGGGAGAGCGCGGGGGACGCCGTCGAGAGCCCCTTTCCCGCCGCCTGCCAGCTCGCGCTCGCCTTCTTTCAGATGTTCCCAGTGGTGCAGCACCTGATCGACGTCCTTCACCTCCAGTCCGCCGAAGACGTGGGGATGCCGGCGGACGATCTTGTCCTGGATCCCGGAGATGACGTCGGCCATCGTGAAGTCGCCCGACTCGCTTGCGATCTGCGCCTGAAGCACGATCTGGAGCAGCAGGTCGCCGAGCTCCTCACGCAGCGACGAAGCGCTGCCCGAGTCGATCGCCTCCAGCGTCTCGTAGGCTTCTTCCAGCAGGTGGGGGCGAAGGCTCTCGGAAGTCTGTTCCCGGTCCCACGGGCATCCGTCGGGGGCGCGCAGGTGGGCGATCGTCGCCTGAAAGGTCTCGAAGGCCGAGGGCGCGGCGAGGGGAGGGACGAAGACCGACGTCCGTGTGCCGAACCACTCGCCGCGATCGAGCTCCTCGAGGGGCATCCACTCGACGCGCGCCCGATCGCTGCCGGCCGAATCGATGACGAGGGCCTTGTGCTGCGGCGGGTACTGGGCCAGGAGGGTCAGTTTCACTTCGGAGGCGACCAGACGCGAGTAGACCTGGCCGACGAGCGCCGGCCGGTCCGGCGAGAGGCGGGGGAAATGCGATCGCGCCAGCTCGACGCCGTCGGCCACTTGCAGCCCGTCGAGGGCGTCGAGACCAGCGGCCTCCAGGCAGGCTTCCAAGAAACTCGGCGCATGCACGATGCGGATCGGCAGACCTTCGGCCCGCGCCGCGTCGAGCAGCGCCAGCGTCGTCGCCTCACCGACCATCGGATCACCCGGAACGACGTAGACCACGCCCGTCTCCAACCGCCCGGCGTCGAGGACGCCCTGGACGATCGCCCGGTAGACCTCCTCGAAGGACGGGCCGGCGTCGTAGGCGGCGTCGAAGGACTCGGCGGCCCGGCGCGCGGCGATGTCCTGCGCCGCCGGATGGTCGGTCGTGCGGAGCAGGAGGCGCGGCGCCTCGTCGACGACCCGCCGGCCCTCGATCGTCATGCCCTCCGGTCCGCCGGGCCCCAGCCCGACGATCGTGATGCCACGTCCCATCGATGCCTCCCACCTCCGGCGACGGTGCTCGCCGTACGAGCCTGCCGCGGAACGCAAGCGGGGCCGGGGATCCACGGACCCCGGCCCCGACGACGCTGCCTGGTATCGAACCGGACTAGCGCTTAGTGTACGTCGGCGCCTTGCGGGCGCGCTTGAGCCCGGGCTTCTTGCGCTCCTTGGCGCGAGCGTCCCGCGTCACGAACTTGCCTGAACGGAGCGTGGGGCCGAAGGTCGGGTCCATGGCAATCAACGCCAGCGCCAGGCCGCGCCGCACGGCGCCGGCCTGGCCGGTGACGCCGCCGCCCTGGACGATGGCCGTGACATCGACCTTCGACTCGAGACCGACGGCCCGCAGCGGCCCGGTCAGCGACTCGAGATCTCCCAGCCGATCGAAATAGGCGGCGGCTTCCTTGCCGTTGACCAGAATCCTGCCGCTGCCGGCAACAATTCGCACGCGAGCACTGCTCGTCTTGCGGCGTCCCACGCCTTCGTAGTACGGAGTGGCCATGCTGATCCTTCCTGCCCGATCGTCAGGCGCCGACCGACACCGGTCGCTGCGCCTTGTGCGGATGTTTCGATCCGGCGTACACATGCAGCCGACGCATCAGCCGCTGGCGCTGCCGGTTCTTCGGCAGCATGCCGCGCACCGCCGACTGGATGACCCGCTCCGGATGCCGCGCCAGCTGCTCGCGAAACGGCGTCGCCTTCAAGCCTCCGGGATAACCGGAGGCACGCAGGTAGACCTTGTCGTCGGCGCGGCGCCCCGTCACCGCCACCTTCTCGGCGTTGATGACCACCACGACGTCGCCCAGGTCGACTCCGGGGGTGAAGTCCGGCCGGTCCTTCCCGAGCAACGCCTGGGCCACGCGGCTGGCGAGGCGGCCGAGGTTCTGGCCCCGCGCGTCGATCAGGATCCAGCGGCCGGCCGCCGCTTTGCCCTTCGGATAGTATGTCTTCTGCACCGTCCAGCTCCCCGGCGCGTCGGTCACGGACCGACGCGGTCGTCTACGAAAACCACGGACTCCAGGCACAGGCCGTGTGCCGGAGCGATCGAGCCCTGCCATCGACGTGCCGGCGAGTCCACCAGAGCGGCGAAGGCCTCGGCGGTCAGCCGTCCCTGGCCGACGGCGATCAGCGCCGCCGTCAGCCGGCGCACCATCCGGTACAGGAAGGCGTCGCCTTCGATGACGAACTGGGCGCCGTCGCCTTCCGCCTGCCAGGCGGCGTGCCGCACGGTGCGCCGCGTGTGCGAGCCGCGCCGCGGGGGCGTTCCGAACGCCCCGAAATCGTGTTCCCCGACGACCGCCCCGATCGCGGCCTGCACGGCCTCCGGATCCGGCTTCGGCCAGACGCGCCACGCGTATCGCTCGGCAAGCGGCCGACGGACCGGCGAGGCCACGATCCGATACCGGTAGCGTCGCCAGACGGCGGCGTATCGCGGGTGGAACCCGTCCGGCGCCGGCCTCGTCTCGGTCACGGCGGCGTCGTCCGGCAGGTGCGCGTTGAGTGCCGCCGTCAGCCGGTCCGGATCGCCGAGCCAGTCGAGCTCGTACGCGATGACCTGCCCGACGGCGTGCACGCCGCGATCCGTTCGGCCGGCGGCGCGCACGGCGTGCTGGCGCCAGCCGAGGCGTCGCAAAGCCTTCTCGACTTCGCCCTGCACCGTCCGCCGGCCGCGTTGCCGCTGAAAGCCGGCAAAACGCGTCCCGTCGTAGGCAAGGATCGATTGGTAAGTTGCGATGGCGGCCACGCCCTGGTCGCCGAACCCGCGACGCCGTAGGCCCGGCGGCCTACTCCTCGACCAGCTCCAGGTAGACCATCTCGGCCGAGTCGCCGTGGCGCGGGGCCAACCGAACCACCCGCGTGTAGCCTCCCGGACGGGAGGTGTAGCGCGGGGCGATCTCATCAAACAGTTTCTTGACGACTTGCGGATCGTTCAGCCGTGCGGCCGCCAGCCGGCGCGCCTGGACGGCCCGCGCCGCGCCGGCGGCGGCGCCGACCTTGGCGCGCGTGATCAGCCGCTCGGCCTCGTCGCGGATGGCGGCGGCCTTGGCGCGCGTGGTGCGAATGCGCTCGTGACGGAACAACTCGGTGACCATCGAGCGTCGCAGCGCCGTGCGCTGCCCCCTCGATCGGCCGAGTTTGTAGCCGGAGACGCGGTGCCTCATCGCGACCTCACTCCACTGGCGGGGCCGCCGCCTCGGCCTCGGCCACCGCTTCGCCCTCGCTCGGCCCGGGCAGGTAGCCCTTCTCGATCAGGCGCTCACGCAGTTCGTCGAGGCTCTTCTCGCCGAAGTTGCGGATCGAGAGCATGGCGTCGGGTCCCTTCTCGAGCATCTCCAGGACTTCGCCGACGGTCGTGATCCCGGTGCGCTTGAGCGAATTGAAGACCCGCACCGACAGGTCGAGGTTCTCGATCGGGATGTCGTAGATCTCGCTCGCCAGGCGCGGCGCTTCCTCACGCGCCGCGGCGGCCATCAGGCTTTCCTCGGTCACGCCGGCGACGTCGCGCAGGTGGGCGATCAGGATCTGGGCGCTGCGGCTGAGGGCGGCTTCGGGTTTGATCGTGCCGTCGGTCCAGATCTCGAGGATCAGGCGGTCGAAGTTCGTGTCCTGTCCGACGCGCGCCCGTCCGACCTCGTAGTGCACCCGGCGCACCGGGCTGAAGATGGCGTCGGTCGGCAGCTCGCCGATCGGCAGGCGGCCGCGCTCGTCGGACGGCGAGTAGCCGCGCCCGCGCTGGACGTTCATCTCCATTTCGAGGTGCGCCTTCTCGTCGTCGACGGTGAACAGGTACAGCTCGGGGTTGACAATCTCGACTTCGGCCGGGGTCTGAATGTCGGCGGCGGTGACGACGCCTTCGCCGCGCACCTCCAGCCGCAAACGCGCCGAATCGCCCTCGTGCAGGATCAGGCGCAGCTGCTTCACGTTGAGCATGACCTGCAGCACGTCCTCGCGCATGCCGGGAATGTCGGAAAACTCGTGGGCGGCGTCGGCCAGGCGGATCGAAGTCACGGCGGCGCCTTCCAGCGACGAGAGCAGGACGCGCCGCAGGGCGTTGCCCAGGGTAATCCCGTAGCCGCGCTCGAGCGGGCTGATGACGAACTTCCCGTAGTTGCGCGCCACGGCTTCGCGTTCGATCTTCGGCATCACCAGGCTGGTGCTGAACACAGGCTCACCCTCCGGCGGGTCGCGCTAACGGGAGTAGAACTCGACGATCAACTGCTCGTTCAGGCTGGCATCGACGTCCTGTCGCTCCGGCTCGTGGAGCACGGTGCCGCCCAGCGCCCGCACGTCGCGCTCCAGCCAGCGCGGCGGGGTGCGCGTCTCCGCCAGATTGACCAGGCCCTTGAAGTACGGCCGCTGGCGCGAGCCGGGGCGCACCTCGATGCGGTCCCCCGGCCGGACAAGGAGCGACGGCACATCGGTGCGGCGGCCGTTCAGGTTGAAATGGCCGTGGGTGACGAGCAGCCGGGCGTGGGCCCGGTTCTCGGCGTACCCCAGGCGGAAGACGACGTTGTCGAGCCGGCGCTCGAGCGTCGACAGCAGGTTCGCCCCGGTCATGCCGCGCCGCTTCAGGGCATGCTGGTAGAAGCGGCGGAACTGTCGCTCGCTCGTGCCGTACAGGCGGCGCGCCTTCTGCTTCTCGCGCAACTGGCGGCTGAAGTCCGAAACGCGCCGACGCCGGAACTGCGCGTCGCGGCCGTGGTCGCCGGGCGGATAGCCGCGCTTCTCGAACGAGCACTTCGGCGTGAAGCAGCGCTGTCCCTTGAGGAAGAGCTTCTCGCCCTCCCGGCGGCACAGTTTACATACGGGTCCTGCGTACTTGGCCATAAGTCCTTCCCGTGAGGGCGGAGCCTGCTTCGCCCCCGGACTGTCTTCTTCCGCCTACATGCGCCGCTTCTTCGGCGGGCGACAGCCGTTGTGGGGGATCGGCGTGACGTCGCTGATCAACCGCACACGCACCCCGGAGGCCTGAACGGCGCGGATCGCCGCCTCGCGGCCCGGGCCGGGCCCCTTGACGTAGATATCGACTTCCTGCAACCCGAGCTCGGCGGCGGCGGCCATCGTCTCCTGAGCCGCCATACGGGCGGCGAAGGGCGTGCTCTTGCGCGAGCCCTTGAACCCGGCGCGACCGGCCGACCCCGAGAGCAGGGCGTTGCCCTGCATATCGGTGATCGTCACGATCGTGTTGTTGAAGGTGGCATGGATATGCACCCGGCCGTGGGCCAGCGTGCGCCGGGCCTTGGTCTTGCCGGCGCGCCGTGTCGCCTTCGTCTTTCGAACCATTCGCCTCCGCCTTCCCCGTGCGCCGGCCGCGCCCCGCGACACGACCGACGATGACGATTACTTCTTCTTGGCGCCGCGCCGGCGGCCGCGGCCGGCGACGGTCTTCTTCGGGCCCTTGCGCGTGCGGGCGTTGGTGCGCGTCCGCTGACCGCGCGCCGGCAGGTTGCGCCGGTGCCGCAGCCCGCGGTAGGACCCGATGTCGACCAGGCGCTTGATGCTGAGCTGCACCTCGCGCCGTAGCTCGCCCTCGACGGTGAAGTTCTGGCCGATGTAGTCGCGCAGCCGTGTGATCTCCTCTTCGGTCAGGTCCCGCACCCGGGTGTCGGGGCTGATGCGGGTGGCCCGGAGGGTCTGGCGGGCGCGCGTCGGGCCGATGCCATACAGGTAGGTCAGCCCGACTTCGACTCGCTTCTCACGCGGCAAATCGACGCCTTCGATTCTGGCCATGGTCTATCCCTGCCGCTGCTTGTGCCGCGGGTTGTCGCAGATGACGTACACCCGCCGCTTGCGGCGGACGATCTTGCATTTGGGGCAGCGCTTGCGCACCGACGACGAGACCTTCATGATGCCGACGCTCCTTGTGCAACGGCCAGCCTGGGGAGGCCGGCAAAGAAGTCATTATACCAAGCCGACCGCGGACCGTCCAGGTCGGGTTCGTCCAGTGCCGTGAGCACCCATGGGCCGTCGGCCGTCACCGCCACGGTGTGCTCGAAGTGCGCCGTCGGCCGGCCGTCGCGCGAGACCACCGTCCAGCCATCTTCCAGCAGGCGCGTCTCGGGCGTGCCGGCCAGGACCATCGGCTCGAGCGCGATCGTCATGCCCGGCCGCAGCACGGGGCCCTTCCCCGGCACACCGTAGTTCGGCACCTGCGGGTCCTCGTGCATCGACCGGCCCACCCCATGACCGGTGTAGTCCCGCGTCACCTGGAACCCCCGCGCCTCGACCTCGGCCTGGATCGCCGCCGAGACGTCGCCGGTGCGTTTCCCCGGCTGCATCGCCCGCACCCCGGCCCACAAACCGGCCAGGGTCGCCTCGATCAGCCGCCAGGCCTCGTCCGACACCTCGCCGACCGGCACCGTAATCGCCGAATCCCCGACGAAGCCCTCGTAGATCGTGCCGCAATCGATGCTGATGATATCGCCCTGGCGCAGCCGGCGCGGCCCGGGGATGCCGTGCACCAGCTCCTCGTTGACGCTGACCGTCGTCACCGCCGGATACGGCGTCGGCCCGGGATAGCCGAGGAACGCCGGCCAGGCGCCGTACTTCCGCAACACTTCGGCGGCGGCGCGGTCGACGTCGGCCGTCGTGACGCCCGGGCGGACGACGGCCATCGCCGCCCGCAGGGCCTCGGCGTTGATCCGGCCGGCCCGGCGCATCCGCTCCAGCTCGGCGCGATCCTTGATCTCGATGCCGCGCCGCCACGTCATGCCGCCGTCCTTCGGCGAATCTCGCGCAACAGCGAGTCCGTCACGGCTTCCACCGGTTGCTCGCCGTCGACTTCGAACAGCAGGCGGCGCGCCCGATAGAGCGCCTCGAGCGGTGCGGTCTGCTCGAGGTAGACGCGGATCCGCCGTTCGACCGTCTCCGGGCGATCGTCGTCGCGCTGGATGAGCGGCGATCCGTCGACATCGCAGACTCCCGGCCTCGCCGGCGGGTTGTACGCCTCATGGTAGATGTGTCCGCTCGCCTTGCAGGTGCGCCGGCCCGAGAGCCGAGGCACCAGAACCTCCGGCCGGGCGCGCAGATCGGCCACCAGGTCGATCGCGGCGCCGCGTCGGGCCAGCAGATCGTCCAGCGCCTGCGCCTGCGCCACGGTCCGCGGAAACCCGTCGAGCAGCGCGCCGCCGGCGCAATCCGGCCGCGCCAGCCGTTCGTCGATCATCCCGATCGTGACGTCGTCCGGCACGAGCAGGCCGCGGTCGAGGTAGTCCTTGGCCACCCGGCCGAGCTCGGTCGCGCCGTCGACGTTCGCCCGGAACAAGTCGCCGCTCGAGACGTGCGGGATCCCGAGGGCCGACGCCAGGCGCCGCGCCTGGGTCCCCTTCCCGACCCCTGGCGGCCCCAGCAGAATCAGGTAGCGCGCCAACGCCCGGCCGCCTCACCGGACGAGCACGGCCGAGTCGTAGCCGCGCAACTTGAGCTCGGCCTCGATCGAGCGGTAGACGTCGCGCACGACGCCGACGACGATCAGCAGGCCGGCCGACGACGTCGCCAGCAGGCCCGGGTTGCTCCCCGAGGCGGGCAGGAACAGGGTCAACAGGAAGGGCAGCACGGCGATCACGCCGAGGAACACGGCTCCGGGCAGCGTGATGCGGCGCAGCACGCGCGTCAGGTACTTCTGCGTCGCCCCGCCACGCGTCACCCCCGGGATCTGGGCTCCGGCCCGTTTCAGGTTCTCGCCGTAGTTCTGTTGCGCGAACAGGACGTCGGTGTAGAAGAAGGTGAAACCGACGACGAACAGGAAGTACAACAGCCAGTAGGCCGACGAGCCGCCGCCGAAGGTCGCCTGCATCCACAGGGCGATGTTGCGCAGCGTCTCGTACTGCGAGTCGATGAAGAATTGCGCCAGCAGGGCCGGCAACGTGATCAGCGACTGGGCGAAGATCAGCGGGATCATGCCCGCCATGTTGACCATCAGCGGCAACGTGCCCTTGACGGGCATCGACATCCGGTTGCCGACGCGCCGCCCCGGATACATCACCGGCACGTGGCGGCGCCCCTCCTGGACGAAGACGATGGCGACGATCGTCCCAACCGTGACGATGAGCAAGACCACCAGCAGCACCCAGCGCGTCGACTCGTCCGCCAGGATCCTGGCGAAGTTGCTCGGCATGCGGGCAACGATGCCGGAGAAGATGATGATCGACAGCCCCTGATTGCGCAGGCCCATCTCGGAGATCAGGTTGCCGAGCCAGATGGCGAACATCGTGCCGCCGGTCATCGTCACGACCATGGTGATCGTCGCCAGGTTGAAACCGAACGGCTCGTTCAGGATCGAGGTCGTAGCGAACTGCTGAAAGAGTTGAATCTGGCCGACGGCGTTGAGCGCCGCCATCGGCACGGCCAGGAGGAAGGTCCAGCGCTCCATCCACTTGCGCGCCTGGCGCGGGTCTTCCTCGCTCATGCGCTGGAGCGCCGGCACGATCGGCACCAGCAGCTGGAGGATGATCTGGGCCGTGATGTAGGGGTAGACGCCCATCGCCAGGATCGAGAAGTTGGCCACCGTGCCGCCCGAGAGCAGGTCGAGCAGTGTGAACAGCGGCACGGCGCCCTGCGCGCCGAAGAGCTGGAGCAGCGCGGCGCGGTCGACGCCGGGCACCGGCACGTGGGCGGCGAAGCGGTAGATGACCAGAATGAGCGCGGTGAACAACAGCCGGTTGCGGATGTCCGGCGAGATCCACAGGAACCGCCACGGCGAACGCCTCATGGCGACCTCCGCACGCGATCGAACCCCGCCGCCGTCATCGCGGCAGGACCTCGACCGAACCGCCGGCGGCCTCGACCTTCGCCCGCGCCGCGCGGCTGATCCGATGCACCTTCAGGCGCAGCGGCACCTTAACTTCGCCCTGCGCCAGCACCACGATCGGCAGCCCGGGGTCGCGCAGCAGCCGGGCCTTGGCCATCGCCTCGGGGCTCACCTCGCTCTGCGCCGCGAAGCCATCCAGCCGCGCCAAGTTGACCTCGTTCCACTCGACGCGGCGGATGTTGGTGAAGCCGCGCTTGAAGGGGAGGCGGCGGAAGAACGGCACGTTGCCGCCCTGGCGGAACAACTTGCCGCCCGTCCCGGCGCGCGCCCCCTCGCCCTTCGTGCCGCGTCCGGCGGTCTTGCCCTGACCGGCGGCGATGCCGTGGCCGACGCGCTTGCGCAGTCGATGCGAGCCGGGCCGGGGCTTCAGGTCATGCAGCTTCATCCTTCACTCCTCGATCCGCACCAGATGCCGGACGCTGGCCAACATCCCCCGCAGCGCCGGCGAATCCACCTGCTGCACGGTCTGGTGCAGGCGTCGCAGGCCGAGGGCCCGCACCGTCGCCTTCTGGCGACGCTGGTAGCCGATCGGGCTGCGCACCAGCGTGATGCGAACGATCCTGCCCTTCGACTCAGGCATGGCGGCGCCGCTCCCAGAACGGTCGCAGATCGTCGGTCGGGCGGCCGCGCTCGGCGGCTACGTCCTCGACCCGCTTGAGCGAGCGCAGGGCGCCGAGGGTGGCGGTCGCCACGTTCAGCACGTTCGGGCTGCCGAGCGACTTGGTCAGGATGTCGCGGACGCCCGCCGCCTCGAGCACCGCCCGCACCGCGCCGCCGGCGATGACGCCCGTCCCGGGCGAGGCCGGCTTGAGCATCACCCGCGCCCCGCCATGCTTGGCGATGATTTCGTGCGGGATGGTCGTCCCGGCGAGCGTCACCCGTCCCATGGCGTGACGCGCCCGGTCCGACGCCTTGCGGATCGCCTCCGGCACGCCGCGCGCCTTGCCGACCCCCAGGCCGACTTTGCCGCGGTTGTCGCCGACGACGACGGTCACCCGGAAGGAGAAGCGGCGACCGCCTTTGACGACCTTCGCCACGCGGGCGATGTCGATCACTCGCTCGTCGAGCTCGTCGCGTTCCTCGGACCGATCACGGAATTCTCGTCTCACAGCAACCCTCTCTCCCCGGCCGACTCAGAACTCGAGCCCCGCCTGGCGGGCGGCTTCGGCCAGGGCCCGCACCCGACCGTGGTAACGATAGCCGGCCCGATCGAACACCACCTGCTGGATGCCGCGGGCGCGCGCCCGTTCGGCGAGCAACGCCCCGACGAGCTTGGCCTGATCGGTCTTGGTCAGCCCGCCGAGCTTCGGCTTGAGCTCGGCTTCGAGCGTCGAGGCCGAGGCCAGCGTGCGGCCGGCCGAGTCGTCGATCACCTGCGCGTAGATCTGCGTCAGGCTGCGGAACACGTTCAGCCGCGGCCGCTCCGGCGTCCCGATGATCTTCCGGCGGACGCGCAGCTGCCGGCGCGCCCGCGCTTGGCGACGGGAATGCGTCGTCATGGTCAGGCTACCTTCCCGGCCTTGCCCGCCTTGTGGCGGACGTACTCGCCGACGTAGCGGATGCCTTTGCCCTTGTACGGCTCGGGCGGACGAACCTTGCGGATGTCGGCCGCCACCTGCCCCACCCGTTCCTTGTCGCTCCCCAAGATACGAATCGTGCGCGCCTTGGCGTCGACTTCGAACGTGATCCCCGGCGGCGGCGGCACGCGCACCGGGTGGGAGAACCCGACGTAGAGCACGAGGTCCTTGCCCTCCAGCTCGGGGCGGTAGCCGACGCCTTCCACCTGGAGCTCGCGGCTGAAGCCGCGGCTGACGCCCAGGACCATGTTGTTGAGCAGCGCCCGCGCCAGCCCGTGCAGGGCGCGCACGCGCGGTTCGTCCGACGGCCGGCTGACCTGGGCGGCGCTGCCCGTCACGGCGATCGTGACCTCCGGCGGGAAGGTCCGCGTCAGCTCGCCCTTGGGGCCGCTGACCTTCACCCGGCGCCCGTCGACGCGCACCTGCACTCCGCTGGGGATCTCGACCGGCATGCGTCCGATGCGGCTCACCTCGTCCTCCGCGCTACCAGATCTGACACAGCACTTCGCCGCCCACTCCGAGCTGGCGGGCGCGCGCGCCGGTCATGACGCCCTTCGGCGTCGACAGGATCGCCAGGCCCATCCCCGAGCGGACCCACGGGATCTCGCGCCGGCCGGTGTAGACGCGCCTGCCGGGCCGGCTGACGCGTTGCAGCCCGGTGATGACCGGACGGCGTTCGCGTCGCGCGCCGACGTACTTGAGGTGGATGCGCAGCACCGGCTGCGGCCTGCCCTCCGCCCGCACCACCTCGAAGCTCTCGATGTAGCCTTCCTGCTGCAGGATGGCGGCGATGGCTTCCTTCATCTTGGACGACGGCACGGACACCACGCCGTGGCCGGCCAGCAGCGCGTTGCGCATGCGCGTCAACATGTCGGCAATCGGATCGGTCACACTCATCCCCGGCCCTCCCGGCCCGTCACCAGCTGGCCTTGACCACGCCCGGGATCCTGCCTTCCAGCGCCTGCTCCCGGAAGCAGATCCGGCACATGCCAAAACGGCGCAGGTAACCGCGTGGCCGGCCGCAGATCCGGCAGCGGTTGCGCACCTGAACTCGGTACTTGCGCCGAGTCTCCCGAACGACAATCGATTTCTTCGCCATCCTACTCACCCCTCCGGAACGGCATTCCCAGGAGCTGCAGCAGCCGGCGACCGAGTTCGTCGTCGGGAGCATCGGTCACCAGGGTGACTTCGAAGCCGCGGACCTTGTCGATCTTGTCGTAGACGATCTCCGGGAAGATCAATTGCTCCCGGACGCCGAGCGTGTAGTTGCCGCGCCCGTCGAAGCTGTGGGCCGAGACGCCGCGGAAGTCGCGCGTCCGCGGCAAGGCGACGTTGACCAGACGGTCGAAGAACGACCACATCCGTTCGCCGCGCAACGTCACCTTGAGGCCGATCGAGCGCCCCTCGCGCAGCTTGAAGTTGGAGATGCTCTTGCGCGCCCGGGTCACCACCGGCTTCTGCCCGGTGATGACGGCGATGTCGCCCACCGCCGAGTCGAGCGCCTTGGCGTTGTCGAGCGCTTCGCCGACGCCGACGTTGACGATGATCTTTCTCAGCCGCGGCACCTGCATCGGGCTGCGCACCCCGAGCTCCTTCATCAGCGCCGGGGCGATCTGCTTCTGGTAGCGTTCTTGAAGATAGTGAGCCATGACCTGTCGTCGTCTCGTCACGAGTCGATGACCGACCCGCATGCCTTGCACACTCGCCGGGCGCCGGCTTCGTCGCGCTGGACTGCCGTGCGGGCCGGCTTGCCGCACTTCGGGCAGACGAGCATGACCTTGGAGACGTCCAGCGGCGCCTCGAACTGGATCACGCCGGGGTTCATCGTACGGCCGCCGGCCTGCACTTGCCGCTGATGCTTCTTGCGCACGTTGGCGCCCTGCACGACCACCCGACCCTCGTCGGGCAGCGTGCGCAGCACCTCGCCGCGCAGCCCCTTGTTGCGGCCGCTGATGACCAGCACCGTGTCGCCCTTCTTGATCTTCACGTCCGGTCCTCCGCCACCCCGCCCGTCACAGCACTTCCGGCGCTAGCGAAACGATCTTGGTGAAGCCCTTCTCGCGCAGCTCGCGCGCCACCGGTCCGAAGATACGCGTGCCCTTCGGGTTGACCCCGTCGGCATCCAGGATGACGGCGGCGTTGTCGTCGAAGCGGATGTACGACCCGTCGTCGCGGCGGTACTCCTTGGCCGTGCGCACGATGACCGCCTTGACCACGTCGCTCTTGTGCACGGCGCCGTGCGGCGCGGCCGACTTGACCGTCGCCACGACGACGTCGCCGATGCCGCCGGTGCGGCGCTTCGAGCCGCCCATGATGTGAATCACCAACAGCTCGCGCCCGCCGGTGTTGTCGGCGACCTTGAGCCGCGTCTCGTGCTGGATCATCCCGCGGCCCTCCTTAGGGCAGGGGTGGTAGGCCGCGGGATCATCCCGCGGCCCTCCTTAGGGCAGGGGTGGTAGGCCGCGGGATCATCCCGCGGCCCTGGTTAGGGCAGGAGCGGGCGCCGGCTCCGGCTCGACGATCTCGCCGGTGCCGGCCGCCACCGCCGTCTCGCTCGCCCGTCGCAGCACCGTCTCCACCACCCAGCGCTTCCGCTTCGAGATCGGGCGGCTTTCGACGATCTGCACCTCGTCGCCCGGCCGGCAGCCCTGCTCGTCGTGCACCAGGTAGTCCTTGCTCTTGCGCACGACCTTCTGGTAGAGCGGGTGGCGGTAGCTCTGGTCGATGCGCACCGTGACGGTCTTCGTCAGCCCGCTGCGCGTCACTACGCCGGTCAGCCGGCGGCGTTGGTTGGTCATGCCTGCTCCTTCTCCCGCTGGCGCAGGATCGTCTCCAGGCGGGCGATGTCGCGCCGCGCCTGGCGCAGCGCGCCGGTGTTCTTGAGCTGCCCGGTGGCGATCTGGAAACGCATCCGGAAGTACTTCTCCCGGGCGTCCTCCAGCGAACGCCGAATCTCGTCCGGGCTCATGGCTCGTATCTGCGCCGCCTTCATCCCGCGGCCCTCCTCCCAAAACTTACGGTCGGCCGCGGGATCATCCCGAGGCCCTCCTCCCAAACCTCACGGTCGGCCGCGGGATCATCGCTCGCCCGCCCCGACGCGCTCGAATCGCTCGATGAACCGAGTCTTGATCGCCAGTTTGTGCGACGCCAAGCGCAGCGCCTCGCGAGCGTGATCGAGCGGCAGGCCCGAGAGCTCGAACAGCACGCGGCCCGGGCGGACGACCGCCACGTAGTGGTCGACGGCGCCCTTGCCCTTCCCCATGCGCGTCTCGGCCGGCTTCTGCGTCACCGGCTTGTCGGGGAAGATGCGGATCCAGACCTTGCCGCGGCGCTTCATGAATCGGACCAGCGAGCGGCGGGCGGCTTCGATCTGCCGCGCCGTGACCCAGCCCGGCTCGAGCGCCTGGAGCCCGAATTCGCCGAAGCTGATCTCGGCGCCGCGCCGGTCGAGGCCCTTCATCCGGCCGCGCGACTGCTTGCGCCACTTGGCGCGCTTGGGCATCAACATCGTCGTCCCTCGAACCCGGGCCGCCGCCCGCTACTCGCTGACATAGACGTCCATCGATTCGCGCTGCTCCAGCGCCTCGGGCTTGGTATCGCCGCGGTAGATCCACACCTTGACCCCGATCCGGCCATAGGTCGTCAGCGCCTCGGCCCGGGCGAAGTCGATGTCGGCCCGCAGGGTCTGGGCCGGCACGCGGCCTTCGCGCATCCACTCGCGGCGCGCCATCTCGATTCCCGACAGGCGCCCGGCGCACATCACCTTGATGCCCTGCGCCCCCTGGCGCATGGCCGTCGTCACCGCGCGCTGCATCGCCCGGCGATGACTGATGCGCCGCTCGAGCTGGCTGGCGATGTTTTCCGCCACGAGCCGGGCCTGGAGATCGGGCTCCTTGATCTCGTGGATGTCGAGCTTGATCTTCGTCCCGGTGAGTTCCTCGATCTGCTTGCGCACTTCCTTCACCGAAGCGCCCTTGCGGCCGATGACGATCCCCGGCTTGGAGGTGTTGATCGTGACGTGGATGTTGTTCGGGTAGCGCTCGATGTCGATGCCAGCGATCCCCGCCCGCGGCATCAGCTTCGTCACCAGCTGGCGGATGGCGCGGTCCTGGTGAAGCTGCTCGGCGTACTTGGCCGGCGGCGCGAACCAGCGCGACTCCCACGGCTTGTTGAACTTGAGCCGGAACCCGATCGGATGGACCTTGCGTCCCATGCCCGCTCCTTCTCTCAGCCCGCCGCGCCGCGGCGCTCGCGCAGCACGACCGTGATGTGCGAGGCGCGCCGCAGGATCGGCTTGAATCGCCCGCGGGCGCCGAAGCGGCGCCAGCGGCGCGTCGGGCCCTCGTCGGCCCAGATCCGTTCGATGACCAGCTCGTCCGGGTCGAGCCCGAAGTTCTGCTCGGCGTTGGCCATCGCCGAGCGAATGACCTTGGACACCGGATGCGCCGCCGCCTTGCGGCTGAAGCGCAGCAGCTCGAGAGCTTCCTTGGCCGGCCGACCGCGCACCTGGTCGACCACCAGCCGCACCTTCTGCGCCGGGGTCGGCACGAAGCGCGCCGTGGCGCGGACATCGTGTTCGCCGGCCATGCTAGCTGCCCTCGGCCGCCGGCGCGCCGGCGGCCGGCGTGGTGGTGGTCGTCTTCTCGCGGCTGACATGACCGCGGAAGGTCCGCGTCGGGGCGAACTCGCCCAGTTTGTGGCCGACCATGTTCTCGGTAATGTAGATCGGCACGTGCCGCCGGCCGTCATGCACCGCCACCGTGTGGCCGACCATCTGCGGGAAGATCGTGCTCGCCCGGCTCCACGTCCGGATGACCTTCTTCTCGCCGCGCTGATTCATCTCCTCGATCTTCTTGAGGAGCTTGGGCTCGATGAAGGGGCCCTTCTTCAATGAACGTCCCATCTCGCCAACCCTCCCGGCTCGGCCGGCTCAGCTCTTGCGTCGGCGGCGCGACCGGCGCCGGATGATGTAGCCCTCGGAGCGCTTGTTGCGACGCGTCCGGAACCCCTGAGTCGGTCGTCCCCAGGGGGACTTCGGGCCCGGCAGGCCGATCGGCTGCCGGCCCTCGCCGCCGCCGTGCGGGTGGTCGCGCGGCGTCATCGCCGAGCCGCGAACGGTCGGGCGGATGCCCAGGTGCCGCTTCCGCCCGGCCTTGCCGAGCTTGATGTTGCTGTGATCGGGATTGCCGACCTCCCCGATCGTCGCGTAGCACGATTGCCGGATGCGGCGCACCTCGCCGGAGGGCAGCCGGACCGCGGCGAAGGCGCCTTCCTTGCCCAGCAGCTGCGCCGCCGTCCCCGCCGACCGGACGAGTTGGCCGCCGCGTCCTTCCTTGAGTTCGATGTTGTGCACCAGCGTGCCGAGCGGGATATTCGCCAGCGGCAGGCTGTTGCCCGGGCGGATCTCCGCCTCCGGCCCGGCCAGAACCCGATCGCCGACACCCAGCCCGAGGGGCGCCACGATGTATCGCTTCTCGCCGTCGGCGTAGTGCAGCAACGCCAGGCGCGCCGAGCGATTCGGGTCGTACTCGATCGCCGCCACGCGCGCCGGGATGCCGCGCTTGTCGCGCTTGAAATCGACCAGGCGCACGTAGCGCCGGTTGCCTCCGCCGCGATGACGGACGGTGATCCGGCCGTAGGCGTTGCGCCCGCCGCTACGACGCCGAATCTGGATCAGGCTGCGCTCGGGACGTTCCTTCGTGACCTCGTCGAAGGTCGCCCCCGACATCCCGCGCCGGCCGGGCGAGGTGGGCCGGTAGGTCTTGACACCCATCACTTCACCCCTTCGAAGACGTCGATCGACTGGCCCTCGGCCAGCGTCACGATCGCCTTCTTCATGGCGCTGCGCCGGGTGCGCAGGCGACGACTGCGCGCCCGCCGCGTCTGCTTCGGCGGCAGATGGACGACGTTCACGCGCTCGACCGTCACCTCGAACAGCGCCTCGACGGCGTCCTTGATCTGGCTCTTGCTGGCCGCCGCCGGCACTTCGAACGTGTACTGGTTGAGCCGGCGGCTCTGGTAGCTCGACTTTTCCGTCACCAGCGGACGGCGCAAGATGTCGAAGAGGGTCGTCATGACGGCGCGCCCTCCCCCAGGTAGGACTGCAGCACGTCGAGCGCGCCCAGGGGCAGCAGGACGCGGTCGAAGGCCAGCAGGTCACGAATGTTCAGGTACTGCGCCCGCAACAGCTTGGCCGAGGCCAGATTGCGCACCGAACGCTCCAGGTTCTCGTCCCGCGCCGGGACGAGGATCAGGGCGCTGGCGCCGCCCGTCAGGCCGCGCAGCGCCTTGGCCATCTCGCCCGTCTTGGGTTGGGCGAGGCGCAGCTCGTCGACGACGACGATCTCCGACTGGGCCGCCTTGGCCGAGAGCGCCGAGCGCAGCGCGGCGCGGCGCATCTTGCGCGGCATGCGCAGCCGGTAGCCATGCGGCTTGGGGGTGTGCGCCTTGCCGCCGCCGACCCAGATCGGCGAGCGAGTCGAACCCTGGCGGGCGCGCCCGGTCCCCTTCTGGCGCCACGGCTTGCGCCCTCCGCCCGACACCTCGCCGCGCGTCTTCGTCGAATGAGTCCCCAAACGGGCGTTGGCCATCTGGCGCACCAGGGCCTGATGCATCAGGTCGGGCTTGATCGGCGCCTCGAAGATCGCCGACGGAAGCTCGGCCGTGCTGACTTTCTGGCCTTGCAGGTTCAGGACGTCCACTTTCATCGCCGTCGCTCCCGCGCTACTGCTTGCGGGCCTCCCGAACCACGACCACCGCGCCGCGCGGCCCGGGCACGCTGCCGGCGACGGCGATCAGGTTGCGCTCCGGATCGACGAGCTGCACGCGCAGGTTTTGCGACGTCACGCGCACGCTCCCCATGTGGCCGGCGCCGCGCGACCCCTTGTAGACCCGGCCGGGCGTCGTCGTCGAGCTGCGCGAGCCGGGCGCGCGCTGGCGGTCGGACTGGCCGTGCGTGATCGGCCCGCCGCCGAACCCATGGCGGCGCATGCCGCCTTGCGTGCCGCGGCCCTTGCTGGTCGAGACGACGTCGACCCGGTCGCCGGGCGCGAAGACTTCGACCGTCAACCGGTCGCCCTCCTGGATCGGCTCGGGCGTGCGCAGGCGGAACTCGCGCAGGAAGCGCAGCGGCGGCAGGTCGTGCCGCTTGAGGTGGCCGAGTTGCCCCCCTGTCAGGCGCTTCGGCCGGGCTTCGCCGAAGCCGAGCTGGACGGCGGCGTAGCCGTCGCGCCCGGGCCGCCGGACCTGGGTGACGACACATGGCCCGGCTTCGATCAGAGTCACGGCGTGCACCGCGCCGCCCTCGTCGAAGACCTGGGTCATGCCAAGCTTCTTGCCGATCAAGCCTTTCATCCGTTGTCTCCTGAGACATCGTGACGGGACTGTCGGCCTCGGCCCGGCCGCATCATCCCCGATCGCGAGGCAGTCACCATGCCGGTAGAGCGCCCTGGCAGCGCACCGCCCGGACGATCACGCCTCGCCCCAGCTGCGAGCTGTCAGCCCTCCGCGGCCAGCCGGCAGCGCCTGGCTGACGGCCGAGGGCTGAAAGCGGACGGCTAGATCTTGATCTCGATGTCCACTCCCGCCGGCAGGTTGAGCCGCATCAGCGTATCGATGGTCTTCGAATCCGGCTCGAGCACGTCGATCAGCCGCTTGTGGGTGCGGATCTCGAAGTGCTCGTGGGTATCCTTGTCGATGAACGGCGAACGGCGCACCGTGAAGCGCTCGATGCGCGTCGGCAGAGGAACGGGCCCGACGACCTTGGCTCCCGTGCGCTCGGCGGTCTCGACGATGCGCTGCGCCGACTGGTCGAGCACCCGGTGGTCGTACGCCTTGAGTCGGATCCGGATCTTCTGCTTCGCCATGCCCGCGCTACTCCAGGATCTCGGTGATGACGCCGGCGCCGACCGTCAGGCCGCCCTCGCGGATGGCGAACTTCGATCCCTTCTCCAGCGCCACCTTCGAGATCAGCTCGACCGTCAT
>Ga0209172_10002923_pt1 | contig 28066 bp, 27 predicted proteins | sample LarsenN4metaG_FD_184113 | JGI IMG/M metagenome (GOLD analysis project Ga0209172, IMG submission 184113) | Hot spring sediment bacterial and archeal communities from British Columbia, Canada, to study Microbial Dark Matter (Phase II) - Larsen... ... | reverse complement strand
CGTTCCGGGGGGGGGGCGGCGGGGTGAGGAGGATGTGAGCGACATCGTCGAGGCCTGCATCGACCGCGCGCGCGAGCGTCGCGGGCGCGTCGTTTTTCCCGAGGGTCACGACGAGCGCATCGTCGCCGCGGCGCGAAAGCTGAAGGATGAGGGCATCGCCGAGCCGCTCGTGCTCGGAACCGCGCCAGAGATTCAGGAAGCCGCGGCCCGCGCCGGAGTTTCGCCGGAAGGAATCGCGACCCGCGAATCGGCAGCGAGCGAGCGGTTGCAGGAGTATGCGAGGCTCTACTGCGCCGGCCGGCCGGATGCGAATCCGCGGATCGCCGAGCGGCTGGTGCGCAAGCCGCTCTTCCACGCCGGCATCATGGTGAAGGCGGGCGATGCGGATGCGATGATCGCCGGCGTCGCCCATCCCACCGGCCGCGTGATCGAGGCGGGGTTGATGACGGTGGGCCTCGCGCCCGGCATCCGCACGCCTTCCAGTTTCTTTCTCATGATCGTGCCCGGCAGTGCGGGTGGGCCGCCGCGCAATTTCATCTACGCCGACTGCGCAGTCAACGTCGATCCCGACCCCGGGACGCTGGCCGACATCGCGCTCGCTTCCGCGCAAACATGCCGCGCACTGCTGGGGGAAGAGCCGCGCGTCGCGCTCCTGTCGTTTTCCACCAAGGGCAGCGCGCAGCACGCGTGCGTGGACAAGGTCACGCGCGCGCTCGCCATCGCGCGCGAGCGTGCGCCGGGGCTCGCGATCGACGGCGAGCTGCAGGCGGATGCCGCGCTCGTTCCCCACGTGGCGGCAAAGAAGGTAAGGGGTGACAGTCCCGTGGCGGGGCGGGCCAACGTGCTGGTGTTTCCGGACCTCGATGCCGGCAACATCGCCTACAAGCTCACGCAGTGCCTCGCGGGTGCCCGCGCCGTCGGTCCCGTGCTGCAGGGCTTCGCGCGACCGTTGAGCGATCTGTCGCGCGGCGCGAGCATCGATGACATCGTCGCCACTGCCGCCATCGTGCTCGCCACCGCCGGGCAAGCGTCCTGAGGAGCCGTCCGACGCGATGATCGCGCCCGCGCGGCCGGTGTAGAATCGTGCCGCGCGGAAAAGAAAAGACCCACGCGCGGAGGAGGCTCAACATGCACACCGCTACACGGGTGGTTGTTGCGCTTTGCGCAACCCTCGCAGCCGCGCCTGCATTGCAGGCAGCGCAGCCGCGATTTCCCGACAAGCCGATCCGGCTCATCATCGGCAGCGCGGCCGGCTCGGGACCCGACATCATGGCCCGCCTCATCGGCGAACACCTCGAGAATGTGTGGGGACAGCGGGTGGTGGTCGATGCCCGTCCGGGCCTGGCCGGCGTCCTGAGCGCGGAACAGGCGCTGCGGGCGAATCCCGACGGCTACACCTGGATGATGCTCACCTCGCAGCTCTTCATCGCGACCTCGGTCTATCCCAACCTCAAGTTCAACCTCGACCAGGATTTCGTCTCGGTGTCGCTCGTGGGTCTCGTGCCGTGGGTGCTGACGGTCAATCCGCAGTTGCCGGCGAAATCCGTCGCCGAACTGCTCGATCTCGCGAAGAAGTCGCCGGGCAAGATCCGCTATGGTTCGGGCGGGCCGGCCAGCGGCGAGCATTTCACCACCGTGATGTTCACGCATCTCGCCGGCGTGAAGATGCTGCACGTTCCGTACAAGGGCGTGGCGCAGGCGTTGCTCGACACGATCGCGAACGAAATCCACATGCAGTTCGCGGTGTTCCCGGCCGCCAAGCCGCATATCGATGCCGGGCGGCTGCGCGGACTCGGCGTGAGCACGGCGAAGCGTGCGCCGGGCCTGCCCGATCTGCCGGCGATTGTCGAGACCGTCCCGGGTTACGTGAACTTCGGTTGGTACAGCATCGTCGCGCCCAAGGGCACGCCCGAGGCGGTGCTCGCCAAGGCGGGCGCGGAAATCGTCAAGGCCGCGCGCGAGCCCGCTTTCGGAGAGCGGTTGAAGACGCTGGGCATCGAGATCATCGCCGGCGGACGCAAGGAGCTCGACGAGTTTCGCGCCGCCGAACGCAAACGCCTGACCGAGCTGGTCAAGGCGACCGGCATCTCGATCCAGTAGCGTCCGTAGCCGTACGTCCGGAGCCTGTCGGAGGACGAACGGCCGTTCGACTTCGGTTCGCCCGCTTCCTTCGACTGCGCTGTCGCTCCGCTTCCTTCGACTGCGCTGTCGCTCCGCTCAGGACGAACGGTGATGCTGCGGGCTTAGCGCGCGTCGAGGGGAACGTATTCGCGCGGCGGCGGACCGTTGTAGAGCGTGAGCGGGCGCAGCAGGATGTTGTTCTCGATCTGCTCCAGCACCTGCACCGTCCATCCCGGCACGCGCCCCACCGCGAAGATCGGAACGAAGAGGTCCTCCGCGATGCCGTTCAGGAAGTACACCACGCCGGCGTAGAAGTCCACGTTCACGTTGACGCCGTGGCGAGCATAGGGCTTCATCGCTTCCACCACGCCTTCGAGGATGCGATACCACTGCGGCTGGCCCATCTCGCGCGAGAGCTTCTCGACGCCCGCGCGCATGTGGCGCGCGCGCGGATCCTCGGCGCGGTAGACGCGGTGGCCGAAGCCCATGACCGGCTCCTTGTTCGCGCGCTTGCTCTTCACGTACTCCGCGCACTTCGAGGGATCGCCGATCTCCTGCGCCATGCGCATCACGTTCTCCGCCGCACCGCCGTGTGCCGGTCCCGCCAGCGCGGCGACCGCGGCGGTGATCGCGCCGTGCAGATCGGCATCGGTGCCCGCGACCACGCGCGCGGCAAACGAGGACGCGTTCGAGCCGTGCTCGGCGTGGAGCACCATGTCGATGTCCATCAGCCGCGCCGCATCCGCGCTCGGTTCCTTGCCCTTCAGCATGTAGAGAAAGTTCGCGGCGTGTCCGAGGCGCTCGAGCGGCGCGACCGGCTCGCGGCCGTTGCGGATGTGCTCGTGCGCGGCGACGATCATCGGCACCTGCGAGGTGAGCCGGAGGCCTTTGCGCAGGGTCGCTTCCGGCGACTTGTCGGCGGTTTCGGGATCGAACGCCGCGAGCGCGGACACCGCGGTGCGCAGCACGTCCATGGGATGCGCGTCTTTCACGGTGCGGATGATTTCGTAGATCGGTTGCGGCAGAACGCGCGCTTGCCTGAGTTGCGCGGTGAATGCCGCGAGCTCGGCGCGCTTCGGCAGCTCGCCCTTGAGCAGCAGATGGCACGTCTCCTCGAACGTCGAATGCTGCGCGAGGTCGTGGATCGAGTAGCCGCGATAGCGCAGCTCTCCCGCGCGGCCGTCGATGTAGCACACCCGTGAGCGGTCGAAGTACACGCCTTTCAGGCCGCGATGAATTTCGATTTTTTCCTGGGCGTCGTCCATGGCGTCTTCCGCGAATGAAAAAGAGCTATTGTGGTTCGAAACCGCCGCGCGGGGAAGAGCGTTGTCAGGCGGCGAGCAGGCGCCGGGTGTGGCGCGCGATGACGATCTCTTCGTTGGTCGGAATCACGCACACGGCGACGCGGCTCGCCGGCGTGCTGATGAGAGGCGCGTGAGCGGCGTTCGCCGCGCGATCGAGCTCGACGCCGAGCCAGCGCGCCTCTTCGCAGATCATCGCGCGCACGGGCGCCGCGTGCTCGCCGATGCCGGCGGTGAAAACGAGCGCATCGAGCCCGCCGAGCGCCGCGGCGAGCGAGCCGAGCTCGCGGCTCGCTCGGTACACGAAGAGCTCGACCGCCTCGCGCGCGCGGGGATCGTCGCTTTCGAGCAGCTCCCGCATGTCGCTGCTCAGGCCGGAGACGCCGAGCAATCCCGAATCGTGGTAGAGCATGTGCTCCACTTCATCGGCGCGCATGCCTCTCTCGCGCATCAGGTAGAAGATGACGCCCGGGTCGATAGCGCCGCTGCGCGTCCCCATGACCAATCCTTCGAGCGCGGTGAAGCCCATCGTGGTGGCGACGCTCCTGCCCTCGAGCATCGCGCACATGCTCGCGCCGTTTCCGAGATGCGCGACGACGACGCGCCCGCGCGCGCGCTCGCCGAGATGATCGGGCAGCACGGCGGCGATGTATTCGTACGAGAGTCCGTGAAATCCGTAGCGGCGAATGCCCTGCGCCGTCAGTTCGCGTGGCAGCGCGTAATTCCGCGCGACGCGCGCCTGTGTCGCATGGAATTCGGTGTCGAAACACGCGACCTGCGGCAGCTTCGGGCGCAGTGCCCGCAGTTCCCGCGCGGCGGCGAGATTGTGCGGCTGGTGGAGCGGCGCCATGGGATCGAGGCGCTCGAGCGCGTCGAGCACCTCGTCGTCGATGCGCACCGGCGCGAGAAAACGCTCGCCGCCGTGCACCACGCGATGGCCGGCGCCGCGGATGTCGTGTCCGTGGTTGCCGGCTTCCAGCCAGCCGAAGAGCCAGCGCGGCGCGGTGTGCAGCGTGAGCGGCGCGCCCGACTCGTCCTTAAGCGCACCCGCGATGAGCGGATTGCCGCTTGCGTCGAAGGCGCTGAAGCGCGGGGTCGCACCGAGCCCCGCGATCATTCCGTGCAGCAGGCGCTGCGGCCGGGCCTCGGCCGTGTAGACGCCGAACTTGATGCTCGACGACCCGCAATTGAGGATCAGCAGTTCACCGTTCACGGGCCGCGCTTCCGGCTCAGTTCACGCCTTGCCGGCGTAGCGGCTGAAGGCCTGCAGCACCATGGCGCCGAGCCCGGCGAAGAGCGCAACGAGGACGATCAGCGGGCCGACGTAGGGAACGGCGTAGGCAAGCCACAGCAGGATGAGCGCGAAGAGCAGCGAGAGTACGCGCCAGGCGAAGCTCGCCTCACGCCCCGGCCGTAACGCACGGAGCAGCCGATCGCCGATGAAAAAGGCGGTGACGAGATAGCCCACCAGCAGGGCCGCGGCGTACACCGCCGCGAGCAGCAGCGCGATCGGGATGCCGATGATGGTCAGCATGAGGAGCAGTATGACGGGCGGCAGGCTGAAAAAGATCGCGGTGCCGAGCCCCATGCTCTTCAGGGGAGAGGTGCCGAGCATCGCGAGCGCGTGCGCCGTGAAGCGCGGAAAGATCGAGAGCAGCAGGGCTCCGGTCGCGAGCAGGCCGAGCAGCAGCAGGGGGCGGATCACCGGAAAACCGGGCAGATGGAGCTTCGGGCGCGGGAATTCGAAAGCGTCCTCGGCGCGGGTGACGCTGCCTGTGATCCGCGCCCGCGGATCGACGCGGATCTCGTGGCGGCTCGAATACGTCACGTCTCCGCGGATGCGGGCCGAAGCGACGATCTCGATCTTTTCGCCGTGGAGTTCGACCGGCCCGTCGATGTATCCCAGGATGAGGATGTTGCGTCCATAGACCTTGAGGCCGCCCTCCAGCGTGCCGGCGATCGCGATGTCTCCGCCCGCTATCCAGGTCCGTCCCAGCACCACGGCCTCCGGCCCGAAGGCGATGCTGCCACCCGCGAGCAGCGCTTCGCCGCCGATTTTTCCGCCGAGGCTGATGAAGCCGCCGACCGCCCGAAGGTCTTCGCCGATCGATCCGGTGAGATCGATGGAGCCGCCCGCCACGACCGCGTCGCCGCGGACCGGGAAGGCGACGCCGAGACGTCCGGCCGCCGCGTAGAGATCCCCCTCGACCGGCGCTTCGATCCGCACATCGGCCCCGGCTGCGTAGACGTTCCGCTGCTCTTCCATGGCGTGCGCCATGGGCGCGGCCAGGAGCGCAGCGGCGAGCCACCGACCGACGCCCCACCGCTCGAATCCACGCCGCATTGCCGGAAACAGGCTCATTCTCGTTCCCACCTTGTAATCCGCGAAACCGTCCCCATCTTGCCCGTGATTGTAACCTTTTCAGGTATAATGCTTTTTCGTTTTCCGGGGGGTCAACATGCCAATCTACGAATATCGGTGCACCGACTGCGGCTTCCAAAACGAGTATCTGCAGCGCATGAGCGACGCGCCGCTCTCGGACTGCCCCGAATGCGGCAAGCCATCGTTCAGCAAGCTGGTGAGCGCCGCGGGCTTCCAGTTGAAGGGGGGCGGCTGGTACGCCACCGATTTCAAGAATAACGGCGCGAAACCCAGGAAAGAATCCGACAAAACGACGGATACCGCGAAGTCTTCGGACTCCAAAGCGGAGGCGAGCTGCGGCACCGGCGCCTGCGCGGCGTGTAGCTGATACGGTCCTCGCGGTGCGGCCCCGCCGGACCGCGACGCGTCTTCACGAAGCCGGGGCCCCGAGTTCAATATCTTGCCCGGCTCCGCTATGATCGAATGACGGCGGACCGCTCTCTTTTCTTCACGGCTGCCGGCCCATTCGCCCCTACATGTCACGAAAAAGCCTGATCAAGCGCTACTTCATCACCGGTCTCCTGATCTGGGTGCCGGTCGTCATCACCTTGTGGGTGCTGAACCTGCTCGTCAGCACCATGGACCAGACGCTGCTGCTGCTGCCCTCGGCGCTGCGCACCGAGTCGTGGCTCGGCTTCCACATTCCCGGGCTCGGCGTGCTCCTGACGCTGCTCGTCGTGTTCTCGACCGGCGTCTTCGCCGCGAACATGATCGGCCAGCGCTTGGTGGCATTCTGGGAAGGGATGCTGCTGCGCATCCCCGTGGTGAACTCGATCTACAACGGGGTCAAGCAGGTGAGCGACACGCTGTTTTCGCCCACGGGGCAGGCGTTCCGCAAGGCGCTCCTCGTGCAGTGGCCGCGCGAGGGCATGTGGACGATCGCGTTTCTCACCGGCACGCCGGGGGGAGATGTCGCGAACCACCTGCCGGGCGACTATCTCAGCATCTACGTGCCGACGACGCCGAACCCGACCGGCGGCTACTTCGTGATCGTGCGGCGCAGCGACGTGATCGAACTGGACATGACGGTGGACGCGGCGCTGAAGTACATCGTCTCGATGGGCGTGGTCGCGCCGAGCGGTGGCAATCGCCGCATCGACGCGCGCGCGCTCGCGCCGGGCGGGGAGCCCCGGCAGCACGCCGTCAATCAATAGGGATCTTCCCGGTCCCGCATCCTTGCATATCCTTGTGGTGATTCATGCGTAGCGAATACTGCGGCCTCGTGAGCCGCAAGCACCTCGACAGCACCGTCACGCTCTGCGGCTGGGTGCACCGGCGCCGCGATCACGGCGGCGTCATCTTCATCGATCTGCGCGACCGCGAAGGGCTGGTGCAGATCGTGTGCGACCCCGATCGGCCCGAGACTTTTCAGGTCGCGGACCGCCTGCGCAGCGAGTTCGTGATCAAGGTGACCGGGCGCGTTCGTCCCCGTCCCGAGGGCACCGTCAATCCCAACCTCGTGAGCGGAGAGGTGGAAGTGCTCGCGCACGAGATCGAGGTGCTCAATCCCTCGCTCACGCCGCCATTCCAGATGGACGATACGCAGCTTTCGGAGAACGTGCGGCTCGAATACCGCTTTCTCGATCTGCGCCGCCCGCCGATGCAGCAGAACCTGCGACTGCGCTATCGCACGGCGATGGCGTTCCGGCGGTTTCTCGACCGCCACGGCTTCATCGACATCGAGACGCCGATGCTGACGCGCTCGACCCCGGAGGGCGCGCGCGACTACCTCGTGCCCTCGCGGGTGCATCCGGGACACTTCTTCGCGCTCCCGCAGTCGCCGCAGCTCTTCAAGCAGCTCCTGATGATCTCGGGCTTCGACCGCTATTACCAGATCGTGAAGTGCTTCCGCGACGAGGACTTGCGCGCCGACCGGCAACCGGAATTCACGCAGATCGATATCGAGACGTCGTTCCTCGACCAGCGCGAGATCACCGAGCTCATGGAAGCGCTGATCCGCGACGTGTTCAAGTCGGTGCTCGGCGTGGACCTGCCTGCGCCGTTTCCGCGCATGGGCTACGACGAAGCGATGGCGCTCTACGGCTCCGACAAGCCGGATCTGCGCGTGCCGTTGAAGCTCACGGAGCTGACCGACCTCATGCGCGAGGTCGAGTTCAAGGTGTTTCGCGACGCCGCGCAACTGAAGGACGGGCGCGTGGCGGCGCTGCGCGTGCCGCGCGGTGGAGAACTCTCGCGCAAGGAGATCGACGACTACACCGAGTTCGTGAAGATCTACGGCGCGAAGGGGCTCGCCTACATCAAGGTGAACGATGTGGCGCAGGGCACAGCCGGGCTGCAATCACCGATCCTCAAGTTCCTGCCCGAGCAGGCGGTGAAGGCGATCCTGGAACGCACCGGCGCGCAGAACGGCGATCTCGTCTTCTTCGGTGCCGATCGCGCGAAAGTCGTCAACGAGGCGCTCGGCGCGCTGCGCGTCAAGGCCGGCCACGAGCACGGTCATTTCGAGGCGGGATGGCGGCCGCTGTGGGTGCTCGACTTCCCGATGTTCGAATGGGACGAGGAAGAGAAGCGCTGGATGGCCATGCACCATCCGTTCACCTCACCGGCGGACGGGCACGAAGATCTGCTGGAGTCGAACCCCGGAGCGGCGCGCGCGAAGGCGCACGACATGGTGCTGAACGGCTGGGAGATCGGCGGCGGCTCGGTGCGGATACACCGGCAGGACGTGCAGTCGAAAGTGTTCAACGCGCTCGCGATCAGCCCCGAGGACGCGGAAGCGAAGTTCGGCTTTCTGCTGCAGGCGCTGCAGTACGGCGCGCCGCCCCACGGCGGCATCGCGTTCGGGCTCGACCGCATCGTGACGCTGATGGCCGGAGCGGAATCGATCCGCGACACGATCGCGTTTCCGAAGACGCAGCGCGCGCAGTGTCTGCTTACGCACGCGCCCAATACGGTGGACGAACGGCAATTGCGCGAGCTGCACATCCGGCTCCGCCAGGACCCCAAACCCTGACGCAGTCTTGACGTACGGTATTCCCCTCCTCCGATGAGGAGGGGTGCGGGCTGCGTCGGCGGGGTGGTGACACGGTACGCAGCACCGCGTTGGTGATACGGTCTCCTGAAACCGACTGCGAAATTGTCTGACATGCGGTTCGCCTTCTCCGTGCTCGTCGCGTTGCTCCTCGCCGGTGCGTCGCCTGCGATATGGAGTCGCGGAGATGCGCCGACTTCGACGAAAGCCGAGCGTGCACCGCTCCCCGAAATCGCGCTGAGCGAGCTGCCGCGCGAGGCGCGCCAGACTCTGGAGTTGATCAAAAAGGGCGGGCCGTTTCCCTACGAGCGGGACGGCATCGTATTCGGCAACTTCGAGAAACGCCTGCCGGTGAAGGAACGCGGCTACTATCGCGAGTACACTGTCCCGACGCCCGGCCTCAAGCATCGCGGCGCGCGCCGCATCGTCGCCGGCCGCGGCGGCGAGTACTACTATACCGACGATCACTACGCGAGCTTCAAGCGCATCCGACCGTGACCACTGCGCCATCTTCGCCACTTGACGCCGCACGCTCGGGTCTTTATCGCACGCCAGACGAGCTGGATCTCCTGCGCCAGGCCGCGGATCGCATGGGCATCGCATATTTCGATATCGATTTGAACGGCGTGCACGACAAGCGCGGATTCCTCGACGCCTGCGCGAGAGCGCTGTGTTTTCCGCAGACATTCGGAGCGAACTGGGACGCCTTCGCCGATTACGTTCAGGATCTCTCGTGGCATCCGGCGCGCGGTTACGTGATCCGTCTGAGATGCGCGGCCGGGTTTGCTGCCGCAGCCCCCGAGGATTACGCCGCGGCGATCGAAGTTCTGCGCTACGCCTCCGATGACTGGAGGCGTCGCGGCAGACCCTTCATCGTGCTCGTCGATGAGGCCGCCGATCTGCCGGTTTTTTCCGCATGAACACCGTGATCTACAAAATACCCGTTTCGGTGCTGGTCGTGATCTACACACCGGCGCTGGACGTGCTGCTGCTCGAGCGCGCGGACCGCCCGGGGTTCTGGCAGTCGGTGACCGGCAGCCAGCACGAGGGCGAGACGCTCGTGGATACCGCGGTGCGCGAAACGAAAGAGGAAACCGGCCTCGACGCCACGCGCTACGCGCTCACCGACTGGCGGAAAGTGAACGAGTACGAGATCTACCTGCGCTGGCGCAACCGCTATGCGCCGGGCATCACGCACAACACCGAGCACGTGTTCGGCCTGCTGGTGCCGGAGCGCCTGCCGATCGCTCTCGAGCCGAGGGAGCATTTGGCCTACGAGTGGCTGCCGTGGCGCGCGGCGGCGGACAAGGTGTTTTCGTGGAGCAACGCCGAAGCGATCCGCGAGCTGCCGCAGCGGGCAGCCGCCTCGACCTCGGCAAAGTCCACGATGTAGAAAACGCGCCCTCCGCGTGCTTGAAAGCGGCGTTTTTGCCCCCATAAGCACCCGCATGGCGTGACGCCGCCTTGCGCCGCAGGCTGGATTTTTCGACGCGTTGTGGTAATGTCTCACGCTCATTTTTGCGGGAATGCACGCGATGGAAGTGAGCACGATCAGATTCGAGCGCTTCAAGCCGCTGGCCGATGAAGACTGCCAGGCGCGGATCGTGGCCGCGCGCGCGAAGCTCGGCAAGCGCGCCGTCATCCTCGGGCACCACTATCAGCGCGCCGACGTCTACAAGCACGCCGATCTGACGGGCGATTCGCTCAAGCTCTCGAAGCTCGCGGCGCAGACCGACGCGCAGTACATCGTGTTCTGCGGCGTGCACTTCATGGCGGAAGTGGCGGACATCCTGTCGAAGCCGGAGCAGATCGCGATCCTGCCGGATCTCAATGCCGGCTGCTCGATGGCGGACATGGCGAACCTGTCCAAGGTCGAGCGCGCGTGGCGCGAACTGAAGCAGGTGCTCGATCCCGACCAGCACGTGACGCCGGTCACCTACATCAACAGCGCGGCGGATCTCAAGGCGTTCTGCGGCGAGCATGGCGGCATCGTCTGCACCTCCACCAACGCGCGGCAGATCCTCGAGTGGAGCTTCCTCCGCCGCGAGAAAGTGCTGTTCTTCCCCGATCAGCATCTGGGCCGCTGGACCGGCTATCTCATGGACATCCCGCTCTCCGAGATGCTGGTGTGGGATCCCGACGAGGAACTGGGCGGGCTCACGCCGCAGCAGATCAAGATGGCGAAGATCCTGCTGTGGAAGGGCCACTGCTCGGTGCACCAGATGTTCCAGGCGCAGCACATCCTGCGCTGGCGCCAGCAGCACCCCGGCGGCATGGTGGTGAGCCACCCGGAGTGCAACTTCGAAGTGTGCAAGCTCTCCGACTACGTCGGCTCGACCGAGTACATCATCAAGACCATCGCCGCGAGCGCACCCGGCACGCGCTGGCTCGTGGGCACCGAGCTGAACCTCGTCAACCGGATCGCCGAAGAGTTCAAGCCCCAGGGCAAGATCGTGCAGTTCATGGCGCCGACGGTCTGCATGTGCTCGACCATGCAGCGCATCGATCCGCAGCACCTCGCCTGGGCGCTGGAGAACCTGGCCGAAGGCGAGGTCGTCAACCAGATCAAGGTGCCGGAGCACGAAGCGAAGCTCGCGCGCATCGCGCTCGACCGCATGCTCGCGGTCTCCTGATACCTCGCTTTCCGAGCTTTACCGTTCCTTCGCGGCGCGCCGGCGCCGCCGCCTTGCCTGAGCGCACGATCCGCGGCGCTACCGTAGAATAGTCCGATGCCCGCGCCCTTCGAGCGCGACGCCCACCGGCCGCTTCCGTGAAAGAGACGCTGCGCGTTGCCACCTACAACATCCACAAGGGCTTGTCGTTCTTCAAGCGCCGGATGGTGATCCACGAGCTGCGCGAGCGGCTGCGCGCGCTCAACGTCGATCTCGTCTTCCTGCAGGAAGTGCTGGGCAGCCACGAGCGCTACGCGCAGCGCCACGACAACTGGCCGTCGCGGCCGCAGTACGAATTCCTCGCGGACTCGGTATGGCAGCAGTACGCCTACGGCCGCAACGCCGTCTACGACTTCGGCCACCACGGCAACGCGGTGCTTTCGCGCTATCCCATCACGCGCTGGGACAACCAGGACGTCTCCACCCACCGCTTCGAGCGCCGCGGGCTGCTGCACTGCGAGATCGACATTCCGCAGTGGAGCGAGCCGCTGCACTGCATCTGCGTGCACCTGGGGCTCTTCGCGCGCGGCCGCAGCCGCCAGCTCGAGTGGCTGCGCCAGCGCATCGAAAAGCTCGTGCCGTCGCATGCGCCGCTCATCGTGGCGGGCGACTTCAACGACTGGCACTGGCGGCACAAGGCGACCCACGAGCTCGCGCAGCCGCTCGACATGCACGAGGTGTTCGAGGTCGTGCACGGCGCGCCGGCGCGCACCTTTCCCGCCATGCTGCCGGTCTTCCGGCTCGACCGCATCTACGTCCGCGGCTTCCGCATCGGTTACGCGCACGCGCACCATGGCAACATCTGGGCGCGCATCTCCGATCACGCGGTGCTCACGACCGTGCTCGAAAGGATATGAGCGACTTCGTTACCGGCAACCGCATCACGCTGCTCAAGCGCGGCATCGACTATTTCCCCCAGCTCGAGGCGGCCTGCGAAGCCGCGGAGCGCGAGATCCACATCGAAACCTACATCTACGATGCCGACGAGGCGGGCCAGCGCATCGGCGCGGCGCTGAAGCGCGCGGCGCGGCGCGGCGTGGCGGTACATCTCCTGATGGACGGCTTCGGCTCCAAGCGCCTGCCGCGCGCCTTCATCGCCGACCTCGCCGACGCCGGCGTCCACGTGCTGGTGTATCGCCCCGAGCGCACGCCGGTCTTCATGGCGCGGCGGCGGCTGCGCCGCATGCACCGCAAGCTCGCGGTGATCGATGCCCGCGTCGCGTTCGTGGGCGGCATCAACATCATCGACGACATGCACACGCCGGGCCACACGCCGCCGCGCTTCGATTACGCCGTGCGCGTGGAAGGGCCGCTGCTCGAGCGGATCTATCCCGCGGTGAAGCGCCTGTGGGCGCTCGTCGAGTTCATGCAGCTCGGCCGCGACTGGCACGACCAGGAGCTGCTCGAGCCGGATGCGACCCCGCGCGGCACGCAGGAGGCCGCGTTCGTGGTGCGCGACAACCTGCGCCATCGCCGCGACATCGAGGAGGCGTATCTGGAGGCGATCGCCGGGGCGCGGTCCGAGATCATCATCGCGAACGCCTACTTCTTTCCGGGGCTGAGCTTCCGGCGCGCGCTCATGGACGCGGCGGCGCGCGGAGTGAAGGTGACGCTGCTCCTGCAGGGGCGCGTCGAGTACGTGCTGCTGCACTACGCCTCGCGCGCGCTCTACGGCGCGTTCCTCGACGCCGGGATCTGCATCTCCGAATACCACAAGAGCTTCCTGCACGCGAAGGTCGCGGTGATCGACGGCGAGTGGGCAACGGTCGGCTCGTCCAATATCGACCCCTTCAGCCTGCTGATGGCGCGCGAGGCGAATGTCGTCGTGCGCGATCGTGAGTTCGCGGCGGAACTTCGCGCGAGCCTCGCCAGCGCGATGGCGGAAGGCGCGCACGATGTCAAGCGCGAGCGCTGGCGCCAGCAGCCGCTCGCGGTGCGCGTCGTGACGTGGATGGCGTACGGCATCGCGCGGCTTCTGACCGGAGTCTTCGCCTACGGCCGCGCGCGCGAATTCAACTAGCGGAAGCACGCGAGAAGAGCCGCTCGTCATGCCGATGAAAATCGGCATTCGGTGAAAAACGGGTTTCGGCTTTGGCCGGAGTGACGCTTCTCACCGTTCAGGGCCCGCCGCACGTACAATAAGAGATTCCATGAATCCGCATTCCTCCGCACTGCCTCGTCCGGCCGCATCATCGCGCGGCGGGCGCAGCCGCGAATGGCGCGTCGTGCCGATGCTGTTCCCCTACCTGTGGGAGTTCAGGGGGCGCGTCATCGTTGCGCTCGTCTTCCTTACCGTCGCCAAGCTCGCGAACGTCGGCGTTCCGCTGGTACTGAAGGAGGTCGTCGATTCCCTCGATCCGAGCCGCGCGGCGCTGGTGGTTCCGCTCGCGCTGCTCGTCGCCTACGGCGTATTGCGGCTCTCCACGACGCTCTTCGCCGAGCTGCGCGACGTCGTTTTCGTGCGCGTGACGCAGCGCGCCATCCGCCGCATCGCGCTCACCGTCTTCGGGCATCTGCACAGCCTGTCGCTGCGCTTCCATCTCGAGCGCCAGACCGGCGGCATGTCGCGCGACATCGAGCGCGGCACGCGCGGCATCTCGACGCTGCTCTCCTACATGCTGTTCTCGATCATTCCGGTGATCCTCGAGTTCACGCTGGTGGCAGCGGTGCTCTTCGCGCGCTTCGACTGGCGCTTCGTCGCGGTGACGTTCGTCGCGATCGCGCTCTACATCGGATTCACGGTGGCGATCACCGAGTGGCGCATGGAGATCCGCCGCCGCGCGAACGAGCTCGACTCGAAGGCGAATACCCGCGCGATCGACAGCCTGCTCAACTACGAGACGGTCAAGTACTTCAACAACGAGGCGTACGAGGCGCGGCGCTACGACGAGAACTTGAAGCTCTACGAGGCGGCCGCGGTGAAGAACGAGGCCTCCCTCGGGCTGCTCAACATCGGGCAGAGCTGCATCATCGCGATCGCGGTGACCATCCTCATGGTCCTCGCGGCCGAAGGCGTGGTCGGCGGGACCCTCACGCTGGGCGATCTCGTGCTGATCAACGGGCTTCTCATCCAGCTCTACATCCCGCTCAACTTTCTCGGCATGGTCTACCGCGAGATCAAGCAGGCCCTGATCGACATGGACCGCATGTTCCGCCTGCTCGAGGAAAACCGCGAAATCGAGGATCGGCCGGATGCGCAGCCGCTGCCGCCCGGTCCGGCTTCAATCCGTTTCGAGCATGTCGATTTCAGCTACGATCCCCAGCGCCAGATCCTGCACGACGTGACCTTCGACGTGCCGCCCGGCAGCAAGGTCGCGGTCGTCGGCGCGAGCGGCTCGGGCAAGTCGACACTCGCGCGGCTGCTGTTCCGCTTCTACGACGTCTCGGGCGGCCGCATCCTGGTGAACGGCATCGACATCCGCCAGATCAGACAGGCGAGCCTGCGCGCGGCGATCGGCATCGTGCCGCAGGACACCGTGCTCTTCAACGACACCATTTACTACAACATCCAGTACGGCAGGCCGGACGCGAGCCGCGCGGAGGTGGAGGCGGCGGCGCAGGCGGCGCACATCCATCACTTCATCGTCGGGCTGCCCGAGGGCTATGAGACGCGCGTCGGCGAGCGCGGGCTCAAGCTCTCCGGCGGCGAGAAGCAGCGGGTGGCGATCGCGCGCGCACTGCTCAAGCAACCGCGCATCCTGATCTTCGACGAGGCGACTTCCGCCCTCGATTCGAAGTCCGAGCAGGCGATCCAGGCGGAGCTCGACCGCATCGCGCATGGCCACACCACGCTTGTCATCGCGCACCGGCTCTCGACCATCATGGACGCCGACCAGATCCTCGTGATGGATCACGGCCGCATCGTCGAGCGCGGCACGCATCAGGCGCTGCTCGCGCAAGACGGCCTCTATGCCCAGATGTGGGCGTTGCAGCAGCAGGAAGACGCGGAGCGCGATACGAAGGACGCGCTGGCGGCGCGCGCGGTTGCCGGTTGACACCACCCCGTCTGCTTCGCATCCACCCCTCCTCATCGGAGGAGGGGAAGCACCACCCCGGCGCTTTCGCGCCACCCCTCCTTATCCGAGGAGGGGAGTACCGATTTCTCCCCTCCTCCGACGAGGAGGGGTGCCGACGGTGTCGGCGGGATGGTGAGAAAAGACGCGCGGCGGACAGCTATGCCACGCGGGGAAACGTGATCTGCACCGACGTGCCGACGCCGCCTGCTCCGGAGTCGAGCTTCACCTCCGCGCCGTGGCTCTGCGCGATCTCGCGCACGATGGCAAGGCCGAGGCCGCAGCCTTCGCCGCTGCCGAGCACGCTGTAGAAGCGCTCGAACACGCGCTCGCGTTCCGCCTCGGGTATGCCAGGCCCGGTGTCCTCGATGGTCAGCGTCGCGCGATTCGCGGTGGAGGCGACACGCACCGTCACCTGCCCGCCGCGCTGGGTGTAGCGCAGCGCATTGTCGAGCACGTTGTTCAGCATCTCCCGCAGCAGGAACGGGTTACCGTCGATGACCATGGCGCCCTCCGGCGCATCGAAGCCGAGATCGATGTCGCGCTCGAGCGCCCGCGGCACCCATTCCGTCGCGGTGTCGCGGGCAAGCGCCGCGAGATTGAGCGGCTCGGTCGCGTGCTCGCGCTTCTCACCGGGCTCGGCGCGTGCGAGCGACAGGAGCTGGTTCACGAGACGCGTCGTCTTCTCGGTGGCGGTGTGCAACTGGCGCAGTGTGGTCTCGATCTCGGGAGATTTCGAGTTGCGCAGCGCGAGCTCCGTCTGGGTCTTGATGCCCGCGAGCGGCGTGCGCAGCTGATGCGCGGCGTCGGCGATGAAACGTTGCTGTGCCGCGAGCACTGCGCTCAGCCGCCCGAGCAGATCGTTCATCGCCGCAATCAGCGGCTGCAGCTCGCGCGGCGCCTGCGTTTCAGGCAGCGGCGAGAGATCGCGATGTGACCGCGACTCGATGTCGGCGCGCAGGCTCGCGAGGGGCCGCAGGCCGCGCGCGACCCCGTACCAGACCGCCACCGTCGCCGCGATGATGAGCAGCGCCTGCGGCAGCACCATGCCGAGCATGATCTGGCGCGCCGAATCGCTGCGCACCGTCATGCGCTCCGCCACGTGGATCATCACCGCACCGCGCGCCGTTCCGGGCTCGACCGGCACGCGCAATGCGACCGCACGTATCGGGTGTCCGCGGTAGTCCTCGTCGTAGTAGCGCACCCGGTCGGTCGAAGGGTCGGCGAGCGTGGGCAGGTCCGGCTCGCCGGAGACGTATTCGTTCTTCGGACCGAGCACGAGATAGTAGAGCCGGTCCGATTCCCGCGACTGAATCATGCGGACCGCGACCTCCGGGAGGTCGATGTAAATCTGGTCACCGACGTGCTTCACTTCGCGACCGATGTCGAGCGCCGCTTCGAGCAGTGCGCGGTCGTAGGCGAGGTTCACGAACCGCTTGGCGATGTCGTAATCGACGAGCGTGCTCATGAGCCACAGCACGAGGAGCGGGACGGCAAGCCAGGCGAGGAGCTGGCCGCGGAGCGTCTTAATCAGGCGTGTTCGCGGTTTTTTCAAGGAGGTAGCCCAGCCCCCGTATGGTGCGGATCACCACACCCGCCGGCTCGAGCTTGCGGCGCAGGCGGTGGACGTACACTTCTATGGCGTTCGCACCGACCTCCTCGTCCCAGCCGTAGAGCTGTTCGGCGAGCTGCTCCTTGTTCACCACCCGGCCGCTGCGATGCATCAACACTTCCAGCACGCCCAGCTCGCGCGCCGAGAGATCGAGCGGCACGCCGTTCAGCGTCGCGCGCCGCCCGGCGGTGTCGAGCCGCAGTGCGCCGTGCGTGAGGATCGAAGCGCCGCCCGACTGGCCGCGCCGGATCAGCGCACGCACCCTTGCTTCGAGCTCCGGAAGGTCGAACGGCTTGGTGAGGTAGTCGTCTGCGCCCAGGTCCAGTCCCTTGACGCGATCGTCCAGCGCGTCGCGCGCGGTGAGGATCAGCACCGGCACCCTGGAGCCGCGATGGCGCAGGCGCCGCAGGATCTCGAAGCCGTCGAGCCGCGGCAGGCCCAGGTCGAGGATCACCAAGTCGTAATTCTGCGCGAGCAATACATGGTCCGCCTGGTCGCCGCTCGCGACGCAATCCACCGCGTAATCGAGCTGGCGCAGCGAGCGGGTGAGGCCGTCGGCGAGGACAGGATCGTCTTCGGCGATGAGGAGACGCATGTGTGGTCCGGGGCTGGGCTGCCATAGTTTACCGCAGGCATCCCAAGGGCTCCCTGGCGCGGCGTGACCGGCGAGATTGCCCGCGAGTAAGCCGGGCGTAAGCGTGAGCTGATAAAAAGGAACGGCAGTTTGCTTCTGGTTTTTCCTCCTCGGAGGCCCGAGCCGCAGACGATCGCTCCTCGAGCGGCGCGCGGCCCGCCTCCACTCACAACTCCGCCATCGATCGTGCGGAGTTTTTTTTGACTTTATCTCACGATGACATGAGATCGATTACGGTCCGAATGTCGCACCGTAAGTTTGGTGTAAGCCGCCGTCGTTAACGTCGCTTGCGTGTATGGGGCTGCGTGAGCGGCTCCGTTTGTTCTTTCCTCCTCGGAGGCCTGGCAGTAGCAGTCGTCTGTGCTGAGCGGGCGGTTGCATTGGCCTCTTTCAGCTCCGCCGGGGCAACCCACACTGCCCCGAGCGGAGATTTTTTTGGTCCCTGCGGCGCATTCCCCTTCTTGATACTTTCTTGAAAAATGCGCTATAAGCCTGTATTTTTACGGCCTTGAACAGGGGGGGCGCGTGAGGCCGCGCCAACAACAATCCGAAGGAGGGAAGCTCTGAAACAGCTACTCATCGCGCTCGCCGCCTGCGTCGTGTGGTCCCAGGCGGCGGCTCAGGACAAAAACAAGTCCAACATGCGGCCGGCTTCGGCCCGCTCCACGCTCCAGGCGGATACGGTCGGCCCCTCGGGTTGGCCGGAGCTCAGGTCATCGTCCGTGATGGTGGTCCGCCACGATGACGGGCAGCTGCTCTATTCCAAGAACGCGAACGCGGTCGTGCCCATCGCCTCGATCACCAAAGTCATGACGGCGATGGTGGTGCTCGACGCCAGGCTGCCGCTCTCCGACTATGTCACCATCAGCACCGACGACATCGACGACCTCAAGGGCACGCGCTCGCGGCTCAAGGTCGGCAGCCGGCTCACCCGCGAGGATCTCCTGCGGCTCGCGCTGATGGCGTCGGAAAACCGCGCGGCCGCCGCATTGACGCGGGCTTATCCGGGCGGAACGCGGGCGTTCGTCGCGGCAATGAACGAAAAGGCCATGCAACTGGGCATGTACCGCTCGCACTTCGTGGACGGCACGGGTCTTTCCAGCGAAAACGTCTCGACCGCGCGCGACCTCGTGCTGATGGTGAAGGCCGCCTACGAGTATCCCCTGATCCGCGATTTCACGACCGAGTCCGCCTTCGCCGTCGAGCTTTCCACCGGCCGCAAGCTGCAGTACCGCAACTCGAACCGCCTCGTGCACAACGACGGCTGGGACATCGGCCTCTCCAAGACCGGCTACATCAGCGAGGCCGGCCGCTGCCTCGTGATGCAGGCGGTGATCTCCGGCACGCCGCTCGTCATGGTGCTGCTCGACTCCCAGGGGCGGTTGACGCGCATCGGCGATGCCAATCGCATCCGCAAGTGGATCGAAGGAACCGGCTGGCGGGCGGTCGCCACGCGGCCCTAGCACCGGCGCACCGGGCGCCGCGCATCTCTCATGGAGAACGACGCCGCCGCGTTTGCTTTCCACGATCTCAAGCCCGAGCCCGCGCGGTTCCTCGAGGACGTCGTGGCGGGCCTCGGACGGCCGCAGAAGGCGCTGAGCCCCAAGTATTTCTACGACGACGCGGGGTCAGCGCTTTTCGAGCGCATCTGCACGCTTCCCGAGTACTACCCGACGCGCACCGAGCTCGCGCTCATGGAGCACCATGGCGATGAGATGGCGGGGCTGCTGGGGCACGGCAGCCTGCTCATCGAATACGGAAGCGGATCGGGCCGCAAGACGATCGGGCTCATCGAGCGACTCAAGCCTGCCGCTTACATACCGATCGATATTTCCGCGTCACAGCTCAGGAGCTTCGCAGCGCAGCTCGCAAGGCGCTTTCCCGCCTTGCGCATCGCCGCAGCCTGCGCCGATTATTCCCGAGCCTTCGACCTGCCCGATCTGCCGCTTCCGCCGGGGACGCGCCGCATCGCGTATTTCCCGGGATCGACGATCGGCAACTTCACGGTGGAGGAAGCACGCGGATTTCTCGCCTCCACCCGTGCGCTGGTCGGACGCGGCGGCGCCATGCTGATAGGCGTCGATCTCAAGAAGGATGAGGCTCTGCTCCACGCCGCGTACAACGACACGCAAGGCGTGACCGCGGCGTTCAATCTGAACCTGCTCGCCCGGATCAACCGGGAACTCGGCGCGGATTTCGATCTGGCGGCGTTTAGCCATCGGGCGTTCTACAATCGCGATGCCGATCGCATCGAAATGCATCTTCTGAGCGAGCGCCCCCAGCGCGTGACCATCGCGGGCCGCACGTTCGCTTTCCGGGCGGGCGAGACGATCCACACCGAGAATTCGTACAAGTATTCCGTGGAGGAATTCAGGACGCTGGCACGGGCTGCGGGATTCGACTCGGAGCGCGTCTGGATCGACGGCCAGCAGCTTTTCTCGATTCATTACCTCGCCGCGAGGTAGGCCGCGCTTCAGAATACATGTGCGGCCTCACCAGCCGGCGCCGCCGTGCGCGAAAAGAGGATGCACCGCCCGGTACATCCCCTTTTTCCTGGCCGCCGAGCGCTTAGCGGGCAGTCGAGCCGGAAGGCGGAGTCGCGGGCGGCGTCGTGCCGCCCGCCCCGGCAGGCGTGTCGCGCTTCCTGTCGACTCCGGTGCTGCCGCCGTCACCGCTGCCCGCTGCGGGCGCGCCGCCCGGGGTGGTCGTGCTACCCGCGGACCCGCTCGCCGACCCGGCGGCGGAGCTGCTGGGGGCGCCGCCCGGGACCCCGGGCGCCCCGGGTTTCGTGTCGCTCATTGCACCGCTTTTCGTGCGGTCTTTCTGCGTGCCCGTCGATGATCCATCGCCGTTATTGCCGCAACCCGCGAGGGCCGCGGCGGCCGCGGCGATGACGATCGCAAGCGTCTTCCTGGCAAGCATGAGATCTCCTTTCATGAGGTCAGACAGATTTACGACTGCCCGATTGCGCACAGGGTTCGCTGAGATTTGGTATCGCGAACTGCACCGGCGCGTCGAGATACGACACCGCCCGTTCGGTTAAGCTCATGAAACGCGTGTAGTCCTGCGCTGACACGATATTGTCAGCGGCGTCTGACTTCCCGCGGCGCGGAAAGCGACTTACCATCGACCAGTTGTCCACCGCCCGCGAGCGTCTTCGGCCGCTGCTCGCCCACCTTTACAAGGAGAACCAGAGATGTCCACTACAGGGATCGATCTCCAGCACCGGTTACGTCGGCTCGAACGCCGCAGCAGCTCGAGTGCGCGCGAAGTGCTGCGGCAATACGCCGGACTTCAGAGGTTCGAGGAACTGATCGAACGGCTCGAGCAGACGCGGTGCACGCTCTACCAGATGGACGTCGTCAACGCGTTCGTATCGATTCTCGAGAGAGGCCGTGCCGGCCAATCCGGCCGGGCGACCGGGGAGCGTTCACTTTCGAGCTGATGTTGACCGCGCTCTCGCGCGCGTCGACAGGGCGGCGATGCCCGCCGATCAGCCCCTGCGCTGGGCGCTCACGAGGCGATGCGCGAGCTCGAGCGCCAGCCGATGCCACAACTCGGGATGCGGCTTCGACATTTCAAGAAATCGCCTCTGGGTGACGATCGCGGCCACCACCGTATCGATCGCGATGACCGACGCGGAGCGCCCCTTGAACGGCTCCAGCATCCCGATCTCGCCGACGTGCATGCCGGCATTCACTTCCGCCACCTGCTGACCGTCCACCTGGATCGAGACTTTGCCCGCCAGGATCAGGCACAAGTCGCTGCCGCGGTCGCCTTGGGTGAAGAGCGCTTCCCCGGGGGCGTATTCCCTGAGCATCATGTCACTGGCGACACGCTCCGCAACCGCCGCATTGCCATCGATGAGAAACTGACGGCGGATCGCATCCATGAGCACTGGACGGCCTTCTTTTCCCTGAAAGCGTTCGATCATTACGCACCTCCTCGTTCTTCGTTTTTATGATCGCGCATTGTGTCGCACGCGCCCGGAACGGCGCAAGGCGCCGTTTGGCGGGTCGAACGCTCAAGGTGTGAACGGGAGCGAGAAGCGCACCCGGGGCGGCGGACTGCACGGCGACCGCCGCCCCGTATCTCAGCACGGTGCATCCTGACAGCCCGATACCCGCGGCTGTGCCGGGATGCCGCCGCTATGACAGCGGGCTTGACGAATAGGTTCCGCAGCGTCGCGCCGCAGACGCATCGTGCCTTATGATTCGGCGATCCAGGAAGGAGGGGCTATGCAGAAAGTATTTGGAAACCTCATCGTCGGCGCGGGAATGCTGTTTCCTGTGCTCGCGGCGGCGCAAACGTATCCCACGAAGCCGATCCGCTTCATCGTCGGCGTGCCACCGGGCGGTGCGGCCGACTTTACCGCGCGTATCGTGGCGCAGCGGCTCGCGGAGAATCTCGGGCAGAACGTCGTCGTCGAGAATCGCGGCGGCGCGGGCGGCACGATCGCATCCGACATCACGGCGAAGGCGGCGGCCGATGGCTATACGCTGCTGTGGTCGTCTTCCACGACGCATGGCGTCGGGCCGGTGCTCTACACGCGGCTTCCCTACGACGCGCTCAAGAGCTTCACGCACATCGGACTGGCGACGAGTCTTCCGATGTACGTGGCCGCGCACGCGGGACTGCCGGCGAAGAGCGTGAAGGAGCTGATCGCGCTCGCGAAATCGAAGCCGCTCCACTTCTACTCCTCCGGCAGCGGCGGCATGCCGCATCTCGTCGGCGAGATGTTCAGGACCGCGACCGGCGCACCGCTCGTGCACGTGCCGTATAAAGGCAGCGGGCCGGGCGTCGTGGATCTCGCGGCGGGCAACGTCCAGCTCGGCTTTGATTCGCTGCCGTCGATCTTTCCTCACGTGCAGTCGGGCCGAATCCGCCTTCTCGCGACCGTAGGAAAGAAGCGCTCGACGAAGTATCCGGAACTGCCGAGTCTCGCCGAGCTGGGTTATCCGCAGGTGGACGGCACCGTGTGGTACGGTATCTCGGGCCCGGCCGGAGTGCCGAAAGCGGTCGTGACGCGACTGAGCACCGAGCTCGCAAAAATCCTCGACGAGGAGAACGTGAAGGAGCGCTTCGGGCAGCAGGGCGCCGACGCGACGTTCCTCGCACCGGCCGATTTCGTCGCGTTCCTCAAGGCGGAATGGGCGAAGTGGGGCCCGGTGGTGAAGGCGACCGGCGCGAAGGTGGACTAGGCGCTCGCAGGGCGAGGCGCGCTTCGTCCGTGCATCGACCGCGTCCTCCGGGTGATTGCGCGGCGATGCGCCGGATCGAGCCGTGCGCGGTGCCGATGCGCTTCAGTTCTTCCGCCGATTCGGCCTTAGCCATACAGGCCGCGTTGAGCGCCTCAGCTTGGCGGAAGTGCCGTAAAGGTCTAGTATCGAATGTCATTTCCACGTCCATCCAGCCACCGCGCGGGTGTTCGCGGTCCATGCCGACAAGAAAAGCCGCAAGCAGGAAAAAGTCGAAGACAGGCGCACGCCAAAGGCCGCTTGCAGCCCGGGCATCGACTTACATCGGTAACGGTGCCGGCACTTCATCCATCCGCAACCGCTCGAGCCGGACGCGGGACGAAGTCCTTTCTAAGGGTGGTTCGAAGGGGTCGTGCCGAGGGTCGTGGACCGCGGCGAAGCGGATAAGGCGCCGATCGAAGCATGAGACGCTCATGAACGATCGCCGTTTCCCGAAAAGCACCGACCCGATGTCAGAGATGCGAAGTGCCGGATCTCCGCGAGCCGCACGGAGTGTTGTGGACGCGGTGCATGCCGATCCCGCCGCGGCCACGATGTTCGAAGAGTCGCGCGATCGCCACGCGCTGCAGCGGCAGTTGCGCGAGAGCGAAGAGCGTTTCAGGCAGCTCGCCGAGAACCTCGACGATGTGTTCTTCCTGAGCGACGTCGAAGGCGAGCGCATCTTCTACGTGAGCCCGGCGTTCGAGCGGCTGTGGGGATTTTCTTCGGAGAAGCTGTACGCCGAGCCCCGGTCGTGGTGGAAACACATGCACAGAGCGGATCGCTCTCGTGTTCGCCGGGCATTCAGGGCACGCAAGCGCGGCACCCCTTACGACGTCGAGTTCCGCATCCGGCGCCCGGACGGCGCGACGCGCTGGGTACGCATGCGCGGGTTTCCCATCATCGATTCCGAGGGGCAGGTTTACCGCTTCGCGGGCATCGCGGCAGACGTGACCGTCAAGCAGGCGGCCGACACGCTGCAGCAGTCGCATCAGCGCATGCGCGAGCTGGCGGTGCACCTGCAGTCGGTGCGCGAGGAGGAGCGCAAGCGCATCGCGCGCGAGATACACGACGATCTGGGCGCGCTGCTCCTCGCCATCAAGATGGACCTCGAGGCGACGCGCAAGGCGCTGCGCTCGGGCCGCCCGGACGCCGGCGCCAACATGGAGGATTCGGTCACGCGCGTGGACATGGCGATCGAGTCGGTGCGTCGCATCGCGACCGATCTGCGGCCGAGCATTCTGGATCAGCTCGGCGTGATCGCGGCCGTCGACTGGCAGGCGCAGGACGTCGAGCGCCGGACCGGCATCAAATGCGAGTTCGATTCCGGCAGGGACGATCTCGAGCTCGATTCCGAGCGCGCGACCGCGATATTCCGCATCGTGCAGGAAGCGCTCGCCAACGTCGTGCGCCACAGCGGCGCAACGCGCGTGAAGATCGCCCTGCGTGAGAGCGGCGGAGGCGTCGAGCTTCGCATCAGCGACAACGGCAAGGGACTCGATTCCGACGGCGCCAGCGATTTGCACAAATGGGGGCTGATCGGCATGGCCGAGCGGGTGGCGAGCTTCACGGGACGGTTCGAAGTGATGCCCGCGCAGCCGCACGGAACGACGGTATCGGTCTGGGTACCGACCGGTACGCCCGCGTTGCCCGCGACCGCGCCGGGGCAGCGGCTGTAGGACAAACGCCGACGTTTGCACGGGATTTTTTTGCTACCCTTTTCATTGGCTGGCCTGACCGGCGCGAGACCCCGTCTGCGCAGAAAACCCGCATCTCGATTCCGGCAGCGGCCGGAATGGCGGGTTGTATTTGCAGCGTGCTACATAGCAGGGCGCTTTTGACTCCGGAAGCATGTCACGATGATCTCAGAGTCCGCCGACAGCGCACCTTCTGCAACGGGCACGGTGCGCGTGCTCATCGTGGATGACCACACGATCGTGCGCGAGGGCTTGAAGCGCATACTCGCCGACGCGCCGGAATTTCGGGTCGCGGGTGAAGCCGCCTCGGGGACCGAGGCGATCGAGCTGCTGCGCAAGAACCGCTGGGACGTGATGCTGCTCGACATCTCGCTGCCCGGCGCCAACGGGCTCGAGGTGTTGCGCGCGGTGAAAGAGCGGGTTCCCGGATTGCCTGTGCTCGTCCTCACGATGTATCCGGAAGACCAGTACGCGCTGCGCATGCTCAAGGCGGGCGCGGCCGGTTATCTGACCAAGGAAGGCGCGCCCGCGCAGCTCGTCAACGCCATCCGCAAGGTCGCGTCGGGTGGCAAGTACATCAGTCCCACCGTGGCCGAAAAGCTCGCGTGGGAGCTCGAGCGCAAGCGCCAGCCCGCCAGCCACGAGGATCTTTCGAACCGCGAGTTCGAAATACTGCGCCTGATCGCGTCCGGCAAGACGGTCTCGCAGATCGCCCAGGACCTGCACCTGAGCGTCAAGACGGTGAGCACCTATCGCATGCGGCTGCTCACCAAGCTCAACATGAAGAGCAACGCCGAGCTGACGCACTACGCGATCAAGGGCGGGCTCGTCGACTGAGCACCGCTGCATTTCGTCTCTTTCTTCCGTTGCGCTCCGGAATCGCTGCGCGCGCCGCCGCGGCCACGCGCCGTCCCCTGGTCGTCCATTATATGAACTTACATCCGGTCCAGGACCCGCGTGCAGTGAGCGGCCATGCGCGCCTTTTGTTGCCCTCGGCCGAGCGGGCTTCTCGGTAGTGCGGCGGTCCGCGCGAGCGCACCGGGCGTAATCCGTCTTGGCCATATAGTGGAATCTTGACCGACAGCAGGCGCGGCGAATGGTAGAATCGCGGCGTTGCTTTTGCGGCGCCTGAATGCAAGCCCGGATCGCGATCCACCTCCTCGTGCTGATGTGCCTGCTGAGCCACTCCGGCTTCGGCGGCAGCCGCGTCGTCGTCACGCTCTACGCGCTCGAGCTGGGCGCGAACCAGTTCACGGTGGGCCTCCTGATGGCGCTTTATGCGCTGCTCCCGATGCTGCTGGCGGTTGCCATCGGCAGGCTCGCCGACCGCGCGGGCGCGCGGATGCCGATGCTGATCGGAACGTCCGGCGTCGCGCTTGCGCTGCTCCTGCCGCCGCTCCTGCCGGGGCTGTGGACGCTCTACCTGTCCGCGCTCCTCCTCGGCTCTTCGTTCCACTTTTTCTTCGTGACCGTCACCGGCATCGCAGGCGGCATCGGCGGCGCGGAAAACCGGGCCCGCAACTACGCGCTGATCAGCATGGGGTTCGCCGCGGCCGGGTTCATCGGCCCGACGCTCGCCGGCTTTTCCATCGACCACTTCGGGCACCTCGCGACGTTCGTCGTGCTCGCGCTCTTTCTCGTGGCGCCGATCCTGCTCCTCGCGCTGAATCCGAAGTTCCTGCCCGGCCCGAAAGGAGCGGACAGGGGCGAAGGCGAGCGCAGCGCGTTCGACCTGTGGCGCTCGCCGGGGCTGCGCAACACCTTCGTCGCGAGCGGCATCATTTCGTCGGCGTGGGATCTGTTCCAGTTCTACATGCCGGTGTACGGCCATTCGATCGGGCTGTCGGCGTCCGCCATCGGCACCATATTGGGCGTGTTCGCGGCCGCAACCTTCGTCATCCGCATCGCGCTGCCGTATCTCGTGAAGCGCTTCAGCGAGACGCACATCCTGACGTACGCCATTTTCGTGGCGGCGTGCGCGTTTGCATTGATGCCGCTTTTCCAGAGCGCGGTCGCGCTCGCCGCATGCGGCTTCCTGCTCGGGCTCGGCGTAGGGGTCGGCCAGCCGATGTCGATGTCGCTCATTTACGCGCTTGCGCCCGCGGGCCGCGCTTCCGAGGCGGCGGGGCTGCGCGTGATGGTCAACAACGTGACGCATCTCGCGATACCGCTGCTCTTCGGCAGCGTCGGCAGCGCGTTCGGCTACATGCCGGTGTTCTTTTCGAACTCCGCCCTGCTGGCCGCGGGCGGATTCCTCATGCGCCGTCAGCCCACGGCTTAGGCAGTTCGCCGACCCGGTGCCCGGCGCGGCGGGCGGTTTGCGCATCGTACGTCCGGTGCGGAGTAATAACGCGCGCAGGCGTCGAACCGGCCCGCGGGTGCATCCCCGACGCCGGTCCGTCCCGAACTTTTTGCGCCGTGTCATGACAAATGGTTACGACAAGAATCGAGCGAGGGAAGGAACCATGCGCGCATTATTGGTGCTGGCGTGGGCTCTGCTCGCGGCCTCGGCTGTGGCCGACGACCGCGCGGCCTACAACCGCCGCGCCGCGGCCGCGGATGCGGCGCTCTTTGAGCGGCTCGATCTCGATCGCGACGGCAAGCTCGGCCGTGAAGAGGCCCGGGGCGACCTCAATCTCGGGCCGCGCTTCGACGACATGGACGTGAACCGCGACGGCGTCGTGACGCGCGAGGAGCTGCGGCGCTATCTGGAGCTTACCTACGGCGTGACGTCCTGAGGTGCGCCGCGCCGTCCGGCCCCCCCGTCCGGCGGCGGCCTCTTGAAATCTTCCGCCCCATCCCCATGTGCGTAGCACGTTGGCGCCTGCCAACGCTGGAAAAACCTTTTGTATCAAGAGTCAGTGAGGAGTTTGATATGAAGATACGTCCGTTGCACGACCGCATCATCGTGAAGCGGTTGGAAGAAGAGCGGAAAACGGCCTCCGGCATCGTCATTCCCGACACGGCGGCGGAAAAGCCCGATCAGGGTGAAGTCGTGGCCGTCGGGAACGGCAAGGTCCTCGACGATGGCAAGACCCGTCCGCTGGATGTGAAAGTCGGAGACAAGATCCTGTTCGGCAAATATGCCGGCCAGACGGTCAAGGTCAAGGGCGAAGAACTGCTCGTGATGCGCGAAGAAGACGTCATGGGCGTGGTCGAAGCCGCTTAAAGCTCGTATTCCAGGAGGTAAACGCGTATGGCAGCAAAAGACGTCAAATTCCATGAATCGGCCCGCCATCGCATCGTCGCGGGCGTGAACATTCTGGCCGATGCGGTGAAGGTGACGCTGGGCCCGAAAGGCCGCAACGTCGTGCTCGAGCGCTCCTTCGGCGCGCCTACCGTCACCAAGGACGGAGTGTCGGTCG
>Ga0209172_10002921_pt1 | contig 28078 bp, 44 predicted proteins | sample LarsenN4metaG_FD_184113 | JGI IMG/M metagenome (GOLD analysis project Ga0209172, IMG submission 184113) | Hot spring sediment bacterial and archeal communities from British Columbia, Canada, to study Microbial Dark Matter (Phase II) - Larsen... ... | reverse complement strand
TAGGGGAGCAGCTGACCGTTCGTCTGCGAGGGGACCACGATCAGGAAGCGCTTCGCCACCGCCCCGAGGTTCACCAGGAGCCCGGCGACGACGAGCGGCCAGAGGCTCCCTCGCAGCCGGGCCAGGACGAGCCAGCCGAGCAGCAGGGCCACCGACGCCACGAACCCCGCGATCGCCGACCAGTAGAGCCACGCGTACCCGCCCCCGAGCAGCTCGGCCATGACCTCGCGCTCGCGGACGCTGCCCGTGTAGACGTTGGTGAGCAGCTCGACCGCCACGAAGTACAGGTACGCCAGCAGGAGCAGGAACAGGAAGAGCCCGAGCGAACGGAACAGCCCGGGGCCGAGCCGCTCCGGCAGCCGGAGCGTGCGACGGGCGATCGCCGCCAGCACGATCAGCATCCCGAGGCCGGACACGCCGGCCAGCATCACGAAGGCCGGTGCCTGGAGGGCGCTGTACCAGCCGGGGCGGCCCACCTGGAGCCCGAACACGAAGCCGAGCGTCGAGTGGGCGGTCACCAGCATCGGCACGATCGCGACCGACAGCCAGAAGCTCGTGCGTCGGTGCCGCTCCCGCTCCGCCTCCGTGTCCGCATAGCCGGCCGCCCACACGCGGAGGAAGCGGGCGTACGGCGCACCCTGGGCGGCCCGGACGGCGGCGTCGCGCCTGCCCTCGAGGTACAGGTAGACCATGCTCGCGAACAGGTACCCCGAGATGACCATCGTGAAGGTTCCGAAGAAGGGCGACTGGGGGCGCGCGTAGCGGAACAGGTTCACGATCCCCCGCAGCGGCTGTCCGAGGTCGGCGACGATCGTCATCGCGGCGAGCATCAGGCAGATCACGGTCAGCACCTCGGCCATCCGAGCGATCGGCCGGAGCGTGTCGAGCCTGGCCAGGCGGATCAGCGCCGCGATGCTGATCCCCGCGAAGCTGAGCCCGACGAAGTAGATCACGAAGCTGATGTACAGACCCCACGTGGCCCCGCCCTGCGGTCCGAGGTTCCGGAGCCCCGTGGCCACCATCCCCTCGGACAGCTCCTGGAGGTAGCCGTAGATCCCCACGCCCAGCACGAGGAGCAGGATCGCCACGACCGGGTACCAGGACCGCCCGCCACGTCCACGCTCCGTGGGCAGCGTTCGAACCGTCGTCGCCATCGCTCACACCTCCGCCACGGGCTCTTCGACCTCGCGGGCCTCCGGCCCGGGAGGGGCGCCGCCCACGTAGTGGACCCGCGGTTCGGTCCCGACCTCCTCGAGGAGACGGAAGCCGTGCCGCCCCGCGAGGGCACGGGAGACCGCGCTGCCCGGATCGTCGAGGTCGCCGAACGTGAGCGCCCTCACCGGACACGTCTGCACGCACGCCGGATCCAGTCCGTCCTCCACGCGATGCACGCAGAACGTGCACTTCTCCATCACCCCTCGGACGTGTCCGCCGCCCGCGATCCTCCGCTGCTCGGGGCCGTAGGGCTCGTCGAGCGCGGGGTTGCGGTAAGGAGGCACCGCCCCGCCGGAGACGGCGGCGACGTCCTCGTCGTCCCAGTCCAGGTACGCGTTCTCCCGCGGATCCATCCAGTTGAAGGTGTTCACGCCGTAGGGACAGGCCACCTCGCAGTAGCGGCACCCGATGCAGCGGTCCCAGTCGGTGGCCACGATGCCGTCCTCCCGCTTGTACCGCGCGCCGACCGGGCACACCTTCACACAGGGGGCGTTGTCGCAGTGCATGCATGGACGCGGCAGGAACGAGACCCGGGCGGACGGGTACTCGCCCTCCTCGAGGCGGAACACGTACATGAAGAAGCTGGCGGGGGGCGTGCTGTTCTCCACCTTGCAGGCCTCCATGCATGCCCGGCAGCCCATGCACCGGTCCAGGTCGATCACCATGCCGTATCGGGTCATCCCGCTCACCCCTCCTCGGCCCGGTACACGCGGACCCTCACCTGGAAGGACTGGTCGGCCGTATTGGCCACGTAGCCGGGTCCGGTGAAGAACAGCTCGTTCGGCGTCGGGCCCTGGTCCCTGGCCCCGGGATGCGCCCAGAGCCCGAAGCCGTGCGCCATGGAGACGGTGTCGGGCCGGATCGTCCCGGTCAGGTGGGCGACCGTCAGGACCCTCCGCGTCTCGCCGGTGACGGCGTTGTGGGACTCGACCCAGACGGCGTCGCCCTCGTCGATCCCCCTGTCGCGTGCGGCTTGGGTGTTGATGTCGACCCGCTGCCCGCCGGTCAGCTCCTTGAGGAAGGGGATGAAGCTCGTCCGCGACTGCTTGTGCTCGACCAGCTTGTGGCTGATGAGGTACAGGTCGTACTCGCGCGGCGACAGGTCCATCGTCGGCTGCCGCCAGGTCGGGAGCGGCGTGTAGTCCTGCCAGAAGATCCGATCGGCCCCCTTCTCCTGCATCGTCCGCTGGTAGTCGAGCAGCCGCTCGCCGTAGAAGCGGTGCACGACCCCGCCGAACGGAGGCGACATCGCGTAGCCGTAGCGCTGGACGGGCGTCAGCGCTCCCTTCACGTAGGTGGGGTGCTTCTCGAAATACCCGATCCCCTCCTCGACGCCGTGACCCTTCGCGTAGGCGTCGAGGATCTCGCGGGCCGTCGGCTTCGCATCGAGCGGAATCGCGCGCTCGCCCTCGAGCTCGAACCCCTCGTTGACATGCGCGAGGTAGCCACCCTCGCCGTTCAGCCGACCGAGGCGGTCCATCAGGTCGACGTAGATGTCGATCTCGCCGCGCGACCCGAACAGCGGCTCCATGGGCGGCGTCCGGATCGTCAGCGCGTCGACGTAGGTGTCCGAGGTCGAGTTCGGACCCTCGTACTTCTCCACCGTGGCGACCGGAAGGACGACGTCGGCGAACAGGTCGGCCGTCTCCGAGAGCCAGGGACTGAGGACGACCATGAACGTGAGCTTCCGGTACGCATCCTTGATGACCTGGTTGTTCGGGAAGGACACGACGGGGTTCGCCATGTGCAGGATCAGGGCCTCGGGCATCTTGTCGACGCTCCACGCCGCCGGGTCGAGCGTCGTCAGCGCCGCCACCGAGGGGTTCCCGCTGTTGATCGGGAAGAACTTCGAGCCGGACAGGGTGAAGGAGTACGGGCCGTCGCCGATCTCCACCGCGTCCCAATCGAAGTACTTGCTGTCGATCTCCCACTTGGTCGTCGAGAGCGTTCCGCCGACGGCTCCGAGGGCGCCGATCAGCATCATCAGCTGGGCGAGAGCCCGGGTCGCTTGGAACCCGAGCTCCTGCTGCATCGCGTGGTAGGCCATGATCCCCACCGGGCGGTAGGGAAGGCGCACGCCGTCCACGACGACGGTGGCGCCGATGTTCGCGTTCGCCACGATGTCCCGGCCGACCCCGACGATGTCCTCCTCGGGCACCCCGGTGACCTCGGCCGCCCACGCGGGCGTGTAGCCCGCGACGTGCTCCCTGTACCGGTCGAACGCCGTCGTGAACGTCCGCTCCCCGAGCTCGAACGGGCCCTCGAGCGCGACCCGGGCGCCCGCGGTCCCGACGGGCACCGGCTCGCCCCGGCGCCGGTCCCAGACGAGCGGGGTGTCCCCCTCCCGCAGGAACCGGCCGTCCTCGCCCACCAGGTACGGCGCGTCCGTGTACCGCGTGAGGTAGTCGCGGTCGATCGCATCCTGCGAGACCACGACGTTCGCGAGCGCGAGGGCAAGGGCCAGGTCGGTCCCCGGCTTGATCGGCAGCCACCCGTCGGCGAACGGCCCGGCGCCGCGGATCCGCGGGTCCACGAAGACGATCTTCATCCCGTTCGCCTTGGCCTCCAGGAGCTGGCGGGGCCAGGTGATGTAGCAGAGCTGGTTCCCGCCGGCGCTGACGGCGTTCCAGCCCCAGGCCAGGACGTACTTGGTGTGGCGGAAGTCCGGGTTCAGCACGCCCTTCAGGCCGACCGTGTACTCCATGGCGCGATAGCCGGCGTCCGAGCAGAACGCGCCGTGGCCGAACTTCGAGCACCCGAGCGTGTCGGGGACGGCCTCGTCGTACAGGTATTTCGACTTCGACCGGCCCTTCTGCCAGACGACCAGCGAGGGGTCCCGATCGAGGACGTCGGAGATCGCCGAGGCGGTGACCTCCATGGCCTCGTCCCACGAGACCGCCCTCCACGTGCCGCGCTCCCCCTTGGCGTTGGTCCGCATCAGGGGCGCCTTGACCCGGTTCGGGTCGTAGAGGGGCATGATCTGCGCTACCCCTTTCGGGCACAGCGTCCCGACGTTCCGTGGGCTGCCCGGGTCGCCCTCGAAGCCGATCACGCGCCCGTCGACGCGGTGGGCGACCATCCCGCATTCCTGCTTGCCGATCCAGCAGGTCGCCGGGACCGTGTCGAAGAGCGGCGGTCGGGAACCCTCCTCGGCCGACGCCAGGATCGAGCTGGGCCCCCCGAGGAGCTTCAGCGCCGCGACCGAGGCGCCGCCCGCCCCCGCCCCCTTGAGGAACGTCCTGCGCGAAACCCGCATCCGTCGCCCCCTTGCCCGGTGGTTCCTGGAAGCGTGCCCCGACCGGTGCCTACGGACAGGGCCCGGAGGTCCCTCCCATCGGGTGACCAACGACCCTCCATCCGATGCGCCGAGGCATGCCCGCCCGAGCGGGCGGTCCGGTACGCATCCTCCGGGGTTGACACCGAGCAACCGCTCACGGATAATCGAGTCAATGGATGCTGAGTGGATCGAACGACTCGCTCGACGAGCGCAGATCCACGCCGCGCTCGCCGAGCCGCACCGGCTCGCGATCGTCGACGAGCTGACCCTCTCCGATCGCTCCCCCACCGAGCTGCGGCGCTCCCTCGGGATCGGCTCGAACCTTCTCGCGCACCACCTCGACGTGCTGGAGCGCGCAGGCCTGATCGAGCGGCTCGCCTCGGCCGGCGACGGGCGGCGGAAGTACCTGCGTCTCGTGCCCGGCGCCCTCGAAGCGGCGGTGCCGGCCACCGAAGGGACCCCGGCGAACCGCATCCTGTTCGTGTGCACCGGGAACTCGGCCCGGTCGCAGCTCGCCGCGGCCCTGTGGAACCGTGCCCACGAGGTACCGGCCGAGAGCGCCGGGCTGCGCCCGGCTGCGCGCGTGCATCCGATGGCCGTCCGCGCGGGGACGAGGGCGGGCCTGGACCTGTCCCACGCGACGCCGCGCGGCCTGGACGAGGTCCGAGGGATGCCCGAGCTCGTCGTGACGGTCTGCGACCGGGCCCGCGAGGAGCTCGGCGAGCCACGCGGCGCTCGGGTCCTCCACTGGTCGATCCCGGATCCCGTCGAGGCCGGCGTCGCCTCGGCGTTCGACGAGACGGTGCGGCGGCTCGACGCCCGGATCCGGACCCTGGCCCCGCTCGTCCGGCGCCGCAGAGCCCGAACGCCGAGGAGGATCCGCCCATGAGCCGCGCACCGCGCGTCGTGTTCCTGTGCGTCCACAACGCCGGACGCTCCCAGATGGCCGCCGGCTGGCTCCGGCACCTCGCGGGCGACGGCGCCGAGGTGTTCTCAGGCGGCTCGGACCCGGCCGCCGAGATCAACCCAGCGGCGGTCGCGGCGATGGCCGAGGTCGGGGTCGACATCTCGTCGGCGAGACCGGCGCGCTGGTCCGACGAGGTCCTGCGCGAGGCCGACGTGATCGTGACGATGGGGTGCGGGGACTCCTGCCCGGTCTTCCCCGGCGTGCGCTACGTCGACTGGGAGCTCGAAGATCCCGCCGGACGACCGCTGGAGGAGGTCCGGCCGATCCGCGACGAGATCGGCCGGCGGGTGCGCGCCCTGATGGACGAGCTCGGGGTCCCGGCCCGGGCCTCCTAGGCCCGGGCCGGGACCCGTCCCACCCTCAGCAGCAGGGCGGGCAGTCGGGACACAGCGGCCCCGGGGGGCACCCGGGTTCCCGGTCCATCGGCGACCTCCTTCCGATCACGGCTTCCCGGCGCGCACGATCGCGCCGTACATCCGGTCGGCGACCTCGTGGGTGGGAACGACCTGGATCGCCTCGAACCCGGCGCGCTCGAGCCCGGACCGGTACTCCTCGAACGAGAGCGCGCCGGCGATGCATCCCACGTAGCTCCCGCGCTCGGCGCGCTCGCGCGGCGTGAGCTCGTCGGCCGCCACGATGTCCGTGACGCCGAGGCGCCCGCCCGGGCGCAGCAGGCGTGCGATCTCGGCGAACACCTTCGGTTTGTCCACCGACAGGTTGATCACGCAGTTCGAGATCACCACATCGACGCTCGCGTCGGGCAGCGGTACCTCCTCGATGTACCCCTTGAGGAACTCAACGTTGCCGACACCCGCCTCGGCCGCGTTCCCGCGGGCGAGCTCGAGCATCTCGTCGGTCATGTCCAACCCGAACGCCTTCCCCGTCGGACCGACGCGCCTGGCGGACAGGATCACGTCGATCCCGCCGCCCGAACCAAGATCGAGCACGGTCTCGCCCTCGCGCAGCTCGGCCACGGCGGTGGGGTTCCCGCAGCCGAGACTGGCAAGGACCGCGGCGTCGGGGAGCGCCGCGCGATCCGCGGCCGCGTAGAGCTCAGCCCCGAAGCCCGTCTCGGTCGGCCCGTCGCAGCACGCCGGTCCGCAGCCGCAGCCCTGCTGCACCACGTCGAGGGCCGCGGACCGGTACCGCTCCCGGACCCGCTCCCGTACCTCGGTCATGCCCTCGCTCCATCCAGGTCGAAGATCGTGGCCAGGCGAGCGAGCGCCACACGGTTCACCGAGTAGTACGCCCACACGCCGCGCTGCTCGCGTTCGAGCAGGCCCGCGTTCAGGAGCTTCTTGAGGTGGTGGCTCACGGTGGGCTGCGCGAGCCCGAGGCTCGGCGTGAGATCGCACACGCATACGGCTCGGCCGGCGTTCGCCAGCAGGTTCACGATCCTGACGCGGTGCGGGTCGCCGAGCGCCCGGAACACCTGGGCCGTCGTCACGGCGTCCTCCTCGGACATCGAGGGGGCTACGAGCGGCGCGCAGCACGCCGCCGGGGCCCGATCCAGCACGTCGAGCTCTCGAACCATCCCGAATCACTCCTGGCTCGATATCGATGTTCATCGATGGAAGCACTGGAGCGTACCGCGCAAGATCGATGGATGTCAATCCCTATGACGGGCGGCCCGGTGTGGGACGATGGCGGCATGGCCGGCGAGCTCGTGCGGGTCCTCACCACACCCTCGATCCTCGAGGGCGAGGTCGCGCGTTCCAGGCTCGAGTCCGAAGGGATCCCCGTGCTGCTGAAAGGGGAGGGCGAGGGCCCGTACCGGCTCGGCCCGGTGCACCTGTTCGTGCCGGCCGAGCTCGAGGTGCAGGCGCGCCTGATCCTCTCCGGTGGGATGGGGCTCGTCGGGGACGAGGAGCCGGAGGAGCGACCCGAGGAGAGGTCGGGCCCGGCCGGTTAGCGCTTCGAGTACTGGGGGGCCTTGCGAGCCTTCTTCAGGCCGTACTTGCGGCGCTCCTTCTCCCGCGCGTCGCGGGTCAGGTAGCCCTCCTTCTTCAGGCCGGCCCGCAGCTCGGGGTCGAGCTCGATCAGCGCCCGCGCGATCCCCAGACGTAGCGCCCCGGCCTGACCGGAGACGCCACCGCCCTCGATCCTGGCGATCACGTCGAACTCCTTCTCGCGGCCGACCAGGCGCAGCGGTGCCGAGACCACCATGCGGTGAGCCCGCGTCGGGAAGTACTCCTCGAGCGAGCGGCCGTTCAGCCGGAACTCCCCCGAGCCCGGCACGAGCCGGACCCGGACCACGGCCTCCTTGCGGCGACCCGTCGCGATCTGCGCCACCTCAGCTCTCCTTCTTCGCCCGCCGGGCGGTCGACTTCCTGGCCGGCGCGGCCTTCTTCGCGGGTGCGGCCTTCTTCGCGGGTGCGGCCTTCTTGGCGGGAGCGGCCTTCTTGGCGGGGGCGGCCTTCTTGGCGGGAGCGGCCTTCTTGGCGGCCGCGGCCTTCTTGGCGGCCGCGGGCTTGGGGGCCGCCGCCTTCTTCGCCTTCGCCGACGGCTTCTCGGCGGCGACCGGCTTCTTGGCGGCGACCGGCTTCGGGGCCGGCCTCACCGACGCCTCGACGGGCTCGCGAGCCGCCGTCGCGTCGGCCGCCGGAGCCTCACGGACCGGCAGGCCCTCCCAGCGGGGGATCTGGCCGAGCTCGAGGGGCTGCGGCTGCTGCGCCTGGTGCCGGTGCTCGGGGCCTGGGTAGACCTTCAGCTTGCCCGCCATCGCCCGACCGAGCCGGTTCTTCGGCAGCATCCCCCTGATCGCCCTCTCGACCGCGTACGCCGGGCGCTCGGCCAGGAGCCTCGAGTACCTCGTCTCGGTCAGCCCACCCGGATACCCCGAGTGCCGGTAGGCGATCTTCTTCTCCTCCTTGCCGCCCGTGAGCCGGACCTCCCGCGCGTTGACCACGATCACGTGGTCGCCGGTGTCCATGTGGGGGGCGAAGATCGGCTTGTGCTTGCCCCGGAGGATCGCCGCGGCCTCCGTCGCCAGGCGCCCGAGCACGGCCCCGCTGGCGTCGATCACGTACCAGCGGCGCTCGATGTCGCGCGGCTTCGGCGAGTAGGTCTTCATACGTGGGAACGCCGGCCAGGACGGCCGACGCCCTATGCTACCTGCGGTTTCGCCCCACCGTCAAAGTCGCGAACGAGGGGGCGGAGCGGGGCCGCCCCCTCGAGGATGGCACCGCTCGATCAGCAGTCGACCGTCTGGTCGCCCGCGTCGACCAGGCACTCGTCGCGGCCGCGGCCGCCATCCAGCGAGTCGCCGCCGGCGCCGTCCTGACCGTCGAGATGATCCTTCCCGTTGCCGCCGACGAGCACGTCGAGGCCGAGGCCGCCCGTGAGGTCGTCCTTGCCGTTGCGGCCGAAGAGGGTGTCGTTGCCGTCGCCGCCGACCACGACGTCCTTGCCGTTGCCGCCCACGATCACGTCGTTGCCGCCCAGGCCGTCGATCGTGTCCTTGCCGTTCCCGCCGCAGATCACGTCGTCGCCGGTGGTCCCCGTGAGGGTGTCCGGGCCGTTGGTCCCCACGATGGCGCCCACGGCGCTGCAGGCGTCCGCCGCGAGCCCGACGGTGGTGGTCACGGTCGAAGAGTTGTTGGCGGTGTTCGGGTCCGCGGTCACCATGGAGGACACGCTCGCCGTGTTCGAGATCACCGTGCCGTCCGCGGTGGCGAGCGGCACGTTCACGACGAGCGCGAACACGTGGCTCGACCCCGCGGCCACAGAGAGAGTGGTGCAACTCACGGGGTCCGTCCCACCGACCGTCTGCGGCGCGCAGGTCCACCCGGCAGGTGCCGTGAGGCTCACGAACGTCGTGCCGATCGGGATCGTGTCCGAGAGCGTCACGTTCGCAGCGGCGTCCATCCCGGCGTTCGCGACCGTGATGCTGTAGCTGAGGTTCGCGCCAGCCACCACAGAGGCCGGTCCGGTCTTGACGACCGAGAGATCGGCGTCGGCCAGGGCGGGGACGGCGGGGATCAGCAGCATGGCCGCGCCCCCCAACACCACGAGCGCGCGCTTCGCTGGAATGGATCTCGTCACGGTGCCCTCCTTGTCTCCGGTCCCCGTATCCCTTGAGCCTCGCATATCGCGGCCGGCCCGGACCACCGGCCGGATAGGGGAGATCGGCCCCCGACGAGCTCGGGCTCGCCGCCGTCTCCCGGGCTAGGTCCATCGGCCCAGGCCGGCCGCCACCGTCCTGGGCTCCCCCCGCCTTGCCCGGCCCCGATCAGTCCAGGTACTGCTCGATGAAGTCGTGCACGGCCGGGATGTCGATCCGCTGCGTCTGGTCCAACGAGCGGCAGAGCGGGTCTCCCCAGCTCGTGATCGAGGCGATCACTGTCGAGTCCCCGAGGAAGCGCGGACCGCCCGAGTCGCCGCTGCAGGTCCCCCCGGCCCCCGTCGCGTTGTGCGTCATGAGCAGGATGAGGTTGTTCTGCGTCAGGCCGAGGTACGGGGAGGTCGCGAACCGCCGGGTGCCGTCGAACGTCTGGACCGGCTGGCCGAACTGCCACTCCGAGGTCCGCCCGTAGCCGACCGCGGTGAACGCTTGGCCCTTCAGGGTCCCATCCGACTTCCTCGCCGAGAGGTCGCTCTCCGCGATGATCGAGGCCGGGGTCTGGCTCTGAGGTGAGCTCAGGAACACCAGCGCGACGTCGTTCCGGAGCGTGTTGGGATTGAACGCGGGATGGGTCAGGTAGGTGGCCGGGGTCCGGTTGGCCGTCTCTGCGTTCGGGATCTGCGTGTCGAACGAGACCCACACGTTGCTCACGTTCTGCGACTCGAGGAACGCCGTGCAGTGCGCGGCCGTCAGGAAGACGTCCTCGTCGATCAGCGTGCCGGAGCACAGGATCCGGAACGCGTTGTCCGACGGCCGCTGCCAGATCAGCGCCCCCACGTTCGGGTGCCGGTTCCCATCGGGCTGTCCGTAGGTGATGGCGCCGGCCTCGGTTCCCATGACCAGGAGTGCGAGGGCCAGCAGCGTCGCGATCAACGGCTTCCGCATCTCGGAACCCCCTCTCGTCGCGTCGAAACACCCCACGCTACCGATGGGACGGCGTCCCGGGCATCGTCCGTTCGCCCTAGAAGCGCTGGTCCGCGGCGCGTCGCCGCCCGTAGACCACCCGCTCGAGCGTGAGTCCGTGCGCAGGTGCGACCGGCCCCGCGGCGGACCGATCCCGCGCCGCGAGCACCTGGGGCATCTCATCTGGATCGCGGCCCCGCTCTCCGACGGCCACCAGCATCCCGACCAGGGCCCGGACCATCTGATGGACGAACGCGTTCGCCCGGGCGAGGACCTCGACCCGATCACCCGAACGGGACACGCTGAGGCGCTCGAGCCGCCGCACGGTCGACGAGCCACCCGGGGGACGGCGGCAGAACGAGGCGAAGTCGTGCTCCCCGACGAGGTGCCGGGCGGCCGCCCGCATCGGCCCGAGGGAGAGGGCTCCCGGCCGGTGCCAGACGAACCTCGCCGTGAACGGGTCCGGCCACGGCCCCGCGTCGATCCGGTAGCGGTACTCGCGCGCGGTCGCCGAGCCGCGCGCGTCGAACCCCGGAGGCGCGGCGCGGACGTCGATCACCACGATCTCCGGTGCCAGCATCGCGTTCACGGCTCGGTGGAGCCGGGCGAGGTCGACGGTATCGGCGACGTCGAACGAGACGACCTGCCCTCGCGCGTGCACGCCCGCATCGGTCCGTCCGGCTACAGACAGCCGCGGCGTATCGCGCAGGAACCGTTGCAGGGCAGCCTCCAGGACCCCCTGGACGGTCCGCTGGTCCCGTTGCCGCGCCCAACCGCGGAACCCGGTCCCGTCGTAGGCGAGCGTGCACCGCACGATCACGGTCGCACGGCCCCCGACCCCCGCGCGCCCATCGCGCGCGCGGCTACTCGGCCTCGACGAGCTCGATCCGAGCCATCGGCGCGCCGTCGCCCTTCCGGTGCCCGAGCTTGAGGATCCGGGTGTAGCCGCCGTTCCGCTCGGCGTAGCGCGGCCCGATCTCGGCGAACAGCTTGTGCACGACGTCGCGGTCGGGGATCTTCCGGAGCACCTCCCGGCGTGCCGCGAGGTCGCCGCGCTTGGCGAACGTGATCAGCTTCTCGGCGACGGGGCGCACCGCTTTGGCCTTGGCCTCCGTCGTGTCGATCCGCTCGTGCACGAACAGCTGCGCCGCCAGGCCGTGCAGCATCAGGCGCTGGTGGGCCGGGCCGGAGCCCAGGCGCGGGCCCTTGGTGGGCTTGGGCATCCGCTCACTCCTCCCGCAGCGACAGCCCGAGCTCCTCGAGCTTGGACTTGACCTCGTCGATCGACTTCTGACCGAAGTTCCGGATGTCCATGAGCTCGGCCTCGGACTTCTGCACCAGGTCGCCGACCGTGTTGATGCCCTCGCGCTTGAGGCAGTTGTACGAACGGACCGACAGGTTCAGCTCCTCGACGGTGATCTGGTAGTCCGAGGGCACCGACTCGTCCTCGGCGGGCCCGACCTGCATGCTCGGGGCCTCGGCGAGGTCGCTGAACAGCTGCACCAGCTCGAGCAGCGTCCCGCCCGCCGAGGCGACCGCCTCGCGCGGTGCGATCGAGCCGTCGGTCTCGATGTCCAGGATCAGCCGGTCGCGGTCGGTCATCTGCTCGACCCGCGTGTTCTCCACCGCGTAGCTCACGCGGCGGACGGGCGAGAAGATCGAGTCGACCGGGATCACGCCGATCGGATCGCGCGGCTTCTTGTTCTTGTCGGCCATCCGGTAGCCGACGCCCCGCTCGACGGTCATCTCCATCTCGAGCGACCCGCCCTTGCCGATCGTGGCGATGTGCAGCTCGGGGTTGAGGATCTCGACCCCGGCCGGCGGGGCGATGTCGCCCGCCGTGACCTCACCCGGCCCCTTGGCCTTCAGGTACACGGTGACCGGCTCGTCGGCCTCGCTGCGGATCACCAGTGCCTTCAGGTTCAGGATGATGTCGGTGACGTCCTCGGTGACCTTCGGGATCGTCGAGAACTCGTGCAGCACGCCCTCGATCCGGACCGAGCTGATCGCGGCCCCAGGGATCGACGACAGCAACGTGCGGCGGAGCGAGTTCCCGATCGTGTAGCCGAAGCCCGGCTCGAGCGGCTCGATGACGAACTTCGACCGCGTCGGGGAGACGGGCTCCTCCTGGATCTGCGGCCTCGCGACGATGAACACTGGCTACCTCCTCCGGCGGGTGATCATCCACTCCTGCCCCGCCAGGTCACGACCCGCTCGACGGGCGGGCCGGTCGCCGCTACACGCGGCGACGCTTCTTGGGCCGGACCCCGTTGTGGGGCACCGGCGTGACGTCCTGGATCCCGGCCACCTCGAGACCGGTGGCCGCGAGCGAGCGGATCGCCGTCTCCCGGCCGGAGCCGGGTCCCTTCACGAACACGTCCACCTTCTGGAGGCCGTGCTCCTGCGCCTTGCGCGCGGCGGCCTCCGCGGCGAGCTGGGCCGCGAACGGCGTGGATTTGCGGGAGCCCTTGAACCCCACGTTCCCCGCGCTCGCCCAGCTGATCGTGTTGCCCTGGAGATCGGTGATCGTGATGATCGTGTTGTTGAACGTCGACTTGATGTGGGCCTGGCCGTGGACGACGTTCTTCTTCTCGCGGCGCTTGGTCTTCTTGGCTTTCGGCTTCGCCATACCTGGGCCCCCGTATCTCCTTGCGGGCTACCGCTCCGCTCCTCGAGCCCTACTTCTTCCCGACCTTCTTCTTGCCGGCAACGGTCTTCCGCGGGCCCTTGCGGGTCCGCGCGTTGGTGTGCGTGCGCTGGCCCCGGACCGGGAGGCTCCGCCGATGCCGGATCCCCTGGTAGGCGCCGATCTCGATCTTCCGCTTGATGTCCTGGGCGGTCTCGCGCCGCAGGTCGCCCTCGACCTTGTAGCTGCGGTCGATGAACTCGCGGATCCGGCTCACCTCGTCCTCGGAGAGGTCACGGACCTTCGTCCCGCCCTCGACGCCGGTGCCCTGGACGATCTGGTACGCGCGCGTCGGGCCGATCCCATAGATGTAGCGGAGGGCGATGTCCACGCGCTTGTCGCGCGGGAGGTCGACGCCTGCGATGCGTGCCATGGTCTTCCTCCTACCCTTGCCGCTGCTTGTGCCGTGGGTTCGAGCAGATGACCCGGATCTGCCCGCGCCGGCGGATGACCTTGCACCGGTCGCAGATCTTCTTCACCGACGGGCGGACCTTCATCCCTCCGTGCCTTCCTCGCCAGCCTACTTGTACCGGTACACGATCCTGCCGCGGGATAGATCGTACGGCGACAGCTCCACCAGGACCCGATCCCCCGGGAGGATCCGGATGTAGTGCATCCGCATCTTGCCCGAGATGTGAGCCAACACCTTGTGCCCGTTGTCCAGCTCCACCCGGAACATGGCGTTCGGCAAGGGCTCCGTGACGGTGCCCTCGATCTCTATGGCGTCCTTCTTCGGCACGCTCCGGATGTTCCTCGATCCCGGGACACGACCGACCCGCCCGCGGACGAGCCAGAACCGCCTCCGGCCGGAGGCGGGCCGCCAGTATAGGGGCGGGGGGCGGGAACGTCCACAGCGGCCCGTCCGCTCGCCGGGGCTCGGCGCTACCGCGTCGGGATCTGCCGCCCAGGGGCACACGCGGGTGGCGGTCCGCGGCCGGCACGGATAGGGCGGCCCGGGGAGGCCGCCCCATCCGCCTTTCCTCAGCGCCCCGGGTGCCTACGGACCGACGTCGCTCCGGGACGCTCGAGGCTCGATCGGCGCCCGCTCCCTCTCCGGGCGACCCTCCTCCTCGGCCTCGCCGAGGACGACCACCTGCTCATCGGACCGCTCGCCGTCGAGGACCCGATCCAGCTCGCGGAGCGAGCCCGCCAGGCGGTCGCGCATCGCGCGGATCTCCTTCAGCGTGGCCTCGCGCATCGGTTCCAGCTCCGCGCGGAGGCGATCGGCCTCCGCGCGCGCCGCGCGGAGCAGCTCCTCGCTCTGGGCTCGAGCCTGCTGCTCCTCACGCTCCGACTGGATGCGCATCCGAGCGGCCTCCGTCCTCGCCTCGGCGAGGATGCCCGTCGCCTCGACCTCGGCCCGCCGCCGGAGCTCCGCCACGTCCTGCTCGAAGCGTCGGACGAGGTCCACGACATGCGAGGTCACCTCCTCGTGAGTACCCGACCCGCCCCGGGACCGAGCGGCGTCGCGTTCTCGCCGCGCATCCTCGAGCAGCCGCCTCGTCCGGGCGAGCTCGGACTCGAGCCGGCCGATCCGCTCGGTGAGCCCGGCGAGGCGGGCGCGCACCTGCTCGGGTTCGAACCCGCGCCACACGGTCGGGAATTCCGGTTCCGTGTCGGCGGCGGTGATCGGTGGCGTGGCCTCGGGCTGTCCGGCAGCCATGAGCCCCTCCCGTGTGTCGAGGAGAGATCTCCCCTCCGTATCGAACGTACGGTGTTCGGGCTACGGAGGGGTAGTGGCCAAAGGTCGGTTTCGCCCGGCGGAACCTAGGCCGAAAGTCGGTATCGCAGGCTCGGACGCTACCCGCCGAGCTCGGATGGGGTCTCCGGTCCCGTCGCGGACACCGCCCCTCCCGCGGGGGCGCCCTCCCCGTCGGCCTCGCCGACGACCACGACCCGATCGCCGTTCAGGACACCCTCGAGCTCCTTGATGGAGTTCGCCATATGGTCGCGGATGATCCGCAGCTCGTTCAGGGTCGAGCCGTGCATCGCGAGCAGGTCACGCTGGACCCGATCGGCCTCGACCCTGGCCTGCGCCACGATCTGATCGGCCTCCTCACGAGCCTGGCGCACGATGTGCTCGGCCTGGGTACGCGCTTCCGCCTCGGCCCCCTGCACCTCGAGCTGCGTCCGTTCCGCCTCGGACTTGGCCCGCGTCAGGATCCGGTCGGCTTCGGCCTGGGCGTCTCGGCGGAGCCTCTCGACCTCCTCGTCGAATGCCCGCACCAGGTCGGCGACGTGCGCCGACATCGCCCCGTAGGGGTCGCCGCGGCTCTCCTTGGCCTGGTCCCAGGCCTCGAGGGCGATGTCGCGCTCGCGCCGGGCCTCGTCGCGCTCCTTCTCGAGATCGTGCACCTTCGTCTCCAGCGCCTGGACCCGCTGGGCGACCCCCCGCAGGTACGTGACGACCTGATCGGGATCGAAGCCGCGTCGGACCAGGTTGAAGGTCGGCGGGCGGTCCGCGCCCACTGGGGGCGTGAAGCCCGACTCCCCCGCAGCCATGGGCTCCCCTCCTCTCGCTCGCCGGCGAGTACGTTCGTGGTCCACGCACCGTACCCCGCGCGGGGTCCAGCGCGCTAGCCCCGATGGGCTATATCTGGTCTCGCCGGGTCAGGATCTCGTGACCGTCCTCGGTGACCGCGATCGTGTGCTCGAAGTGTGCCGAGAGGGACGCGTCGGCGGTCACGACCGTCCAGTGGTCGGCCAGGACCCGCGTCTCCCAACCCCCCAGGTTCACCATCGGTTCGACCGCGATCGCGAGGCCCGGCTTGAGCACCGGCCCGCGCCCGGGGTCCCCGTAGTTCGGGATCTGGGGGTCTTCGTGGAGGTTGCGACCGATGCCGTGGCCCACGTACTCCCGGACCACCGAGAACCCCGCCCCCTCCGCGACCTGCTGGACCGCCGCCCCGATGTCCGAGAGGTGGCCGCCAGGCCGGATCTGGGCGATCGCCGCCTCGAGCGCCTCCTCGGTCACGCGCACGAGCTTCTCGGCCTCGGGCGAGGGCGGCTCGCCCACGAAGACGGTGACGGCCGAGTCGCCGTGGAACCCCTCCCAGATCGCCCCGAAGTCCAGGGAGAGCAGGTCGCCCTCGCGCAGCACCCGCTTCGGGGAGGGGATCCCGTGCACGACCTCGTCGTTCAGAGAGGCGCAGATCGAGGCCGGGAAGGGCGGCGAGCCGTACCCCTTGAACGAGGGGATCGCGCCCTGCTCGCGGATGAAGGCCTCGGCCACCGCATCCAGATCCGCGGTGGTGGCCCCGGGCCGGACGGCCTCGAGCACGCGCTGGATCGTCTCGGCGACGATGCGCCCGGCGCGCCGCATCCGATCCAGGTCCGCGGCGGACTTGTAGTCGATCATCCGTAGTCGTCGGTGAGGTCGGCGATCGCCTCGATCGTGCGGTCGGCGACGACCTCCTCGGGGGCCTCGGCGTCGATGTCGCGGAGCAGCCCCCGCTCCCAGAAGTACAGGACCAACGGCTTGGTCTCGAGGTGGTAGACCTCCAGACGGCGGCGGATCGTGGCCTCGTCGTCGTCGCTGCGGTTCACGAGCTCGTGCCCGCAGACGTCGCAGATCCCCGGGACGCGCGGGGGCTTGAACTCGAGGTTGTAGCTGCGCTTGCAGTTCGGGCAGACCAGGCGCGCCATCAGACGCTTGACCGCCATCTCGTCGGAGATCTTGAAGTTCAGGACGGCGTGGAGGGGGCGACCGAGCTCGGTCAGCGCGCGCTCGAGCGCCTGGGCCTGCGGCACCGTGCGGGGGAACCCGTCCAGGATGAAGCCCTCGCGCGCATCGGGCTGATCCAGCCGCTCGAGCACCATCGCGGTGGTGATGTCGTCGGGCACGTAGTCCCCGCGGTCGACGTACTCCTTGGCCTGGAGGCCGAGGGGCGTCTGCCGCGCGATCTGGTCGCGGAAGATGTCCCCGGTGGCGATCGTCGACAGCCCGTACCTCTCGGCCAGCCTCCTCGCCTGCGTCCCCTTGCCGGCGCCCGGGGGTCCGAGGAGGATGATCCGCACGGCCCGCCTCCTACCTCAGGAAGCCCTCGTAGTGCCGCATCAGGAGCTGGGACTCGAGCTGCTTCATCGTCTCGAGCGCGACGCCGACGGTGATCAGCAGCGACGTGCCCCCGAACGGGAACTGCTGGATCACCCAGAACGCGAACACGATCGACGGCAGCAACGCGATCAGCGCCAGGAACAGCGATCCGGGCAAGGTGATCCGCGCGAGCACGCGGCTCAGGTAGTCGGCCGTCGGCGGACCGGGTCGGATCCCGGGGATGAACCCGCCGTACTTGCGGAGGTTGTCCGCGGTGTCCACCGGGTTGAACGCGATCGCGGTGTAGAAGTACGCGAAGAACACGACCATGAGCCCGTAGAAGGCCATGTAGACCAGGCTCCGCTGGTTCGTCAGGTAGTTGTTCACGAAGTTCTGGAACCAGGTGGCGTGGTAGACGCTCGCGAGCAGGGTCGGGAAGTACAGGATCGAGCTCGCGAAGATGATCGGGATCACGCCTGCCTGGTTGACCTTCAGCGGGATGTACGTGCTGCCGCCAGCGGTCATCCGGCGCCCGACGACGCGCTTGGCGTACTGGACCGGGATCCGGCGCTGACCCTGCTCGATGAAGATCACGGCGACGATGATCGCGAGCCCCATCGCCAGGACGACGTAGAACTTCGTCGGGCCTCCGGAAAGGTAGATCGCGCGGCCGTCCTGGGGGAGGCGGCTGATCACGCTCGCGAAGATCAGGATCGACATGCCGTTGCCGATCCCCCGCTGGGTGATCAGCTCGCCCATCCACATGATCATCGCGGTCCCGGCCGTCATCACCAGCACGATCAGCGCGATGTTCGGCGCGGTGAACTCGCCGGGCGGGAAGATGTCGACGCCGAGGCCCGTCGTCGCGTCGGCCGAGTGGAACAGGAACACCAGCCCCGTGGACTGGAGGAGCGCCAGCACCACGGTGACGTACCGGGTCCACTGGTTGATCTTCTTGGTCCCGGACTCCCCCTCCTTCTGCCACCGCTCGAGCTTGGGGATCACCACGGTGAGCAGCTGCATGATGATCGAGGACGTGATGTAGGGCATGATCCCGAGCCCGAACACCGCCATCCGGGTGAGCGCGCCGCCCGAGAACAGGTCGATGAACGAGAGGAACCCGGTCGCCCCCTGCTGCTCGGCCGCCGCCTGGAGGGTGCCGATGTCCACCACCGGGACCGGCACGTGCGAGCCGAGCCGGTAGACGGCGATGATGAACAGCGTGAAGAGGATCTTGTTCCGGAGGTCCGGGACCTTGAACGCGTTGACGAAGGCGCGGAGCACGAGGCCTCTATCCTACCCCGTCACCCGATGAGCTCGGCCCGGCCCCCGGCGCCCTCGATCTTGGCCTTCGCCGCCTCGGAGAACGCATGGGCGCGGACCGTGAGCGCGGTCTCGAGCTCGCCCCGGGCCAGGACCTTGACCTTGCGACCCTTGGCGATCAGGCCGTGCGCGTGGAGCGCCGCCGGGTCCACCTCGCCGCCCTCGAACACGCGGCCGAGGGTCTCGACGTTCACGACCGCGTACTCGATCCGGTTCGGGTTCCGGAAACCCTTGCGCTTGGGCACGCGGCGCTGGAGGGGCATCTGGCCGCCCTCGAACCCGAGCTTGGGGTTGTGGCGGGCCAGGTAGCCCTTCGTCCCGCGTCCCGCGGTCTTGCCCCGGACGCCCGCGCGCCCGCGGCCGACCCGCTTGCGTTCGCGCTTGGCGCCCTCGGCCGGGCGGAGGTGATGGAGCTTCACGACCTCTCCTTCCTCGACCGGGACCGGGGCTCCGCCCCACCCTCGGCCACCTCCTCCACGCGCACGAGGTGCTCGACCTTCGCGATCATGCCGCGGATCTCCGGCCGGTCCTCCTTGATCACCGAGTCGTTGATCCGGTGGAGGCCCAGCCGCCGCACGGTGGCCTTCTGGTCCTTGGGACGGTCGATGACGCTGCGCACCTGCGTGACCCTGAGGAGGCTCATCGGCGACCACCCCTCGGGCCCCGGCGCTCGGGCTCGGGCGAGGCCGCGGACTGGTCGCCGTAGACCTCCTCCAGCTTGGCCGCCCGCGCGGCCTGGAGCCGCTCCTGCGCGGCCGCGACGGCCTCGAGCATCGGCCGGGGCGCCACCTGCTGGACGTCGCGGCCGCGCAGGGCCGCGACCTCCTCGGGGCGCTTGAGGCTCTTCAGGCCGGCCATCGCCGCCTTCACGATGTTGATCGCGTTCGAGGAGCCGAGCGACTTGGAGAGGATGTCCTTGATCCCGGCGCACTCCACGAGCGCCCGGACCGGGCCGCCGGCGATCACCCCGGTCCCCGGCGCCGCCGGCTTGAGCAGCACGACGCCGGCCCCGTCCTCGCCGATCACCTCGTGCGGGATCGTGGTGCCCATCATCGGCACCTCGAACATCTTCCGCTTGGCCTCCTCGACCCCCTTCGAGATCGCCGCGGGGACCTCCTTGGCCTTGCCGTAGCCGAGCCCCACGCGGCCGGCGCCGTCGCCGACCACGACCAGCGCGGCGAACGAGAAGCGCCGGCCGCCCTTGACGACCTTGGCCACGCGGTTGATCGCGATCACGCGCTCCTCGTAGATGCTCTTCTCGCCCTGGGAGTCGTACCGTCTCATCAGATCTGGAGTCCCTTCTCCCTCGCCCCTTCGGCGAGGGCGGCAACCCGGCCGTGGAACAGCCGCCCGCCCCGGTCGAACACGGCACGCTCGAGCCCGACCGCCCGCGCCCGCTCGGCCAGGAGCTCGCCGACCGCCTTGGCCACACCGGTCTTGCCGGGCCCGCCGACCTGGACCTCCCGGTCGGAGGCCGAGACGAGTGTGCGGGCCGCGTCGTCGTCGATCAGCTGGGCGTAGATGTGCCGGTTCGAGCGGTACACGGCCAGGCGCGGCCGCTCCGCGGTCCCGGCGATCTTGCGCCGGACCCGAACGTGACGGCGGACGCGCGCGGCGCGCTTGGTCCCTGCCTCCATCACGCAGCACCGCCCTTCGCGGCCTTGCCGGCCTTCTTGCGCACGTACTCGCTCTCGTAGCGGATGCCCTTGCCCTTGTACGGCTCGGGCTTGCGGATCTTCCGGATGTTCGCGGCGACCTCGCCGACCTGCTGCTTGTCGTTGCCCCGCACCACGATCGACGTGGGGGCGGGGGTCTCGAACTCGATCCCTTCCGGGGCGGGGACGAGCACCGGGTGCGAGTACCCCACCTGGATCTCGAGGTCCCTGCCCTTCATCGCGGCCCGGTAGCCGACGCCGACGATCGCCAGGCGCTTCTCGAAGCCCTTCGTGACACCCTCGACCATGTTCGCGATGAGCGTGCGGGTGAGACCGTGGAGGCTGCGGTGGAAGCCCTCGTCGCTCGGGCGCTCGACGCGGAGCGTGCCGTCCTCGCGCACGATCCGCATGTCAGGGTGGACGCGCTGGCTCAGGGTCCCGCGGGGACCTGAGACCGTGACCACCGCGTCGTCGCCGATCGTCACGTCGACGCCGCCCGGGATCTCGATGGGCTGCTTGCCGATCCTGCTCACGCGTTCCCTCTTCCGCCCTTCCGGAGCCGCCCGCTCACCACACGTGGGCGAGGACCTCGCCGCCGATCCCCTTGCGGGCGGCGTCCCGGTCCGTCATCACACCATGGGAGGTGGACACGATCGCGATGCCCAGGCCCCCCAGGACCCGGGGCAGCTCGTCGCGCCCGACGTAGATCCGGCGCCCCGGCTTGCTCACGCGCCGGAGGCCGGTGATCGTGCGCTCCCGCTTCGGCCCGTACTTCAGCCGGACCCGGAAGACGCGCTCGATCCCCTCGCCCTCCTCCTCGAACCCGCCGATGAACCCCTCGGCCGCGAGGATCTTCAGGATCGCTCGGTTCATCTTCGAGGCCGGGAGCAGCAGGTCGTCCTTGTAGGCCAGGTTGGCGTTGCGGATCCTGGTCAGCATGTCGCCGACCGGGTCCGAGACGTGGGTCGCGAGCCTCACCATGACGCCTTCGTCACCCCCGGCAGCTCGCCGGCGTGCGCGAGCTCGCGGAAGCAGATCCGGCAGAGCAGGAGCTTGCGGTACACGGCCCGGGGGCGCCCGCACCGCCGGCAGCGCGTGTACTCGCGCACCTTGAACCTCGCCTGCCGCTGCTGCTTCTCGATCAACGCCTTCTTCGCCATGCCGTCTCCCCGCGTCAGGACGCCGCCGCGTTCGCCATCGGGGCCCCCTGGAAGGGGAACCCGAGGGCGATCAGGAGCGCCCTGCCGTGCTCGTCCGTCTCCGCGGTCGTCACGACCGTGATGTCCATCCCCCGAACCTTCACGACCTTGTCGTAGTCGATCTCGGGGAAGATCAGCTGCTCGGTCAGCCCGAGCGTGAAGTTCCCGTGGCCGTCGAACGACGCCGGGTCCAGCCCCCGGAAGTCCCGGATCCGGGGGATCGCGATCGACACCAGCCGGTCGAGGAACTCCCACATCCGGTCGCCCCGCAGGGTGACCTTGACCCCGATCGCCATCCCCTCGCGGACCTTGAACCCGGCGATGGACTTCCGGGCCTTGGTGATCACCGGACGCTGGCCCGTGATCGTCGCGAGGTCGTCGACCGCGGCCTCCAGCATACGACCGTCCTTGAGGGCGTCACCCACCCCCATGTTCAGGACCACCTTCTCCAGGCGCGGGACCTGCATCGGGTTCGCGAGCCCGAGCTCGCGCTGGAGGCGAGGGACGACCTCCTCGCGGAAGCGGACCTTCATCCGGGGGACCGCGGCGGCCTGGCTCACAGCTCCTCACCGCACTTGCGGCAGATCCGCACCTTCGTGCCGTCCGCCTCGAGCCGGTGGCCGACCCGCGTCGGCCGGCCGCACGCCTTGCACACGAGCTGGACGTTCGAGATGTCGATGAACAGCTCCTTGTCGATGATCCCGCCCTGCTGGAGCTGGGAGCCGCTGGACGAGCGCCGTCCGGTGGTGCGCTGGTGCTTCTTCGCCACGGCGGCCCCCTCGACCAGCACGCGGCCCTCGCGCGGCAGCACGCGGATCACCCGACCGGTGTGCCCGCGGCTCTTGCCGTTCATCACCCGGACCTGGTCGTCCTTCTTGATGTCGACGCCCGGCATCTACAGCACCTCCGGGGCGAGCGAGATGATCTTCATGAACCGCTTCTCCCGCAGCTCGCGCGCGACGGGACCGAAGATGCGGGTGCCGCGCGGGTTCCGCTGCTCGTTGATCAGGACGACGGCGTTGTCGTCGAACCGGATGTACGAGCCGTCCGGCCGGCGCCGCTCCTTCGCGGTCCGAACCACGACCGCCCGCACGACGTCGCCCTTCTTCACGGCGCCCCCCGGCAGCGCGTCCTTGACGGACCCGACGATCACGTCGCCGATCCGCGCGTACCGCTTGTGGCTCCCGCCGAGCACGCGGATGCACAGGACCTCCTTGGCCCCCGTGTTGTCCGCCACCCGGCAGCGCGTCTCCTGCTGGATCACCGATCCCCCTACTTCGCCCGCTCGACGATCTCGACCACGCGCCAACGCTTGGTCTTGGAGAGCGGACGCGTCTCCATCAGCCGAACCGTGTCGCCCACGTGCGCCTCGTTCCGCTCGTCGTGCGCTGCGAGCTTCGACGAACGCTTCACGATCTTCTTGTAGAACGGGTGCCGGACCTTCCGGTCGATGCGGACCAGCACGGTCTTGTCCATCTTGTCCGACACGACCACCCCGGTCCGGACCTTCCGCCGGCCACGCTGCTCCGTCGCCTGCTGCTCGCTCACCGCTCCTCCTCGTGTTGGAGGGCTGCCGCTTCGCTGCTTGAGCCGTCCACGAGACCGTCGAGCTCGGCCTCGATCTCTCGCTCGCGCACGATCGTGAGGATCCTCGCGATCTCGTGGCGGACCTGCTTGATCCGCATCGGGTTGTCGAGCTGCCCCGTCGCGAGCTGGAAGCGGAGGTTGAACAGCTCCTCCTTCAGCGACTCCAGGCGCTCGAGCAGCTCGGGCTCGCCCAGGTCCCGGAGCTCGCGCACCCGGGCCATCACTCGCCACCCCCCACCCGCGTGATGAACTTCGTCTTGATGGGCAGCTTGTGGGCGGCGCGCCGCATCGCCTCCCGCGCGAGCGGCTCGGACACCCCCGAGAGCTCGAACATGACCCGGCCCGGCTTCACCACCGCGACCCACCCCTCGGGGTTGCCCTTGCCCGAGCCCATCCGGGTCTCCGCGGGCTTCTTGGTCACGGGCTTGTCGGGGAAGATGTTGATCCACACCTTCCCGCCACGGCGGATGTGCCGCGTGATCGCGACGCGGGCCGCCTCGATCTGGCGGTTCGTGATCCAGGCGGCCTCGAGCGCGAGGAGCCCGTAGTCCCCGTAGTGGATCTCCGTGCCGCCCTTGGCCCGGCCGCGGCGCCGTCCCCGGTGCACCTTGCGGTGCTTGACCTTCTTGGGGGCGAGCATCAGCGGTCCTCCTCGGCGTTGGCCTCGGCCGCAGGTCTCGCCGGCTCCTCGTCGGCGGTTGCGTCCGTGCTCGGCGCGGTTCCGGACGCCGACGGGTCGTCGGACGAGCCCTCCGACTCGGCCGGCGCACTCGTCGTCGTCTCGGGCGCGACGACCTCCTCCACCTCGGCCTCGTCGGTGATCAGGGCCCCGGTGGAGGCACCGCCCGAGGAGACCTGCGCGAGCGCCCGAGCGCGCAGCCGCTCGGTCTCCTGCTCGGCCTGCGGGATCTCGTCACCGTGGTAGACCCAGACCTTCACGCCGATCTGCCCGAAGGTGGTCTTGGCCTCGGCCGTGCCGAAATCGATCTTCGCCCGGAGCGTGTGCAGCGGCACCCGGCCCTCCCGGTACCACTCGCGCCGCGACATCTCGGCGCCGCCCAGGCGGCCGCCGCACTGCACGCGCACGCCGAGGGCTCCCGAACGCATCGCGGTCTGCACGGCTCGACGCATCGCGCGACGGAAGCTCACGCGACCGGCGAGCTGCTCGGCCACGCCCTGCGCGAGGAGCGTGGCGTCGGTCTCGGGCCTGGCCTCGCTCGAGGCCGAGTTCATGTCCTCGACCTTCACGTCGACGCGCTTCTTGGTCACGCGCTCGATGTCCTTGCGGATCCGGTCCACCTCCGCGCCCTTGCGCCCGATCACGATGCCGGGCCGGGCCGTGCGGATGTAGACCCAGATCTGGTCGCCCTTGCGCTCGATGTCGATGCTCGAGATGCCGGCGCGGGAGAGCCGGGAGCGGATGTGCTTGCGGATCCACACGTCCTCGTGGAGCTGGTTCGCGTACTCGCGACCGGCGTACCAGTTGGACTTCCACGGGTAGATGACCCCGAGGCGGAACCCGTACGGATTGACCTTGTGACCCACCTAACCGTCCTCTCCCAGCGACCTGACCACCAGCGTGATGTGCGAGGTGCGGCGGCGGACCCGCGAGGCCCGCCCGTAGGCGCGGGGGCGCCAGCGCTTGAGCGTCGGCCCCTCGTCGACCCAGGCCCGGTCCACGATCAGGTTCTGCGGCACGACACCGGGCTGCTGCTCCGCGTTGGCCACGGCCGAGTTCAGCGCCTTCTCGATGGTTCGAGCGGCGCCGAGCGGCGAGAACCGCAGGATCCGGCGGGCCTCCTCGACCCCCCGGCCGCGGATCAGGTCGACCGCCCGCCGAGCCTTCGGCGGCGACATCCGCACGTACTTGACCGTCGCCTTCGCTTCCATCACACCCATCACCTGGCCGAGCTCGAGCGCTCCGACCGTGCGTGCGAGCGGAACGTGCGCGTCGGGGCGAACTCGCCCAGCTTGTGTCCGACCATCGACTCCGAGATGTAGATCGGGACGTGCTTGCGCCCGTCGTGGACCGCGATCGTGTGGCCGACCATCTCGGGCACGACCGTCGAGCGGCGCGACCACGTGCGGATCACCCTCTTCTCGCCGCGTCGGTTCATCTCGACGACCTTGATCATCAGGTGGTCGTCGACGAACGGTCCCTTCTTCACGCTCCTGGGCATCAGCCACGCCCCTTCCCGCGGCGCCGCACGATGAACCGGTCCGACGCCTTGCCCTTCCTGCGGGTCCGGCCCTCCTTCTTGCCCCACGGCGACGTGGGGTGGCGGCCGCCCGAGCTCTTGCCCTCGCCACCGCCGAGCGGGTGGTCGACGGGGTTCATCGCCACCCCGCGGACCGACGGCCGCTTCCGCTTCCAGCGGTTGCGGCCGGCCTTCCCGAGCTGGATCAGCTCGTGCTCGGCGTTGCCGACCTCGCCCACCGTGGCCTTGCACGTGGAGAGCACCATCCGCATCTCCCCCGAGGGCAGCCGCAGCGTGGCGTAGCCACCCTCCTTGGCCATCACCTGCACGCTGGTCCCGGCCGAACGCGCCATCCGCGCGCCCGCCCCCGGCTTGAGCTCGACCGCGTGGACCGTGGTCCCCACCGGGATGTTGCGCAACGGAAGGGCGTTGCCAGGCCGGATGTCCGCCCCCTCTCCGGAGACGAGGCGGTCGCCGACCGACAGGCCGTTCGGCGCCAGGATGTACCGCTTCTCGCCGTCGGCGTAGTGGAGCAACGCGATCCGGGCCGTCCGGTTCGGGTCGTACTCGATGTGCGCGACCTTGGCCGGGACGCCGTCTTTGTTCCGGCGGAAGTCGATCACCCGGTACCGGCGCTTGTTCCCGCCGCCTTGGTGGCGCGCGGTGATCCTGCCGTGCGTGTTCCGCCCGGCCCGGTTGCGCCCCTTGGCCACGAGCGACTTCTCGGGCTTGCTCCGCGTGATCTCGTCGAAGGACGAGACGCTCGCGCCCCGGCGCCCCGGCGTCGTCGGCTTGTACTTGCGCACGGCCATCGCTCAGGCACCCGCCTCGAAGATCTCGATGCTGTCGCCCTCCGCCAGGGTGACGATCGCCCGCTTCTGGTCCGGACGCTTCCCGAGCGTCCAGCGACGGCGCTTCACCTTCCCCTTGCGGTGCAACGTCCTCACGGAGGTCACGCGCACGTTCCAGATCTTCTGGATCGCCTCCTTGATCTCCGTCTTGTTGGCGCGAGGGTCGACCAGGAACGTGTACGAGTTCCGCTCGATCCCCGCGTAGGACTTCTCGCTCACGATCGGGCGGATGATGACGTCGCGCGTGGTCTTCACGCCGCCTCACCTCCCCCGCGGGTGCGGCGGCCGGAGCCGGCGGCCGTGGCCTCGACCGCGTCGAGCGCGGCTCGGGTGAACACGACACGATCGGCCGCCACGACCTCGTAGACACCGAGGCTCGGGGCGTACGCGATCCGGACGCCTTCGATGTTGCGGAAGGACTTCTCCACGGCGCCGGTCTCGCTGGGCTCGGGGAGCACGAGGAGGATCTTGCCCGTGAGCTCGAGCGCATCGAGCACGCGGACCGCCTCCTTGGTCTTCGGCGCCTCGAACGCCAGGTTCTCGACCAGCACGAGCTTGCCGCTGCGCACGGCGTCGGTGAGCGCGGAACGCAGCGCCCCCCGCTTCATCTTCTTGTTCACGCGCATGTCGTGGTCGCGCGGCCGCGGACCGTGGACCACACCGCCGCCCGTCCACTGGGGGGATCGGATCGAGCCCTGCCGGGCGCGCCCGGTGCCCTTCTGGCGCCAAGGCTTGCGGCCGCCGCCCGCCACCTCGCCACGCGTCTTCGTGGAGTGGGTGCCGCGGCGGATCGAGGCCATGCCGGCGACGACCACCTGGTGCATCAGCGGGACGCTCACGGTGGCCTCGAACACCTCGGGCGAGAGGTCGCGCGCGCCGACCTCCTTGCCCTCCGCGTCGCGGACGGGGACGGTGGCCATCAGGAGCTCCTCCCCGCGGCCGCCGCGGGCGCCTTGACGGCCGAGCGCACCATCACGAGCCCGCCCTTGGGGCCAGGCACGGCCCCCCGGAGCAGGAGCAGGTTCCGCTCGGGGTCCGCGCGCACCACCTCGAGGTTCAGGACCGTGAGCCGCTGATTGCCCATCTGGCCGGCCATCCGCATCCCCTTGAACACGCGCGAGGGCGTGGCGCAGGCTCCGATCGCGCCCGGCGAGCGGTGCTTGCGCTCGGTGCCGTGGCTGCTGGACAGGCCCCCGAAGCCGTGGCGTTTCATCACGCCGGCGAACCCCTTGCCCTTCGAGACGCCGATCACGTCGGCCCGCTCCCCGGGAGAGAACAGGTCCACGGTGAGGCGCTGGCCAGGCGTGTAGCTCCCCGCGTCGTCGGTGCGCAACTCGACGAGGTGGCGGGCCGGCTCGGCGCCGTGCTTGTCGTAGTGCCCCCGGACCGGCTTGGAGAGGCGCCGCGGCGGCTCGCCGTAGGAGAGCTGCACCGCCGAGTAGCCGTCGGACTCCTCCGTCTTCACCTGGGCGACCACGCAGGGGCCAGCCTGGATCACCGTGACCGGCACGGCCCGCGTGTCCTCGAAGATCTGGGTCATCCCCAGCTTCGTCCCCAAGATCCCTTTGACCTGCGTCATGGCTACAGCTTGATCTCGATGTCGACGCCGGCCGACAGGTTCAGGCGCTGGAGCTCCTGCACCGTCTTCGACGTGGCGTCGACGATGTCGATGAGCCGCTTGTGCGTGAGCATCTGGAAGTGCTCGCGGCTGTCCTTGTACTTGTGGGGCGAGCGGATGACCGTGTACACCCTCCGCTCGGTGGGCAGCGGGACGGGACCGACCACCTTGGCGCCGGTCCGCGTCACGTGCTCGACGATCTCGCGAGCCGCGACGTCCAGCATCCGGTGGTCGTACGCCCGGAGCTTGATCCTGATCCTGGGTCCCGCCACCGCTGCCTCTTCTCTCCCGTCCCTACTTCAGGATCTTCGTGACGCGCCCGGCGCCCACGGTCCGGCCGCCCTCGCGGATCGCGAAGCGCAGGCCCTCCTCCATGGCGATCGGGGCGATCAGCTCGACGGTCATCTCGACGTTGTCCCCGGGCATCACCATCTCCACCC
>Ga0209172_10002919_pt1 | contig 28094 bp, 19 predicted proteins | sample LarsenN4metaG_FD_184113 | JGI IMG/M metagenome (GOLD analysis project Ga0209172, IMG submission 184113) | Hot spring sediment bacterial and archeal communities from British Columbia, Canada, to study Microbial Dark Matter (Phase II) - Larsen... ... | reverse complement strand
ACCAGCTCCTCACCCGGGCAGGAGCGGCGGCGGGGGCGAGCGCGCAAGAAGCCGCAGCCGTGGCGGCGGCGGCCGCCGAGCAGCTCAGGATCGTGTCAGACCTGACGCGCGGCGCAGCGGATCTCTCCCGGCTAACCGAGCGCCTGGCCGAAGGTGCCCGACTGATGGAAGGAGACCACAAACCATGACCCAGCCCATAGCAGGTGGGGCGGCGGGGTGTAGATTGATGGCCATGACTACACGAGCCTGGTCCCGGCACGCCGTGAGCGTGCTCGCGCTGTCGACGGCAGTTGCGTGGTCCGCCCGCGCCCAGACGGCCGCGGCCCGTCAGGTCGAGTTGGGGGCCTTCGGCTCCTACACCCGATTCGACCGCTCCGCCACCAGCCTCGCGGGACGCTCCGGGGCCGGTGGCCGCCTGGGGTACTACTTGAGCCGGCTGGTCTCCCTCGAAGCCAACGGCGACTACACGGTCACCGAGCTCGCGGCGCCCGCGGGTCGGGACGTGACGATCAGCCGGGTAGGCGGCACGATGCTGTTCCACGGCCGCGCCATGGGCCTGTACTTGGGCGCCGGCTACGAGCGGCTGTTCTACCGCGGAGCGATCGACACCACCAACCAGGGCGGGCACCTGGTGCTGGGCACGCTGATGTCGCTGGGTGGGCGCGCTGCGTTCCGGCTCGAGGGTCGGGCCTCGTACGGCACGTCCTTAACCACTCCCTCCGAGAAGCCGATCAACTTCGGTGGTAACGTAGGGCTCTCGATCTTCGCCTTTGGCGGGCCGCCTCGCGATGCTGACCGGGACCGCGTCGCCAACCGGCGCGACCGCTGCCCCGACACGCCGCTCGGCGCCGTAGTGGATCCCACCGGATGCCCGGTGGATACCGACACGGACAAGGTGTTCGACGGGCTGGACGCCTGCCCCGGCACCCCCGGCGGCGCCATCGTGGACGACCGGGGTTGCCCGGTCGATACCGATAACGACACCGTGTTCGACGGGCTGGACCTGTGCGCCAATACCCCGATGGGTGCGACGGTGGATCCCAACGGCTGTCCCCTGGACGGCGACAAAGACGGCGTGTTCGATGGCCTGGATCGTTGCCCCGACACGCCCACCGGCGCGACCGTGGACACGGCCGGGTGCCCCACCGATCAGGACCAGGACAAAGTGTTCGACGGCCTGGATCAATGTCCCGATACGCCAGCCGGCACCGAAGTGGACGCCCGCGGCTGCACCGTGCCGAAGGACAGTGACGGTGACGGCGTGTTCGACCAGCAGGACCGATGCCCGAACACCGCCCCCGGCACCACGGTGGACGCGGTGGGCTGCCCGGTGATCCAGCAGGTGGTGCAGGCCGCCCCCCGACCGCTGTTCCAGATCGTGGAAGGCAAGGCCCAGCCCCTCATCCTCAAGGGCGTGAACTTCCGGACTGGCCGATCCGACCTCACGCCTAGCTCATTCATGGTGCTCGATGAGGTGGCGGCATCGCTGGTCGCGAACCCGACGGTGAGGATCGAGATTGGAGGCCACACGGACGCCACCGGTACGCGGGCCACCAATCTGCGTCTCTCGCTCGGCCGCGCCATGGCGGTCCGAGCCTACCTGGTCTCGAAAGGGGTCTCCCCGGATCGGCTGGTGGCCCGCGGCTACGGCCCGGACCGGCCGGTGGCGGACAACCGGAGCGTGGAGGGTCGCGCCCAGAACCGCCGGGTGGAACTCAACTTGCTGGAGGGCCAGCCGTAGAGGACTTGCCCAAACGCGCCACGTCTCCAAGAGCCCATGCTCTGCTTCTCGTTTGCGCCGACCTGGTTGATCCTCGCCGCGGTCACGGTGGTCCCGCCCCTGCAGGCACAGGAACACCCATCCCACTTCCGCCATCATGAGGCCGAGCGGCCCGACTACGCGGCCGAGATCGAGGCGATGGCCACACGCCAGCCCATCCAGCTTCCGCCGCTCGAGTGGGCCCCACTCGCTCACCATGCCCCCGCGCCGCCCGATTACGTCGCCGAGTTGCTGCCCGCCCTCTCGAGCCCGCCGCTCGACCTCCCGCCGCCGCCCCCGGGCCAACCGCCAGCCGTGGTGCGGGGCCTCTACCTGAACGCCTGGGTCTTCAGCTCCAGCCGGTTTGCCGACTTGCTTGGGCTCGCCGACACCACCGAGATCAACACCTTCGTGATCGACGTGAAGGACGACACCGGTTACCTCACCTACCGCTCCAGCGTGCCCACGGCGGTGGAAATCGGAGCCAATGATCGGGTTCGCACGTCCGACACCCAACAGCGCCTGGCGCTGCTTCAGGCGCGAGGAATTCACCCCGTCGCGCGGATCGTCGTGGCCAAGGACCCGCTCCTGGCGCGCCGCAAGCCGGAGTGGGCCATCCACGATACCCGAGGGGGCTTGTGGCGTGACCGGCAGGGCAGCGCCTGGGTGGACGCGTACCAGGATTCCGTGTGGATCTACGCGGCCGACCTGGCGCGGGAAGCCGTGGTCCTCGGCTTCGCCGAGATCCAGTTCGACTACCTGCGGTTTCCGGACGAACCTCGCTGGCTCCTGGGCCGCGCCGTGTTCCCGGCCAAACGCCCCGGCGAGTCACAGCGTGCAGCCGTGCGGCGCAACGTCGCGCTCATGCGCGAGCGAACCGCCAAGCTCGGCGTCCCATTCACGCTGGACCTCTTCGGGCTCACCACCAGCGCCGACGGGGATCTCGGCATCGGCCAGACCTGGGAGGACCTGGCGCCCCTGGCGGACGTGGTGCTGCCCATGGTCTATCCCAGCCACTACCGCCGCGGCGCCTATGGGATCGAGCACCCCAACGCCGCGCCCTACGCGACCGTCCGGCGGGCGCTGGAAGACGGCCTGCGGAAGAACGCCCTCCTGGCAAACGCGCCCAAGATCCGGCCTTACTTGCAGGCGTTCTCCATCTTCCGGGTCCGGTACACCCCGGAAGAGGTCCGCGCCCAAATCCGCGCCACCGAAGAGTTAGGACTGACCGACTGGGTCTTGTGGAACGCTCGAGGGGTCTACCCCGCGGCCGCGCTTCGGCCCGCGCGAGCCGGGGCTACGACTGTCGGAACTCCGCAAGCAGGCGGGCTCACGGCGCGAATGCCCTAACGCGGCAGGCGCGGCAGACACGGGAGGGGCCCTTCTCTTCGGCCGCATCTGCCGCTCCTCACGCCTCTGCCGCCGTCACCTCGTCGGAACCAACCCCGGCTCCCAAGCCGCAATCACCCCCGCGATTGCGCTCGCCGCCGTGGTGTAGGGGCTCGCCAAGTACAGCTGTCCCGGCCCTGAGCGGCCCGGAAAATTCCGGTTGATGGCCGAAATGGTCACCGTGTTGCGTTCGTACGACACGCCCGGTCCCGCGTTGATGCACGCCCCACACGAGGGCTCGATGAACACCGCGCCCACCCGCTGGAAGATCTCCAGGTACCCCATCTCCTCGCAGTAGCGCTTCACTTCCTGCGATCCGCACTGGACGTAGCACTGCACGTCCGGATGGACCCGTTTGCCCTGCGCCAGCGCGTCCCGGAACACTGCGGCATACATGTCCATGTCGGACTTCTTGCCCGCGGTACACGATCCCGCGTAGGCGATGTCCACTTTGACCGGGCCGCCCAGCTCGCTGATGAAGATGCCGTTCCCCGGATCGCCGGGGAGAGCCACCATCGGCTCCAGCTCAGCCGCGTCGAACTCGATCACCGTTTCCCACTCGGCCTCCTCGTCCGAGAAGAGGCCCTCGAGCATGGGCCGCACGTCTTCCGGCTCGAGGCCGCGCTCTCGGGCGAGGTACTCGACCACCTGCTCGTCGGGTCGCACCATCCCCGTGAACGCGCCCACCTCCGCCGCCATGTTGGTCATGGTGGCGCGCTCGTCCACTGACAGGGCCTCGACCGCCTCCCCGGCATACTCCACCAGCTTGCCGATGGCCTGCCCATCCCTGACGTACGGGTGCCGCAGGACTTGCAGCATGAAGTCCTTGGCCGTGATCCCCGGCGGCTTCTGCCCGCTGATCCGCACCAGCACCGAGGGCGGGACTTTGATCCGCACGTCCTTCGTGAGCCAGGAATTGAAGATGGCGGTGGTGCCGACCCCGAACGCCACACAGCCAACCGCCCCCGCGTGCGGGGTGTGCGAGTCACTCCCGATGATCAGGTGCCCGGGGAGCGCGTGGGTTTCCAGGATCTTGGAATGACAGATCGCCTCGGATCCCGCGGGGAGACCCATGCGGCCGGTCAGTCGTCGCGGCAGCTCACCGTAGAGTCGCACGCCCTGCTGGGCCGCGAAGTCCTCCTGCTTCCGCTTGAGCTCCAGAGCCACGTCGAGCAACCCCTGCGCCTTGCGCTCCTCCGTCATGGCCAGCTCGAGGAACGTCAGGTGATCGCGGAACAGGAACACCGACTCGGGATCCACGATCCGTTGGTTCCGGCCCACGTGCTGTTCCCAGAAGATGGCCGCCATGGGCGTCACGTACTCGTGGCTGAACCGGATGTCGGTCCGGACGAACCCCTCGTCGCCCGGCCGCACGAACGGGATCCCCACCTCGTTGCGCGACAGATCTCGCACCCAGTGTCGCGCAATGATCTTCTCGGCCAGGGTCATGGGTCGCCGGCGCGTGGTCACCGCCGGGACGGCCACCTTGCCCTGGAGCCGCGCCAGGTTGTACTGGAACAGGCCGCCGTACTCGATGATCCCCCGCGTGATCCCGCCTTCGCCTTCGGTAAACACCGAGAGCGGGATCTCCTCGCCACGCCGCACCTTGTCGATCAGCGAGAAGTCGGTGCTGGTGAGGATGCCCAGATTCTGGCAGTTCTCGCCGTAGATGCGCTCGATGCTCTCGGCAATCACCAGCTGAATGCCCGCGCACAGCTCCGCATAGGGTGATTGTTCCCGCGAGGAGCCTTTGCCGCGCCGCTTGCCGGCCACGGAGCACACGAACCCACCCGCCTTAACCGACCCGCGCGTGATCGGGAAGTCGCCCCCCGCCTTGAGACCGAGGTAGGGGAATTCCCCCAGCCGCTCATCGTAGTAGTAACAGATGTAGGCGGGGGTGATCTCGTCGGTGGAGATGTTGTCCCGTAGCGGGGACCCCAGCGGCGGGGACAGGTCCTCGCCGGCCAGCTGACGGCGCACCAGTTCCGCGTCGTCCACCAGGAACAGGACTCGTCCGCGCAAGCACACCCGGGCGGGGCGCTTCGCGACCGGCCGACGTAGCAAGCTTTCGATCATGGGAGGTTGAGCTCAAATGAACCCCAATCCTCCCTACTGAGCAAGCGTCGGGGTACAATACCCGCTAGACCGATGCGCCTCATTACCCTGATCGCCGTCCTGGGTATCGTCCCGCCAGCCCTGGCCCAGCAACGCACCCTCTCCCTGGTCGAGCGGACCGGTACCCTGCGTTCCCCGCCCATCACCGAGAGCTCCGGTGTCGCCGTCAGCCGCCGGCACCCGGGGGTCCTTTGGACCCACAACGACTCGGGCGACGGCCCCATGCTCTACGCTACCAACCTCGCCGGCGCGGATCTGGGTCGGTATCTGGTTCCGGGTGCCGCCAATTACGACTGGGAGGATATCGCCGTGGCCCCGTGCCCGGATCAGCGGCGCGATTGCCTCTACATCGCGGATACGGGAGACAACGGCGAGCGCCGCCGGACCGCGACCCTGTATATCGTCCCGGAACCGACCGCGCCACCGAAAGCGGCCGACGGCGACGAGCCGGCGCGTGTCACCGCGCGCGCCCGGGCCGTGCGGGTGAGATATCCCGACGGCGCGCACGACGTCGAGGTCATGTGGGTAGAACCCGACGGAGCGGTCCAACTCGTCAGCAAGGGAACGTTCGGCCCCATGGCGCGCTACCTCGTCCCGCGCGGCGCCTTGGACCACGATACCGCGACGGCTGTGCTCCTCGAGCGGCTGCCGCTGGTACCGCAGCGCGCATTAGGCCGATTGGTGACCGGCGCCGCCCTCTCCCCCAATGGAACGCGAGTGGTGATCCGCACCTACACCGAGCTGTTCTTCTTCCGCCGGGGGAAGGACCGGAACCTGATCGAGGATGGGCCTCCCTGTTGGCTGGGTACGCTCGACCCGCAGGGCGAGGGCGTGGCGTTCCTGGACGACAGCACCCTGGTGCTCACCAGCGAGGGGGTGCTGGGCCACGCCGGCGCCATCCACCGGATCCGATGCTAGCAACGGATGGGACATGGCGCGTACTGAAGCGACCTTGAACCAACGTGGGCTTCCAACCCGGCGCGTGCGGTGCACAGCCACGTTGTGCCTGCTCGCGCTGCTCGAGGTTCCCGCCGAGGCCGCCGCTCAGCGCGCGCGGCCCGAAGCAGGGCCGCCTGACCGGCTGGCCCCCGGCCTGGCCGCCATCACGCCCCAACTGATCGAAGCCCCGCTCCGCCTGCTGGCAGACGACTTGATGGAGGGTCGCGCTCCGGGGACTCGCGGCGGCGATCTGGCCGCGCGTTATCTCGCCTCCCAGTTCGCGGGCTTGGCTCTCAAGCCGGGAGCGCCCGACGGTTCGTTCTACCAATGGGTCGCTCTGGTGGGCCTCACCGCCGAGGTGTCGGTCGTGGTCGGAGCGCAGCGACAGACGCTGGTGCTCGAGCCCGCCACCGAGATCGTGGCGTGGCCGGAGCGCGCTGAGTCGCTCACGACCCTGGACGCCGAGATCGTGTTCGCGGGGTTCGGGATCACCGCGCCGGAATGGAACTGGGATGACTACGAAGGGGCGGCACAAACCGGCAGAATCGTCATGGTCCTGCCGGGTGAGCCGGAAGCGGGGGCGCGGGATTGGATGGCGTCCCAGGGCGACGCCCTCTCGCCGTATGGGCTCTGGAGCTACAAGCTGGCGCAAGCGGCGCGCATGGGGGCGGCCGGGGTCCTGCTCGTCCACACGCCGCAGGCGGAACCCTTGCCCTGGACGGCCATCCGGAGCGCCTGGTCCGGGGAACGGGTGCTGCTGGACCGGCCGCCTACGCAGTCGCTGCGTTTCGCCGCGTGGATTACGGCGGACGCAGCGCGCCGGATCGTGGAGGCGACCGGCAAGGACTACGGGCTGCTGCTCCAGCGCGCGCGGTTACCCGACTTCCGGCCGCTGGACGTGGGGGCGCGGGCCGCGGTGGACATCCGCTCGCGCGTCCGCCGATTCCGCTCGCCCAACGTCATCGCCCGGTTGGACGGGGCGGACTCGCTGAGTCGTGCCGAAGCGGTGGTGGCCACCGCGCACTACGACCACCTGGGGGTCCGCCCGTCAGAGGGCGCGGACTCGACCCACAACGGCGCGGTGGACAACGCTTCCGGCGTGAGTCTCCTGCTGGCGGCCGCCACGGCGCTCGCCCGTGCAGCAGGTCCACCTCGACGCTCTGTGGTATTCGTGGCCACCACCGGTTCAGAAGCCGGTGCCCTCGGCGCCACGACCTACGTCAGCCAGCCCGCAGTACCGCTGGGCCGCACCGCGGCCGCGGTCAACCTGGATCGGGCCAACGTCTGGGGACCGACCCGGGACGTGGCCGCCTTGGGCGGCGCGCTTTCCACCCTCGGGGACTGGGTCGCCGCGGCCGCTCGCGCGGAGAGCCTGGAGGTGGCTCCGGACCCCACGCCACAGTTCGGAGACTTCTATCGGTTAGACCAGATCGCCTTCGCGCGAGCTGGCATTCCGGCGATCCTGCTGCGGTCCGGCATCCAGTACGTCGAGAAGGGCTCCGCCTGGGGGCGCCAGCGATGGCAGGCCTACTTCAACGAGGGATATCATCGTCCCTCGGACCAGGTGCGCCCGGACTTTGACTATCGGGGGCTGGTCCAGCTGGCCCGGGTCCTGTCGAGGCTGATGTGGTCCCTGGCCGAGAGCGCCGACTTCCCGGCGTGGCGGCCGGGAGTGGAGTTCCGCCAGGCCGGGCTTCGACTGCGGCCGCCCCCCTAACCCCTCTGGCCGTGCCAGGCGCGACTCGATAAGTTCCCGGCCGGTTTTTTTTCGCGCCCTTCTCGCCTTTCTACCGGACACGGGAGCCATCCCTGGACCTGCCCACCGCGCACCGGGTACCCGTCAAATGGCTTCGACAACACGCCTGCCCAGCCATCAAGTGGCGGGTCGTCAACGAGATCCTGCCGCCCCACGGTGCGTCGCCGGAGGACCGAGCCGCGTTGCAGATGGAGGTATTGCAGCAAAAGGCAGTGCTCCAGGTTCTCCGAAAGCAGAAGCCCAACGGCACATGGGGTGACAACATCCTGGGGATCGACCCCGCCAGGTGGAAGATCATCGATGATGTCGGTACAGTATCACGATACAGGCGTCTGCTCGAGCTGGGCGTACCTACGTCCGAGCGCGCATTCCGCCTCGTTGACCGCGCTTTCTACCGGCTCCTTTCCAAGGACGAGGCCCCGGAGCTGTTGTTCGAGTTCCGCAAAGCCGCCAAGGGGAGTCCGGAGTTGGGTGCCTGGGCTCGCGGCGCCATGCGCGAGGCGGCCACCACTGCGCTGGCACAGGCCGGCCAAGTGGAGGACCCCAGGGTACGGGGCGCCGCCCACCGAATCGCCTCGGACGTATCACAGTTCCTCCGCAGCGAGCTGGCCGACAGGCCCCTGATCCGCCGCGCCAGCCGCACGGTGCTGCACCCTGAGGCCTATCCACCCACGGTCTTCTCGGTCGCGATGGTAGCCCTGATGCCCAACCTCCAGCGCGAACGGGCCGGGTTCGTCGAGCGGCTCACCGCCTTCCTGGCCAGGCCCGCCGGCAAGCGGCAATACGTGCTAATTGTGGGGAAGAAAGCCGTACGGCCGGTGTTCCAACTGCTGGGTGATCCCATTGAGGCCGACAGCGCGGGCCATCCCAAGGATCTCCCCTTCGCCCTGCACTGGATCGAACTCCTGGTGCGACTGGGCGCTTTGCACTCCTCGGAGACTGCCCAACGCGTCCTGGCCCGGCTCCTCAAGGAGTGCGACGGGCAGGGGGTGTGGGCACCGAAGAACCTAAGAAGCCTGCCCAGGAGCCCGTCAAAGCTGGCGGATTACGCCTTCCCGCTCGAGCCCGACACCAAGACCCCCGAGCGGCGGCAAACCGACGTTACCTTCCGGCTCGCCCTGATCGCCCGGCTCGCTGGCTGGCAGCTGGAGTTCGTGTAAGGGAGTGAGTTCCCTGGGTGCCCTTGTGCGTGGTTTCGCGCGGGTGTAGAGTAGTTGCAGGCGCTACTTCTATCCGGCAACCTTGCCAGCATTGGACCTCACTCCGTTCGGCTTCACGCCCACTGAAAGCGCGGCCTACAGGGCACTCACTGAGTTCGGCCCTCAGACCGGCTACGGCCTCGCTCGCGCGCTCTCGATCGCCCGGGCCAACGCCTACCAGGCGCTCCGCGGGTTGGTGGCCAAGGGGGCCGTCACGACGATCGCCGAGCGACCCGAGCGATATCGGCCTCTCCAGCCGTCAGCACTAGTCGCCAGCATTGCCAGTCGCGAAGCTGGTAAGCTGGATCGTCTCGAGGCCCAGCTATCGCGGGTCCAGGCGGGCGGTGCGCCGGGCATCGTGAGCATCTCGGGGGAACGCTCGCTTCTAGACCTCACGATGCGCACCGCGGCCCGAGCCGTGGGTTCCGTTAGCTGCATTGCCCCCGCCAGGCTCCTCGCCAGCCTCGCCCCCGCCTGGCACAAGCGGGCGGGAGACAAAGCCGAAACTCACCTTTGGTACCTGGGTGATGCCCCGGCCACGCCTCTGCCGTTCGAGCCTGGCGGCCCGATAGACCCTGCCGCCGCAGTGCGTTACTTCGGCGCGCCCATCCTGCTCCTGGTCGCCCCTGAGGCGGCGGTGATCGCCGTCCTGGCGGCCTCCGGACCGACCGGCTACTGGACCTCAGACCTCGCCCTTACGGCGACGGCTCGCCTGGCAGCCCTCTCACTCACTGAAGTCCAGGGCTGAGATCGAAGGGGTCACAGGGGTTGGGCTAGGAGTTCTCTGCTGGGAATCGTATGTTGTTGGGTCGGCTTCAACCATCTGGTTGGCACATGACTGCGGAAGGCAGGCGGGATTCGCGGGGCCTTATTCTCCGGGCGGCGAGGCAGGAGTTCGGGGCTCGGGGCTACGCCGGTGGTCGGGTAGACCGGATCGCCCGTCGGGCCGGCGTCAACAAACAGCTCATCTTCTACTATTTCGGCTCGAAGGCAGGTCTCTTCCAGGCTGTGATCGAAGCCGCCTCCCGGGAGATCGCGGCTGCCGCGGTCCACGGTGAGGCGGCCGCCGGAGGGCCCCTGGAGCAGCTCCGCGCCTTGCTCGAGCGGCTGTTCGGCGCCCTCTCGGCCAACGCCGACCTGTTACGCGCGACCACTGTAACGTCCGGCACCGAGTCGGACGTCCCGGCTCTCATGACCCCGCTGGCGCGCCTCGAGCAAGCGGTGCGGCTGCTGGTCTCCGAGGCGCAGGGTCTGGGCTTCGTGCGAGACGACGTCGATCCCGGCGTGGTCGCACGCATGGTGCTGGCGACCGCGGTGGGATCAGTTGCACTCGACGGGGCCTCGCCACCGGAGGTGTCCCGTGAGGAGATTGCGCTCTTGATGCGGGCGCTGTCGTGGTAGCCCGGTCTCAGTGAGCCGCGAGCACCGGCTCCCCCGCCTCCGCCGCGTCGGCACCGGTGCGAGGCGGCCGGCCGGCATCCCGCCGCATCGCTACCGCAAGTACGTCACTGAGTGACTCCACCGCGTGGACCGTCAGCACGTCGCGCTCGGCGGGGCTCAAGTCTTCGAGATCGGCCAGGTTCTCGCGGGGGAGAATGACTGACGTGATGCCGGCGCGCGTGGCGCCCAACACCTTCTCTTTCACGCCGCCGATGGGCAACACCCGACCGGACAGCGTGATTTCCCCGGTCATGGCGATGTCATGTCGCACCGGGATGCCGGAGAGCGCGCTCACCAACGCCGTGGCCATGGTCACCCCGGCTGAGGGCCCCTCCTTGGGGGTGGCGCCGGCGGGCACGTGCACGTGCACGTCCCGGTCGCTTAACGCGCTATCGGGGATCGCGAGCTCCTTCGCGTGCGACCGCGCATACGTGAGAGCGGCCCGGGCGGATTCCTTCATCACGTCGCCCAGCTGGCCCGTGAGGGTAAGCTCGCCCTTCCCAGGCATCACCGAGACCTCGACGAACATGATGTCGCCGCCCACCGGGGTGTAGTACATTCCGGTCGCGATCCCGACCTGGTCCTCGCGCGCGGCGTGCTCAGGGTGCACCATGGGCCGCCCGATCACGCGGCTGATGTCGCTGGCGTCCAGTTGTTCCTGCTCCACCTCCTTGGCGGCGATGCGGCGGGCCACTTTGCGCGCCACCTTCCCCAATTCGCGCTCCAGCTGGCGCACGCCGGCCTCCCGCGTGTACCCGGAAATCAGCGCCATCACCGCGTCGTCGCTGAGCGTGAGCTGGGCGGCGTCAAGCCCGGCTTCCTTGAGCTGGCGGGGAATCAGGTATTGGCGTGCGATGGCGAGCTTCTCGTGCTCCGTGTAGCCGGAGAACTCGACCATCTCCATCCGGTCGAAGAGGGGAGCGGGAATGCCCTGGAGGAAGTTCGCGGTGGCGATGAACAACACCTCCGAGAGATCGAACGGGATGCCCAAGTAGTGGTCGGTGAACGTGTCGTTCTGGGCCGGATCCAGCACCTCCAGCAGCGCCGCCGCCGGATCGCCCTGGAACGAGACCCCCAGCTTGTCCACCTCGTCCAGCAGGAACACCGGGTTCTTGCTCCCGGCCCGCTTCATTCCGTCAATGATGCGTCCCGGCATAGCACCCACGTAGGTCCGCCGGTGGCCCCGGATGTCGGCCTCGTCCCGGGCGCCGCCCAAGGAGATACGCACATACTTCCGCCCCGTCGCCCGTGCGATGGACTTGGCGATCGACGTCTTGCCGACGCCGGGCGGGCCGACGAAGAGCAGAATCGAGCCCCGAGGGACGCGGTCGTCTTCATTGCCGGCCGGAGGGGCCGCAGGGGGCGCAGAGGCCGCAGGCGAGCTGCCATTCTGCGGCCGCTGCGGCTGCTGCAGTCCCTCCGGCTGCTCCCGCTGCTGGCGTAACTGTCGAACAGCCAGAAACTCCAATACTCGGTCCTTCACCCTCTGCAGCCCGAAGTGGTCCTCGTCGAGCACCTTGGCGGCCTCGCCGACGTCCAGGTGTTCCTCGGTCCGGAGGTTCCAGGGCAGCTCGGCGATCGTTTCCAGGTAGGTGCGGATCACCTGCGCTTCCATCGATTCCCGCGAGGTGCGCTCCAGGCGGGCCAGTTCCCGCTTGACTTCCTTTCGAGCTTCCTCGGGGAGCTCGAGCTTCTCCAGACGCTCGCGCAGCTCCTCGGTATCCCCGGATTCGTCTTCGTCACCCAGCTCCTTGCGGATCGCCTTGAGCTGCTCCCTGAGCAGCATCTCGCGCTGGCGCTCCCCCAGCTCCTCCTGGACCTTCTCCTTGATCTCCTCCTGCGCGTTCAGCAACGCCAGCTGCCGCTGCACATGGACCAGCACCCGCCGCATCCGTTCCTCGATCCCCAGGGTTTCCAACAGCCCCTGGCGCTCGGCGGGCGCGATGTCGATGTATCCGGCCACGAGATCGGCAAAGCGCCCCGGCTCCGTAACGCCCTCCAGGACTTGTTGCACCACGTCCTCCGGGAGCCCGGACTTTTGCCCCAGCTCGGCCGCACGCTCGCGCAGTTCCTTGTAGAGCGCCATGAAGGCGGGATCAGTGGGGTCTGCCGGGGGCAGGTCCTGCGCCTGGACCACGACCGCTTCGATGAACCCTTCGCTCTGTGTGTATTGCAGCACCGTCCCGCGATACTCGCCGTGCAGCAGCAACTGCACCCCGCCCAACCCCCGCTGGATCTGTCCGATCCGCGAGACCGTCCCGGTGGTATAGAGGATCTCGGGCGTGACGTTCTCGATGTTCTGGCGCTGGGAGACGGCGAAGATGAACCGGTCCTCTCGCTTGAGCGCGTGCTCGATGGCCCGGAGCGTGCCCGGTCGGCCCGCTCCCACGGGCACGGTGACCCCCGGAAACAGGACCACCTCCCGCAGGGGTAGCACGGGAATCCGCAAGCGCCGGGTGCCGGAGGTGTCTCTGGGTCTGTCGCCGGTCTGGTCGGTCTCGCTCATGATCGCTCCCCCTCAAGGGGCGAAGACTCCTTAACCGTAGAGAATGATACGGCACCGATCATGCCAAGCGCGAGGGAGGGTAGGACAACAAAAACCCGCCAGGGCGGCGGCGGGGAGAAGGCAGGATTGCCACTCTGGCAGGCGTTTATCCGCGGGGCGCTCTGGGCGCGATGTTGAGCAGCGCGCGAAGCTCGGTTTCGGTCAGCTGCTCCAGCAGACCCGCGCGGGTAGTGACCTCTCGCTCGGCCTCACGTTTGTCACTCTCGCAACTGAAGCGAACGATGTCGGCGGGCTCAGGAAACTGCCCCTCCCGCGACCTCGTAGGGACGATGCCCGAGGTGCGCCCCACTCGCTCGACGAGCCAGCGGCGTCCGGCATCGTCGGTTACCCAGCGCATGCCATCTCCGCGGAGCGCATGTAAAAGGTTGCCACGCTGTTAGGGGCACGTTAATCTACGCCCGGACGACACCAGAAGCTACATGGACGAGGAGTCGAAGTCCTCGCTCGCGGGCCGGTTGTCGAGTGCACTCGCCGACACCTACGCGCTGGAGAGCGAGATTGGCCGCGGGGGCATGGGTGTGGTCTTCGCCGCGCGCGATCTCAAGCTCAAGCGTCGTGTGGCGATCAAGGTGCTGCCGCCGGACCTCGCCTTCCGCGAGGAGATTCGCACGCGGTTTCTCCGCGAGGCGGAAACCGCAGCTCGCCTGTCGCACCCCAACATCGTGCCGATCCACGCGGTCGGCGAAGCGGACGCCCTGGTCTACTTCGTGATGGGCTTCGTGGACGGGGAGTCGCTGGCTGCCCGGCTCCGCCGTCGCGAACGCCTGCCGCCTGAAGAAGTGCGCCGTATCATGAAGGAAACGGCCGACGCGCTCGGCCTGGCGCACGCCATGGGCATCATCCACCGCGACATCAAGCCCGACAACATTCTGCTCGAAGGCACGCGCCGCCGCGTGGTGGTCACCGATTTCGGCATCGCCAAGGCGCTAGTGGGCGGCGGCGGGGTCGGAACGCTCACGGGGACGGGGGTCGTCATCGGCACGCCGACGTACATGAGCCCCGAGCAGGCGGCGGGCGAGCGGGAGATCGATGCCCGGAGCGACATCTATTCCCTGGGGCTGGTGGCGTTCGAGATGCTGGTGGGCGATCCGCCGTTTCAGGCGGGCACCGTGCCGGGAATCCTGATGAAGCAGATCACCGAGCCGGCGCCGGACATCAAGCGGCTCCGGCCCGACTGCCCGGAGGATCTGGGACACACGATCATGCGGTGTCTGGAGAAGAACCCCGACGATCGCTGGCCCACGGCCGACGCGCTGCGCCGAGCGCTGGAGAACCGGGTGTCGGTGCCGTACCGGCGGACCGCCGCGGCGGGGTCCCCCCGGACTGGTCCACCGCCGGAGCCGCGCGCGGGAGCGCCCGGCCGGCCGGGCGCGGCGCCGCCGCTCCCCGTCCCGTCTCGTCAACGAGCGCCGCGCCGGCCCTCACGGGATCAACTCGAGGCCTCACTCACCGACGGTGAGCCGCCTCTGGTGCGTCGGTTTCGCTCGCAGTTCGCGACTTATGTCTCCGTCAACGGCGGCCTGTTGCTGCTCAACATCGTGACCGGCATCACGACTCCGTGGTTTCTGTTCGTCACGATTCCCTGGGGCATCGGCGTCGCTTCCCGGTACGGCGAGTTGTGGTCCGCCGGGTACAGTTGGCGCGACGTGGTGAGCCGCCCTCCGGCGCGCGATGCCCTTCCGCCGCCTCCCGGCGCCGGGGGCGTAGCCCTACCTCCCGCCCGGCTGAGCGAGGCCAAGACGGACGAGTTCGGCCGGCTCGCTAGCCAGATCCGCCAGATGCGCGGTGACCGCGCGGCGGTGGCGAAGATCGTCGAGCGCCTGGCGCCCGCGGAACGGGCATTACTTCCTGACGTTCAACCCACGGTGGGCGCCTTGCTCGCGCGCGCCGAAGAGCTGGCCCGCACGCTCAACCAGATGGAAGGCACGGTGGACCAGCAGACGCTGAACCGGCTAGATGAGCGGATTGGGGGCCTCGAAGGGCAGGACCCTGATCGCCAGGATCCCGACGCCCAACGGCGCCTGGACCTGCTACGGCGTCAGCGGGAGATGCTGGCGGACCTGATGCACCGGCGCGCCAAGGTCGAGGCGCAGTTCGAGTCCTGCGTGCTTGCCATTCAGAACGTCCGCTTCGACCTGCTGCGGCTCCGGTCCGCCGGGGTGGGCGCGGCGCTGAGCGACCTCACCAGCGCCACGCAGCAGGCTCGCGCGTTGTCGGCGGACGTGGAGGCCGCGATCGAGGCGGCCGGTGAGATCCGGCAGGCGCTCGGCAAGGGCACGGGGTAGCGATCACCGCACGACTGTCCATGTCGGACTAGCTTAGGCTCATTCACCCAACCCCGACGAATGCTCATGACCACAACCCTCCTGGCCGTACTCGCTCTGTCCGCGCTCCAGGCTCCACCGGCGCGTGACACCACGTACGAGCGTCTGATCCGTGAGGCCACCACCGACCCGCGGTTCCTGCCGGCGAGCGTCGCGACCATCCCGGAGCATCCGACCATCCCCTCACCGCGCCAGCACTTCGGCACCATTCCGGGGGCGCCCGGTGTCATGCACCGGAGCGCAGACCTGTTCGGCTACTACCGCGCCCTGGCTGCCGCGTCTCCGCGCGTTCGGGTGGAAACCGTGGGCCGCACCGAAGAGGCGCGGGACCTGGTGCTGGTCACCATCGCCGACGAAGCGACCTTGGCCCAGCTCGATCGCATCAAGCGCGGGCTGGCCGCGCTGGCGGACCCGCGCACCACCGACCGCGCCGCCATGGAACGGTTGGTGGGAGAGATCAAGCCGGTCTACTACCTCATGGGTGGGCTCCACTCGCCGGAAATGGGGCCGCCGGAGATGCTGATCGAGCTGGCCTACCGGCTGGCGGTCTCGGACGACCCGCTGATCCAGCGTATCCGGAACAACGTCGTGGTCCTGATCAATCCCGTGGCCGAGCCGGACGGACGCGACCGGCAGGTCGATTGGTATTATCGCTACACCAAAGGGCGGCCCGAGCTGGACGACGGGTTCCCCCGCTCGGCTCCCTACTGGGGCAAGTACGTCTTCCACGACAACAACCGCGACGGGATCCAGATCTCGCAGCAGCTCACCAAGGCGGTCTATCGGTCGTACTACGACTGGCACCCCCTGGTGATCCACGACCTCCACGAGTCGGTCCCGTTGCTCTACGTCTCGACCGGGACCGGCCCGTACAACTTCACCGTAGACCCGATCATCGTCGCCGAGTGGCAGACCCTGGCCAACTGGGACATCCAGTCGCTTACCAAGCAGGGGGTGCCCGGAGTGTGGACCTGGGGATTCTTTGACGGGTGGTGGCCGGGCTACGCCGCGTGGGCTGCCACCAATCACAACGCCATCAGCCGGTTCTACGAAACCTTCGGCAATTCCGGGGCGGATACCTATCTCCGCGATCTCCGCGGCCAGACGTATGCGGGCGATTCCGTGACCACGGCGCAGTGGTACCGGCCCTGGCCACCCACGGCCAAGGTCCGCTGGTCGCTGCGCAACAACACCAACCTGATGCAGGGAGGCGTGCTCAGCTCACTGGACTACGCGGCGCGGAACGCGCGGGACCTGCTGATCAACTTCTGGCAAAAGGGCGTCAACAGCATCGAGCGGGGGCGCACTCGGGCGCCTCATGCGTTCCTGATACCGGCCCTGGAGAAGCAGCGGGACCCGCGGCGGGCGGCGTACTTGGTGAACCAGTTGCAGCGCCACGCGATCGAGGTCCATCGTTCGACCGACACGCTGCCCGGAAGCTTCGTGGTAAAGCTGGACCAGCCCTACCGGGATCTGGCGGTGAATCTGCTCAGCAAGCAGGACTACCCCTCCTCGGCACGCTACCCCCCGTACGACGACATCGCCTGGACCTTGGGGTTGATGTACGGCGTGGAGGTGCAGCCGGTCAATGATCCCAAGGTGCTCACGTGGCGCGGCCTCGAGTTGCTGCGCGACTCGGTGAGCTGGCGGGGCAGCGTGAGCCGGGCCACCGCGGCAGGAGGCTCACCCGGCCCCTCGGAGGGCCAGCGGCGAACGGACAACGGTCAACGGACAACGGGCAACAGCCAGGGAGCGAGTAGCAGCTGGCTCGTCAGATACACGGCGCAAGCGGAACTCCTGCCCGCCCTGTACGCCCTCAGACAGCGCGAGGCTCGGGCCGCGGCGTTCGCGGCGGAGACCACGTTCACCGCGTCCGGCACCGAGTGGGCTGCCGGCACCGTCATACTCGAAGGCCCCTCCGCCGCTGGCGCCGAGTGGCTGGCCCAGGAATACGGGCTGGCGCTAGTGCAAGCGCCGGCGCCCGCTGTGCGGCGTCACGCGCTGGATCTGCCTCGGGTGGCGATCTATCACACCTGGTTTTCGACCCAGGACGAGGGTTGGGTGCGGTATTGGTTCGACCAGCTCGGCATCCCGTACACGTCCATCCACAAAGATGACCTCAGGTCGGGAAATCTGCGCCGCCGGTTCGACGTGATTCTGGTGCCCACGGCGGGCGGGCAGGGCCCGCAGTGGATCCACGAGATTGACACGAAATGGGGGCCGCTCCCCTTCACCAAGACAGCCGAGTTTGCGTCGCACGGGACGCCCAGCAGCACCGCCGACATGACCGGCGGGCCGGGGTTCCTGGGGATGGCCGAGCTGGAGCGGTTCCTTGACCAGGGCGGCACGCTGATCACCATCGAGAACGCCACTCGGCTCGCCACCGAGACCGGCCTGATCCGCGAGCTCCAGGAGTTCGAGCCGTCGGGGTTGTTCCATCCGGGATCCCTCGTTACCGCCAAGGCGCGCCGGCCGAGTCATCCGGTGCTGTACGGCTTCCCGGAGACTACACACGTCTTCCGCGGGAACGCGCCGTTGTGGCGCACGGCGCGACGTGACCGGGGGTTCATCGTGCTTCAGTACGGGACCGAGGCGTTGGCGGACGAGAGGGATACGGTGGTGGCGGAGATCATGGGGATGGAGAAGGCGGCGAGGGCAGAAGGGGCAGGAGGGGCAGAACGGGGCGGCGCCCTGCAGGCCGCAGGCGAGGAAACTGGCGCTCGAGGCCGAGGCCAACCGTACGTCTTGAGTGGCATGGTGCGCAACAGCAATCAAATCGTGGGTCACGGTGCCGTCTTCGACGTCCCCGCGGGGAAGAACGACGCCGGGCGGGTGATTGCGTTCACGTTCAACCCGTTGCACCGATTCTTGAACCATCACGACGCGCCCATGGTGTTCAACGCCCTTCTCAATTGGAACGATCGGTGAGATTGGGACAGCCGGGCCAGCGGCTGTGGCTGATCGCGGGCCTGGCCCTCTCGCTGGCCGCCTGCGACGGCCGGGTGGGGATCCGCTTCGTGACCACCACGCCGCGGGAGGCGTATGAGGCGCAGCTCCGGGAGCTGGGGCTCCACACCACGGCCCTGGGGCGCGATTGGGTGAGGGCCGCGGACCAGGCGCTCAGCGCGCCCCTGGCCGTGGCGCTGCCGCACCGGGAAGTGCGCTATCTGGATCCGAGGCAGGCGGCAGCGGTGGCGTATCGGCTGTCACTGGAGCGTGGGCAGCGTGTGGCGGCGCGGATTGAGGTCGCCGGCGCCTACGCTACTGATCTCAAGTTCTTCCTCGATCTCTTCTGGTTACCCGACAGCATCTCCTCGCCGCAGCTCGTCGCGAGTGCCGATGCATCGGGTTGGGAGTTCGAATACGTCGCGATGCGTCCGGGCAGTTACGTGCTGCGGGTGCAGCCCGAGCTGCTGCGCGGTGGCCGGATCACGGTCACGGTGAGCGCCCTCGCGTCGCTCAAGTTCCCGGTGGCGGGAAACGACCTCGCGGCATTGCGCAGCGGATTCGGCGCGCCGCGTGACGCCGGGCGGCGAGAGCACCATGGCGTGGATCTCTTCGCCCCGCGCGGCACACCGGTGCTCGCCGCCACGGCGGGATGGGTCTCCTGGGTTGGCACCAACCAGCTGGGCGGGAACGTCGTGTGGCTGCGGGACCGGCAATACGGCCGGCGGTTGTACTATGCGCATCTGGACCGTAGCACCGTGGAAGAAGACGCCTGGGTGGAGGCCGGAGACACGCTGGGGTTCGTGGGGAACACGGGGAACGCCCGCACCACACCGCCGCACTTGCATTTCGGCATCTACGTGCGAGGGGTCGGCCCGGTGGACCCGTACTTCCATCTGTGGGATCCGCCGGAGAAGCCGCCGGTGTTCGCGGGCGACTCGACCCTGGTAGGGGGATGGGGCCGAGTAGCGGCGAGCGGAGGGCGGTTACGGGCTCGAGCGGATGGGTCGGCACCGGTGCTCCTGGCGCTCCCGGGGGAGACACCGGTTGAGGTGCTAGCCGGGGCGGGGAGCTGGTACCGGGCTCGACTGCCGAGTGGCGAGGAGGGGTACGTGAGCCTACGCGAGGTACGACGCCTCGAGCCGCTGTACACAGCGGCCGTGGCCACAGGATCGGTTCTGCGCTCGGCCCCGGGATGGGCGGGCGCGCCCACCGATTCGGCGGCCGGAGGCGAGGTGGTGGCGGTGTTGGCGCGGTACGCGGGTCAACTCTTTGTGCGACACTCGAGCGGGGCGTTGGGGTGGCTCAGCCCCAACGCGGTGGGGGCCAGCGCCGGGGAACTGGCCGGCTCACCATAGGGCCCGACGTTCGCACAGCGCCTGCGTACGGCCCCGGATCCTCCACATCCGCTCCGTTGCCGTCACCGAAGTCCCAGCGGTGCGTGACGATCGTCCCGTCGAGGTCGATGGCGGTGCCCTGGAGCTCCACCGCAGGCGAAGTCGGACCGAAATGCCGTGAGTGAAGCGGTGGATCTCGGTAGGCTCTCGCCCGAGGGCTAGAACCGGTGCACCTCTCGCACCGCCTCCACCACGTCCGCCGGCTGCGGGAGAATCACGTCTTCCAGCTCGGGGGAATAGGCCACGAACGTGTCGGTCGAGGCCACTCGCTTGACCGGCGCGTCCAGCCAGGCGAACCACTCGTCGGCGATCCGCGCCGCGATCTCGGCGCCGTAACCCCAGGACAGCGCGTCCTCGTACGCCACAATCACCTTGTTGGTTCGCTTCACCGACTCGCCGATGGTTACCCAATCCACCGGATTGAGTGATCGCAGGTCAATCACCTCGACATTGATCCCGTCCGCGTCGGCCAACTGCTGCGCCGCCACCAGCGAGCGCTGCACCACCGCCCCGTAGGTCACCACCGTCACATCGGTCCCCTGCCGCACCACCTTGGCCTTGCCCAAGGGGATCATGAAGTTGGGACCGGGGTAGGGCGCCTTGTTGTAGGTCTGGCGGTAGAGATGCTTGTGCTCGAGGAAGATGACCGGGTCGTCGCAGCGGATAGCGGTGCGCAGCAGGCCGTTGGCGTCCAGCGCCGTGGCGGGGCACACGACTCGTAAGCCCGGAATGCCGGTGTAGATGGCAGCGCCGGTCTGGGAATGGTACGGCCCGCCGCCCTTGAGGTAGCCGCCGTAGGTGACCCGCACCACCACCGGAGCGCTGAAGGCGTTGTTGCTCCGCCAGCGCAGCGCCGCCAGCTCATCCCGGATCTGCATGTAGCCCGGCCAGATGTAGTCGAAGAACTGGATCTCGATGACCGGCTTGAGCCCCCGGGTGGCGAGCCCCACCGCACGCCCGATGATGTTGGCTTCCGCCAGCGGCGAGTTGTACACCCGCTCGCTCCCGAACTTGCGCTGCAAGCCCCAGGTCACCTTGAAGACGCCGCCCTTCCCCTTGACCTTGGCCAAGGCAGCCTCGCGCGAGGCGTCGGCCACGTCCTCGCCAAAGACGATGATCTTGGGATCGCGGGCCATCTCGTCCCGGAGACACCCGTTCAACAGGTCCACCATGGTAGTGGGCTCGCCGGAGAACTGCGGATCCTCTTCGGTATCGAACTGCTCGCTGGTGGGATCCACTTCGGGCGAGAACACGTGCAGTGTGACGCTGTCCGCCGGCGGCTGCGGCGAGGCCAGCGCCAGCTCGGCGGCCAAGTTGACGTCTTCTTCCACGCCGGTCTTGATCTGCTCCAGCTCGGCCTCGCTCGCCAGCCCCTCGGAAAGCAAGCGAGCAGGGAACGTGGTCAAGGGATCGCGCGCCGCGTCGGCCGCTCGCTCCTCCGGCGGCCTGTACAACACCTCGTCATCCGACAACGAGTGCGAGTAAGGGCGAATGACGCTGGCATGCACCAGCGCCGGCCCCTTGCGCGAGCGAACGTGCGCCACGGCCCGACCCAGGACCTCGTACGAGGCGACCGGATCGCACCCGTCCACGGTTTCCAGGAACAGGTGGGGGAAGTTGGCCACCAGCTTGGAAATCGACCCGCCGGCGGTCTGCACCTCTCTCGGCACCGAGATGGCGTATTCGTTGTCCTCGATCAGGACGAGAATGGGGAGCTTCAAGTTGGAGGCGGTGTTCATCGCCTCCCAGAACTCTCCCTCGCTGGTGGCTCCGTCACCGCCCGAGCAGTAGACCACCTCGTCCGGCTTGGCCAGCTGATCGCGCTCCGGGATGTCGGTGATGAGGTCGTACCGCAGCCAGGCCTCCGCGCACCCCACGGCCTGGAGGAACTGGGTGCCGGTGGGGCTGGACTGGCTCACGATGTTGAGCGCCCGGTGGCCCCAGTGCGACGGCATCTGTCGGCCGCCGGAATTGGGATCGGCCGCGGCCGCCACCGCGGAGAGCAACATCTCGGTGGGTGTCATGCCCAACGCGAGACAGAGGGCACGATCCCGATAGTAGGGATAGAACCAATCGTAGCCCGGCTGGAGCACTTTCCCCGCAGCCACGGTGACGGCTTCGTGCCCCGCCCCGGAGATCTGGAAGAAGATGCGATTCTGGCGCTTGAGCTGGATCTCCTTGTCGTCGAGCCGGCGCGAGAGCAGCATCAGCCGGTACAGCTCCAGCAGGTCCGACTTCTGGAGGCGGGCGGCCGGACCTTTGGCGGGAAGGGCGCGAGACCGGGCGCGTGGAGGCATGGTGGAAGGTATCCTAGCCCTTGAGCTTCGCCAGCTTCTGGACCGCGGCCAGCTTGTCGACCGCGCCCTTGATGCCTCCCTCGCCCGGCGCGCGCAGCGCGTCACGGATGTCCAGCAGGACTTCCAGCAACAGCTGCTCGCGCTGGTAGGCGGCGTCGAGGTCCAGCATCCGCGCCGTGTCGCCGGCTTCCTTAGCGCGGTCGTACGCCTCGCGATAGATGCTCTCCAGGTTCGCCAGAATGCGGGCGCGCGGGCGCGGACTCATGATCACCCCAACATCAAGATCACTGGAACCAACTGATTACCGCAGAGGGCGCAGAGAGAACTGAGAGGGCGCAGAGGATATCGTCACTTACGCAACTTTCAGAATCTCTGTGTTCTCTCTTTTCCTCTCTGCGTACTCTGCGCGGAAAGCTCGAGGAGGTGAGCACCCACCGGAAAGATGGCCGCCCCAAGACCTGGAGGGCAATACCCCTTACCCCTCACCCCTCACCCCTTACGCCGTTGGGCGAGTGTAGTTCAGGAAGACCAGCCCGCTCGGCACCTTGGGCGTGAAGAACGTGGCCTTGGGCGGCATGAACGTCGCGGCATCCGCCACCGCGAGCACGTCTTGCACCGCGGGAGGATTGAGCAGCACCGCGGCGCCGGCTTCCCCTTCGCGTACTGCCCGCAACGCGGCGCTCAGATCTGGCGTGTAGTCGAGCGTTTCCTCGCCCGCCGCCCGCATCAGCGCGGGCACCACCAGCCCGTCCGCCCAGGCGACATCCAGCGAACCGAGAACCGAGCCCATCGCCAAGACCAGCGGCGGCACCGCCCCGGGGCGGCGGGCAAGGCGGTACGCCCCGCTCCGCAGTACCACGATGCAGCCGTCTCCGCTGGCGGCGAGATCGCTCAGGGCCGCGCCGGCCGCGGAGGCTGAGGGCAGGGGATCCACGACGAAGTGCTCCGCCATTCCGGTCACGACGCCATCCGGAACCGGGACGCCTCGCACCAGGCGATGGGTAGGCAACACCACCAGGCCAGGATCGCCGAGTGGCACGACCAGGGCCAGGGTCCGCGCCGCGGCGTCGTTCTCGGCGCGGTAGGCGACCGTGGTCTCGTACCGGTGATGACCGTCGGCGATGTAGAGCGGCTCGCCACTCGCCGCCGCCGCAATCGAGGCTGCCTCCTGGCCGTCGGCCCGCCACACGGAGATTTCGACGCCCTCCAACGTTGCCTGCGCCACCGGTGCTGCGACCGTGACACCGGCCAGCGCCCCCCGCAGGGCGCCGCTGGCATCGCGGCTCAGCATGAGCAAGGCCTCGCACATGGTTGCCGTCGCTCGCAGGAGCTCGAGCCGGTCCTGCTTGGGGCCGGCGTGGGTCCGCTCATGGGGCTTGACCCGACCCTGGCCGAATGGCTCCGCCACGACCGCCGCGATGACCCCGGTCCGCACGCGCCCCGCGCCGTCCGGCGCGGTAAACCGCTGGCTTACCACGTACACCGACGGCCCGGGGTCGGCCACCAACCAGCCGCGCCGCCGCCATTCCGCTAGCAGCGTCGCCGCACGGGCGTACCGGTCACCCTCGCCCTGGGGGAGTGTTACGTGAACCACATTACAGCCGTGTCGCCGCGCCAGCTTGTCCCGCTCGGACTCGCCGATCACGTCGTACGGCGGAGCCACGACATCGCTGAGGCGCACCTCGTTGCCGTACCGCTCGCCCCGGAACGGCGCGACTAGCGGGAGGTCGTTCATGCCCACGGCCGCGCCGCTGCCAGCGCTTCCCGCAACAGCCGGCGGTAGGATTCCAGGCGCGCGGCCGCCAACTCGCCCCCCTGGCACGCCGCCTCAACCGCACAATCCGGCTCGTCCAGGTGCCGGCAGTTGTCGAACCGACAGGCGGATCCGCGGGCAGCGATGTCGGGGAAGGCGTGCAAGACGTCCAGCGGCTCCAACCCCCACAGCCCGATGTCGCGTAACCCCGGCGTGTCGATGACGAACCCCTCAGGCCCGAAGCGGTGCATCTCCGCGGTCACCGTAGTGTGCCGGCCCGATCCAGTCTTGGGGCTCACGGCTTGGGTCTTGAGCGTGAGCCCCGGCTGCAGCGCGTTCAGGAGGCTGGACTTGCCCACGCCGGTAGGCCCGGTGAAGACCGACGCGCGACCCAGCAGTCGCCCCCGTAGCGGTTCCAGCCCCTGCCCGGTGCGCGCGCTGGTGGCGAGGACGTGGTATCCCGCGGCCTCGTACGGCGCCACGAGCTCGCTGTACTCCTTGCTCAGGTCGCACTTGTTGATGACCACTACCACCGGCAACCGGTTGGCCTCCGCCACGGCGACGAACCGATCCACCAGGTAGGGATCCCACGGCGGCTCGCGCACCGAGCCCACGACCATGACCTGATCCACGTTGGCGGCGACCGCCCGAAGCCCACGCCGCCGCCCGGGGCTGCGGCGACGCAGCACCGAGGCGCGTTGCTCCACGCCTTCGATGGTGACGGACCCGTCCCCATGCACGGCCAGCCTCACCCGGTCGCCCACCAGGATCCGATCCTCGCTCCCGTGCTTCAGCCGTCCCCGCAAGGACGCCGTCGCCACGTCGCCCGCCGAGAAGACGCGGTACCGACCTCCCGCGCGGCTCAACACCACGCCTTTCCCGGTTCTCACCACTCAGGGGCGGCGCGATGGCGCCGGATGGCCGCCTCCAGTTGATCCTTCACATCCCACAGGGACAGTGCCCGCAGGGCCACCTCGGCCTCGCCGGGCGTGGCGCCGTAGGCCAGGTAGTCGCTCTCCAGGTGGCCCTCCGGATGGTCCCCTTCAGCCGTCCACCGCACGAACAGGAGCGCCGCGCCGTAACGGCCGTCCGGCCCCGCGGCGTCGTCCACGTACCACGCGACCGAATACGCGCGTCCATCCGAGCCCTCGAACGCCGGGGGCCGGTCGTGGCGGTCGAAGTAGCCCCCCAGCGTGGCGTCGTCGGTCATATCCGCGCGAGGGCCTCTTTGATCACGCTTCCGGTGATGAAGGCGATGTTGGACGGTCGCTCCGCCAGGCGCCGCATGAGGTACGGATACCAGTGGTTCCCGAACGGAATGTATACCCGGACCCGATAGCCCTCGGCCCGCAGTCTCTCCTGAAGGTCCCGGCGCACGCCATAGAGCATCTGGAACTCGAACCGCTCCGGCCCGTATCCCAGCTCCCGCGCGTGTCGCTTGGCCGCGGCAATCAGGCGGTCGTCATGGGTGGCGATGGCGGGGTAACAGCCGGCGTCGAGGAGGCGCACGGCTTGCCGGGCAAACGCGGCGTCCACGTCTCGCTTGTCGGGAAAGGCGATCTGGTGCGACTCGGCGTACGCGCCCTTCACCAGCCGCACCCGCGCCCCCCTTCGGATCAGTTCGTCCAGGTCGTGGTCAGATCGGCGCAGCATGCTCTGGATGACCACGCCCACGAGATCGCCGAAGCGAGGGTGGAGATCCTCGCGAAACAACCGCAGCGTCCGTTCGGTGTATGGCGAGCCTTCCATGTCCACCCGCACGAAGACGCCGTGCGGCACGGCGCGCTCCAGGATCGCCACGAGGTTGGCTCGGCAGGTCGCATACTCCAGGTCCAGCCCCAGCTGGGTGAGCTTCACCGACACGTTGGCATTGAGGCCCTCGGCCACGATGCGGTCCACGATCCGAACGATCTGGTCGCGCGCGACGTCGGCCTCGGCCGTGGACGTCACGCATTCGCCCAACAGGTCCAGCGTGGCCGACATGCCGCGGGCATTGACCGCCCGCACCGCGGCCGCGGCGTCATCGAGCGTCTCGCCGGCCACGAACCGGCGGGCAAAGGCGCGCGGGAGGGAGCGCCGAGCGACCACGTGCATCAGCGTCTGGCGGCGGCTCAGCCAGAGCAAGGTGCTACGCAGCATGCGGGAGCTGTACGCGCGCTCCGGGACCCATCACCGGGTTGGTCCGGAGCATCGCTACGGCACGGAATCCGCGTGGAACCGGGTTCCCGACGCCGCCATGCGCCGGAGCGCGGCAGCGGGGCTGAAGCGCTCGCCATACCGACGCTCGAGCTGCTCGAGGCGCTGCACCACGGATGCGGCGCCCAGCGTATCCAGGTAGCGAAGTGGTCCGCCGCGGAACGCCGGATACCCGATGCCGAACACCGCTCCGATGTCGCCATCACGCGCCGAGCGTACCACGCCATCGTCCAGCGCCCGCGCCGCCTCGTTCAACATGGCGTACACCATGCGTGCCTCGACGTCCTCGGCAGGCACCTCACTCGAGCGCTTGGCCCCGAGCAACGCGGAGATCTCCGGGTCCGGGCCGCGACGCTTGCCGCCCTCGTAGCGGTAGAACCCCCGACCGTTCTTCCGTCCCAGACGCCCACTCTCCACCAGGCGCTTGAGACCGTCCATGGGTGCCAACCGGTCGCCGAACGCCTGGTGCAGCACATGCGAGGACTTCTCGGCCACGTCGAGACCCACTTCGTCCAGCAGCGTGATGGGGCCCACCGGGAAGCCGAAGCGCACCATGGCGGCATCCAGCACCTCCATGGGGACCCCTTCCTCCAGCAGCCGTCCAGCCTCGTTGAGATAGGGCGCCAGGATGCGGTTGACCCAGAATCCCGGGCAATCCCGAACCACGATGACCGTCTTGCCCATGCGCCGGCCAAAGGCCACCGCAGTCACCGTCGCCCAGGGAGCCGTGCTGTTGGCCACGATCACCTCGAGCAGCGGCATCCGGTCCACCGGCGAGAAGAAATGCATGCCCAGCACCCGCTCGGGCCGGCGGGCCACCTCCGCGATGCGCGCGATGGGAATGGTGCTGGTGTTGGACGCCAGGAGGCACTCGTCCCGGACTACCGCCTCCAGCTCGCGGAACACCGCGTGCTTCACCGCCAGATCCTCGAACACCGCCTCGATCACCAGGTCGGCGCGCCGGAAGCCGTCCCAGCCGGTCCCGCCGGACAGCAGGGCGTCCAGGCGGCGGTGCTCGTACCTGGTGATCCGGCGCCGCTTCAGACGGTCGGCGAGGATGCCCCGCGCCGCGGCCAGGCCCTTCGCCACGCGCGCGGACTCGGTGTCCCGAAGTCGCACGTCCACGCCGGCCTGGATCGCCGCGACACCGCCGATCCCGGCGCCCATGAACCCCGCACCCACGACCGCCAGCCCACCCACCGGGCGAGGCGGCGGCGCGTCCCCGGCGACCCCGGGGTCCTTCTTGAGCGCCGTGGTGGCGAAGAAGATCTGGACCAGGTTGCGGGACACCTTGCCCACCGCCAGCTCGGCGAACAGGGCGGCTTCCATGTCGAGGCCGGCCTCGATGCCGTGCGCCAGTCCGTGGCCCATGGCCCGAAGCGCGGCCACCGGGGCGGGGTAGTGCCCGCGGGTCTGCTTCAGCAATTGACGCCCCGCCATGCGGAGCACCAAGGCGCGACCGGGCGCGGTCCGGTCCAAGAGCAACCCCGCAAGACCACCTGAACGTCGGCGCGGCCGCCAGCCGTCGGCCAGTCGGTGCGCCGCCTCCAGGGCGACGGACTCGAGGATGGCCGGATGCACCAGCTCGTCCACGATCCCGGCGCGGAAGGCCCGGGAGGCCGGCAGGGTCTTGCCCGCCAGGATCAGGTCGAGCGCGGCGCGGAGGCCGATCAGCCGCGGCAGGCGCTGGCAGCCGCCCGCCGCAGGGATGATCCCCAGCTGCACTTCCGGCAGGCCGATGCTGGTCTTGGGATGATCGGTGGCGACGCGATAGGTGCAGGCGAGCGCGGCTTCGAGTCCACCTCCCACGCAGGCGCCGTGAATCGCGGCGACCACCGGCTTCCCCAGCGCCGCGATCCGGTTGATCAGCGCCTGCCCGCTTCGCACCAGGTCCCGCGCCTCTCCCTGCGAGCGAAGGGCCACGAACTCGTCGATGTCGGCGCCGGCGATGAAGGTGTCGGGCTTCCCGGAGAGGAGAACAGCGGCACGGACCTGGTCGTCCGTCTCCAGGCGGCTCA
>Ga0209172_10002913_pt1 | contig 28133 bp, 26 predicted proteins | sample LarsenN4metaG_FD_184113 | JGI IMG/M metagenome (GOLD analysis project Ga0209172, IMG submission 184113) | Hot spring sediment bacterial and archeal communities from British Columbia, Canada, to study Microbial Dark Matter (Phase II) - Larsen... ... | reverse complement strand
GAAGAAGGTGTGGGAGTCGTTCAGCGGGTCGAGGAACCAGGCGACGATGCCGAGGGCCTGGTTGAGCGAAGTGGCCTTCTTGATGCGCTCGTCGGCCTCTCGGAACCGCCCCTCGATGTCCACGCCATGGAAACCGGGGTCGTAGTATTTCTTCCGCAGCTTGTCCTTGATGTTGGTCAGCATCAGCCGGGCCCGGTCCCGGTCAATGCTCTCGATGGGGGGCTCCTGGGCGCGGGGCAGAAACAGGCCGCCGGCCAGCAGGGTGCCCAGCAGAAGGAAAAGCCAGACGGTTTTTCTCATCGGCAGCTCTCGCCGGTGGGGCCCGGCGCTGTCCCGCGATTGATTCTGGTTCGCGACTACCCGAATGTCAACTCTACGCGGAGCTTTCGCCACTCGTTAGACGCCGGCGAGGCGGCGGGCCCAGCGGCCGACGACGGGGTAGGCGGCCCACTCGCCCTTGCTGGCGCGGATGCCGTAGACGATCCCGAGCACCAGCGTCACCATCCACGCCGCCATTATCACAATCCAGAAAAGAAAGAACCCTGCGAAGAACATCGGCGGAGGAGGTCCCTTGGACTTGCTGGCCTGGACCGCGGTGAAGAACGTAAAGAACCAGAAGCCGCCGGCAACCATCGTTATCGCGGTGTAAGCCACCTGCCAGAAGAGCGCCTGCAAGGCGTGGAAGGCTACGAAGCGGGAGTCGCGCTTCACGAGGTAAATCACCAGCGGGCCGATGAACGAGCTGACGATCATCAGCACGTGCGCCAGCAGGGCGAAGGTCCGCTCATCTTCGGCCGGGGCGGGCAGGCTGGAGGTTTCCATGGGCGGCACCTCGCGGAGCGCGATGACCCGGATTCTACTCCCCCCGCCGGCTCCGCGCCAGCCGCCTTGCCAGCCGCCGCCGCGCTCGCGTATGATTCCCGCTCACGCGGAAAAATCGAGTGGCGAACGCGAAACCCCACAAGGCGGCCTTCTACGACCTGGACGGCACCCTGCTCTCCTGCAACCTGGTCACCACCTACGCCTATTATGCGCGCAACGACCGGTCGCTGCTGCGCTCGGCCTTCCTCTTCGCCCGCGTGCTGCTCTACGTTCCGGTTTTCATCGCGCTCGACCTTTACTCGCGCACCCTCTTCAACCAGGTCTTCTTCCGGATGTACAAGGGGATGCACCGCGACCGGCTCATCGGCCTGGCCGACGACCTCTTCGAAGTCACCCTCAAGCCATCGATTTACCCGGGCGCGGAGGAACTGGTGCGCCGCACGCGCGCCGAAGGTTTCCGCAACGTGCTCGTCACCGGCGCCCACGACATTACCGTGCGGCCCATCGCCCTGCACTTCGGCATTGAGGAAGTCATCTGCAACCGGCTGGAGTTCAAGAGCCACCTCGCCAGCGGGCGGGTGCTGCCGCCGCTGGTGGCGGAGGCCGAGAAGGCCCGCATCATCCGCGATTACGCCGAGCGCGAAGGCATAGACTTGACCCGCTCTTGCGCCTTCTCCGACAGCACCTCGGACATCCCCATGCTCGCCGTGTCGGGCTACCCGGTGGCCACCAACCCCACGCGGCGCCTGCGGCGCTTCGCCGAGCAGCGCGGCTGGCCCATCGTTGACTTGAACCAGAAGGAGCTCGCCCTTGCCCTACCCTGACGGCAGCGACCCGGCGGCGGTGGCGCGGGACTGCGTAGTGACGCTCGAGAAGGACTCCGTCCCGCGCGTGCTCTTCTGCGGCGAGGACTTGATGGAAGTGAAGCTCCCCGCCGGGACGCGCGTCGTTTACGCCAAGCCGCCCCTGCCCGGCCTGCGCGACCACAAGGCCGCCGTCCGCCACGCCGTCGAGCACCCCGAGGGCATGGAGCCGCTGCGGGCGCTGCTGCGGCCGGGGATGAAGGTCACCATCGCCATTGACGACATCTCGCTGCCGCTGCCGATGATGCGCCTCCCGGACATCCGCCAGACGATGCTGGAAGTGGTCCTGGAGCTCCTGGCCGAAAAGGGCGTGAGCGACTTCCATATCATCGTCGCCACCAGCTTCCACCGCCGCATGACTACGGGCGAGCTGCGCCGCGCCGTCGGCAAGAGGATTTTCGACACGTACTACCCCGAGCGGCTCTACAACCACGACGGCGAAGACCCCGAGGGCATGGTCGAGCTCGGGCGCACCGCGCACGGCGAGCCGGCGCGCTTGAACCGCCGCGCCGCCGAGTCCGACCTGCTGATCTACTGCAACATCAACCTGGTGCCGATGGACGGCGGGCACAAGTCGGTGGGCGTGGGCCTGTGCGACTACCCGACGCTGCGCGCTCACCACACCCCGCAGGCGATTCTGAAGTCCGACTCCTACATGGACCCGACGCGCTCGGAGCTCTCCCACTCCTGCGCGCGCATCGGGCGGCTGATTGACAAGCACCTGCAGGTCTTCCACATCGAGACGGCCTTCAACAACCGCATGTTCGATCCGCTGTCGGACTTCCTCGGGCGCAACGAGGATCGCTACTCGCTTGGCGACCGGATGAAGCTCGACGTAATGAAGACCGTCCTGCCGCGGCTGTCGTACAAGACCAAGCGCAAGCTCTACTTCAGCATCCCGGCGGCCTATGAGCTCATCGGCGCGCACGCGGGAGCCACCGAGGCCGCCCACGAAAAAATTCTGCGCCACTGCTTCGACCAGTACGCCATCCCGCTCCAGGGGCAGTCGGACGTGCTCATCACCGGCATCACCTTCGTCTCGCCCTACAACGTCAACTCCATCATGAACCCGGTGCTGGTGCAGGTGATGGGGCTGGGCTACTTCTTCAACTTCTACCGCGGGATGCCGGTGGTGAAGAAGAACGGCGTGCTCATCCTTACCCATCCCTGCTACGACGAGTTCGATCCCGTCTTCCACCCTTCCTACATCGAGTTCTTCAACCGCGTGCTGACCGAGACGCGCGACTCCCTGGTGATGCAGAAGAAGTACGAGGAGGAGTTCGCCCGCGACCCCGCCTACATCAAGATGTACCGCGAAGGCAACGCCTACCACGGCGTGCACCCCTTCTACATGTGGTACTGGGGGGAGAACGGCCGGGCGCACATCGGCAAGGTCATCGTGGTGGGCGCGAACAACGCCCGCGTCCCCGCCATCCTCGGCTGGGACACGGCGCGGACGATGGACGAGGCGCTGGAGATGGCCGCCTCGCACGTCGGCCACCGGCCGAGCATCACCCTGATGCATTTCCCACCCATCCTCCTGGCCGACGTCAGCGGCACGCCGGAAACGATTCCGACCCGAACCCCGGCGGCGGCGGAAGTGGGGGCGCGATGAATCATCTCGACCCCTGGCGCTGGAACCCGGTGCGCGGCGAGTACGAGCCCGCGCGGCCCGCGCAAGCCCGCGGCGGCGGGGAAATCTCCGCCATCGACTCCTTCAGCCGCAGCACGGTCTTCCTGCTCGGGGCCACCGGCTTCGTGGGCAAGGTGCTGCTGGCGATGATGCTCGACCGCTTCCCGGAGCTGCGCCGGCTGGTGATCCTGGTGCGGCGGAAGAAAGCCGCCTCGGGCGAGCAGCGCTTCTACTCGGAGGTGCTCACCTCGCCGCCGCTGCGGCCGACGGCGGAAAGGCTCGGGCTGGAGCACATCCGCCGGCGGGTGAGCATCGTCGAGGGCGACTTGAGCGAGCCCTTCTGCGGGCTGAAGGCGGAGCAGCTGGCCGAGCTCGAAGGCCAGGTGGACGTGGTGGTGAACACGGCGGGGCTGGTGGAGTTCGACCCACCGCTCAACGACTCCCTGGTCACCAACGTCTACGGCATCCAGAACCTGATCGAGCTGGTCAAGCTGCTGCGCTCGCGGCTGGTCCACATCTCCACCTGCTACGTGGCCGGGAAGAAGAACGGGCGCATCGCCGAGGACACGCCCATCGTCGGCTACTACCCGAACCGGCGCGGGCCGGAAGACGCGAGCTTCAGCGTCCCGGCCGAGCTGGCCTGGTGCGAGAAGTTCATCCGCGAGGCCCGGGGCGAAGAAACGCCGGGGCAGATCCGCTTGAGCCGCGAAGTGCGCGAAGAGCTGCGCCGCGGCGGGATGGAGCGCGCCAACCACTGGGGCTGGATCAACACCTACACCTACACCAAGTCGATGGGCGAGCAGCTCATCGCCTCCACTCCCGGCCTGCGCTACTGCATCGTGCGTCCGGCCATTGTCGAGTCGGCGCTGCGCTTTCCCTTCCCCGGCTGGAATGAGGGCCTGACCACCTCCGCCCCGCTCGTGCTGATGGGCGGCGAAGGTGTCAAGAGCTGGCCGGTGCGGCGCGACGGCCCGCTGGAGATTATTCCCGTGGACCTGGCCGCCGCCGGCATCCTCATCGCCACCGCCGCCACCCTCGGCGGCCGGAACCAGCCCGTCTACCACCTGGCCACGGCCAGCGACAACCCGGTAATGCTGCCGCGCCTGGTGGCTTTCCTCGGCATGAACGCCCGCTACAAGCACAAGCGCAAGAAGACCGGCACCCGGCTGGGGAACTTGTGGAAGACGTACGTGGAGACGCAAGTGGTGACGGTCGAACAACTCGAGGCGCGGCGGGCGCGGCTGCACCGCGGGCTGGACGTCTACCACGCCTTCCTCAACCTGCTGAAATCCATCCTGGGCCCGCGGCTCGTCGACCCCTACCTGCGCAGACTGCGCGCCACCCGTCGCGCCGTCCGCCAGCAGGAGCAGACCCTCGACCAGTTCCTGCCTTTCATGATTCACAACAGCTTCATCTTCGAGACCGGCAACATCCGCCAGGCCTACGACCGGCTGACCGACGCCGACCGCGCCCGGCTGCTCTGGGATCCGGAAAACATCGATTGGGCGGACTACTGGGTGAACGTCCACACCAAGGGCATCGAGAAGTGGATCCGGCCGGTGTTCGTCAAGCCCGGCAGGCCCGCCGAGACCGTGCCCTTCTGATCCGATGCGCAAGGTTCTCGTCACCGGCGCCACCGGATTCCTCGGGCGCCACCTGGTTGAAAAGCTCCTCGCCGAAAAACATCGCGTCCGTCTGCTCTGCCGTCGCGCCGCCGATTGGCGCGGCGATCCCAGCGTCGAGATTCTCGAGGGCGACATCCTCGATCCGCGCGCCGTCGGCCGGGCGGTGGCCGGCATCGAAGGCGTCTTTCATCTCGCAGGACGCGTCAGCCGCGACCCGGCTGACGCCGCCGCGCTCTACGACCTCCACGTGCGCGGCACGCGGAACGTCTGCGAGGCGGCGCTGGCGCAGGGCCGGTCGCGGGTGGTGCTCGCCTCCTCCTCGGGCACCATCGCCGCCAGCCGCACTCCGGTGCTGCACACGGAAGAGGCGCCCTACATCGTCGAGCTCGCCGGCCGCTGGCCGTACTACTTGAGCAAGATCTACCAGGAGAAGATCGCCCTGGCCTACCATCACCACCACCAGCTTCCTGTAGTCGTCCTCAACCCCAGCCTGCTGCTCGGGCCCGGCGATGAGCGGCTGTCTTCGATCGGCGACGTCCTCCTCTTCCTTCAGGGCCACTTCCTCAACATCCCGAGCGGCGGGCTGAACTTCGTGGACGCGCGCGACGCCGCCGCGGCCATGGTCAAGGCGATGGAGAAAGGCGTTCCCGGGCGGCGCTACTTGATTGGCGGACACAACATGACCATCCGCGAATTCTTCGCGCTGTTAGAGCGCGTTTCGGGCGTCCGCGGGCCACGGTGGGAGTTGCCGGAGAGCTGGTCGCGGGGCGGCGCCGCGCTCCTCGGCTGGTTCTACCGGATGGCGGGCAGCCGCTATCCGGTCGAGGATGAGACCATCGAGATGGGGTATCGTTTCTGGTACTGCGATAGCCGCCGGGCCAGGCAGGAGCTGGGATTCGACCCGCGGCCCGCGGAAGAGACTTTGCGCGACACCATCACCTACCTGCGCCAACGCCCGGGGGCGCTCGTTCCATGATCGCCGCCATCGTCAACCCGCGGGCCGCCGACCGGCGCGCCGAGCGCCGCTGGCCCGAGCTGCGCCTGCAGATGGAGGCCGTCCTGGGCGCGCTCGAGGTCTACCAGACCACAGCCCCGGGGCACGCCATCGAGCTGGCGCGCGCGGCGCTCGGCAAGGGCGCGCGCACCGTCATCGCCGTGGGCGGCGACGGCACGGTGAGCGAGGTGGTGAACGGCTTCTTCGACGGCACCCAGCCCGTCGCCCGCGACGCCGTCCTCGGCGTCATTCCCCTGGGGACGGGCTCCGACCTGTGCCGAACGCTGGGGCTGCCGCTGGAGGAGCGCGCCGCCCTGGAAGTCATCCGCCGGGGCGCCACGCGACGGATTGACCTCGAGAGCGCCCGCTTCGAGACGCTCGAGGGCCGGCCCGGCCAGCGCCTCGGCGTCAACATCGCCAGCTTCGGGATGGGCGGGCTGGTGGCGGCGCGCGCCAACCGCGCCTCGAAGTGGCTCGGGGGCAAGGCGCTGTTCCAGTGGACGACGCTGCGCACCGCGCTCACCTTCGGCGGCAACACCGTCCGGCTGCGCCTGGACGGCAAGGCGCTGCCGCCGGTGAAGATCACGAACGTGGCCGTGGGCAACGCCCAGTTTCACGGCGCCGGGATGTGGGCCTGTCCGCGGGCGGTGGTGGACGACGGCCTGCTGGATGTGACCGTGTTCCGCTACCTGACGCTGCTCGAAATCGTCGGCGCCTTCCCCGCGCTCTACAACGGGAAGATTTACGAGCATCCCAAAGTGGAGTTCCACCGCGCCAAGCGGGTGGAAGCGACGGCCGAGGAGCCGGCCTACCTCGAAGTGGATGGAGAACCGGTGGGGCGCCTGCCGCTCGAGATCACCGTGCTGCCGCAGGCACTGACCGTCTGCGTGCCCGCCTAGGCTTTCTTCCCGAAGAGAACTTCCCGCAGGTTTGACGTGTGCCGCAAAACGACGAAGACGAATGCCACGCCGGCAAACACGCCTTCCTCCCATCCCCTCAGGGCCACGATGGCGGCGACCATCAGGCCGAGCATGATGAGTGAAGCGACGGCGCCCTCCTGCTTCCAGCCGAGCTTCCGCCCCAGAAAGCGGATGAGGAAGTAAGAGGGCGAGCAGGCCAGCGTAATCCACGGTTGGAGATAGAGGAAGACGCCCGTGGTCGTGGCCACGCCCTTGCCGCCCCGGAAACGCAGCCAGGGCGTAAAGCAGTGCCCCACCACGGCGGCCAGCCCGAGCCCCCACAGCACCGCCGTGCTGTCCCCGGGCCGCCCCAGCACCGCCAGCGCCGCCGTCCCCTTGAAGAGGTCGCCCACCAGCGCGACCAGGGCGCGCTTCTTGGTCGAGACCCGCAGGACGTTGTTGAAGCCGGGATTGCGCGAACCGACCTGGGTGATGTCGATGCCCGTACCCCACATCGCCACGACGGCGAAGGGGATCGAGCCGACGAGGAAACAAAGCAGGAGGCGCAGCGCGACAAAAAGGTCCATAGAAAAAACCGCAGCCTCTATTTACCACAGGAGGCGCGCTGGGGACAGAGGCTGCGGCTTGTGAAAGCGGCGGCTATTTCTTCGGGTACTTGGGCCGCGGCGGAGGCGGCTGGTAGCTCTTGAGGCCGTCGAGCACGAGCTCGATGGCCTTCTCGAGCTGCGGGTCGCGCCCCTTGACCACCAGGTCAGGCCGGTCGGCCACTTCGTAGTCCGGCGCCACGCCGTAGTTCTCGACCACCCATTCGCCGCCGTTGTCGGTGGACCAGAAGGCGAACTCCGGCGCGGTGACGAACCCGCCGTCCATCAGCGGCACCTGCCGGGAAATGCCGATGAGCCCGCCCCAGGTGCGGGTGCCCACCAGCGGGCCGATCTTCTCCCGCTTGAAGAACCAGGGGAAGGCGTCGCCGCCCGAGCCGGCGTGCTCATTGATGAGCATCACTTTGGGGCCGTAGATGGCGATGGGAGGCCAGGGGATGTCCTTGCCCTCGCGCGGCGAAACCAGGCTCAAGAGCTGCCGCTTCAGCTTCTCGGTGTAGAAGTCGGGGATCATTCCACCGGAGTTGTAGCGCTCGTCGATGATGAACCCCTGCTTGCCGAGCTGCGCCGTCAGGTACTTGTCGAACTGGATGAGCCCGCCGATGCTGGTGTCGGGGACGTGCATGTAGCCGACGCGGCCGCCGGTGGCCTGCTCGACCTTGCGGCGGGTGGTCTCGACGAAATCGAGGTAGCGCAGGAAGTTCTCGCTGGCGACCGGCTTGACGCTGATCTCCCACGCCCCCTCCAGGCTCGGCTTGTCGTTCACCTTCAGGGTCACCACCTTAGCCGCCAGGTTCTGGAAGGCGGCGTAGGGGCTCTCCGGCGCGCGCACCGGGTGGCCGTTCACCCCGATCAAATAGTTCCCTTCCTTCACCTTCAGGCCGGGCTCGGTGAGCGGCGAGCGCGTGTTGTCGCTCCAGTTCTCGCCGTTGTAGATTTTGGCGAAGCGGTAGAAGCCGCCCTCGGCGGCGTAGTCCACCCCGAGCAGCCCCACGCCCACCTGCTTGCGCTCGGGCATCTCGCCGCCGCCCACGTAGGTGTGCGAAGTCGAAAGCTCGGCGATCATCTCGCCGATGATGTAGTTCAAGTCGCTGCGGTGGGCGACCCAGGGGAGCAGGGCCTCGTAACGCTTGCCGATTTTTTCCCAGTCGAGCCCGCCCATCGCCGGGTCCCAGTAGAAGTCGCGCTGGATGCGCCAGGCCTCGCGGAAGATCTGCTGCCACTCGACGCGCGGGTCGACGCTGGTTTGCAGGCTGGCCGTGTTCAGTTTGCCCTCGCCCACCTTGGCTTTGCCCGGCACGGCCTCCACCACGCCGTAGGCGGGCCCGGCGCGGTAGATGACTTTCTTGCCTTCCTTGTCGAGGTCGTAGTTGTTGATCCCCTCGAGCAGCACCTTGTCTTCGCGTTTGGTGACGTCGTAGACGTGCAGGACGTTGCGCGGGCGCGGCGGCCCGGGCACACCCGCCTGCAAAGCTTCCATGGGGATGGCCAGGTAGAAGAACTTGTCCTTCCGCCCCATCAGGGAGCGGTAGGTGCCCGGCGGGACGGGCACGGGGGCCACGCGGCCGGCGATCCCTTCGACGTCCACCTGGAGGGGTTTCTCTTCCTTCTTCTTCTCGGCTGGTTTTTCTTCCTGGTTGGCCTTGGGCAGGGCGACCTCGGCGGGCTTGTCGGCGGCCGGCTTGGCTTCGCCCTGCCCTTCCTTCTTCTCTGGCTCGCCCTTCTTCTCGTCCTTCTTTTCCTCGGCCTCCTTTTCCTCGTCGCTCTGGGGAGCGAAGGGCGAGGCCTCGTCGGCCTTGAGGGTCACGGCGAAGATGCCGGTGGTGTTGTAGTAGTTGAAGCGCGGGTCGAAGCGGCCCCCGCTCGGGAAGAAGAAGCGATCGGAGAGGAAGTAGAGGTACTTGCCGTTCTGGTCGAAGGCGGGGTTGAAGTCGTTGTAGAACCCCTCGCTGACCGGGAAGACCTTCTTCTGCTCGAGCGAGTAGAGATAGATGGAGTCCTTCAAGCCCGCGCCGGTCTTGGAGTAGGCCACCCAGCGGCTGTCGGGCGACCAGGCGCCGCCGCCGAATTCCTCGTACTCGCCGGTGTCGATCAAGACCGGCTTCTTCTCTTCGATGTCCACGTACCAGAGCTGGAGCTTCTTGTCCCAGTAGAGGAGCTTCTTGCTGTCGGGCGACCAGACGGGCCCGAAGCGGTAGTAGCGGCCGTCGGAGGTGACGCGGACCTCATCCCCGCCCTTCTGCGGGCGCAGATAGATCTCGTACTCGCCGCTGCGGTCAGAGAGATAGGCCACCCACTTGCCATCGGGCGACCAGGTCGGGTTGAGCTCGTGCACGCCGGGCGACTCGGTCAAATTGCGCGGGCTGCCGTGCTCGACCGGCAGGGTGAAGACGTCGCCCCGGGCTTCAAACAGCGCCCGGGCCGCGCTGGGGGAGAGGTTGTAGGTGCCGATGAATTCGCCGACCGACTTGATCTCCGGCCGGGCGACGATGAGGTCGCTCGCCACCGAGACCGGCACGGGGCGGGTCTGTTCGCTCTTGAGGTCGAAGCTGTAAAGCAGCCCGCCGTTCTCGAAGACGATGGTGTCGCCGCCCAGGCTGGGCCACTTGACGTCATACTCCTTGTAGTTGGTGAGCTTGCGGGTCTGCTTGGTTCCGAGGTCGTAGCGGAACAAATTCATTACAGCGTCGCGATCGGAAATGAAATAAATGGCGTTGCCGTGCCACATGGGGAACATGTCGCTGGCGTTCACCCAGGGCAGCTCTTCGTAGGTCAGGTTCTTCAGGTCGAAGATGCCGATGTGTTGGGTCCAGCCGCCGCGGTAGCGCTTCCAGGTGCGGAACTCGGTGGCCCACTGGTTGTAGGCGATGCGCTGGCCGTCGGGCGAAAAACTGGTGAGGCCGCCGCGGTGCACCGGCAGCGTCTCCGGCAGGCCGCCTTCGACCGGCACCAGGAACAGCCGCTGAAAGCGCTGCGTCCAGCTGGCGCGCCCGGAGCGGAAGAGGATCTTCTTGCCGTCCGGAGCCCAGCCGAGCACGGAATCGCTCGCGGGGTGGAAGGTCAGCCGGCGCGGCTCGCCGCCCTCGGCGGGCATCACAAAAACGTCGGAGTTGCCGTCGTACTCGCCGGTGAAGGCGATCCACTTGCCGTCCGGCGAAAACTTCGGGAACAGCTCATCGCCCGGATGGGCGGTCAGGCGGCGGGCCTGGCCGCCGGCGCGCGGCGCGGTCCACAGGTCGCCGGCATAGACGAAGGCCACGGCGTCTCTGGAGATGTCGGGAAACCGCATCAAGCGCGTTTCGGGCGTGGTGGCGGTGGCCACCGCCCCCAGAACGAGCAGGCACACGAGCAGAACCACAGGCAGGTGCTTCATGGTTGACGCTCTCCTTCGACAAGCGAATCGGGCAATGTGCGAAACCGATGAGAAACCCCGGGTACTCCCCGACGACGAGGGGCTTCACTCCCTACTATACGTGTTTTCCGGGCGGCCGGTTCCAGGCATTTGCCGCCGCTATCGGATTTAGACGCGGACCGGTGACGGCCGTACTTGCTTTCGGCCGCCCCGCGGGCCACAATCGTGGCTGGCAGCCCACGGGGAGGATTTCATGAAGGCAGCGACCAAAGAGAAAGAGGCCACCGCGCCCAAGGCTCCGCACAAGAGCGTCTACCGCATGCGCTCGCGGATGATCCACGGCACCTTTACCACCAAGCGCTGGGACTACGACCACCACGTCATCCCGCCGCTGTCGAGCTCGACCACCTTCCGCTTGAGTTCGGTCGAGCGCGGCGCCGAAGGCTTCATTGACTTCGGCTCCGAAGAGGTCCCGCTGGAGCGCAAAGTCCCCATCTACATCTACGACCGGCTGGACGAGCCCACCCGCGGGATGCTGGAGGAGAACTTGGCGGCGGCCGAGCAGGGTGAGGTCTGCGTCACCTTCTCCACGGGTATGGCCGCCATTTCCGCCGCTATCGGCGTGGTGGTCAGCCAGGGCGACGAGATCCTGGCCCACGAGCAGCTCTACGGCTCCACCTACAGCCTGCTCACCGGCTGGCTTCCCCGCTACGGCATCCACACCCGCTGGTGCGACCTGCGCAAGCCCAAGTCGCTGCGCGATGTCCTCACTCCCAAGAGCCGCGTCGTCTATTTCGAAACGCCCACCAACCCCTCGCTCGAACTCATCGACATCGCCGCTGTCCGCCACGAAGTCGACGCCCTCAACAAGACCCGCAAGGAAAAAGACCGGCTGCTCATCATCGTCGACAACACCTTCGCCACGCCCTATTGCCAGCGCCCGCTGACGCTCGGGGCCGACCTGGTGGCCCACAGCCTGACCAAAAACATCGGCGGCTTCGGCACCGACATGGGCGGGGCGGTCATCGGGCCGCGCTCCTTCTACAACCTGCTCATGGGCTACCGCAAAGACTTCGGCGGCGTGCTCTCGCCGAAAAACGCCTGGCCCATTCTCGTCTACGGGCTCCCCACGCTGGGGGCGCGGCTGGCCAACCAGCAGAAGACGGCGCTCAAGGTGGCGCAGTTCCTGGAGTCGCACCCGAAGGTCGACCGCGTTTTATATCCGGGCCTGGAGAGCTTCCCGCAGAAAGAGCTGGCGCACCGGCAGATGGTCGACTACGAGGGCAAGTTCGCCCCCGGCAGCCTGCTTTACTTCATCCTCAAGGACCAGCGCGGCTCCTCGCTGGCCGCCGACCGCCTGGTGGACTACATCGCCCAGCGCGCCTACACCATCACCCTGGCGGTGAGCCTGGGGCAGTTGAAGACGCTCATCGAGAACCCCTACTCGATGACCCACTTCAACCTGCCGCCGGAGGAAAAGGAAGCCAGCGGCATCCATCCCGGCGGCATCCGCCTCTCGGTGGGGTTGGAAGACTGGCACGACTTGATTGACGACCTGCGGGCGGCGCTCGACGCCGTCTAGTGGGCCGCCGCGCCCCAGAAGCCGGGCTTGGCGTAGACGGCTTCCAGGCCGACTTCGTAGCCGCCCAGCTGGCGTCCCCCCACGTGCACGACGCGGAAGACCTGCTGCTCGCCCGAGGCCAGGTTTTCCAGCGTCACTTCCGTCCCCGGCTCCAGCTTGATTTGCAGCCGCAGCAGCACGCGCGCCCCGCGACCACTCACGTCCAGCGTGAGAGTCTTTTCGTCGAAGCGCGTGCCGGTCCCGAGCTTCCCGCCCACCAGCACCGGCATGGCTGCCGACTGGCGCGCTTCCCGGCGCCGCTCGCCGACAGGCTGCTCCGCCATGGGGCGTCTCTCCCGCAAGAGGTCCCGCTAGCCTAGCACAAGCCGGACGGCGGGGCGACACTCACCCGCCCAGCAGCCGCTGCCACCAGGGCGGCTTCTTCTTCGGAGGCGCTTGCACGGGCAGTCCCAGGGCGGCCGCCAGCTCCGCGACCACGGCTTCGTCTGCCGGCGGCAGCACGTGAAAGAAATGGGCGGCCTCGCGAAACTCGGCGAAGCGGTTCAGGCAGTAGAAACAACTCTCGAGGTGGCGCTCCACCTCTTCGCGCTCGCGCCAGGTGAGCTGGCCGTCCACGAAGCGGACGTAGGCTTTGTCGAGGACACAGGCCTCACCGCGTTGTTTTTCCACGGCGGCGAACAAGGCGTCATGGTCGCGCCGCTCGAAGTCGCCGCCCGCCGCCGGCCCGAGCGCCGCCTCCAGCTTTTCCCGGGCCTGTGCCACCACGGCCACAATGGTCTCCGGCTCGAACTTGAGGAAGACGCTCAACTCTTCCGGCGAATAGCGGTGGAAGGTCAGGGCCAACATCTCCCGCTGGAGCGACGGGAACTCCTGGAGCACCGCCCAGAAGTTCTCCGGGGTGAGCGGAGTTTCCGGCGAGCCGCCGCGAACCGCTCGTCCCTGGGCCAGCACGAAGTAGCGAAAATGCAGCACAAACTCCTTCTCGCCCGCCCCCGCAAAGCTCCGCCAGAGGCGCGCCTCGTCCGCCCGGGCTTCCCGGAAGACGCGGGCAAGCAGGCCGCGCTGCTCCTGCTCGGGAAAATAATGCCGCAAGAGCTGTTTGGCCAACGGCGTATAGTTCTTGATGAAGTGCAGCCAGACAGCCAGCACGTCGGCCCGGCAGCCCTCCTGCATCCGGTGGAAGCTGAAGACGCCTTCTGTCATGGCTGTCAAAAAGCGCGTGATTCTAGCAACCGGCTCGCTCGCCCACAAGCGCGGCGCAGTGAGCGGGGAGAATCTCGAGTCGAGCGGCTCGTTGCTTTCCCGCCGCCGCTCGGCTAGAATCGCCGCCTATGGCGTTCAAGGTTTTCCTCGTCGTTGTCGGGCTCGCGGTGCTCTACGCCCTGGCGCGGTTCGTCCGCGCCGCCTGGCGCTTCAAGCGCCGCTTCGATGAGTTCTCGGTCGAGGCCGGCGAGCGCCTGCTCAAGCACGCCGACCAGGTGGACTCGACCCTCGAGCGCTGGCACGAGTACGACGAAGCCTACCAGGAAGCGGTGGCGCGCCTGGAGGAGGGCGAGCCCACTCACGAGCACCCGAGCCGCGGGGTCACACTCGGTCCCGGCGGCGGCTCCCTGCGCAAACCGAACTGATCCGCTTCAGCCGTCTTCATCCTGCGCGTCATAGAGCCCGGCTTCCTGCGCCCGCGTGGTTTTCTCCCGCTCTTCCCAGCAGGAGGCGCAGAACCATAGGTCCTCGATGTTCGGGTCGGGCCGGAGTCCCGCGTCGCGGGACCGGGCGCCGCACTTTTCGCAGCTTGGTTCCTCTGCCATTTCTCCCGCGCAACCAGTACACTATCACGCAGCAGCCATGCCGACGCGGGAAGAAATCCTGGCCACGGAAGCCAAAGTCCTCCAGGCGATGTGCGCGGGCACCCCGGAGGGCACGGTCTGGGACCAGGGGATGCTCCTGCTTGGCGCCTACCCCTTCCAGGACGTCGTCCACCAGCTCATCTTCGATACGCTCCAGGAGATCAACACCGACCTCCCCGCCGTCATCCGCCAACAGCTCGCCGCCCGCCTCACCCGCAAGGGCTTCCCCGCCGTGGATACGGAAAAGTTCCTTGCCGCGCCGGGTCTGGCCGGAGATGAAGGCGTCGCCTTGATGAAGAAGCTCCGGGAGTGGAGCCGCGGCGAAGAACGGCCCGACGCCACCGTGCGCTGACCTGAAAAAACTTGGCGGGCCACCCCTGCAGGAGTAGAATCATCCAACAGGCAAGGGGGTGGACGATGAGGAAATGCTTCGGCCTAGTTCTCGTGGCCGCGGCCGCCCTGGCCGCTGTTTCCCCGCCCTTGCAAGCCCAGACGGCCGGCGTGAGGCCCAGCCGCCGCGTCAGCACGCCAGCCCCGCAAGCTGCCCCGATTGGCCAACAGGGCTGGGTGTTCGTGCCCGGCTTCGGCTTTCGTCCGATCATTCGGGAGCAGTTCCCGGTGTTCGGCTGGGGCTTCGACGCCCATCACCATCACGTTCTCAACCAGCAGCCGGGTTTGTTCGGAGGCTTTTTCGGGAGGCGGTTCTTCGCCGGCGGGTTCTTCCCCTTCGGCAGCTCGGTCTCAAGCTCGACCGTCGTGGTCGTGCCGCAGATCGTGCCGGTGCAGGTCCCCGTTGTCACGCAGGCGGTGCTGACCGATCCGGCGGGGGACATCATCGTGCCGGTGGGCTTGCCGGAGAACTGGGGCCAAGTGCGCGTCGCCAAGCCGAGCGTCACGGCCGAGCAGTCGCCCCGGCCGCAGCTCACTCTTATTGTTTTGAAGGACGGCGCCATCTACGCCGCCGCGGACTACTGGCTGGAGGACGGCCGCCTCTTCTACGTCACCTCCGCCGGCAAGCAAGACGCGGTGGCGGTCCGCGATCTCGACCTTGAGATGACCTCGCGCCTCAACGCCGAGCGCCACGTCCCCTTCATCCTCCGCTCCCGCTAACCCATCCCTGGACTGTCATCCCGAACCCCGGCGTGCCATGGCGGTGGGGGACCTGCTTGTCCTTGAAATGCAGAAAAGCAGATTCCTCGCTTCGCTCGGAATGACAGGGCACGAAGCAGATGCAGGTTAGCTTCGAACTCCGGCTGCGGGTTGCACGGCGCGGGGCTTGAGCGGCGTCCGGCCGCGGGGGTTCTTCCAGACGCCGGGGATGAGTTCGCCGCACTTCGGGCAGCGGCCGTTTTCGAGGTGATCCTCGAGCACGGAGTGCCAGGAGCGGCGGATGAGAATCTTCCCGCAGCCGGGGCAATAGGTATGGGCGGCCTCGCTGAAAACGTTCCCCTCGTAGACGTAGCGCAGGCCCACCTCGCGGGCGATCGTCCGGGCCCGGTCGAGCGTTTCGGGCGGGGTGCGCGGCTTGTCCATCAGCTTGAAGTCGGGGTGAAAGGCGGTGAAGTGCAGGGGCACGTTGTCGCCCAGGTTGACGAGAATCCACTCGCAGAGCTTTCGGGTTTCCGCGGGGTCGTCGTTGAGCGTGGGGATCATCAGGTTGGTGATCTCGAACCAGACGTTGGTCTCACGCTTGAGCCAGGTGAGGGTCTCGAGCACCGGCTGCAGGTGCGTGAGCGTAATGCGCCCGTAAAAGTCTTCGGTGAAGGCCTTGAGGTCGACGTTGGCGGCGTCGATGTAGTCGTAGATGTCGAAGAAAGCTTCGCGGGTGACGTAGCCGTTGGTCACCATCACCATGTTGATGCCCTCGGCCCGCGCCACCCGGGCGATGTCCACCACGTACTCGCCCCAGATGGTGGGCTCGTTGTAGGTGCAGGCGATCGACGGGCAGCCATATTTTTTCGCCAGCGCCACCACCGCTTCGGGGTCGAGGTGGGTCGAGTTCACCTGGTCGGATTTCGACTTCGAGATGTCCCAGTTCTGGCAGAAGAAGCAGCCCATGTTGCAGCCGGCCGTCCCCATCGAAAAAATCTTCGTCCCCGGCAGGAAGTGGTTGAGCGGCTTTTTTTCGATGGGGTCGATCTGGATGGCGGCGGGCTGGGCGTAGCCGAGGTTATAGAGCGTCCCGCCCTGGTTCACCCGGATGAAGCAGAAGCCCGACTGGCCCTCGCCGATGTGGCAGTGGCGCGGGCAGAGGTAGCAATGGACTTTGCCGCCCGCTTCCGGCTCCCACCAGCGCGCCTCTTTCGGTTTTTGGGGAACGAGCGAATCCACTACCCGTAGCGTCGCCATAACGGCCTTGCCTTAGTTCTCCATTATAGCACGCTGCTCGTGCATGTACTCCTGCTCCATCTCGGCGGCCCAGCGGAGGAACTCACGCAGGCGGCGCCGTTCGCGCCAAAGAAGACGGAAGAACTCTTGCCGGGTTAGCCGGTCGGCGTGGACGCCGAAGAAAGTCTCCAGCCGCCAGCGCAGGTAAGGGCTGCGCCAGGGCCGCAGCCGGTGACCGCGGCTAGCGCGCCAGTAGTAGCGCAGGGCGTAAATCAACGTCACCTCGTTGCTGCCCGAAGACTGTGGCACAAAGGCCGCGGCTTGGCAATCGCCGCGTCCGCCACTAGAATGGCGGCGATGACTCCCGAGGAGCACCACGACCGGGCGCTCGACGCCTTTGCCGGCGGCGACCTGGAGACCGCCGTGGCGGAGTACCAAAAAGCGCTTGAGCTGAACCCCGCCTATACCGACGCCTTGCACGGGCTCGCCCAGGCCTACGCCCAGCAGGGCCGCCTCGACGACGCCATCGCCACCGCCCGCCGCATCGCCGCGATCGACCCCGACGACGTCCTCGCCCACACCAGCCTCTCTCGCTTCCTTCAGCAGCAGGGCAAGAAGGAAGAAGCCGAGGCCGAGGCCAACCAGGCCCGCGTCCTCGGCTGGAAGCAGCAGCTGAAGGACCAGAAGACCAAGCAGCAGGATTAACCACGGAACACTGCTTGTCATTCCGAGGAGCCCGTACGGGCGACGAGGAATCTCTTCGTGCGGCCAGAAGAGATTCCTCGGCCTTCGGCCTCGGAATGACAGCGCTAGCTTTGGGTCGCTTCCCGCTCGAGGCTCTGGAAGAACTGGTTGATGACCATGCGCGCGGCCCCGTCGAGCAAGCGCTGGCCGACGGAGGCGATCATCCCGCCGACTTTCAGCTCGCCCGCGTAGCGGATTTCGGTCCGGCCGCCGGCCTCGACAAGGTCCAGCGTGCCGTCGCCCTCCGCGAAGCCCCAGGGCCCGCGGCCCGAAACCCCCAGCCGCAAGTGCTCGGGCGGGCGCTGCTCGCTCATCTTGACCGTCCCTTCGTAGGCGCCGCTCAAGGCGGCCAGCCCGAGCTTCATCTTCACCCGGAAGGTGTCCGCGCCGGCCGGCTCGAGCTTCTCGCAGCCGGGGAGCAGCCTGGCCACCGCGGCGGGATCAGTCAGAGCGTGGAAGATGCGTTCGCGAGGCGCCGCCAGCGTGTGGCTGCCCTCGACCTTCATTTCTGCGCGCGCTCGAGGGCGGCGGCGAGCGCGCGGCGGGTGAAGACTGTCGCCATGGCCGCCCGGTAGCGCGCCGAAGCGTGGAGATCCGAGAGCGGCTCAATACCGCGCGCCGCCTGGGCCGCGGCCTCGGCGATGCGCTTCGAATCAAGTGACTGCCCGCCCAGGCCGCGCTCGACTCCGGCGGCGCGGTAGGCCTTGGAGGCCACGCCGGTGATGCCGACAGCAACGCCGGCGCAGCGGCCGCCCCCATCGAGCGTCAGACGCGCCGCCACCCCCACGATGGCGAAGCCCGACGCCGGCTGGTGGAGCTTCCTGTACGCCGAGCCCGTGCGTCCGCTGTCGGCCGCCAACCGAATCTCCGTGAGGATTTCGCCGGGCTGGAGCGCCGTGGTGAGCATATCCACGAAAAAGTCCCGGGCCGCGACCGTGCGCGTGCCTTGCTGGCTGGCGAGGACAAACTCGGCGTCGAGCGCGAGCAGCGCCGCCGGGTAGTCGGCCGCCGGGTCGGCGTGGGCCGCAGTGCCGCCGAGGGTGCCGCAGTTGCGTACCTGCACGTCGCCGATTTCCGCGGCCGTCTCGGCCAGCAGCGGCGCGCGGCGCTTGAGCAAGTTCGAATGCTCGATCTCGGCGTGCGTGGTCATCGCGCCAATGACGATGCACCCGCCTTCTTCTCGGATGTAGCTCAAGCCCGCGACCTTGCCGAGATCAATCAAGACGCGCGGGGCCGCCAGGCGCAGCTTCATCATCGGCAGGAGCGAGTGACCGCCGGCCAGCAGCTTCGCTTCCGGCCCGTGCTGGGCAAGCAGCGTGAGAGCCTCGTCCAGGCTGCGCGGCGCGAAATAGTCGAACGCGCTCGGAATCATGCCCGCTTCCCTGCCTGCAAGATTTCCCAGATTCGCTCGCGCTTGAGCGGCATTTGGATGTCGCGCACGCCGAGCGGCCGCAGGGCGTCCACTACGGCGTTCACAATGGCGGGCGTGGCGGCGATGGTCCCGGCCTCACCCACGCCTTTCACCCCCATGGGGTTCACCGGCGAGGGGGTCACCGTGCGCGCCGTCTCGAGATGCGGCACGTCGGCCGCCCGCGGAATGGCGTAATCCATCAGCTCCCCGGTCACCAGCTGGCCGTTTTCGTCGTAGACCGCTTCCTCGAGCAGCGCCTGGCCGAGCGACTGCACGATGCCGCCGTGCACCTGGCCGTCCACCAGCAGCGGGTTGATGACGTTGCCGCAGTCGTCCACGGCCACGTAGCGGCGGAGGCGCACGTCCCCGGTCTCGGCGTCGACTTCCACGACGCAGACGTGGGCGCCAAAGGGGAACGTGAAGTTCGACGGCTCGAAAAACGTGGTGGCCTCGAGGCCGGGCTCGAACCCCACCGGCAGGGTCTTGGCCATGTAGGCTGCCTGGACGACCTCGAGGAAAGTCTTCGACTTCTTTGGATTCCCCTTGACGGAGAGTTTTCCTTCACCGATCTCGATTCGCTTCGGGTCAGTCTTCAGCAGATGCCCGGCCATGCGCGCCAGCTTCTGCTTGAGCTTTTGCAGCGAGAGGTACATGGCCGTGCCGCCCACGGCGGTGGCGCGGCTGCCGAAGGTTCCGATGCCGTAGGGCACCGCCTGGGTGTCGCCGTGGGTGACGATGACGTCCTCGGGCGAAACGCCCAGCTCGTCGGCCACCACCTGCGCGAAAGAAGTCTCCTGGCCCTGGCCGTGGGGCGAGGCGCCGGTGAGCACGGTGAGCTTCCCGGTCGGCTCGATGCGCACCGTGCCGCTCTCCCAGCCGCCGGCCGGCATGGCCGATGACGGCCCCATGGCGCAGATTTCGACGTAGGTCGAAAGCCCGATGCCGAGATACCGGCCCTGCTTCCAGAGCCGCTTCTGCTCCTCGCGCAGCTTCGCGTAGCCGACCTGCTCGAGCGCCTTCTTGAGCGTGGCTTCGTAGCTGCCGCTGTCGTAGATGACGCCCGTGGGCGTGCTGTAGGGGAAATCTTTCGGCCGCGGGAAATTCTTGCGGCGGACGTCGGCCGGGTCCATCGCAAGCTCCATCGCCACCAAGTCCACCATGCGCTCGATGAGGAAGGTGGCCTCGGGGCGCCCGGCGCCGCGGTAGGCGTCGGTGGCCATCTTGTTGGTGAAGACGCCGACGTACTCGATCTTCACCGCGGGAATCTTGTAGCAGCCGAGCAGCAGCAAGCCGGTCAGCGTGGGGATAACCGCCGTGAGCAACTGGTGGTAGGCGCCGAGGTCGGCGACCAGGCGGACTTTCAGCGCCAGGATGCGTCCGTCTTTGGCCACCGCGGCCTCGACGTCGTTGATTTGGTCGCGGCCGTGGATGGTGGCGAGGAAATTCTCCCGGCGGGTCTCGATCCACTTCACCGGCCGGCCCAGCTTCATCGCCAGGTGAGCGATGAGCGCCTCTTCGCCGTAAACATTCAGCTTGCTGCCAAAGCCGCCGCCCACCTCCGGCGCGATGACCCGCACGCGCATCTCGGGCACGTTCAGCATCGCCGCAATCTGCGTGCGCAAGAGGTGCGGAATCTGGGTCGAGGACCACACCGTGAGCTGCTCGGCGCCGGCGTCGTAGCTCGCCAGCACGCCCCGCGGCTCCATCGCCACGGGAATCAGGCGCTGGTTGACGAATCGCTGCCGCACCACGTGCGCCGCTTTGGCAAAAGCCTTGTCGGGGAAGCCGGCTTCGACTTTCCACAGGCAGGCCTGGTTGTCCTTGAACTGCGCGTGGACGCGTGGCGAGTTTTTCTCGAGCGCCTTTTCGGGATCGGTGACTGCGGGGAGAGGCTCGTAGTCCACCTCAATCAAGTCCACAGCGTCGCGGGCGCGGTAGCGGTCCTCCGCCACCACCACCGCCACCGGCTCGCCCACGTGATTGACTTCCTCAATCGCCAACGGTGGGTGCGGCGGGACTTTCAGCTCCGGCAGCGCCGACGCCGTCGGGACCATTCCCAGGATGCCGCGGACGTCTTCGCCGACGACGACCGCCACCACGCCCGGGGCGCGCTCGGCGGCCGAGCGATCAATCTTGCGCAGGCGGGCGTGCGCGTAGGGGCTGCGCAGGAAGGCGGCGTAGAGCTGGCCGGGTTGCGCCAGGTCGTCCACGTAGTGCGCCAGGCCCTGGATGAGACGCGGGTCTTCCTTCCGCTTCATCCGCTGCCCGACCCACCTGGTCTTCGTCGCCATGACTCCTCTAGCGCTTCCGCCCGCCCGGCTTCATCTTGCGGGCTGCGGATTGAATGGCGTTGACGATGTGTTGATAACCGGTGCAGCGGCAGAGGTTGCCGGCGATGGCGCGGCGGATTTCGGCTTCGCCCGGGTCGGGGTTCCCGGCGAGCAGCGCCGCCCCGGCCAGAATCATTCCCGGCGTGCAGTAGCCGCACTGCAGGCCGTGCTCCTCCCAGAAGCCTTCCTGCACGGGGTGGAGCTTGCCGTCGCGGGCCAGTCCTTCAATGGTGGTGAGGTCCGCGCCGTCGGCCTGGACGGCGAGCAGCGTGCAGGCTTTGACGGCCTTGCCGTCGAGCAAGACGGTGCAAGCGCCGCAGAGCGAGGTTTCGCAGCCGATGTGCGTGCCGGTGAGGCCGAGCGTGTCGCGCAGGAAATGAACCAGCAGCAGGCGCGGCTCGACCTCGGAGGTGTGCGCGCGGCCGTTGACCTTGAGAGAAATGCGGACGCCCATCCCCCCTCGCGGCGCGGAAAGAATCTCCCAGGAGAGCCCGAACGTCAAGCCGCCCAGGGTTTGACCCAAATCCGCTCGGTGGCGTTCTTGCCGAGATGCACGGTCTTACCCGCCACCACGAGTTGCGCTTCGTCGTAATCCCTGTGCTCGACCACGAGGCGCGTTCCCGGGCGCAGGCGCCGCTGGTCGAGGTAGTCCAAGAAGCGCCGGTCTTTCTCGAACACGCAGAGAATCTCGACCCGCTGGCCGGCGGGCACTTCGCTCAAGGGCCGCGCCTTCTCGGTGCGCTTGAGCGCGGCCAGGCCGCCCCGGAGCGGCGCGCCGTGCGGGCAGGTGGTGTCGGCGCCGAAGTGCTCAAGCAGCAGCTCTTCGAGCTCGGGCGAAATGGCGTGCTCGAGCTTTTCCGCCTCGTCGTGCACCCGCGTCCAGCTCATCCCCAGCACTTCCACCAGCAGCTTTTCTGCCAGCTGGTGGCGCAGGATAAGGTGGCCGGCGAGCTCGCGGCCCTTGCGGGTGAGCTCAATGCGCCCGCGCGCTTCGAGCCGCACCGTGCCGTGGCGGGCCATGCGCTTGAGCGCCGCGGTCACGGCCGGCGGCGTGACCTCCAGCTCGTCCGACAGGCGCGCCCCGTTCGGCACCTGGTCTTCCTGCTCCATTTCCAGGATGGCTTTCAGGTAGTCTTCCTGGGAAACGCTGCTGCGCTGACGACGCCCCGCCATGGCGTGCCATTATAGCAACGCGGCGGGGCGGTTCAAGCGGCCGGGGCGGGCGGCGGCCCCCCGGTGGAAGACTTCTTCAAGTCGGCCAGCAGGCGCTTGATCTTGCGCTCCAGCTGGTCGCGGACTTTCCGGTAGGTCCCGATCGGCTCCCCGTACGGGTCGCGGATCTCCCACTGCTCGACGCGGCCGCGGAAGGCCGGCACCACCGACCGCCAGGGCAGCCCCGTCAGGTTGACCAGCAAGTCCACCTGCTCCCAGTCGATCGCCTCGCGCCCCTTCGACTCCTGCCCCTCCAGGCTGACTTTTTTCTCCGCCATCACTTCGTAGGTTTCCGGCGTGATGCTGCCGAGCGGGGTCATTCCCGCGCTCATCGCCTCCACCTCGAGGTTTTTCGCGCGCGCCAGGTGGCGCGCCCAGGCCTCGGCCATCTGGCTGCGGGCGGCGTTGCCGACGCAGACGAAAGCGATGCGGTGTTTTTTCCTGGTCTCAGGCTGCGGGACGAACCTGGGCTTGGGCCGCACAACGGCGGCGAAGGCCATCATCGCCGCCCGGCCGGCGCCGCCGGACGCGCGCGCGCCAGCTCCAGGAAGCGCTCGTGCAGCGCGGCGTCGGAGGCGAGCTCGGGATGGAAGGTTGCGAGCAGGCACAAGCCCTGCTCGACCGCCACCGGCAGGGCGTCGCACTCGGCCACCACGCGCGCCTCCGCGCCCACGCGGCGGATGATGGGGGCGCGGATGAAGACCATTTCGAGCAGGCCGCCAGTGAGCGAGGAACGCCCGCGGCGCACGGCGCTTTGCAGTTGCCGGCCGTAGGCGTTGCGCTCGATGGTGACGTCGACCAACCCCAGGCTCGCCTGCGGCGGGTTGGTCACTTCCTTCGCCAGGAGAATGGCGCCGGCGCAGGTGCCGAACAAGGGCTTGCCCTCGACCGGCAGCCGCCGCAAGGCTTCGAGAAAACCGTTCCTCTCGAGGAACTTGAGCATCGTCGTGCTCTCGCCGCCAGGAAGGATGAGCGCATCCACCGCGACGAGCTCGTCGGGGCGCTTGACGTAAACCCACTCCGCGCCCAGCCGCTCGAGCACGCGGGCGTGCGCCTCGAAGTCACCTTGCAGCGCCAGGATGCCGACTTTCATTCGCAGTTCATCCCTCACGTCTGTCATCCTGAGCGAAGCGAAGGATCGCGGGCACGATTCTTCGCTCCGCACTCGCATTCATCTTGGCTGGAGCTTTGTGAACGGGCTCCGCTCAGAATGACAGAACACAATAAACCCAAGACCCTACTTGCCCCGCGTCTGCAGCAACTCCGCTTCGGAGAGCGTGCGGACGTCGAGGCCCTTCATGGCCTCGCCCAGCTCCTCCGACGCCGCCAGAACAACCTTCGCGTCCTGGTAATGCGTGGTGGCCTGGACGATGGCGCGAGCGCGGCGGTCGGGATCGGACGACTTGAAAATGCCCGAGCCGACGAAGACCGCCTCGGCGCCCAGCTGCATCACCAGCGCGGCGTCGGCGGGGGTGGCGATGCCGCCGGCGGAAAAGTTCGGCACCGGGAGCTTGCCGTGCGCCGCCACCCATTCGACGAGCTCCAAGGGCGCCCCCAGGCGCTTGGCCTCCTGCACCAGCTCGTCCTTCCCCAGCACCGCCAGCTTCTTCATCGTGCCGACGATGGCGCGCATGTGGCGCACCGCTTCGACCACGTTGCCCGAGCCGGCCTCGCCCTTGGTGCGGATCATGGCCGCGCCCTCGGCGATGCGGCGCAGGGCTTCGCCCAGGTCGCGGCAGCCGCAAACGAAGGGGACGCGGAAGGTGTGCTTCCAGATGTGGTTCTCCTCGTCGGCGGGCGTGAGGACCTCGCTTTCGTCAATGAAGTCCACCTCGAGCGCCTCCAAGACCTGCGCCTCGGCGAAGTGCCCGATGCGCACCTTGGCCATCACCGGGATGGTGACCGTCGCCATGATTTCGCGGATGATTTTCGGCGAGGCCATGCGCGCCACCCCGCCTTCCTTGCGGATGTCGGCCGGGACGCGCTCCAGCGCCATCACCGCGCAAGCGCCCGCCTTCTCGGCGATGGCGGCCTGCTCGGCGTTGGTGACGTCCATGATGACGCCGCCCTTGAGCATCTCCGCCAGGCCCACCTTGACCCGCCACTGCTCGTCGCTGAAGAAGTTCATTGTCTGTCTCCTTCGAGATGATTTCGCCAGAACCTACACCAGGGCGACGCGGGCGCGGCGGCGGGTGTTGCGCTCGGCCGGCCGGCGCTGCCGCAGCTCGCTCTTGATAAGCCCGCCCAGGACTTCGATCCCCTGCTCGATCTGCTTCTCCTTCACGCAGGGGAAGCTCAAGCGCAGCGTGTTGGGCTGCGCCGCCTGGAAGTAGAAGAAGCGTCCCGGGGCGAAGAGCACCTGCCGCTCGCGCGCCTTGTAGAGCAGCGCCCCGGCGTCCAGCCCCGCCGGCAGCGTGACCCACAAAGACATCCCACCCTCGGGCCGCGTCCAAGTGACTCCCTCGGGGAAGTGCACGGCCAGCGCCGCCTCCAGCCGTTCCAGGCGCGCCCGGTAGAGCGTCCGGGCACGCTTGATGAGCTTGGTGAGCAGGCCGCGGCGGCCGAATTCAGCCAGGGCCGCTTGGGCCAACTGGTCGGTGTGGAGGTCGGTCGCCTGCTTGGCGACGCGCAGCCGCTCGATGACCGGCTCGCTTGCCGTGAGCCACCCCACGCGCAGCCCGGGGAAGCAGACTTTCGAGAAGCTGTCGAGATGGACGACGAGGCCGTGGGTGTCGAGAGCTTTGAGCGGGGGCAGGTCGCGGCCGCGCAGGCGCAGGGCGCTGTAGATGTTGTCTTCGACCACGGGCACCTGGTGGCGAGCGGCCAGCTCCAGCACGCGCTTGCGGGCGTCGAGCGAAAGCGTCGTGCCCGTGGGGTTGTGGAAGCTCGGGGTGAGCAAGAGCAGCCGCACGCGCTGCTGGTTGAGCAGGGTTTCGAGTGCCTCCAGGTTCACGCCTGTTTCCGTCACCGGGACGCCCAGGCAGCGCACGCCGCCGCCGTTGAAGGTCTGGATGGCGCCCGGGTAGACGGGATTCTCGAGCAGCACGGTGTCGCCCGGGCGGAGAAACACTTTGCGCACGAGGTCGAGCGCCTGCTGGCAGCCGTTAGTGATGAGCAGCTCGCGGTCGGTCGCCTGAATGCCCTCGCGGGCGAGCTCCTGGCGGAGGAACTCCTTGAGCGGCGGGTAGCCGTCGGAAGGGCCGAGCTGGAGAAGCGTGCGGCCGTCGCGCCGCACCACTTCGCTGGTGGCCCGGCGGAATTCTTCGACGGGGAAAAGCTCGTCGGCGGGCCGGGCGGTGGTGAAGGAAATCACCCGGCGGTCGGCGGCGGCGGTGACGTCGGCCATCAGGAAGTCGAGCGGGTCGTCGGCGGGCTGATCGGCGAAAAGCGTGGACCAGAGGTAGCCGTTTTCGAGCGTGGCGGTATAGGGCGGGAGCGCGCTGGCCCCTCGACCTCGCTCGGGGTGAATCGCCTGCGGCGATTCAGAGACAAACGTGCCGCGGCCGACGTGGCCGGCAATCCAGCCGTCGGCGGTCAAGTCGGCGTAGGCGTTGGCGACGGTGGTGCGGTGGACGCCCAGGCGCTGGGCCAGCTCGCGGCTGGGCGGCAGGCGGTCACCCACCCCCAGCGCGCCGCTCGTAATCAACTGGCGGATCTGGTCGCGGATCTGGCGGTAGAGCGGGACGGTCGCGGCCGGGTCAAGTTGCAGCAGCATAGCCGCCTCCGATTGTCTCTCTTCGGCCTACCAATATACTCGACGTACGGCAGCTGTAAAGAGCCAATTTGGCTTCCCGGCGGGCATGCGCTTCCCTGCCCCGGCGGGACATTGACTTGGAGGCTGCGCGAGCTACACTGTCCGGCCAGCAGGCGCTTCCATGCCGCGCACTTGGAGCATCCCCCTTTCCGCCGGGCTCTTGCTGCTGGGCAGCCTTTTCATCCTCTTGCTGGGCACAATGTTTTTCGGGGTGGCGCTCGGCTTCCCGCGGGAAAGGTCCGTGCCGGGGCTGGAGTACTTCTTTTATCTCCTCCCGCTGGTGATGCTGGGCCTAGCGGTCTGGGGGATCGCAACCGGCATCGAGCTGTTCCGCCTGCAAGCCTGGGCGCGAATCTCCGTGCTCATCATTGGCGGATTGCTGGCTTTCTTCGGATTGACGTCGGCGCCGTTTGCCTTTCTGCTGCCGTATTTCCTCCCCACGGAAGGGGCCCCACCGACGATGCGCTCGGCTTTCGTCGGCGTGGGTGTTTTCTACGCCGCAATGGGATTGTTGGGAGGCTGGTGGGTTTACCTGTTCACCCGGCGCTCGGTCATAGAGCGGTTCGCCGCGCCGGAGCCGGCGCCGGTCAGCGGCCCGGCCCGACCGCTCAGCCTCACAGTGATCGCCTGGTTTCTACTGCTGGGGGGCGTCTGGTTCCCGGTCTTTTTGCTGACGGATTCACCGGCGGTCTTCTTGACAGTGGTGGCGACGGGCTGGAAGGCGACCCTGATCAACGGCTTCTACGCCGTGGTGTTGGTCTCGCTGGGCATCGGGCTCTTGAGAGGGATTCCGTGGAGCCGGACGGCGGGCGTGTGCTACTTTGTCTTCACCGTCGTGCACATGGGCGTGTTCACGCTCTTTCCCGGGCGCGACGAGCGCTGGGCAGCTGTGATGAGCTCGCAGCCCCCCGAATCCCAGGCCATGATGGCTTGGATGCAGGAACCCCTGGGGTGGGCGCTGCTACCGACAGTCGCGCTCACCGCGGGCATTGCCATCTGGTTCCTGGTCACGCGGAAAGGCGCTTTCCTGGCCTACGCCGAGGCGCGACGGTCGGCCAGCACGCCGCCCGCGGTGTGACGCCATGGCGGTTTCCGGAAAATCCAGAGCATTTCGCCTTGTCCTGCTGGTTACCGTCAGCTGCTTGACGGTTATGCTGGGTGGCGGCTACCTGCTCTCGCGATTCTTCCGCAGCGCCGTGCCGGAGAGTCTTCGAAACCCGCGCGTGGTAACGGGCCAAGGCGCACTCGCCAAGCGGGTCGTGTATGAGCAGCCAGCGTTGCTTCGGGTGAGCGAAATCACTCGCAGAGAACAAGCGGCGACTGCTGACTTTGAATGGGTCGTCGTGGGCGAAGGCGGAGCAGCCTTCCTGGGGGAAGACTTCCAGCCGCGACGAACCGTGCGGTTTTCCGGCTTCCCGCTTGCTCCCGCGATGGCCGTGGACCTCGGCGGCGACGGGAGCACGGAGTTCCTAAGCCGCTCGTCTTTCCAAAGCAACGTGGTTCTTTTCGATACGAACGGAAAGATTCGCTCGAGCTACGAGATGCCCGCGCTCGTCAAGATCGCCGCGGCCGGTGACGTTGACGGAGATGGTGCGGCCGAAATCGCCGTGGGTTTTGGCGGCGATACTGGCGTCCACTTGCTAAGTGCAGAGGGGAGAAAGCTCTGGGAGCAGCCGGACGGCAACGTCTGGCACGTGGAGATGGCGGACATAAACGACGACGGGCGCGCCGAGATTCTGCACAGCAACGCCGGAGGAAACCTCCGCATCCGGGACGCCGCGGGAAGCATTCTGCACGATTACGACCTAGACGTTTACGTGGGCGACTTCTCGCTGACGCGCTGGGGCGGCGAGGCCAAGTCGAAGCATCTGCTCACCCTTTACGATGGCTTCATCTATGTGGTCGGATTCGATGGAAACATCGTGGCCCGCTTGGAAGCGCCTGGGAGTGAGCGAATGGGCGATGCCTACGGCACTACGGTCCGGCTCCCAAACGGCACCCGTTACTATGCAGCTCTGCTTTCTTACTTCTGGGACCGTGCGATCCTTTACGTGTACGACGCCGAAGGCCGGCTTGTCTACCATGAGGTTGTGGGAGAGAAGTGCGGCGCCGTG
>Ga0209172_10002909_pt1 | contig 28165 bp, 19 predicted proteins | sample LarsenN4metaG_FD_184113 | JGI IMG/M metagenome (GOLD analysis project Ga0209172, IMG submission 184113) | Hot spring sediment bacterial and archeal communities from British Columbia, Canada, to study Microbial Dark Matter (Phase II) - Larsen... ... | reverse complement strand
CACTGCGCATGACTCGGGGCTGTCGTGGTTCGCTACACCTTCGACACAAATGACTTTCACATTCAACACCTTGCCGGCTTAACCGGCGCACGGGGGAACACGCCATGCAGCGCTTACGCCCGCCGAGCCTCGCCGCGGCCGTGTCTGCCGCGATCGCAGCCGGCGCAACGCCGGCAGCCGCCCAAGAGGCGCTCGAAGAGATCGTCGTCACGGCGCTGCGGCGCGCCGAAAGCCTCCAGGACGCGCCTGCAACGGTCGCCGCGTTCGACGCCGAGACGATCGAGCAGGCACGCATCGAGAGCATGCGCGACTACGTGAACCTCACGTCGAACATGACGCTGATGGAAACGCAGAACAATGCGTTCGCGTTCGTCAACATCCGCGGGCTCGCGCAGATCCGCAACGTCGATCCCACGGTGGCCGTCGTCGTCGACGGCGTGCTCGCGACGACGAGCCTCGCGTTTTCGCAGGATCTCTACGACATCGAGCAGATCGAGGTGCTGAAGGGCCCGCAAGGTGCGCTGTACGGCCGCAATGCCTCGGGCGGCGCCATCAACATCACCACGAAGCAGCCGACGACGGAGCCCGAGGTCTACGTTCGCGGCGGCTACGGCAACGGCGACAGTCTGCGTCTCTCGGGCGTCGCAGGCGGCCCGCTCGGCTCCGATGCCGTTCGCGGGCGCGTCGTCGTCGGCTACAAGGACGCCGAAGGCTGGCGCGACAACGTCGCGACGGGAGAGAAAGCGGACCCGTACGAAGACCTCACCGTCGCCGGAAAGCTGCTCTTCGACGTCGGCACGAGGACGACGATCGATCTCCGCCTCACGTACGGCAACACGGAGTCGACAGGCTCGCAATTCGTCTCGAACGCGCCGACGTTCGTGACGGGGTTCCCCGGCAACGCACGCTGGCCCGGTAACGGCACCGCCGTTCCGGTGCCGGGACTGCCGGCCTCGATCGCGGCGATCATCGGCGATCCGAACAACACGAGCATCAAGCACCAAGGCAACGAGCCGGGCCTCGACGACCGTGAAGCCGTGGCGGTGTCGGCCAAAGTGGATTGGGAGACCGGCTTCGGCACGCTCACGTCGATCACGTCGTACGACACGCTCGATCACGTGACGGCCGCCGAGCAATTCGCGTATTACCCGTTCGTCGAGGTCGAGGGCACACCGGGCGCGGGCACGCATCCGGCGGGCGTCGTCGTGCCGGCGTTCGCCGAATCGCTCGACAACATCGGCACGGGCCAGAACCTGACGTTCGGCCAGAATCGCTTCCACGATGCGGTGAGCCAGGAGATCCGCTTTGCGTCGCCCGACGAAGGGCGATTGCGCTGGATCGCGGGCGCGTATTACGCGCAGACCGATCTCGACGTGATGATCTCGATCAATCAGGACTTCGGCGTGGGCTTTCAGGAGCAGCGCACGGCGCCCAACATCGGCGGCATCAATCCGACCGTGACCTGGTCGCAACGCTTTCTCGCGCCGTTGATTCCAATCGTCGGCTTCTCGGCCGCGTCGGCGCTGAATCCGAACACGAACCCGAACGCGCTCGCGTACAACTTCGACAGCAACCACAACACGGCGTACGCCGTGTTCGGCCAGATCAACTACGACCTGACCGACGAGCTCGAGCTGTCGGCGGCGCTGCGCTACGACCGCGACGAGCGCGAGCTCACGATCATGGCCCCGGATCAGTTCCTGCCCGTGTTTCCGTTCCCGAGTGGCCGGCAAGGCGACGTGCGCGAGGCGGAGTTCGACTCCGTGCAGCCGAAAGTGACCTTGAGCTGGCGGCCGAACGAGGACTGGACCGTCTACGGCGTGTACGCGGAAGGCTTCCGCAGCGGCGGCTTCAACTTGAGCGGCGTCGCCGTCGGCGTCGAAACGCTCGTCGGCGCCGGCGTGCCGGGGCTGCCGCAGGGCGTTCGCGACTCGTACGACCAGGAGGACACGAAGGGCTTCGAGCTCGGCTTCAAGTCGTCGCTGCTCGGCGGCGCGCTGCGCTGGGATGCCGCATGGTTCGACACGGAGGTCGAGAACGGCTTCACGTTCGTGTTCGTCGCGCCGTTCACGGCCCAGACCACGCGCAACATCCGCTCCGCGGACGTCAGCGGCCTCGAGACGAGCGTGTCGTGGCTCGCGAGCGACCGTTTGCAGCTGGATTTGGGATTGGGGCTGCTCGATTCCGAGATCACGGCGAGCGATTGGGTCGGCGCGGGCGGCATCAGCATCATCGGCAAGGAGATGCCGCAGAATCCCGATTCGACGGCGAACCTTGGTGTCGTCTACCGCGGCGAGCTCGGCGGCGACCGCAACTGGTACGCGCGGCACGATTACCGGCGGCTCGGTGAGGTCTATTGGGAGCCCGAGAATTTCGTCGCGCGCGATCCGCTGTCGCTCGTCGATCTGCGCTTCGGGCTAACGAGCGGCCGCGGCTGGGAGGTCGTCGCGTGGATCGACAACGCGACGGACGAGAACTGGATCGCCGAGGAGTCGAACCCGAACGGCATCGTCTACTACGGCCGGCCGCGGCAGTACGGCGCCGAGCTTACGTACCGCTTCTAAGCGGCGAAGAGCGGGGCCGGGGCGCCAACTGCCGCGCTGACGGCCTAGCTTCGAGCACGGATCATCGTGCAGCACGTGACTATCGTGCTCCTGCCATGAGCCGGATCAACATAACGCTGAAGCTCGATGCCGCCCTGCTGCGCGAGGCTCGAATCATCGGCCGCTTTGGCATCGCGGGCGGCTACGGCGTCCCGGCCTCACGGCCGCCGAACCGGCGCCGCGCGGCGTCGCCGGCGCGCGACGTCCAGACGAAGAACGACGGCACGAAGAGTACGGCAATGAACGTCGCCGCCAGCATGCCGCCGATCACGCCCGTGCCGATCGAGTGCCGGCTTGCGGCGCCCGCGCCTGACGAGATCGCGAGCGGCACGACACCCAAAACGAACGCGAGCGACGTCATGACGATCGGCCGGAACCTCAAGCGGGCCGCCTCGACGGCCGCGTCGCGCAGCGACATCCCGCTCTCGCGATGCATGTGCGCGGCAAACTCGACGATCAGGATCGCGTTCTTCGCGGCGAGCCCCACGAGCGTCACCAGGCCGATCTGCAGGTACAAATCGTTGTAGAGGCCGCGCAGCCACACGGCGAGGAACGCGCCGAACACGGCGAACGGCACGGCGAGGATCACGGCAAACGGCAGCGTGATGCGCTCGTACTGCGCCGCGAGGATCAGGAACACCATCAGCACGGCGAGCCCGAAGATGGCGGCCGTGTTCTGCGTGCTCGTCTTCTCCTGGTAGGACTGGCCGGACCATGCGAGCGTGTAGCCGTCGGGTAGAACCTCCGCGGCCACCTCCTCCATCGCCGCGAGCGCCTGCCCGGAGCTGTAGCCTGCTGCGGGCTCGCCCGACAGCCGCGCCGCCGGGAACAAATTGAAGCGCTCGATGAAGTCGGGGCCCGTGACCGATTTGACCGTGGCGATCGCCGTCAACGGAACCATCGCGCCGCCGGCCGAGCGCACGGACACGTCGCGCAAGTCCTCCGGGTGCGCGCGGAACTTGGCGTCGGATTGCATCTGCACGCGGTAGACGCGGCCCTGCCGGTTGAAATCGTTCACGTAGTACGCGCCGAAGGTGCTCTGCAGTGTGACGTTCACGTCGTCGAGGCTCACGCCGAGCAGCTTCGCTTTTTCGACGTCGATGTCGACGTTGATGCGCGGCACTTGCGCCGAGTACGTCGTGGCGAGACTCGAGGCGCCTTCCGGGCTCCGGAACTCGGGCCGCTGCGACGCCGCGGCGATCAGCTGTTGCGTCACCCGCTCGAGCGCGTCGTAGTCGTTCGACCGCGACTGCACGAAACCTTCGAGGCCCCCGACGTTCGACATGCCTTCGATGGCGGGCGGCGACAGCGAGAACACGAACGCGTCCCGGATGGCCGCCCCGGCTCCCATCAAGGCGCCGGCCACCTCTTGCGCCGCGAGCCCGGGCTCTCGGCGCTCGGCCCAGTCCTTGAGCAGGATGAAGCTCACGCCGGCGTTGCTGCGCTGGCCGTTCGTCTGCACGTCGAAGCCCGCCACCGTGATGTTGTCGAAGAACGCCGGATGCGCGAACGCGGCCTCGTCGAGCTGATCGAGGGCGGCTTGAGTGCGCTGCAGCGACGCGGCCGGCGGCAGCGCAGCGATCGCGAGCACGTAGCCCTGGTCCTCGTTCGGCGCGAGCTCGCTCGGGACGCCGCGCTGCAGCCACCAGATCGCGACGACCATGACGACGATGGCCGCCGCTGCGACGACACCGTGCCGCAGCATCCAGCGCACGCCGCCCGTATAGGCGCGCGTCACGCGCAAGAAGGCGCGATCGAAGTGCGCGAGCAAGCCCGAAGGCTCGACCTCGCCGGTCCGCAAGAGCTTCGCGCACATCGCGGGCGTCAGCGTCAAGGCCACGAAGCCCGAAATCGTGACCGACACGGCGATCGTGATCGCGAACTGCCGGTACATCTCGCCGACGAGCCCGCCCAAGAATGCGACGGGCAGGAACACGGCGTTCAGCACGAGCACGATCGCAATGACGGGCCGGCTCACCTCGGCCATCGCGCGCCGCGTGGCGTCGCGCGCACTGACGTGCTCGTCGCGCATGTGGCGCTCGACGTTCTCGAGCACGACGATCGCGTCGTCGACGACGATGCCGATCGCGAGCACCATGCCGAACAGCGTGAGCGAGTTGATCGAGAAGCCGAGCAGATACATGCCCGCGAACGTGCCGACGAGCGACACGGGCACGGCGACCGAAGGAATCGCCGTGGCGCGCAGGTTGTAGAGGAAGAGCCACACGACGAAGAACACGAGGATCAGCGCCTCGACGAACGTCAGCGCCACCTCGCGCATCGACGTGCGCACGTAGTTGCTCGTGTCGTACGGAATCGACCACTCGAGCCCTTCCGGGAAAGTCGGCTCGAGCTCGGCCATCTTCGCGTAGACGGCCGCCGCGGACTCGAGTGCGTTCGCGTCGGGCGCGAGCTGCAGCGCCGCGCCGATCACGGGCCGGCCCTGGCGCGACAGGGCGAACCCGTAGTCGCGCGCGCCGAGCTCGACGCGCGCGACGTCGCGCAGGCGAACGATGCGGCCGTCATCGCCGGCCCGAAGCACGATGCGCTCGAACTCCTCGGGGTCCGAGAGCCGCGACTGCGTCGTCACGGTCAGCGTGAGATCGACTTGCTCCGTCATCGGCTCGTCGCCGAGGCGGCCTGCCGCGGACTGTGCGTTCTGCTCGCGCACGGCGGCGGCGACATCGGCCGGCGTGAGACCGAGCTCCGCGAGCTTGTCGGGCCTGAGCCAGATTCGAATCGAGTAGTCGCGCGCGCCGAACACCTGCACGTTGCCGACGCCGGGCAGCCTTCTCAGCTCGTCGATGACGTTCAGCGTGGCGAAGTTCGAGACGAACACCTCGTCGTAGCGGCCGTCCGGCGAGTCGAACGACAAGATCATCAAGAAGCTCGGCAGCGCCTTCTGGATCGTGACCCCTTGCCGCCGCACTTCCTCGGGCAGGAGCTGCAGCGCGCTCTGCACGCGGTTCTGCACGTTGACGAGCGCAATGTCGGGATCCGTGCCCACGGCGAACGTGAGGGCGATCGTCAGCGAGCTCGCCGTCGACGAGCTGCCCGAGAGCATGTAGAGCATGTCCTCGACGCCGTTCAGCGCTTGCTCGAGCGGCGCCGCCACGGACTCGGCGATCACCTCTGCGCTCGCGCCGGGGTAGACGGTGGTGACGGCGATCTGCGGCGGGGCGATGTTCGGATACATCGCCACGGGCAGCTCGCGAAACGCCGCGAGCCCGGCGATCACGATGAACGCCGAGACCACCGTCGCGAACAACGGCCGGTCGATGAAGAAATTCGAGATCACGGCGCTCCGCCGGCTCCGACAGTGCGCGCCGTCGCGTCCGCGATCGGCACCGGGTTCAACGGCACGCCCGGTATCACCTTGAGTATGCCGTCGACGACGACGCGCGCGCCCGGCGTGAGGCCCGCCGTGACGGCCACGTCGTTACCGGACGGGGCGCCGAGCTCGACGGGCGCCGGCGTGGCTTGCCCGGCACCGTCTACGGTCCAGACGTACGTGCCCTCTGCGCCGTGCATGACGGCGCGCTTCGGAATCACGAGCGCGTCCTCGATCGTGACGCCCTCGACGCGCGCGCGCACGATTCGGCCCGGCACGACGCCGTTCGGATTGTCGAGCACGGCACGGATCGCAACCGTGCCCGTCGCATCGTCGACGCGCGGCGAAATGAACTCGATCGTCCCCATCTCGGCGATCGACTGTCCGCGGGCGTCGACGACGCTGACGCCGAGGTGCGCGCCGTTCTTCCCCTCGAGCGCGGCGCGCACGAGCTCCGCGTCGGCATCCGCGACGGCGAGATCGACGTACAGGCGATCGGCTTGCACGATGTACGTGAGCAGGCTCGAGTCCGTGCCGGCCGTGACAAGGCTTCCTTCGGAACGAACCTCGCGGCTCGTCAAGCCCGAGATCGGCGCGCGGACGTCCGTGTACGACAGATCGAGCTCGGCGCTGCGCAGCGCGGCTTGCGCGGCCGCGAGGTTGGCCTCGGCGCTCTCGAACGCGGACAGCGCGTTGTCGCGGTCGCGCGGGCTCGCGAGCCGTTGCTCGACGAGCGGCAGGATGCGGTCGCGCTCGCGGCGGGCCTGACTCAAGTTGGCTTCGGCGAGCGCGACCGACGCCTGCGCGCGAGCCACCTCCGCCCGAAACGGATCGGGATCGATGCGGAACAGAACGTCCCCGGCTTCGACGCGCTCGCCTTCGTCGTAGAGGCGCTCGAGCAGGATGCCGGACACGCGCGCGCGTACCTCGACCTCGCGCACGCCTTTCAACTGCGCCGGGTACTCGAGCACGAGCGGCAACGAGCGCGGCACGACGTCGACGACACCCACCTCCGTGGGCGGCGGCGGGGGCATGGCCGCCGGCTCTCCGCAGCCCGCCACGGCGAGCGCGGCGAACCACGAGAGAAAACCGGTGCTACGCCGCAGCAGGCGGCTCGGTTGCGATGGCACGTGAATAGACTCCCTTCGGGAACGGACTGCGCCGAGATCCTCTCTCTGCGGGATGGTTGGCACGGCGAGGAAGCCCACTCATCGCCGGCAACGTTGCCAATTGTAAAGGCATCGGCCACTTCCTTTCGAGTCGAAGACGCGCGAGCGTTTGGGACCCAAGAGTCAGCATGGCACACGACCGTGACGGGAGTTGTCAGGTATTTGTGCGCGGGGGCCCGGGAAACCACTCGAGCGCGACGCCGAACGGAAACCACTCGAGCGCGCCGCCGAACGCGACGGGGAAGCCGCTGCGGCCCCGAAGAATGCCGCGCCGGGCACCACGACGGCCGGCGGGGCCCTGCCCCGCGCCGTTCCGCTCAGCCTACGGCGCTCGGGGCCGGTGTGCGGCCGGCTTCGTCGCTCGCGCCGCGGCCCCCGAGCCGCGCGAGCCACTGCTGGAAGTCGTCGACGACCGTGAACATCGCCGGCACGATGAACAGGCTCATCACGGTCGACACGATGAGCCCACCGATCACGGCGACGCCCATCGGAGCGCGGAAGCTCGGGTCGCCGGCCCATCCCATCGCAATCGGCGTCATGCCGGCGATCATCGCGATCGTCGTCATGACGATCGGCCGCGCGCGTTTCGAGCACGAGTCGATCAGCGAATCGAAGCGCGCCATCCCCTGATCCCGCTGCGCCATGATCGCGTACTCGACGATCAGGATGGAGTTCTTCGACACGATGCCCATCAACATCAGCAAGCCGATCAGCGAGTTGATCGCGAGACTGTAGTCGAACGCGAGCAGCGCGACGATCGCGCCGGCCGCCGACGGCGGCAGCGCGGCCAAGATCGTGACGGGCTGGATGAACTTGTGGAACAGCATGACGAGCACGGCGTAGATCGACAGCACGCCGATCGCCATCGCCAAAGCAAACTCGCCGAAGATCTCCCGAATCCAGCGCGCGTCGCCCGTCGGCACGAGCCGCACGCCGTCGGGCAGGTTCCGCATCGACGGCAGCGCCTCGATTTCCGCGAGCGTGTCGCCGAGCGCGAGGCCGTTCAAGTCGACGTTCAGAGTGATGTTGCGGCTGCGGTCGACGCGCGTGATCTGCGCGGGCCCCGCACCGAGCGACACGTCCGCGACGTTCATGAGCGGCACGGGACCGTTCGTGCCGGGCACGGACAAGAGCTGGAGCCGGTCGAGATCGCTGCGCGATCGGTCGTTCAAGCGCACGAGGATCGGGATCTGCCGGTTGTCGAGATTGAACTTCGACAGGCTCGTATCGACGTCGCCGCTCGTCGCAATGCGCGTGACGAGCGAGAGCGTCTCCGTCGTCACGCCGAGCTCGGCGGCGCGGGCCGGCAGCGGGCGAATCACGATTTCGGGCTTCTGCAGCGCCGCGCTGCTCGTGATCATGCCGAGACCGGGCAGCGCGCGGATCTCGCGCTCGACGTTCGCGGCCGCAAGATTCAAGCGGTTCGGCTCGTCGCCGGCGAGCGTGATCTCGAGGCGGCTGCCGCCGCCCCCGCCGCCGAATTGAAAGCGCGCGCCCGGGATGTCGCGCAGCATCTCGGTCGCCTTGCGCTCGAAAATCTGCTGCGCGCCGCGCGTGCCGTCGGGATTGTCGAGCTGAATGACCATCGAGCCGCGGCGCACGTTGCCGGCCGAGCCGCCGCCCGTCGGGCCGCCGCCACCGCCGCCGGTGCCGACCGTCGTATAGACGCTGCGGACCTCGGGCAGGGTCTCGAGCCGCAGGCGCGCGGTTTCCGCGACCTCGAGCGTGTCCTCGAGCGACGCACCGGGCGAGAGCTCGACGGACAGCGTCGTGAAGCCGTTGTCGCCGGCCGGCGAGAACGCCGTCGACAGCAGCGGGAACAGGCCGAGCATCGAGCCGATCGCGACGCTCGCGACGCCGAGCGTGAGCCAGCGGTGCGCGAGGCACCAGCGCACTCGCTCGAGGTACCAGCTCATGAGCCGCGACTGGCGCACGGGCCGGTCGTGCGCCTTCAGGAAGTACGCCGCCATCATCGGCGTCAGCGTGCGCGCGACGAGCAGCGAGAACAGCACGGCCACGACGACCGTGAAACTGAACGGGCCGAAGAACTCGCCCGCGATGCCGCTCATGAACGCGACGGGCACGAACACGGCGCAGATCGTCAGCGTCGTCGCGACCACGGCGAGGCCGATCTCGATGGCCGCGTCCATCGCGGCCTCGCGCGGCTTCTTGCCCATGCGCAGGTGCCGCACGATGTTCTCGACCTCGACGATCGCGTCGTCGACCAAGATGCCGACCACGAGCGACAGCGCTAGCAGCGTGAGAATGTTCAGCGTGTAGCCGAGCGCCCAGATGGCCCAGAACGTCGGGATGATCGACAGCGGCAGCGCGATGGCGGACACGGCCGTCGCGCGCCAGTCGCGCAGGAACAGGAAGACGACGATGATCGCGAGGATCGCGCCTTCGATCAGCATCTCCATCGAGGCGTCGAACGACTCCTGGATGTAGCCGACCGTCGAGCTCGCTTCGGCGAACGTGACGTTCGGGTACTCCTGCTTCAGGCGCTCGACGACCGCGCGGGCTTCTTTGGCCACGTCGAGCGCGCTTGCGCCCCACGAGCGCACGATCTGGAAGCCGATGACGGGCTTGCCGTCGAGCAACGCGGCCGAGCGTTGCTCGCCGGCCTGATCGCGCACGTCGGCAATCGTGTCGAGCCGCACGCTGCGGCCGTCCGGCAGCGCGATCGGCAAGGCCTTGAGCTCGTACACGGACGTGATGACGCCCGTCGTGCGCACGGTCTGCTCGAGGCCGCCGACGCGGCCTTCGCCGCCCGGATACTCGGCCTGGATGCGGCGCAGCTGACGCGAGACGTCGGCGGCCGTGACGCCGAGCGCGGCCATGCGGTCCGGGTCGAGATCGACGCGGATCTCGCGCTCGACGCCGCCCACGCGGCTCACGCGGCCGACGCCGGGCACGGCCGATAGCTCGCGCGTGACCGTGAGGTCGACGAACCAGGAGAGCTCCGTGTCCGTCATGCTGTCCGACGCGACGCTCCAAGTGACGATCGCGCCGCCGGCCGTCGTGACGCGCGAGACGATCGGCTCGTTGGCATCGGGCGGCAGGTCGGAACGGATCCGCGTCATCGCATCGCGGACGTCGTCGAGCGCGGCCGAGAGATCCGTGCCGAAGCGGAACTCGATGCTCGTCGTCGACGCGCCCTCGTCGACGGTCGACGTCATCTGCTCGATGCCCGCGATCGTCGCGACGGCGTCCTCGACCTTGCGCGTGATCTCGCTTTCCATCTGCGTCGGCGCAACGCCGGGGTACGTGACCGTGACGACGACGGCCGGAAACTCGATGTCGGGACGATCGAGCACGCCGAGCTTCGGGAAGCTTATGATTCCCGCGATCGTCAGCGCGATGAACAGAACGATGACGGGGACGGGATTGCGGATCGACCAGGTGACGAAGTTCATGAGCCCGTCACCGAGCTGCTGACGCTTACGCGATCGCCGTCCTTCAAGAATCCGGCGCCTTTGACGACGATGCGCTCGCCGTCTTCGACGCCGCTGACGACCTCGATGGCGTCCTCGTGCACGGCGCCCGTTTCGACGCGGCGGCGCGCGACGACGTTACCTTCGCCGAGCACGAACACGTAGCTGTAGCCGTCGGAGCTCACGACGCTTTCGAGCGGCACCATGTACGCGGGGCCCGTGCCGATCGCGATCTCGCCGCGCGCGAACATGCCGGGGCGCAAGCGCTCGTCGGCCGGCAAGTCGACGTAGACGAGCGCCGTGCGGTCGTTCGTGGAAATGGTCGGCGCGACGACGCGGACGGTGCCGTTGAACGGAATGCCGTCCGCCGTGAAGACGCGCACGCTTTGGCCCGCTCGAAGGTCGTTGAGCCGCGTCTCGGGCGCCTCGCCGCGCCACTCGATGCGGCCGTTGCGCAGGAGGCGCAGCATCTCGCCGCCGGCTTGCGCGATCTGGCCGACCGTCACGGTGCGCGACGTGATGACGCCGTCGTCGGGCGCGACGACGTCCGTGAACTCGAGGCGCAGCCGCGACGTCTCGAGATCGGCGCGCGCGGCCTCGAGCCGCGAGCGCGACGCGAGCTGCTCCGACGTCAGGCGATCGAGGTCGGATTTCGACAGCAGGTTCATCGCCGCGAGCGATTGGCCTCGCTCGAGCGCCGCGTCGGCGTTCATGAGCTCCGCTTCGCGCTGCTTCAGCGTCGCTTGCTTCGCCGCGACCTCGGCTTCGAGCAGGGCCGTCGACAACGCGACGAGCCGCTGGCCCTTCTTCACGCGATCGCCGACGTCGACGAGCACTTCGGCGACGCGATAACCGCCGACCTCCGACGCGATGATGACGTCCTGCCACGCGTGCACGGAACCGTTGATCGACAGCGTGCGCGTGAGCTCGACGCGCCCGAGCGGCGTGACAGTCACCGTCATGACGGCGTCGCGCGCGGCGGCCGCCGCAGCCGCGGGGGCCGTTTCGTTGCGCCCGCACGCGGAGAGCGCCAGAGCTGCAAACGCCGCGAGGCCGAGCGACACGGCGACGCGGGGCCGGGCGCGCGATGCGTGGGGGGCCATTCGAGCTCGTCCTTGATTAGTATCAGCTTGCTGATATGCTATCAGCTATCTGATATCCCGCAACGGGGCGATGCCCAAGAAACCTGAATCGTTCGGCGCATGGCTGAAGCTCGAAAGGCCGGAGCACATTCTCGGTTTTTTGCTGAAGTCCTTACAGCACACGATGCGGCAGAACCTCGACGAAGCCCTGCGGAAACAAGGGGTTGAGCTTTCGTTCGCGCAGTTCTCGGCCCTGTTCAATCTGCAGTGCGACCCCGGCGTCACGGGCGCGCAGCTCGCCCGCCGCGCGATGGTGTCGGCCCAAACGATGAGCTTCGCGCTTCGCGCGCTCGAGCTCGAGGGCTACATCGAGCGGCGGCCGCATCCGTCGAGCCGGCGCGCGGACAGCTGGTCGTTGACGCTCATCGGCGCGCGCGAGCTCGAGCGAGCCCGCGAGGTCGGCAAGGAAATCTTCGCGCGCATGCTGCGCGGATTCGACGCGAAGGAGCTCGCGGCCTTCGAAGACTACCTGCGCCGCTGCATCGCGGCGCTCGGCGGCGACTCCGACATGGCGCCGCAGCCATCGGTGCGGCGACGAACCGCCGCCGCGGGCACTCGCGCCGCCGTCGCGCGTCAGCGGCGTGTCCCGCGTCAGCGGCGCCAGAACGCCGGCGTCAGCAACACGAGAAACGTGTAGATCTCGAGCCGGCCGAACAGCATCGCGATCGCGAACATGATCTTGCCGTGCGGGCTCACGTCGGCGAACGTGATCGCGACGTCGCCCAATCCCGGCCCGAGGTTGCTGATCGTCGCGGCCACGGCGCCGAACGCCGTGACTTGATCCATGCCGTCCATCATCGCGAGCGCCATGAAGAAGAAGAACACGACGACGTAAACGGCGAAAAACCCGCCTACGGCCTCGACGACGGAGTCGGGCAGCGGATGGCCGTCGAGCTTCATGCGGCGGATCGCCTGCGGGTGGATCAACCGATGAATGTGTATGCCGACCTGCTTGAAGAGCACGACGATGCGGATCACCTTGATGCCCCCGGCGCTCGATCCTGCGCAGCCGCCGACGAGACCCATGAAGATCAACACGATTGGCGCCGCCAGGGGCCACAGGGAGAAGTCGGCGATGCCCAAGCCCGTCGTCGTCATGACGCTCACGACTTCGAACGCCGCGAAGCGCAGCGACTCGGCGAGCGAGTCGTACGTGCGCGTGACGAACAGCACCAACGTCGTCACGACGATCGCGACGGCGACTATGCCTACGAAGGCGCGGGTTTGCGTATCGCGGCCGTAGCGCTGCAGCTGCAGCGTGCGCCAGGCGATGAAGTGCTCGTTATAGCTGATTGCGCCGATCAACATGAACACCGTCGCGACGATCTCGATCGGCACGCTGTCGAAGAAGGCCAAGCTCGCGTCGTGCGTCGAGTAGCCGGCCGTGGCCACGGTCGACAAGCTGTGCGCGACGGCATCGAACAGGTCCATGCCGGCGAACCAATAGGCCGCCGCGCAGGCCGTCGTGAGCACCGCGTAAACCACCACCAACCCGCGCGCCGTGCGCGCGAGCCGCGGCGTGAACCGCTCGTCCTTGAGCGGGCCCGCCGTCTCGGCCTTGTAGAGCTGCATGCCGCCGATGCCGAGCATCGGCAGGAGCGCCACGGCGAGCACGATGACGCCGATGCCGCCGAGCCATTGGATTTCCTGGCGATAGAAGAGGATCGAGCGCGGCATCGCGTCGAGGCCGACGAGCACGGTTGCGCCCGTCGTCGTATAGCCCGAAACGGACTCGAAGAACGCGTCCGCAAAGCTCGCGTCGAGGACGAGCATGAACGGCACCGTACCGAGCAAGCTCATCGCGGACCACATCAAAGCGACGATCAAGAAGCCGTCACGGGTGCGAATCGTGTGCGAATCGCGGCGGAACGGCAACCAGAGAAGCAAGCCGACCGCGACAGCGATCGCGAAGGTCGCCGAGAAATTGCCGAGCTCGCCGTCGCGATACCACAGCGATACGCCGATCGGCGGCAGCAGCGTCGTGCTGAACAACAGAAACAGGACGCCGAGCGTGCGGATGATGACGGTGAGTCGCATTCGGGAACGCGCGGGGCCAGGTCGTCCTTGCGGTTCGAGGACTTGAGCGGCGCATTATGCCTCGCGCGCGAGGCCGACATAAGCGCCCGGAATGAGACGGCCGGCACGCGAGTGCTATGCTGGCGGCTCGCTCGACGCCCGCGCAACGTCTTCACGCCGAGAATCGAAGCTGGCGCGGCCGAGCCTCGAACCATCCGGCCGTTGAATCCATCAGGTGCACCGTGGCAGTTGAGCTAAGCAACTTTGCTCGTTCGCTCTCCGTAGAGACGGCATTCACCGTTCTCGCGTTGGCGAGGTCGCTCAAAGCCGCGGGCAAGGACGTCGTCGAGCTCGAGATCGGCGACAGCCCTTTCGACAGCACCGCGGCCGCGCGCGCCGGCGGCGTGGCGGCGATCGAGAGCAATCAGTCGCACTACTGCCCGTCGCCCGGTCTTCCGGAATTCCGCGCCGCGGCAGCCGAGTTCGTGCGCGAAGAGTTCGACATCCCGGCAGAGGCGAGCAATATCGTAGCGGGCCCGGGCGCCAAGGTTTTCGAGCAGTTCTTCTGCGAAGCGTTCTTGAACCCCGGCGACGGCGTGCTCGTGTTCAGCCCGTATTTTCCGACGTACCTGCCGAACATCGAGCGGCGCGGCGCGCGGGCCGTGCTCACGCCGCTCAGGCAGGCGAACGGCTTTCGGCCGACGGCCGCCGACATCGAGCGCTTTCTTGCCGACGATCCCGCGCCGCGCGCGATCTTCCTGAACTCTCCGCACAACCCGACCGGCGGCGTGACGACGCGAGACGACTTGAAGCGTATCGCGGCGATCGTGCGCGGCCGCGACGTCGCCGTCTTCAGCGACGAGCCTTACTGCCACATGGTCTGGCGCGGCAGTCATCACTCGATCTTGAGCGAGCCCGGGATGCTCGCGCAGTGCGTGGGCGCCTACACGTTCAGCAAGTCGTACAGCATGAGCGGCTGGCGTTTGGGCTTTGCCGTGGCCTCGGTCGAGGTGGCCGAGGTGATCGGCAAGATGATCAACACGACGCTCTCCTGCACGCCGCCGATCGTCCAGCTCGCCGGCACGGCCGCATTGAAGCGCGACCGCAAGGAACGCGACGAAGCCATGCTGAAGTTCCGCCGGAAAGTCGTGCTGCTCACGGAAGGACTGAACCGCATCCAAGGATTCCGCGCGCTCGATCCCACGGCGACGTTCTACGTGTTCCCGAACGTCGCGCGCGTCTGCAACGAGCTCGGCGTCACGAGCCACGGCTTGGCGCTGTTCCTGCTGCAGGGTGCCGACGACGCGCTCGGCATCGCGTGCCTCGGCGGCGAGTGCTTCGGCCGCGCCGGCGCGGGGTTCCTGCGCTTCAGCTGCGCGGAGTCCGACGAGCGGTTGCAGCAGGCGCTCGACTTCATCCCGAAGGCCCTCGCGCGCACGGACCGGCTCGCGTCGTGGCTCGAAAGCAATCCGCTCTACCGGCTCGCCGAGCCGTATCCGCTCGAGTAGTCGCACGGAAGAGCGACGCCGCGCACGCTCCGTTATGTCAAGCTTGTGACACCGGTCACAGGTCTTTCCGTGGTTGGGGAAGATACTGTCGGGCAAGTTTCGGAGACTAGCTCCTGACGGTTTCCCCCCAACTCGCCCGGCTCCGGCCGGGCTTTTTTTTGACGGCCATGGATGGCCGGCATGCCGCCAATGCAGGAGCAATTTGCGGTTGACGGCCATGGATGGCGGCATGCCGCAAATGCGGCAGCAATCCGCGCGCCGGTCCCCGTTGGCGCAGCGCAACGCTGCTTCGGCCGGAGCGCCTTGCCCCGCCAGTTTTGCGGCCGCCAATCGATTCAAGGCGTTCACGGAACAACTTCATCGGTCGCTTTAGTCTTCGTTCGGCAATGTTTGCCGCGGGACGTTGCCGGTGCCACGCTTCTCGACCCGCCGGGGCCGCGAACCGTGCTGTACATCACTTCGACCCGTTTGATGCGCGAATCCGAGGACGCCGTGCGCGAGCACGCCCGCTCGAACGAGGAAGTCCCGCGCCGGGTATGCTCGCAGCTCCTCGCGAACGAGCCGCGCTACGGCGAGTGGCACGCGCTGCACGAGGTCAAGATGCGAGGCGTGGCGAGCCCGCGCCGCCGCGATCCGCAGATTCAAGCTTTGCGCGCCGTCGCCGTCGAGCAGGTCCATCGCACGGCTCTCGTAAGCTTCTTGCGGCAGGGCCGTATCACGGGAGCGCTGCGGGATCGCACGCTCGGGCTGTTTCACGGGATCAGCGACGTGCGCGACGCAACGCTCGCCGAGCATCGGAGCTACCTGATCGCCGCATCGACGCAGCTTTGCGCCTACGACCTGCTCGCGCTCGTCGGCGACGGTGAGGGGCTCGACCTGATTCGCCGCTACGAGCTCGCCTACGCACAGTACTTCGGGATGTTCTGCGAGCGCGCGATCGCGCTCCAAACGGGTGGAAATTACTTGCTCGGGTCGTTGCTGCCGGAGGTCAAGGACGTCGCCGATCGGCTGCGCCTCCGGATCGTGCGATCGCACCTCCGCGCTACGGAGCCGCGGCGATCGCCGGGCGCCGTGATCCATGACGTGTCGCTTGCTCGAATGCCCGCGCGAGCTGCAGCACTTCGAGATCGCGACCACGCTGCCCTACCAGCTGCAGCCCGACCGGCAGCCCTTGCGGCGAGAAGCCGCACGGCACGCTGATCGCGGGCGTCTTGAGGCAGCTGATCGCGTAGCAGGTCGCCATCCAATCGACGTACGTGCCCATCGGCACGCCCTCGATCGCGCGCGGCCACTCGATTTCGACGGCGAACGGCAGCACTTGCACCGTCGGCAGCGCAAGGAAGTCGTGCGAGCCGAAGAACGAGGCGACGCGCGCATCGAGCGCAGCTTCGATGCGCGCGGCCCTCTCGAGATCGGCGGGCGTGAGCGCGAGCCCCCGCTCGATGTTCCAAACGACCGTGTCCTTCATTGCGGCGCGGCCGCGCTCGAGATCGCGCCGAAGCGCCGCCGCATAGCCTGCCGCCCGCAACGTCTGGAACAGCTCGTCGACGCCGCCGAGATCGGGCTCGCCGTCGACGACGTCGCAGCCGAGCGCCGCGAAGATCGGACGTGCGCCGTTCGAGACGGCCGTGACGGCCGGCTCGACGGGATAACGGCCGAGGCGCTCGCTCCACGCGAGGCGCGTGCCGGCAAAGTCTCGCTCGAGCGAGCCGCCGAACGCCGCGCCCGGCTCGGGCAGCGACTGCGGGTCGCGCTCGTCGGGGCCGGCCATGACCGAGAGCAGCAAAGCCAGATCGTCGACGCTGCGGGCCATCGGCCCGTGCACGCCGAGCGTGTCGTCGGGGCGCGCGTTCAAGCGCGGCACGCGTCCCGGCGACGGCCTGAAGCCGACGACGTTGCAGAAGCTCGCGGGATTGCGCAGCGAACCGCCGAGATCCGTGCCGTCGGCGAGCGGCAGCATGCCGCACGCGAGCGCAACGGCGGCGCCGCCGCTGCTGCCTCCACAAGTCTTCGTCGGGTCGTACGGATTGCGCGTCGCGCCGAACAGCGCGTTGAACGTCTGCGAGCCCGCGCCGAACTCGGGCGTGTTCGTCTTGCCGATGACGATCGCGCCGGCGCGGCGCAGCCGCGCGACGTGGAGCTCGTCCGACGTCGGGACGAAATCACGGTACAGCAACGAGCCGAACGTCGTCCGGAGCCCCCGCGTCAGGCTCAGGTCCTTGATCGCGATCGGCAGCCCGTGCAGGGCGCCGACCCGCTCACCGGCCGCAAGGCGGCGGTCGGCCGCAGCGGCCTCCGCGAGCAGCCCCTCGGCGGGGCGCAGCGTGACGATCGCGTTCACGCGCGGATTGAGATGCTCTATCTGCGCAAGGAATGCGCGCATGAGCTCGACGGCGGACAGCTCGCGGCGCGCGAGGCGCGCCGCAAGCTCTCGTGCGCTCGCGAAGACGACGTCGTCGCGCGCCGGGCTCACGCCGAGTCGCCGTCCAGCCCGAGCCTGCGCCGGGCTAGATCGCCCGGCGCAGCGCGTGCGCCGCGAGCGCGCGGCCCGTCGCGGACAGCGTGGCCTGCAGCGTGGCGAACGACGTGTCCTCGTCGATGCAGCAGGCGCTCGCCTGCCGCCCGTTGGCGTCGACCGTCACCGACGCGAGCGCTTTCGCCTCCGTGCCGGCGGACATCGCGTGCTCGTCGAACTCGACGATGTCGACCGTCACGCCGAAGCGCCGATTCACGGCGTCGATCAGCGCTTCGATCAACCCTTGCCCGTCGCCCGTCAGCACGACCTCGGCCCCTTTCCCGGCCAAGCGGAACTTGCCGTGCGTGCGCTGGCTCTCGGAGTGCAGGTCGTAGCCTTGCAGCGTCCAGCCGTCCGGCACGCCGAGGAAATGCTCGTCGAACAGCGCGCGGATCTGCCGCGACGAGATCTCCTCGCCGGTCGCGTCGGCCTCGGCTTGCACGACGCGGCTCACGGCCGGGTGCAGCCACTTCGGCACCGTGATGCCGTGATCGCGCTCGAGCACGAGCGCGACGCCGCCCTTACCGGACTGGCTGTTGATGCGCACGACTTCCTCGTACTTGCGCCCCAGGTCGCGCGGATCGATCGGCAGGTACGCGACGGCCCAGTGGGGCAGATTGTGCTCGCGGTGGAACGCCATCGACTTGCGGATCGCGTCCTGGTGGCTACCCGAGAACGCCGCATAGACGAGGTCGCCGGCCCATGGATGGCGCGGGTGCACGGGCATGTCGGTGCAACGCTTGTACACCTCGATGATCCGGCCCATGTCGGCGAGATCGAGCTTCGGATCGATGCCCTGCGAGTACAGGTTCATGGCCATCGTCACGATGTCCATGTTGCCCGTGCGCTCGCCGTTGCCGAACAACGTGCCCTCGACGCGGTCCGCGCCGGCCAAGAGACCGAGCTCGCCGGCCGCTACGGCGCAGCCGCGGTCGTTGTGCGTGTGCAGGCTCACGCGGATGTGCTCGCGGTGAGCGACGTTGCGGCAGAAGTACTCGACTTGATCCGCGAAGACGTTCGACGTCGTCATCTCGACGGTGGCCGGCAAATTGATGACGACCTTTTGGCCGCGGTGCGGCTGCCAGACGTCGAGCACGGCGTTGCACACCTCGACGGCGAAGTCGGGCTCCGTGCCGGAGAAGCTCTCCGGCGAGTACTCGAAGGTCCACTCGACGCCGGGGTACCGTTCGGCGCCTTCCTTCAGCAGGCGCGCGCCGTTGACGGCGATCGCAACGATCTCCGGCTTTTCGGCTTTGAAGACCTGCTCCCGCTGCACCGGCGACGTCGAGTTGTAGACGTGCACGACGGCGCGCTTCACGCCGCGGAGCGCCTCGAACGTGCGCTCGATGAGCTCGCGCCGGGCCTGCGTCAGCACCTGCACGGATACGTCGTCGGCGATCAGCTGCTTCTCGACCAAGCGCCGCGCAAAGTCGTATTCCGTTTGCGACGCGGACGGAAAGCCGATCTCGATCTCCTTGAAGCCGATCTCGACGAGCAAGGCGAACATCTCGAGCTTCTTCGCGACCGACATCGGCTGCACGAGCGCCTGGTTGCCGTCGCGAAGGTCGACCGAGCACCAGTCCGGGGCGCGCTCGATCGACCGATCGGGCCATTGCCGATCGGTCAGGCAAATCGGCCGGTAAGGCCGGTACTTTCGGTAGTCGAAGTCGGTCACGGTCGAGTCCTTGCAGGTTGCGCGGCCCAAGGCCGCTCCATCCCATCCCGGAGGCCATTGTAGGCCGGGGGGCGCGGCAAAAAGTCGCTATTTCTAACCCAAAGCCGGCACTTTTCGCAATTTCGTGCTCCCAAAGGCGGGTTTTCGAGCGTAAACTTGCGCGATGGCGCAAAAACTCGACGCTTTCGATCTCAAGATCCTCGCCGAGCTCCAGGCGAACGGCGGGCGCAGCAATCAGGAAATTGCGGACCGCGTCGGCCTGTCGGCTTCGCCGTGCTCGCGGCGCATACTCAAGCTCGAGGAATCGGGCGTCATTCGCGAGCGCGTGGTCCGGCTCGATCCGAAAGCGATCGGCCTCGACCTCACGGTTCTGATCCACATCCGCATGGACCGGCACACGCCGGAACGGTTCGCGCAGTTCGAAAGCGCCGTGCGCGCCTACCCCGAGGTGCAGGAGTGCTACCTGATCACGGGCCAGGAAGCGGACTATCAGCTCAAGATCAGCGTCCCGAACATGGACGAGTACCAGCGGTTCCTGCTCACGAAGATCACGCGTATCGACGGCGTGATCGGCGTGCATTCGTCGTTCGTGCTGCGCAAGGCCGTCGACACGACGGCGTTGCCGCTCGGCTACGCGCGCGCATAGGGGGCCGCGAAAGCGCCGCCGGTACTCCGCGCCTCGCGCCGCTCAGCGCCGCCGCCAATCCTCCTTGAGCAGCGCCCACCGCTCGTGGTCCCGCCAGCGGTTGCCGATCTTCAAGAACCCGCGCGCCGTGCCTTCGCGCCGAAACCCGAGGCCTTCCACGAGGGCGATCGAGCGGCGATTGCCGGGCTGGATGTTCGCTTCGAGCCGGTGCAAGCCGAGCTCGGCGAAAGCGCGCGCGATGACGAGCGCGAGCGCCTCGCGCATGAGGCCGCGTCCCGCGTGCGGCGAGAACGCGTAATAGCCGAGCCGGCCCGAGAGCTCGGCGTGCCGCACGATGCCGTTGATGTTGACGACGCCGGCAAGCTCGCCCGACGCGGCGTCGACGACGAAGAACGACTCCTGGTTCGCACGACGCGCGTACCGCAGGTAGCGCCGATACTCTTCCGGCGTCGACGCCGTCACGACCCAGCCGCGGTGCAGCGCCTTGCTGCGAAGCGCCGCGCGAAGGTACTCGCGCTCGCGGCGCGCGCTCGGACGCTCGAGGCGGACGCGCGTCGGCTTGCGCACGGCGCCGCTACGGCAGCTCGTCGACCTGCTTTTGCTTCGTCTCGATGAAGTCGCTCGGCGCAACCTTGAGCGCCAATGCCATCGAGCTCGCCACGTAGATCGACGAGTAAGTGCCGACGAGGATGCCGATGATCAGCGTCACCGAGAAGCCGAACATCGTGTCGCCGCCGATCAGCATCAGCGCGGCGAGCACGAGCATGCTCGTGACACCCGTCACCAACGTGCGCGCGAGCGTTTGGTTCACGGAAGCATTCACGATGGCCTCGGCGGAGCCGCGCCGCATCAGGCGGAAATTGTCGCGAATGCGGTCGTAGACGACGATCGTGTCGTTGATCGAGTAGCCGAGCACGGCGAGGAGCGACCCGAGCACCGTGAGATCGAACGTCCACCCGGAAAGGGCATAGATGCCGGCCGTGACGAGAATGTCGTGGAGCGTGGCCACGATGGCGCCGACGGCGAGCTTCCAGCGGAAGCGAAGCATGACGTAGACGAACACCATGATCAGCGCGAACATGAGCGCGAGACCGGCGTTCTCGAAGAGCTCCTCGCCGACCTGCCCGCCGACGCTGTCGGAGCGTCGGATCTCGACCTCGGGATCTTGCGTTCGCAGCACCTGCAGCAAGCGCTCCTGCACGCTCAACGGCACTGCGACGGACTCCGCCGCGCCTTCCTCGGCCGTAGCGTCATCGTCCTGAGGCGGCAAGCGGATCAGGACTGCGGAAACCGAGCCGTAGTTCTGCACCTGCGCCGACTCGAAGCCCGCGTCGGCCAAGGCCGAGCGAATCTCGTCGAGCTCGACGGGACGCGAGTAGTCGGCCTCGACGATGATGCCGCCCGTGAAGTCGAGGCCGTAGTTGAGGCCCGGATAGAAGAGCACAGCGAGGGCGACCAGCGACAACAAGCCCGACGCCACCATCGCGACGTAGCGGTATCGGACGAAGTCGAAATTAGGCGTGCGTGCTAGCCACTGCATAGGTCGAGGAACGGCCCGCCGTTCCCTTTGAACGGAGCGCGAGTGCGGAGACTACTTCTTTTCTTCGTCGCGCGTCAGCTGCTTCGGGGCTTCGACGGGCTCGTCGGCCGCGTCGCCGGCCGTGTTCATGGCCTTGCGGAAGCTCTTCACCGCGCTGCCCAGGTCGCCGCCGACTTCCTTCAAACGCTTCGTGCCGAAAATCAGCGCCACGATCACGAGGATGATCAGCAGCTGCGGAACGCTCATCGCGAGACCCATACGCCTTCTCCACTCGACGCCGCGGGGTTAGCGCGTCGAAACCTCATTTTTGCAGGGGCAATGCCGAAAAGCCAATCGCACGGCCGGGCCGTTTCGCGCGGCCACCAACATGCGACATATCGACCCCGTCTGCCCGGGGCGAGTTCACGGCGGCAGCCCGGGATGGCGCCGATTCGAGGGCGTTTCGCGAGGATTTCGACCGTCACGCCGCCCCTAATGGATTCTTTTGAGACCTGCCGGCGGCGCGGTCGAGGACGGTCGTTCTTGAACTCGCCACCGCGGTTCCGGCATGTTGCCATACCCGCCTCGACAAGGTGAACGATGAATCCGAATCCGCCCGCCACGATCGTCTCCGCCCTGTCGGCCAACTTTCTGGGCAACTCGCCGACCTGGTACAAGCGCACGATCCTGTTGTTCCTCGTCGCAAATCCGCTGCTGTTCGCCGTGAGCCCGTACCTTGCAGGGTGGGCCCTCGTGCTCGAGTTCATCTTCACTCTTGCGATGGCGCTGCGCTGCTACCCGCTCCAGCCGGGCGGGCTGTTGGCGCTCGAAGCCGTCGCGATCGGCATGACGACTCCAGGCGCCGTCTACGACGAGGTCGTCAACGGCTTCGAGGTCGTGCTGCTCCTGATCTTCATGGTCGCGGGCATCTTCTTCCTCAAGCAGCTGCTGCTCTTCCTGTTCACGAACGCTCTGCTCGCCGTGCGCTCGAAGCGCCTCCTCGGGCTCCTCTTCTGCGCCCTCGCCGCCGTGCTCTCGGCGTTTCTCGACGCCTTGACGGTGACGGCCGTCGTCATCACGTCGGCAGCGGGGTTCTACGGCGTCTATCACAAAGCCGCGTCGGGCAAGCAGTACCACCACTCCGACCACGACCCGTCGAACGACGACGAGGTGCGCGAGCTGCATCGCGAGGACCTCGACCAGTTCCGCGCGTTCCTGCGCAGCCTCGTCATGCACGCGGCCGTCGGCACCGCGCTCGGCGGCATCACGACGCTCGTCGGCGAGCCGCAGAACCTGCTGATCGCCACGACGGCGGACTGGGACTTCGTCGAGTTCTTCGTGCGCGTGTGGCCGGTCTCGGGACCCGTGCTGGCGGCGGGCTTCGCCACTTGCGTGCTGCTCGAGAAGCTCGAGTGGTTCGGCTACGGCGCCGAGCTGCCGCCCGCCGTACGCACGGTGCTCGAGGATTTCGCTCGCGCCGAGCGCGACAACCGCACGGCGCACGATCGTGCCGTGCTCGTGGCACAGGCCGCCGCGGCGGTGCTGCTCGTCGCGGGGCTTGCGTTCCACGTCGCGGCGGTCGGCCTCGTCGGGCTCGCCTTGATCGTGATAGCTACGACGTTCACGGGCGTGACGGAAGAGCACCGGCTTGGCCACGCGTTCCAAGAAGCCCTGCCATTCACGGCCTTGCTCGTCGTGTTCTTCGCCGTCGTCGCCGTGATTCACGACCAGCATCTCTTCGCGCCCGTCGTCGAGTGGGTGTTGACCTTGCCGGCGGACGTGCAGCCACCGACGTTCTATCTCGCGAACGGCCTGCTCTCCGCGATCAGCGACAACGTGTTCGTGGCTACGGTGTACATCAGCGAGGTGGCCGCCGCTCTCGAGGCAGGCACGATCGATCGCGCCCAATTCGATCTGCTCGCCATCGCGATCAACACGGGCACGAATTTGCCGAGCGTCGCGACGCCGAACGGGCAGGCGGCTTTCCTGTTCTTGCTGACGTCCGCGTTCGCTCCGCTCGTGCGGCTGTCCTACATGCGCATGGTCGTGATGGCGCTGCCCTACACGGTCGTGCTGACGGGCGTGGGTCTTCTCGCGGTGATCTATCTGCTCTGACGCGTCCGGTTGACGGGCGTGGGTCTTCTCGGGGTGACTTGACTCCTCTAACGCGTCCGGCGAGGCACGCCTCCCGCGGCGCGGAGCTCGCGCGAACGGGCGCCCAAATTAAGAGGGCCGCTTCGCGCGGCCCTCCGTGAGACGGGGTTTCTCAACCCTAGAAGGTACGCGTTGCTAAGCGCCTCGCCCTTGGCAGGAACGCTCACACCGCATCGAAACCCCAAGAATCTCACTAGACATGGGATCACCTCCTTTGGGTTGTTAAACCTGGCCATAAGAGTCGCCTATTCGACGCCCAAAACGCAAGTGCGCAAACGCACATTGATTCACGTCGTGATACGGTTCACGCCGTGGGCGTCAGAGACAAGCTGCGGGACTTGAGGCAACGTCGCGGCGTGCGCTACGCCGTGTCGCTGCCGGAGCGCGTCGTGCGCTCTGCGTCGGCGCTCGCCGCCGGCGCCGTGCACGAAGTCGCCGTCGTCGCGCTCCCAATCGGTTTTCGCCGCGGACGGCTCTACCGCAACCTCGTCGACGTCACGCTGAAGTTCCTCATCGAGAACGTCGGCGGCGTGCAGGCCGCGGCCGCCGGCGAAGAGAAGCTCGGCGAGGATTTTCTCGTGCGGCGCGCAGCCGGCAACGGCATCGAGCTCATGGGAATCGTGGCATTTCGTGCGTCGCCGGTGTGGGTGCTCGCGGCGCTCGCCGACGTCGCCGGCTTCGGCCGTCAGCTCATTCCCGAGATCTCGGAGAGCCTGAAGAAGGAAGGCCTGCTCGCCGAGGGCGATTCGTTCACGACGATGGAGCAGCTGCTCGGCGGCCTCGAGCGGAGCTCGGCGCAGCTCGCCGAGACCGTCAACGCGCCGCCGCTCGACGTCGCCGGCTTGCGCCAGGAATGGCGGAAGTTCGTCGACGAGGCGCGCCGGTTGCCGGCGCCGCAATTGCCGTCGGCGGCAGACGTCACGCACCTGTGGCAAGACTTGCGCGCGACGGCCGAGCGCGAACGGCGCTCCGTCTTCGAGGTCTCGTCGCTGCTCGCCGTATCCGCCGTCAGCGAGCTGCCCGAGCGAGCGCGCGTGCTGTCGAAGTCCGCGGCCGTCGTGCTCAAGCACGGCGGCGCGGCCGTGGCAAAAGCGCTCCTCGAGCACTATCGGCAGTCGCTCGAGTCGGTGCGCGAGATCGGTTTCCTCGGCTACGGCATTCGGCAGCTCACGCCGTACACGCGTGCCGCGATCGGCGCGTTTCATCCGACGCGCTCGACGCTCACGGAGCGCTGGCTCGACCGGCTCTGACGCCAAGAAGGCGCGCAAGAGGACACGGCCGCCCTAGTCCACCGCGATCCTGCTAGGCCCGCGCGTTCCGCTTCCGGCAGATCGCTCGAGCGCGCGGCCGGCCTCGACGAGCTTCACGAGCGTGTTCCAGTTGCGCGCCGTGCCGGACGTATCGAGCTTCCCTTCGATGACGGCGTTCGTCAGCTTCGATCGTCCCACTCCGTCGGGATAGTAGAGATAGATCTCGGGGCCGCGCAGCTCGATCATCTCTTTCAGGTCCTTGCTCTTGTGCCATTTCAGCAGCGCGGCCTGCGCCGCCGCATCGGGAACGGCGGACAGGAACATCACGAGCAGCTTGCGGCTGTCTGCGCGCGGCGAAAGGACGGGGCCGCGCTCGACGATCGTCGCGACCTCGGCGAGCGTTCGCAGAATGACCTCGACGTTCAAGCGGAGCTGCCGCTCGATCTCCTGCGCGATGCGTTTGACGAGCGCTCGGCGGTCGGTGAGCCGGCTGCGAAACAGAACGTTGCCGCTCTGCAGCAGCGTTCGAACGTCGGCGAGGCCGAGCGACTCGTAGACGGCCCGCAGCGCGTCCATCTTGAGCCGGCTCGTTCCGCCGACGTTCACGGCGCGCAGCATCGAGACGTAGACCGTCATTTCGCTCCTTCGCGACGAGACGACCGAACCCAACAGTACGTGCGCCGCCCCGTGGGCGCCAGGGAAAGCCCCGCGGTCGCTTCTGGCGGCCGGACGCGGGGCGCGCCGGAACGATTGCCGCCCATCGGGGGTCATACGCCGCACGGTTGCCGCGGAAGCCGCGAGGCGCGTCATGCACGCACGGTGCCGTGCCCGATTTTTTGCCGCCAAGTGGTACCCTGCCGGGCTGACGCTCTACGCGGCCACAGCCGCGCTCCCCCATGCAGCCGACCTCGCTCAAAATCGCCGCCAAAGCACCCGACTTGTTCGGGTACCGCAAGTATTGGGCGCACCGCCTGACGCCGGCGCCGTTCCTGCCGATGTCGCGTGAGGAAATGGACGCGCTCGGCTGGGACCAGTGCGACGTGATACTCGTCACCGGCGACGCCTACGTCGATCACCCGAGCTTCGGAATGGCGATCATCGGGCGCGTGCTCGAAGCGCAGGGCTTCCGCGTCGGCATCATCGCGCAGCCGGATTGGCGCTCGACGGTGGATTTCGAGCGGCTCGGCGCGCCGGCGCTCTTCTTCGGCGTCACGGCCGGCAACATGGACTCGATGGTCAACCGCTACACGGCCGACAAACGCGTGCGGCGCGACGACGCCTATACGCCGGACGGCGTCGGCGGCCGAAGGCCAGACCGCAGCGTCATCGTCTACGCGCAGCGCGTGCGCGAGGCGTTCGCGGAGGTGCCGATCGTCATCGGCGGCATCGAGGCGAGCCTGCGGCGCATCGCGCACTTCGATTACTGGCAGGAGAAGGTGCGCCGCTCGATCCTGCTCGACGCGCGCGCCGATCTGCTGGTCTTCGGCAACGGCGAGCGGCAGATCGTCGAGATCGCGCATCGACTGGCCGCCGGCGAACGCCCAAGCGAGATTCGCGACGTGCGCGGCACGGCGCGGCTCGGCGGCCCGGCCGCCGAAGGCTGGATCGAGATCGACTCCACGCACCTCGACACACCGGGGCCCGTCGAGCGTCACCCGGATCCTTACGCGATGGAGCCCGAGATCGCGGCCGCTGCGAAGCGCGACGCCGAGCCCGGCGTTCACGTCGTTCGCTTCACGCGCAAGGTGCCGGCGGCCGACCGCTCGCGCAGCTACATCCGCCTGCCGAGCTACGAGCAGGTCCGCGACGACCCCGTGCTCTACGCGCATGCGTCACGCATCCTGCACATGGAATCGAACGCCGGCAACGCGCGCGCGCTCGTGCAGCGACACGGGCCGAGCGACGTCTGGCTGAACCCGCCGCCGTTGCCGCTCACGTCGGCCGAGATGGACCGCATCTACGAGCTGCCGTACGCGCGCGTGCCGCACCCGTCGTACGGCAAGGCGAAGATCCCGGCGTACGAGATGATCCGGTTCTCCGTCACGATCCAGCGCGGCTGCTTCGGCGGCTGCACGTTCTGCTCGATCACCGAGCACGAGGGCCGCGTGATCCAGAACCGCAGCGAGGACTCGATCCTGCGCGAGATCGAAACGATCCGCGATTCGGTTCCGGGCTTCACGGGCGTGATCTCGGACCTCGGCGGCCCGACGGCCAACATGTATCGCTTGGCGTGCAAGAGCCGCACGATCGAGGCCGCGTGCCGGCGGCCGTCGTGCGTGTATCCGGCCGTGTGCCCCAACTTGAACACGAACCACGCGCCGCTGATCGATCTCTATCGGCGCGCGCGGGCGCTGCCCGGCATCAAGAAGGTGCTGATCGCGTCCGGCGTGCGTTACGACTTGGCGATCGAATCGCCCGAGTACGTGAAGGAGCTCGCGCAGCACCACGTGGGCGGGTATCTCAAGATCGCGCCCGAGGCGATCGGCGAAGGGCCGCTCTCGAAGATGATGAAGCCCGGCGTCGGCACGTACTACAAGTTCAAGCAGCTTTTCGACCGCTACTCGCAAGCGGCCGGCAAGGAGCAGTACCTGATCCCGTACTTCATCGCGGCTCATCCGGGCACGACCGACGAGGACATGCTCGAGCTCGCGCTGTGGCTCAAGAAGAACGGCTATCGCGCGGACCAGGTGCAGGCGTTCCTGCCGGGCCCGATGGCGACGGCCACGGCGATGTACCACTCGGGCAAGAACCCGCTGAAGCGCGTCACGCGCACGTCGGAGAACGTGACGATTCCGAAGGGGCTCAAGGTGCGCCGTCTGCACAAGGCGTTCCTGCGCTATCACGACCCGAACAACTGGCCGATGCTGCGCGCGGCTCTGAAACGCATGGGGCGCGAGGACCTGATCGGCAACGGAAAGCTCAAGCTCGTGCCGCGCTTCCAGCCCAAAGGCACGGGCACGCCGGTGCCGGAAGGCCGGCGCAGCGCCCGCAAGCATCGCCCGTTCCGGACGCAGCACGTTCGATAGTCTGCTAGTGTTGATGCCGTCGCCCGCTCGCCATCCCGGCGAGCGGTTTTGTCGGAGTAGGAATGCCCATTGCTGAGCACCCCCTCCACAGATCCCAGCGTGCGCAGTTAACGCACTGGGCTCTTCCCTCAGGTTCTGACGCACAGGCGTTGCTCGGGATACGGATGGACGATACGC
>Ga0209172_10002905_pt1 | contig 28187 bp, 26 predicted proteins | sample LarsenN4metaG_FD_184113 | JGI IMG/M metagenome (GOLD analysis project Ga0209172, IMG submission 184113) | Hot spring sediment bacterial and archeal communities from British Columbia, Canada, to study Microbial Dark Matter (Phase II) - Larsen... ... | reverse complement strand
CGAAGGCCGGGAAATGTGTTACCATTTCGGGCTACGCTCTCGGGTTCTTTGCTGCGCTCAGAATGACGCTGTCATTTAAAACAGGACACTCCTAAGTAGTTAAGCCCTTCTTCTTCGCAACCTCCCCTGCCCTGTTTGCGTCTATCCCGTCAACGTTTTAAAAGACGCCCTCGTCCTGGAAGTTAGTTGAATCACACTTCCGGCCTTTTTCCCGCAGATTTTCGCAGAAAAATGCCGCAGATCCCGTTTGCATATCCTCTTCTGCGTGTTTTGCGATTCTTTTCTGCAAAAATCTGCGGGAGGGATTTAAATTTCTTCCATAACATCAACTTTCCCGCTATGAGCACAAAACACTTCGGCGCCATCTGTTGCGCTGCGTTTTTTCTTTCCTCCCTTTCAGCGCAGCCGGGTGCTCTGGATGCAACTTTCGGCAACGGCGGCAAAGTGTTCGCGTCCATCGGTACCGAAAACGACCTCGCACACGCAGCAGTGTTGCAGCCCGACGGTCGCATCATCGCAGCGGGCTGGGCAAAAATGGGCGCGACCAACGATTTTGCTTTGGCGCGTTTCACAGCCGACGGCGCGCCCGACCTCAGCTTCGGCATGGCAGGCAAACGAACCACCGACATCGGTGCTGATGATGATCAGGTACTTGCATTGGCTTTGCAGCACGACGGCCGCATCGTAGCCGCAGGCTGGACGTTCAACGGCGCCGACCTCGATTTTGCCCTGGTGCGTTATCTCCCCGATGGCACGGTGGACAGCAGTTTTGGGGTTGCCGGAAAACGAACAACGGACATCGGCGGCAGCGATTACATCGCTTCGGTGGCAATTCAACCTGACGGCAAAATTGTTGTCGCCGGGCACACGAATACATCCGGCACACTCGATTTTGTACTCGCGCGCTATCTGCCCAATGGCACACCCGACGGCGATTTTGGCACAGGTGGCGTCGTTATCACCGATTTTTTTCAGCACAGTGATTGGGGCGCATCGGTCGCTTTGCAGGCGGACGGTAAAATTGTCGTCGCGGGATTAGCCGTCACCGGCGCGGATTACGATTTCGCGTTGGCGCGTTACCATGCGGATGGTTCGCTGGACGATAGTTTTGGCGCAGGCGGCAAAGTCACGACGGCGTTCGGGTCGAGCGACGACAAAGGCATTGCGGTATTGATCCAACCCGACGGCAAAATTCTTGCAGGCGGTTATTTGTACAACGGCGCCGACTACGACTTTGCGTTGGCGCGCTATGACACGGATGGTTCGCTGGATGAATATTTCGGCAATGAAGGGAAAACCATCACTGATTTTGAAGGTGATGGCGATTTGATTGCTGCAATGGCTTTGCAACCCGATGGTAAAATCGTGGCAGCGGGGCGTTCGTCGAACGGACAACATTACGACTTCGCGCTGGCGCGCTACCAGCCTAATGGCGTTTTGGACAATACCTTTGGCGATGAAGGGCGGGTTATTACGCCGATGAGCGCAAGGGAAAACTCCGCTTTTGAAGTATTGATACAGTCCGGCGGTAGTATCGTGTTGGCCGGATATGCGCACGACGGCACGGCGGAGGATTTTGCACTGGCGCGTTATGTTTCCGGTTGGAGCGTTGGTGTTCAGGATGTTTCTTCCGCTATCACGGAGGTGTTGATTTTTCCCAATCCTGTGCAACAAAACGCAACTACTTTAAAATATACCTTGCAATCTCCGGCTTCGGTTTCTGTCCGGCTGTTCGATATGCAGGGGCGGCTCATTCAGATTTTTGCCAATAGCATCCGGGAGGCTGCCGGCATACGGCATCAGACCTTATTGTTGCCTGCCGATTTGCTGCCGGGAATGTATCAGGTTGTGATAACAACCGAGAATGGCCGTGCGACGGCAGGAATGGTGAAACAATAGTTAGAGGGTTGTATTTAAACCCCGCCCGGCGTTTTCTTTTCGCCCGCTTGCGTGTTTTCATCCGATAAAAGAGGTCGGGTATGAAAGGCTGCGGAGCCGTAAGACCTGCGCAGGGCGACAAAACATAGCCCGCAAAGCCAACACACGGCGCAACCTCGCCGATACACCTGTTGTATGCCATTTTACTAAAAAACGCAAACTGCAAAAATGAAATCAGACAATGAAAAAGTTTTAGCGCAAGCCGACCCCATGCTTGAAAAGATTATTCTTCAGGTACCCAAACCTGTTATTGAATCCACAGGGGATGTTTTTCACGATTTAATGAGTTGTGTTGTAGAGCAGCAAATCCATTATCGAAGCACGAAAAAGATATTCCAAAAAATGCTTAACGCTGCTGAGATAGAACGACTCGACCTAAATAATTTTCAAATTTTTGAAGAAAAGTCTCTTGGAAAGACCAAATTGGCGATAGGGAAATATGAAACCGCCAGTCGGATTCTGGATTATTTTAGTAAAAACAAAATTGATTGGCATTCATTGAGCAACGAAGATGTACGCCTGAGATTATCTTCTATAAAAGGTATTGGAAAATGGACGATAGACATGATTTTGCTTTACACTTTGCAGCGACCAAATATTTTTCCATCCGATGATTTCCATCTGAAACAGATAATGGTTTCCTTGTATGGCCTGGATGCGAAAGTAAAATTAAAAGATCTGATGTTGGAAATAGCGGAAAACTGGGGAGAACATACATCATTGGCAGTGCTATATTTATTTGCCTGGAAACAACACCATCGAAAAAAGTGAACCGGGCAGGCCCGGCATATTTCGATGTGCATTTGTTTTACTTCCGGGTAGTGTCCTATTTTGAGTGCTGAGGTGTCTGATGGTGTCAGAATGACAAGACTTGGGGCGCTTGTGAATCAAGTTTTTAAACACAGTCGTTGCTGATAGAAGAATTTCATTTTGCACTTCCAAAAGTTATATCTACTTTTCGATGGTATTTGCCTTACTCGCGGACGTCGTTCAAATGAAGACGGAGAAAAAAACCGCGTAAGAAACCGCCGGAAAACCCCTGACAAGGTTGAAAAGCGAAATTTTTAAGTGCATGCAAGGTTCGTTTTTGAGGGGATAGCCTTGTTTTATCGCCGAAAAAATAGCCGCAGCGTACACTCAAAGGATTCGTCTTGCAGCCCGGCAGGAGGTTTCAGACAGTTTCGAGGAAGGGGCGGCGCCTTCTGCCATGAAAAGATGTAACGATTTTTTGATCCTTGCTTTAGCGACATGCACTGTCATTTGTATTGCCTGCAATACGATTGAGAAAGTCTCCCCGCATGGGTTCAATAGTGGGTATTATCGTTTCAAATCCGAAAAAAATGCCGCCAAAGTGTACGTGGATGTCACGGAGGAAACGATAGACGTGTATCATCTGGCCGGCATGAGGCCTCAAAAAGAAAAGTTTCTTTCTATCCCGGATGACGGTTCTTCGGGCGTTTTGCCGGCCAGCCCGCTGACATTCAGGAAACAGAGTCTCGATATCGATCTCACCACCCTTCTGTTGAAATACCGCCCGTCTGTGTATGGGTTGCCGCAACAATTGACCGCGGATTTCAACATCGCGTTGTACGCGGGCTGGCGGTATGATCGTTACCGGGTTAAAAGCAAAATTGACCCCTTGGGAAAAAGTAATCGCAAAATCAGCAGCCTGGGATATGATTTCGGCGTATTTGCCGGCCCCGGGGTCGCCCCTGTCAATCCCTTCAACACCCGGAATAGAACCGACAACGAATACAGTGGCATGATGGTGCAAACGGGGGCGGCAGGTTTCCTCGAAACCGGTGTCGCCAGTTTTGGACTGGCTTTCGGATTTGATTATCTTCTGAATCGCGACAGGAGAATCTGGATCTATCACAACAAACCCTGGATAGGTTTTATCGTCGGCGTTGGATTATAGTCGTTTGAAAGTGGTTTGAAAGGTTTGCGTTGTTTGAAATTGTTGATAACCAATTTTTTAAAAGAAACCAGCGTTCAAAACCACTTTGTGTTGGCTATAGGACAACTCCCGCGGCGGCGAAAACGATTCCAATATTTTGATGCTCATTCCGGCATCTGTTGCCACCTTTGCCTGGAACTGGATAAAACTTATGCAGCCAACAGTCAACACGCCGAGCACCCGTTGCAAAGCAATTTTAGGATATCTGATCACCGGGATGGCGCTCGGATTTGTTTTTGCAACGGCAGAATACTTCGCCCGCCTCGATTCGAGCGAGCCGCAGGCCTACATCCCGCTGCTTATCCGGGCAACGGCTGTGGGGGTGCTCCTGATCTTTTCGGCAGTCGCCTTCGAATACTCCTTCCGGCGCAGGTTTGTCCGCAAACGTTTTTGGTACCTCGTATTGGTACGTACCTTTTTTTACACGCTGATGATTTCCGTTTGGCTTGGCCTGGTCAACGGTATATGGCTTGTCATCGCTCGCGGGTTCAATTTTGGAACCTCCGTTCTGAACTATTACACGCATGGCGCTTATTTTACCAACTTGCCGACCATCTTTCTGGCCACCCTGTTGTTGCTTGGCCTTTACCAGATAAACAGCCTGCACCGCAAAGGCGAATTGCTGAACTATATTCTGGGCAAATACCACGAGCCACGGGAGATCAACCGGCTGTTTTGCTTTGTGGATCTGAAAAATTCTACCACCATCGCCGAGCGGCTGGGGTATTTGCAATTTGGCCAGTTTCTCAAAGACTACTACGCGGATATCACCCCCGCTATCCGGCAAACGCAGGCGGAGATATATCAATACGTTGGCGATGAAGTGATCCTGTCGTGGCCGATGCCAAAGGGTTTGCAGGACAACAACGTGATCCGTTGTTTTTTCCTGATGCAGGCGTTGATGGATGAATTGCGGGAGCAATATGAAAAAAAATACGGGTTTTACCCACAGTTCAAAGCAGGCGTGCACGGAGGCCCCATCGTCGTGACATGGGTGGGCGAACTCAAAAAAGAGATACTCTACCTCGGCGATGTGGTCAACACGACTGCCCGGATACAGGAAGATTGCAAGCGTCTCGGAAAGGATTTTCTAATCTCGGAGGATGTTTTGCAACAACTGCATCTCCCCGGCGATATCCGGGCGGAGTTCGTGGAAGAAACGGCGCCGCGCGGCAAGGAGAAAAGAGTGCGTTTGTACAGTTTGTCGCTCGTATAAAGCGCCGCTGTCTGCCACTGTCGTTTTTTTGCGGCAGCGACGATAGACAAGGCGGCAGGTTTCCTGCCCCGGTTCCTTTTTTGTCCTGACCGGTATCACCCGTTTTGCCGCAGGTGGGTCTTACGACGGATCCCGCAGGGCAAAAAACTTTCTTTACCGTAAAGTCAGCGGTTTATTTTTCTTTGCCGGAAAAAAATAACATGACAACATCCGTAACAATATCCACCATATACCACTGCACTTTGGAAAGGGCGTTCAAGACGCCCATGTTGTGCAACGTAGCGCGGGTCCATACAGGATTTGGACTGATGCCCAGGGTAACGCATTGTACCGATGACGACGATTGGGGCAAGCCCAACTCGACCAAAAAGGTTTTTGTGGCAAAATCATGGACGCAAAACGGAGGATTTGCTTCTGTTGACAAAGTCATCGAACGCATTGAAAATAAATATTGGAAAATCGAAGTGAGCGACTTTCAGTCATGGATGCTGGGCTTTTACAAATTTGTCGGCGAATGGGAAACAACCGAGATAGAACCTAATAAAATTTTGGTACGTTATACCTATACTTTACATTCAAACCCGGCCTTGCTCTACCCTTTCAATTGGCTGTTTGCCCATCTTTTTTGGAAAAACTATATGAAAAAGGTACTGGAAAATATCAGAACGATGATACATGACAATGAGCCGTATTTATACGAATAAGAGATATTGTTCTCCTCTGAAGCCATCGGGTATTTTTCAGAAATGCTCCGTATAAAGGCCTCAAAAACTTTTGCTTATCCCATGAGACACATCTTGTTATTGTTTTTTTTCACCCTGGTCGGGCTTGCACTTCATGGTCAAACCAATGGGTTCGGCTCCTGGAATGTCTTACACTTGAGGTATCCGCTGAATCGCAAGTGGACATTGTTCACCGAAGGGCAAATCCGCTCGTTGCGTTTCTATTCCAACTTTCACTACCACGAGTGGACGGGCGGCGTCATTTACCGGCCCAATCGGCAGGTAACACTGACCTTGGCCATCGGCGATTACGATACCTACCGCGAGGGCGGTTCTTTTGTAAAGCCCAAAAACAACGATGAACTGCGCATTTGGCCGCAGTTGACATTTATCCAGGAAATAGGCCGCGTGCGTTTGGAACATCGGTATCGCTCGGAACAACGTTTTACGCTGAACGGCTTTCGCCTGCGCTTCAGAAGCCGTGTGGGCGTGCAAGTGCCTTTAAACACCAAAGAAATGAAGGTCGGCACCGTGTTTGTATCGGCCAGCAACGAATTGTTTTTTACCGACAAACCCGCCTATTTTGAAAGAAACAGGTTGTTACTCCTGTGCGGAAAGCGGTTTTCCGATGCCCTGACGGCCCACATCGGCTATGTTCACCAATTCGATTACCGCATCAACGACGAAACGGGACGCGATTTTTTGCAAGTAGCGCTCCAATATGAGTTGAAAAAGCGCTGAAACAATGGTGATTTTTTTCTGCATACTGCGGGAAAATCTGCCCTTTTCCGCATGAAGATGCCTGCTGCGTGACGCGATAAGAGAAGGTTGAATGCTCGTTTGTCGGCGAGTGGAAAACAACCGAGATAGAACCCAACAAAATTTTGGTGCATTATACCTATACTTTACATTCCAACCCGGCCTTACTCTACCCTTTCAATTGGCTGTTTGCCCATCTTTTTTGGAAAAACTATATGAAAAAGGTACTGGAAAATATCAGAACGATGATACATGACAATGAGCCGTATTTGTACGATTAAGGGACATCTACCGAAAATGAGCGGATGTCTCACAGGTTATCAGGAGTAATGAGAAGCCACCTTTTGATTTGAGGAACGTTGTTTCATACACAGTTTACAAATTACTGCAAATACCTGCCAATACTTTCAAGGCACCCGTGTTTTTATCCTGAAATATGCTGCATAAAATCCACCACATCGCCATTATCTGCACCGATTATGAAAAATCAAAGCGGTTTTACACCGAAGTGTTGGGGTTGACCGTCATTCGGGAAGTGTATCGGGCACAACGGCAATCCTTTAAACTGGATTTGGCACTCCAGGGCCAATATGTCATCGAATTGTTTTCCTTTCCTGACCCGCCCAAAAGGTTATCCCAACCCGAAGCGGCGGGGTTGCGGCATCTGGCGTTTGAAGTGGATGACCTGGATGCGGTGGTTGCCCGCCTGCAAACTTTTGGCATCGCACCGGAACCCATTCGCATAGACGAATTTACGGGAAAGCGTTTCACGTTTATTGCCGACCCGGATGATTTGCCAATTGAATTTTATGAGGAAATAAAAGTATAACCGTTTGAAAGTAGTACGAGAGGTTTGAGTTATTTGAAACTGTCGACACCCCATTTTTCAAAAGAACCCGGTGGTGTTTAAAACCGCTTTTTGCCGGCTGTCAATAATTATCAAATAGATATTTTCAATTCAGAAATTGCCAGGGAAGTATATGTTGAACCGGATTTGGTTTCGTTTGATTAGCTACGAAAGAGCGCCCTATCGGGAAATAAAAAAACCAATGCGCAGCGTCAAACAATAGTTACCCGGATGAGAAATACGCGCCTTGTAAAATCTTCTTACAAATTCATATTGGTCACACAATAGAACATAGCCCATCCGGAAAAGCCAATCAGCAATATCCAAAGCCAGCTGGGTATGCTGTGCGGCGTTTCACTTCCTTCGATGACGAATATCTTCTGACTACCTTTGTCGTAGGCATTAATGAGCAGTGGAATGACGCCGTCCACGACCTCATTTTCCTTTAGTCCTTCCACGGCAATCGAGGGGCCGTTGCGAACCGTAAATTTTATCAGACGGATACCTTCCCGCCCGGTGGGAGACTTGCTGACGATCTTCATCAGGTGTTCGCCATCCGTTAGTTTTCGGGTATCCATTTCAAACTTCACGGGTGTTTCCAATGCTGCAACCGGCTGCGGACAATCGTCAATAAAAATCAGCACTTTGCTTTTATCCGAATGCATAATGAAGAGGCTTGAATCGGTTAGAGGATGGATTGTTTGATATGGCTTTGCTCGCTTTCCCCTGGCAAGAGGAGTAATTTTACAGAGCGGTAGAGCGTGTACAGGGTAATAGCCAGGGCAGTCCCGACAATGATCCAGTCCCATTCGGATTCCGTACCGGCGCCGTGGGTGATCCCGCGCAACAATTTGGGTTGTTGTTTCTCACAGACAGGGCAGGCCGTTGCAGCGGTGTGTGCGGCGACGCATAGCAGGGCAGTGAAAATTTTTGCTCGCATGTTGTTATTGTTTTTCTGTTAAAAGAATAAAGTCCATAATCTTTTTTACTTCATCGGGGGAAACCGGCTTGGCCTGGTTATCCCAACTCGCTCTTTCGTGGTTGATGATGGCAGTCACTTCTTCCGGGGAAAGGCCGTTGTTCAAACCAATCGCCGGCATGGAGGCATATTCCGGCCTGGCGTCGTAGCCGCGCATAATGATATTCACATACAAATCGAGGTCGTCGCCCATGACGACAGCGCTGCCTTTTAAGGGTGGAAATGCGCCCGGCAACCCTTCGCCATTGGCCTGATGGCAGCTCTGGCAGTTTTGCGCGTATAGCTGGGCCCCGTCGGGAAGGGAGGCGCTGACGTTGTTCGCGGCGCCGGTTTTTTCCTGTTTGTACAGAAACTCGGCGGGCCGGCTCCCATCGGGCAAGGGCTGCTGTTTCAGGCTTTGGAGGTAGGCTACTAATTGCAGGGCTGCTTTCGTGGCGACGATTTTGCCCGATATGCCCGACCGGTATTTTTCCGGCACGGTTACCTCTACATCTTCCGGGCCGGTCTTTTGTCTGACCTCAAACAGCCACGGATAGGCGGGCATGATGGATTGCTCCACCACTGCGCGCGGCTGGTACAGGTGCAACAAGTGCCAGGCCACGCTGGGTTGGCGTTTGCCGATATTGATGAGGTCCGGGCCGGTTCTTTCGGTGCCCATCAACGTGGCCGTGTTGGTCCAGAGATCCGTGCGGCTTATTCCTGCATAATCGGCGGCAATACTCGGGCGGTCGCCGAATACTTTATCCATGTCCACATTGCGCACTTGCTGACTGTGGCAGGCTACGCATCCGTTGGCGATGTATAATCTTTTGCCCTCCATTTCATCTGCCGTCAGGGCAGGAGCGCCGGGCAGGGGCCGATTGTTTTGTTGGTTGTTCCATGCCGGCAAAATGGCGACGACAAGCGTCAAAAACAAAAACAGGCTCAGGGCAACGCTAAATAGTCGGGTATGTTGATTGAAGAGTTCCATAAGCTGATTTTAGATGGACTGCAGATCTATTTGTTCTCTGACATTTAAAATGTCGATGGCCGATTCGGGTAACTTTATTTCATTTCTCCCTTTTACCATGATGTAGAAATTGTAGGCAAATACCCAATGCGACAACCACATTAAAGAACCGCCTATGGCCCGCCAAAGCCAAAACGGCTTCATCAGCACTACGCTTTCTATAAACGGTTTGCCGTCCATCCACATCAATCCCTTGAGGGTGGCGCCGGTCATCAAAGGGATCGTGTAAAACAGGAGTCCGATCAAGGCAAGCCAGAAATGCGCCCCTACTGCCATCTGCGACGGTTCGTTGCCGGTGAGCCTGGGCATGAGCGTATAAATAAATGCCCACAACATGAACGTGATGATGCCATACATCGTGAGGTGGGAGTGCGCCACCGTAAAATCGGTAAAATGCCACAGGAGGTTGGTAAAGCGGAAGGCTTCTGCCGTACCCTGCAGGGAGCCGGTGAAATAGAAAATGATACCGATTAAATAGAACGGCAGGGTGTAACTGTGCGCTACTTTGTTCCAGGCGCCCCTGAAGGTCATCAGGAAATTGGTGGTGCCGGCGATGACGGGAATGACCATTCCGGCACTTCCGACTATGGCAACGGTCTGCAGCCACCAGGGAATAGCGCTGAAAATAAAATGGTGTGTGCCGATCAGGGTATAGAAAAGGATTTGCGCCCAAAAAGCCAGGATTCCGAGGCCGTAGGAATAGATGGGTTTGTTCAATTGCTGTGGCAGAAAGTAATACATCAGTCCGAGGCAAAACAGCATGAACCACATACCGACGCCCTGGTGCATGTAATAGCCTTGTATGATTGTTTCGCCCAGGCCGTTTTGCCATGCAGGAAAATAAGCCACGAAGGCGATGACCAGCAGAAACATCAGCGCGGAAACTATATACCAGTTGGAGACGTAGATTTCTTTGGTCGTTCGCCGGGCAATCGTTCGGATAAAATTGAACAGGGTCAGCAAAATACCACCGCCAAAAATGGCCATTACCGGCCAGGTATATTCCCGGTATTCGCCGCCGCCGTTGTTCACGCCGGCCATCAACTGCAGCGTACCAAGCACCACGGCGGCATTCAGGGCCAGGAGCGTGTAGTATCCCCACTTGATCCGGTGTATAGCGGCATTGCAAACGCGCGGTACGACATAATAAGCGAGGCCCACCATGGCGATAGAGGCCCAGCCCCAGAACACTGCATTGGTGTGCACGGGCCTCAACCTTCCGAAACTCAGCCAGGGAACGTGGTCAATATCGGGCGCCGAAAATTTTATCCCGAGATATTCGCCTACTGTCGTGCCGAACACCAGCCAAAATACCGCACAACCTAAGTACCAGGTGACAAGCCTGACCAAATCGGCCGGCATATCGTGTTTGGGCTGTGCCCGTTTTTTGGTTTCAATAAAATGCAGCCCGGGTGAGGTATCTATGCCGTCTATCAAACCTGTTTTGTCCGCTGCCGCCAGGGTTCCGCCCAGTTCATTGTGCTGCAGGGAAAACTCCAGTTCCGCTTTGCGCTGCTGCAATTGATCCAGTTCCGAGGGGGTGAGGTTTTTAATCCGCTTTTTAAACGCCGCCAGAGCCAGTCCGCGCCGATAGTTTTGAATAACGGCGCCCGCTTTGATCATCACCAGGACGGCTGCAATCAACAGCGGCACCAAAATGAGAAAAATGGTAATCAGGATTCCGGATTGCGAGAATAAGGCTTTTGTTTCCATACTCAATTTGTATTTGTCGTTGCCAGAGCATTTGCATGAAATCTGGAACAAAGTAAAACCGGCAAAAAGCGCCCCCGAACTGCAATGCGGCTGAGTTGCTTATTTCAACGATTGAATTGATTACAGGCCGTCCCACGTTGTTTGGGCGAATCGAAATACCGGAAAACACAGGCCATGCTATAGGCGGTGTAGCGGGTCTGACCTTACTACTGGACATTTTTTCTTCAAGCACCAGATATTCCATGTTTTGAAAACATGGAATATCTATCCCCGCGAAAAATGTCCAGTAGTATGGGGTCTGACAACTCCAATTCAACTGACCAATGTTTCCATGCTGACAACCTCGTGCCGCCAGGTAAAAGCATCCTTTACAGCTACTTCAGCCGCAGGAATAATCAACTCATACGCCCCTCCATTTACCGGCCTGTGCGGGCCGGATACCTTTGACCCGAATTTTAAAATCAATAAGATATGGAAGCAACATTCTTGAGTACCAAAACAACAAGTATCTTCAGACCTGACATTGACCAGATGGAAACACTGGGTACACAAATTCAATGGCTGGACCTTGAAAATGCAGAAGCCGGAACCGTTCTGCTGGCCGCTGAAACCGACGGACCGCCTATTCACTTCCATCCGCAGCAGGAAGAAACGTTTCATATCCTGCAGGGAGAACTCTCAGTGTATAAACAAGACAAATGGATTACCCTGAAGGCGGGCGATGTAGTGACCATACCGGCCAAAACGCCGCACAGCTACAAAAACACTTCCAAGAAACCGGTCCTTTTTGAGTTTCACATCACGCCGCGCGTGCGATTCAGAAAAATGCTCGAAGCGATGGATGTGTATGTACAACAGGGCAAGATCCAGGGAACGGATTTCAAATCCATTACCTACATGTGCCGGGTAATGGCCGACTTTCCGGATGTCACGCAAAGTGTAAAGCCGCCGCAGTTTATGGTGAAGGTGATGGCGGGGATTAATAGGCTGTTCTTTTAAGGGTTTATCAAAGTTTATGAGGGTTTATGAAAGTTCATAAGCCCTCATAAACCCTTGAGAACGCGAAAAAAACAGGTCAACAAAGTATCCGTATTTTGCAGCCCAGACGCCAGGCTATATCAACAATAATTTCCATTTTAACAAGGCTTCCGTTTCGCCCACCTGAACAAAATTGTTTTTCTGGAGAACTTTGAACGACGCTGTGTTTGCCTTCTCGGTCGAAGCCACAATTGATTTTATGCGGGGCTGTTTCTTGGCCCATTCTATAATTCCGCCCACCATTTCTGTCATAAACCCTCTCCCCTGAAATTCATCATAAGTCCCATAACCAATTTCTATTTCTCCTTCGGCGCCCGGTTCTCCATAAATACACAAGTCGCCAATCATTTTGCGCTCGCTCTTGGAAATCCCCGTCCATAAAGTTGAATACAAATAGTCCTTGCTTTTGTCAGCAGTATTGGGAAGTATTGTCTGTTCAAGGGCCTCTTTTAATTCAGGCGATATTGTCCTCGAAGTTTCATTCAGGTTTAATTCTTCTTCCAATGAATTGTCGCATTTAGCGTATTTTACCAATTGGTCGTAGGTTAAGGGTTTTAAAACAAGTCTTTTTGTCTCTATCATTGTTATATCTTTTTTCGCTCAATATTTGCTCAAACATTCTGCCCAACTCCTTCGATCAGCGGAACCGTTACCGAAAAATAGCCCCCGGCTTCTGCGATTTCAATGGCGCTCTTGTTGATCAGCCGGTATTTTTCGGCGATATTGAATAGTCCAATTTTGCTGCTTTCCACTTTCAGCGTTTTTCGCTGCAGGTTATTCCGCACCGTTAAATATTCGCCCGAGGTGATGATTTCAATCACAAGCGGTTTGTTCTTTCCTACCGTATTGTGTTTCACGGCGTTTTCCACCAACAGTTGAAGCGTCAGCGGCGGCAACAACTTGTCGTAGTCATGGGGTTGTATGCTTTTCAGAAGGGTAACGCCTTTCCCAAAACGTGTTTGCAGCAGGTGGAAATACGAGTCAATAAAATTGATTTCGTTCGTCAGAGAGGTCAGTTCATCTTCATTTGTACGGAGCAGATAGCGGTACACCTTGCTCAAATCGCTCAAATATTTCTGGGCATCCTTTGGGTTATCATCTATCAAAGCAGAGAGGGCATTCAGGCTGTTAAACAAAAAGTGTGGATTGATTTGTTGCAACAGGCTGTTCAATTGTGTCTGGAGTTTTTCCTTGCTGAGTTGTTCGGCCTCCAGTTTTGTTTCTTTCCACTTGTGGTAGCTGTAGATGCTTTCACTCATGGCGATGCCTATGACGTCGCACACAAATCCGGCCAACAGTCCCCATTTCAAATCCGCCTCGGAAAACCGGTACCCGAACAGGTTCAGGTAGTCGTACAGCAATAAAAATCCCACAACAAAAATCCCCGTAACGGGAAAATGGATAAGCGCGGCCAACAACATCCGCTGGATGAGCTTCCGTTCGGTGGATTGCAGGCTTCGCATATAATTTGCGATAAAAATTTGTATTCCTGAGAGCGGTGCAAGTCCGGCGAGTATGATCAGGCTCGATAAAACAAAGATGTCCAGTCGTGTCCAATACGCAGACCCGAACATGATGATATTGAGACTGATGGCCAGCGCCGGCGCAAGCATAATCAGCAGCCACCTGAATTTTTCCAGTTCCAATTGCGCTTTCAGCATATCTGTGTTATTTACCCATCCACGTTTTGAAGGCACTTACTTTTTCCCTGCTGACAATCACCTGGTCGCCGGTGGGCGGCTTCAACTGCAGGATCAACCGCTGCCCGAAATAATCATCAATCTTTTGGACCGATTTGATTGCGATCAAATGCGACCGGTTGATGCGGAAAAACTCGGTGGGATCGAGCATTTGTTCCAATTCTTCCAGAGTATAGTCCACCGTGATCTTGCGGTTATCAAAGGTGCGGAACAGGTTGAGCCTGTCTTCCGTAAAAAAATAAGCGATCTCATGCGTTTCAATAGCGACCAGTTTATTCGCGTATTTCGTCAGGAAGCGTTTGCGATAGGACCGGGGTTGCAACCTTGCCTGCAATTCTTCCACCAGGTTACCAATGGAAAACCCCGGCGCGCCGGTGCTGTAAAATGTTTTTACCCGGTCGAACTTATCGAAGGCGGCCATGATATCTTCCTTTTCAATAGGTTTCAGCAGATAGGCCACACTGTTCACCGTAAAAGCCTGAATGGCGTATTCGTCGTATGAGGTGACGAAGATGACCGGACATTTTATCTCGGTGCGTTCAAAAATTTCGAAGCTCTGCCCGTCCACCAGTTCGATATCCATCAGAATAATATCGGGGGCCGGATGTGTTTCCAACCATTCAACGGCCGATTCGATGGAGTCCAGATCGGCCAGGATCTCGGCATCGGGCTTCACCTCTTTCAGGAGGCCGCGCAGCTTTTTTACGGCCAATTCCTCGTCTTCTACAATCAATATTTTCATAGGAAAAATTTCGCCCAAGATAAATCTAAACCAAATAACGCTTTGTTGCCCGGCGCTGAATTAGCTATCCGGGCGATTCAAGTGTTTAAAAAAGCGCCGGAAATGAAACGTTAGACCCGGCAGTACAAAGAAAAAGGTTTTAAGTGGCCATTATCTTTGAAAGATTGACGCTAACAATTTCCAACAATTCAAACCATTTCAAACAGCTGCACATTATCTTGCAGCATCTCTTGTCCAGTACCAAACCGTTCCCGTTTTGAGATATTTACCTTTTGTCCTGCTGAGCGGACTGTTGTGTTCGACTTGCAATAAACAGCCCGAAAAAACCCGTCCCACCGTCGAAAACATCACCGAGTCCGTGTATGCTTCCGGCATCATCAAGAGCAAAAACCAGTACCAGGTGTTTGCGACGGTGAGCGGCCTGATCCAAAAGATATTGGTGCGGGAAGGCGACATCGTCCGAAAAGGCGACGCCTTGTTCGTCCTCGACAACGAATCATCGAAACTGAACACCGAGAACGCAGCTTTGGCTGCCCGGTTTGCCGAATGGAACCGGCAGGGCGAGCGGCTGAACGAACTGAAAACCACCATCGAAACAGCCAAAAGCAAAATGCTCAACGATTCCATTTTGCTGGTGCGGCAACGCGGATTGTGGGCTCAAAAAATAGGTTCGCAAGTGGAACTGGAACAACGCGAACTGACCTACACCACTTCCGTCAATAACTATCAGGCAGCGCTCGCACGCTACAGGGATTTGCAAAAACAATTGGATTTCGCCGCCGCACAAAGCGAAAAACTGCTCTCTATCAGCAGAACCGCCGCACAAGACTTCATCGTCCGCAGCCAGACCGACGGGCGCGTGTACAGCATCGGCAAGGAAGCGGGCGAAATCGTGAACACCCAGAGCGCGCTGGCCGTCATCGGCGCTGCCGACGATTTTGTGGCCGAATTGCAGATTGATGAAAGCGACATTGCCCGCATCGAGGCCGGGCAGCGCGTGTTGCTCACGTTGGACAGTTACAAAGGCGAAGTGTTCGAGGCAAAAATCTCCAAAATTGACCCGCTCATGAACGAGCGCACCCGCACCTTCACGGTGGAAGCGGAATTCATTAAAAAGCCGACTACCCTGTACCCGAACCTGAGCGCCGAAGCCAACGTCGTCATCCGAACCAAAGAAAATGCGATGACAATTCCGAGAGCGTATTTGCTCGGCGACTCGCTGGTGATACTGGAAGACAAATCAACACGGAAAATAGAAATCGGGCTGAAAGACTATCAAAAAGTGGAAATCGTGGGCGGGCTTGGAGCGAATGAAACCATCCTGAAACCTGAATAACGACCGAGACTTACAAGGTTTTTTTGAAAGGGTACACATTTTTTCTTGGCCCCATCGCACAAGAGATATTCCATGTTTCAAAAACATGGAATATCTGTGCGTAAAAAAGAAACGCAAGCATCCGAAAAATGAACTATAAACTCATCGCCGACATAGCCCAATCACTCCTCCTCGCACGCTGGCGGCAATCGCTCGTCGCGGCTATTGGCGTCACGTTCAGTATCACCATGTTCATCGCTTTGCTGGGTTTTATGAACGGGCTGAATGATTTGCTCGACGGCCTCGTGCTCAACCGTACGCCGCACGTCCGGCTTTACAACGAAATAAAACCCAACCCCGATCAGCCCGTCAATCGCTCCGGTGATTTCAAAAACGGCCACAATTTTATCCGGTCCATCAAATCGAGCAGCGGCAGGTTGGAAATTTACAACAGCGCCGCCATTATGCAGGCCGTGAAAGCCGACCCGCGCGTGTTGGGGATTGCCCCCAAAATCACCGCCCCGGTTTTGTACAATGCCGGCACGATTGACATCACCGGCACCGTCAGCGGTATTGACGTGCTGGCCGAAAGCGAACTGTTTTTCTTCAAAGATTACATCCGCGCAGGCGAGCCGCTCGACCTCAAAAACGTGAGCAACAGCATCGTGCTGGGCAAAGGTGTAGCCGAAAAACTGCTCGCCGACATCGGCGATGTGGTGCAGGTGACGACTTCCAAAGGCGAGCGGCTGCCCCTGAAAGTCGTCGGTTACTTCCAGTCGGGCATCGCGGACTATGACAAGGTGCAAAGTTTCGCTTCCATCGCGACCACCCAAAAACTGCTTGGCGAGTCCAACAGCTACGTCACCGACATTCAAATCAAACTGAAAAACCTCGACCTCGCGCCCGCTGTCGCCAAAGAATACGCACACTTGTTCGAGACCGACGCGGAGGACATTCAGACTGCCAATTCGCAATTCGAGACGGGCAGTTTTGTGCGTACGCTCATCTCCTACGTGGTCGGTATCGTGCTATTGATTGTAGCCGGATTCGGCATTTACAACATCCTGAACATGATGATTTATGAAAAAATGGACACCATCGCCATCCTGAAAGCCACCGGGTTTTCGGGCAGCGATGTGCGGAAAATTTTTCTCGGCATCGCCCTCAGCATCGGCATACTGGGCGGGCTGTTAGGGCTTCTGTTCGGTTTTTTGTTGTCGCTCGTCATTGACCAAATCCCCTTCAACACCGCCGCCCTGCCGACCGTCACGACCTATCCCGTCAATTACAACCCGCAATTTTACCTCATAGGAATCAGTTTTGCGCTCGTCACCACCTGGCTCGCCGGTTTTTTCCCCGCCCAAAAAGCCAGCAAAGTAGACCCCGTTGTCATCATCAGAGGAAAATGAATGAATGATGAGTGATGAGTTATGAGTGATGAGTTATAAATTATGAGTTATAGGTTGAGGAGGATGTGCCCATCACTCACAACTCATCACTCACAACTCATCTCTCACAACTCATCTCTCATCACTTACAACTCATCTCTCATCACCAACTCATCACTCACAACTCATAACTCATAACTCATAACTCATAACTCATAACTCATAACTCATAACTCATAACTCATAACTCATAACTCATAACTCATAACTCATAACTAAAAAATGACCGTACTCCAGTCCAAAGGCATCAACAAATATTTCAACGACCCGGTGACAACGCAGGTCTTGAAGGAGGTCAGTTTTTCGGTGGGTCAAGGCGAGTTTGTGTCGGTCGTCGGCAAATCGGGCTGCGGCAAATCTACGCTCCTCTATATCCTCTCGACCATGGACACCGACTACGAAGGCGAGTTGTGGATTGACGGCGACACAATGAACGGCAAAACCGAACCGCAACTCGCCCGCATCCGCAACGAAAAAATCGGTTTCGTTTTTCAGTTTCATTACCTGCTCAACGAATTTACCGTCCTGAAAAACGTGATGCTGCCCGGCCTGAAATTGGGAAAACACCCTGCTGGCGAAGTGGAACACCGCGCTATGCAACGCCTCCAAATGCTCGGCATCGAAGGACTGGCGCTCAAAAACGCCAACCGCATCTCCGGCGGCGAAAAACAACGGGTAGCCATCGCCCGGGCCTTAATCAACGACCCCATCATCATCATGGGCGACGAACCCACCGGCAATCTGGACAAAAAGAACAGCGACATCGTGTTCGACATCTTCAAACAACTCTGCGAAGAATACCGCCAAACCCTGCTTATCGTGACCCACGACCCCAGTTTTGCCGCCAATACCCACCGGATTATAGAAATGGAGGATGGAAGGATTGTGAAGCAGTGAGGTCAGGGCAAAAATTGCCCGCAGCGCCTTACATTAGCCGAAAATTTCTGACAGATGAAAAAAATCCGCAAACCACTGCTGCTGACGACGGCCTTACTCGTCTGCTTTTTGCTCGCTTCCTGTGCCGGCATCGAGCCTATCGAGGAATGTCTGACCGGCCAACGATATGGATTTTTGTATGGCTTGCTGCACGGGTTTATCACGCCGGTAAGTTTTGTGACGAGCCTGTTCCAGGACGATATCGCCATCTACGCCGTCAATAATTCGGGCGGCTGGTACGACTTCGGATTTTTGCTCGGCTCGAGCGGCTGGGGCTTTATGGCGGGGAACAAGTCGAAGCGGTCTTCGTAAGTCAGGCCGGCTGATTATTGCGTGGCTAAAGTTGGTGTTTTGCGGGAGGTGGGTTTTATTTGTGGGCGGTTTTGCCGCTCGCTTTGAGTGGCAGAGATTGGCGAAATACCCGCACTTTTGACTACAAATTTGTAGTCAAAAGTGCGGGTAACATTAGATAGTGGCTATTAAAAAGAAAAAAAGATATGCTAAAAATCGCCTTAGTTGGATTTGCAATACTAATGATTATAATTATTGCAATTTCTTGCAAGATAAAGAAAAAGCAGGAGTTTGTTATTGGAAATGAAATGGCAGAGGCAGATAAAAATGAGCAACAAAGATTGAATTCAAATGATTTAGTAGAATCTCCCTTAGGGAATCAAAAATATTCTGACTTCGAAGGTGGAACAACATTTCAAAATCCGACAGAGGTTGAGTTGGATAAGAAGATAATACAAATCACAAAAGAATATCAATCAAGTAGCGAAGAAGAAAGAGTAAAAATTAGAAAGTCTATAAGCAAAAATGATATTTATACCATTTTGAGTTTTTGCAAAAGAGTAACTGTCTTTGGATTAAGAGGACAAAACGAAAATATAACATTTGGACTTGCTGCACTTTCAATGGTTGAAGTCGAAAGATGTGATTATAGAGATGCATTAGTTTCAATTGCATTTTTGAACCATGGAATAGAGAGAATAAAACTCAACGCCGATGAATTGTATGAAGAAGCAATCAATCTGGCGAATCCAAGGATGAAAGAACTACTTTCTTCTTTTAAGGAACTAGATCCCAAAAGCAAAAAGATTGAAACAATGGCAGGTTTTACAGAATACCAATTTGAAAGCGGAATTGGATTTATCCCTTGCGGTTATGAAAAATATAATCCCCAAAGAGATTTACCATCAATAGCATTTACGATAGGAAAAGAAATCGAGAAAGACAAGTATCAAGCAGCAGATATTTCAATAGCACAAGAATTGCCTATCGTTTGGATTAAAGGGAAAAGCGAGGATGATGTGAAAAGAGTTCTTAATCAATCATTGGGGACGGTAAGCCTTCAGGCATATATCAGGGAAGAATTTACAAAAGATTGGGTGTCCCAAATGTTCCTTTTCTATCTTGTTGAATTTGAGAATGAAAATAAGGCAACTGAGTTCAAAAAATTATTGGGTGAAGAAGGCACTGATAAATTTGCAAGAATGTTTGGTTCAGTAGAAAACATATTTTACATCTTGATATCAAGATCAACAACCGTAGGAGTTGAAGATTATGAAACAAATGAAAGTTTGCAAAGGTTAAGAGAACTAATTGAAAGAAAAATAAGAGAAGAAAAGAGCCACTAATATTGTGCATATGCCAATTGCCAGCAAAATCTGGCAACTGCATATACACGAGACCGTTTTAAATCCTCGCCACCCTAAAGAACCTCCCCTTTACATACTCCGACAGCAGCGCGTAGGCCACAGCGATGCCTGCCATGCCCGCCAGCAGCCCCGGCGGCAGTGGCACGAAACCCAGCAATGAAGCGAAAGGCAGGTAGGGCAGCAGGAGCGTCAGACCGACGACCAACGCGCCTGCCCACAGCAGCCAGGGGCTGGGACGGCTGCGCCAGGCCCGCCGCGTCGTGCGGATCACCAGCAAAATCAGCACCTCCGTGATGACCGACTCCACGAACCACGCGGTCTGGAAAACGGATTCCTGCACTTTGAAAATGAGCAACAGCGCTCCGAAGGTGATGAAGTCGAACACCGAACTTTGCGCCCCAAATACGAACATGAACTGGCGTATCAGCCTGATATTCCACTTTTTTGGCTGCTGCAATGCCTCTTCGTCCACTTTGTCGGAGGCGATGAAAAGCGCGGGGACGTCGGATAAAAAGTTGAGCAGCAACACCTGTTTTGGCAACATCGGAAGGTAAGGAATGAACAGCGACACCCCCGCAAGGCTGAACATATTGCCAAAATTGGCGCTCGTGGTGATGAAGATGTATTTCAGCGTATTCATGAAGGTGCGGCGGCCTTCCATGATACCTTGCAGCAGCACGTCTAAGTCTTTGTCGAGCAGCACGATGTCGGCGGCTTCTTTGGCCACATCCACGCCGCTGTCCACCGAAATGCCGACGTCGGCGGCCTTGAGGGCGGGCGCGTCGTTGATGCCGTCGCCGAGATAGCCCACCACACTGCCTTTAGCGGAGAGTGCGCGGATGATGCGCTCTTTCTGGTGCGGTTCTACTTCGGCGAATAGGTTGGTTTGGGAGGCCAGCGTAGGCAGAGCGTCGTCGCCGATATTTTGCAATTGTTTGCCGGTCAACACTTTGGAAGCGGGCAGACCGATGAGTTCCGCCGTGTGGCGCACGGTGTGTTCGTTGTCGCCGCTGATGATTTTCAGGTGGACGCCCGCATTTTCGAGGTTGTCGAGGGTAATTTTCACGTCGGCTTTGGGCGGGTCGTAGAGGAGGATGAAGCCGAGAAAAATCATCCCCGTTTCGTCGTCGCGGTTGATGAGCGGGTCGCCGGTGATGTCTTTGTAAGCCAGCCCCAGCACGCGAAAACCCTCGCGGCCATAACGTTCGCAGGCTTGCAGAATGGAATCGCGGACATTGGAAAGCGCTTCGGGCTGCGGACTTTTTTCGGCCAACTCGCACACATCCAGCACGTTTTGCAAAGCGCCTTTCGTGAGCATCCAGTGTTTGCCGCCTTCCGCCACCACCACGCTGAGGCGTTTTCGGATAAAATCGTAGGGCACTTCGTCCACTTTGGAAAAACCCTCGGCGCGCACATCGGGCAATCCGCGCAAGGCCAAATCAATCGGATTGTTGAAGCCCGACTCGAAAAAAGCATTCAGGTAGGCGTATTGGCGCACTTTTTCGGAAGGCTGACCCTGCCAGTCGAGCGCGGCGTGGACTTTGACGATGCCCTCCGTGAGCGTGCCGGTTTTGTCGGAACACAAAACGTCAATCGCGCCGAGGTTTTGAATCGCGGCGAGTTTTTTCACCACGACTTTTTGCTGCGCCATGCGCAAGGCGCCCGACGAGAGCGTGGTCATCATGATGGCGGGCAGGAGTTCGGGCGCCATGCCGACGGCCAGTGCGAGTGCGAAAAAGATGGATTCGACGGCTGGCCGGCCGAGCAAAATATTGAAAATCAGGATGCCGATGGCGAGCAGCATGGTGAGCCGAATCAGCAAAAAGCCGAAGTCGCTGATGCCGCGCTCGAAGGCGGTGGGCTGTTCGCCGATTTGCAGTTCGCGGGCGATTTTTCCCAATTCTGTGTCTTCGCCGACTTTGACAATGAGGGCTTCGGCGGTACCGCTCACCACGTTAGAGCCTTGAAATAGGGCGGCGCGTTTTTGGTCTGCCTCGTTCACCCCCCTGCCCCCCTCAAGGGGGGACATTTGCTCCACTTCGTTCCGCTTTTCCTTCGCTTCCGCCGAACGCAGCGTAGCGTAGTTCTTGTCCCCCCTTGAGGGGGGCAGGGGGGTGAAAACTTCTTTTTCCACCGGAAAAGACTCGCCGGTGAGCGCGGCCTCGTTGACGTGCAAATCTTTGGCTTCCAGCAAAATGCAGTCGCCCGGAATCATGTCGCCCGCCGAAAGGCGCACAACGTCGCCTTCCACCACGTCGTTTTGCGGGATTTTTTTCCAAACCCCATCATACCGCACCTGCGCGAAGGATTTGACGAGTTCGCGCAATTTTTTCACCGCGCGGTCGGCTTTGTATTCCTGCCAAAAACCCAAGATGCCAGTGAGCACGAGGATGCTAAAAATTATCGCAGAATTGGTGAAATCGCCCAAAGCGGCAGCGAGCGCGACAGCCACCGCGAGCAGCAACACGAGCGGATTTTTGAATTGGCGGAAAAACAATGAGACGGCGTTCCACCATTCGGGGGATGTCTTTTCTTTCTGGCGGCGCAGGCGCAAACGGCGGGTGGCTTCACGGCGGCTAAGCCCCATTTTTGTAGTGTTGAGCGACTTGAGCCACTCATCTGCCGGTTGTTGCCAGAAGTCATTTTCCACGGAGCGAGGGGATTTTTTCAAGTTTCAAATATACTACACGCGGCTTGGAATCGGTAAAAAATTACCGTATCAAAGAAACGCTCCGATTCCCATTTCCAACCCTCGTAATTCCGCCAGTCCGCGCAAGCGTCCAATAGCTGTGTAGCCGGGATTGCTGCCGGTCTTGCGCAAATCGTCGAGCATCCGGTGGCCGTGGTCGGGTCGCATGGGAATGGGTTGTTCGCGGCATTGTTGCTCTCGCACGATTTCGCGCATGATTTCGACCACATCGTGGCTGCCTTCGAGGTGGTTGGCCTCGAAAAAAGAGCCATCGGGTTCGAGTTGAACCTGGCGCAAATGCAGGAAATTGACCCGGCGACCCAACTGGCGGAACATTTGCGGCAAATCGTTGTCGGCTCTTGCGCCAAAGGAGCCGGTGCAAAAACACAATCCGTTGAACGGCGAATCGTAAGCCGCGTAAATCGCTTCCACATCGGCTGCCGTGCTGACCACGCGCGGCAAGCCGAACATCGGGAACGGCGGGTCGTCGGGATGAATGGCCAGTTTCACGCCCGCTTCTTCGGCCATGGGCGCGATGTCGCGCAGGAATTCGAGCAGGTTATTTTGCAAAACCCCCGCCGTGATGCCTTCGTATTCCGCCAAAGTGCGCCGAAAATCTTCGACCGTGTACGTTTCTTCCGAACCCGGCAATCCGGCGATGATGTTGCGGGTCAGGCGATTTTTGACAATTTCGTCGGCGTTTTTGTACCAAATTTCAGCATTTTGAAGAACAGAGGCGGCATAGTCGGCAGCCGCGTTTTGCCGTTTTAAAATAAAAATATCGAAAGCGGCAATCTCCGTCATGTCGAAACGCAAGGCTTCGGAACCGTCCTCCACGACGTATGCAAGGTCGGTGCGCGTCCAGTCGAGCACGGGCATAAAATTGTAGCAAACGGTCGGAATGCCCGCCGCGCCGATATTGCGCAGGGAGATTTTGTAGTTTTCAATCCATTCCCGGTAACGCCCCGTTCGTTTTTTGATGTCTTCATGCACGGGAATGCTCTCCACGACCGACCATCGCAGCCCGGCGGCTTCGATTTCGCTTTTTCGCTTCAAAATTTCGTCCAGCGCCCACACTTGCCCGTTGGGAATGTGGTGCAAGGCACTCACGATGCCCACCGCGCCCGCTTGTCGCACGTCTTGCAGCGAAACGGGGTCGTGGGGGCCGAACCAGCGCCAGGTTTGTTCGATTTTTCTCATGTTTCAAAATTGGTTTGAACGTTACACCCCGCTCCAGGCGGAAAATCCGCCGTCCACCGGGATGATTGTGCCTGTCACGAATTTGGAAGCATCGGAGCAAAGCCAGATGCAGGTCCCGATAAGTTCGTCGGCTTCGCCAAAACGCCCGGTTGGTGTTTTGCGAATCACCGAAGCGCCACGCTCCGTGTAGCCGCCGTCGGGTGTCGTCAACAGGGCGCGATTTTGGTCGGTCACGAAAAAACCCGGCGCGATGGCGTTGACGCGGATGCCTTCGCCGAATTTGAGCGCGGCTTCCACTGCGAGCCATTTGGTGAACAAATCAACGGCGGCTTTCGCCGTGGAATAACCCGGCACACGGGTCACGGCCTGCATGGCGGTCATGGAAGAAATATTGATAATGCTCCCCTTTTTTTGCCGTGCCATGATTTTTCCAAATACCATCGTGGGCAGCACCGTGCCGTCGAGATTGAGTTCAAAAACCCGTTTGTAGTTGGCAAAAGGGTGATTTTCAAAGAAATTTTCGCCGGGCGGAATGGCTGCGCCGGGAATGTTGCCGCCCGCGCCATTGATGAGAATGTCGAGTTGCCCCCAGGTATCGAGTATTTTTTGAGCGGCAGTTTCAAGGGCTTTTTCGTCGAGCACATCGGCTACGAGGCTGATGGCTTCACCGCCTGCCGACCGGATTTCGGCTACTCGTTTTTCATTTTTTTCAGGTGTGCGGCCTAAAACGCCGATTCGCGCGCCACGCTCCGCCAGTGATTTCGCCATTGCGCCACAGAGGATGCCGGAACCGCCGGTGACGACAGCGACCTTGCCCGATACGTCGAAGAGTTTGTCCATGTTAAGGGTGAAAATGATTTTGCAAAAAGTCGAAACGATCCGTCTCCGTCTTTTTCCGCAAATATATTTGTCAGCAAGCGACTGCACTTTCCTAATTGACTTTCCGGCAAGTTCAAGAATAAAATTCGTTCTTTTCGCCATCTTTTCACACATCAATTCGTCGCGGCACTTCGGCACCCTTTCATTTTATGACCAACTATCGCTGGCGCGTCGTCGCCCTGCTTTTTTTCGCTACCACCATCAACTACCTCGACCGGCAGGTAATCGGCTTGTTGAAGCCAACTTTGGAAAAAGAATTTGAGTGGACGGAGACGGATTACAGCCGAATTGTGCTGGCATTTTCGGCGGCTTATGCATTGGGATTGCTGTTGTTTGGCCGTTTTGTTGACAAAATCGGGGTGAAACGCGGCTACACGATTTCTATCGTGTCGTGGAGTGTGGCGGCGGTGGCGCACGCGGCAGCGTTCACGACGGCGGGTTTTATGGCGGCGCGGGCGGCGCTGGGATTGGGCGAGGCGGGCAATTTTCCGGCGGCGATCAAGGCCGTCGCCGAGTGGTTCCCGAAAAAAGAGCGGGCTTTCGCGACGGGCATTTTTAATGCGGGCACCAACATCGGGGCAGTCGTCGCGCCCATCATGGTTCCCTGGATTCTGGGCGTGTGGGGTTGGCAGGAAGCCTTCGTCATCACCGGCGTAATTGGTTTTTTCTGGCTGTTTTTTTGGCAAAAAATGTACGATTCGCCGCAAAAAAGACCGGAAGTGAACGCTGCCGAACTGGCTTACATCCAAAGCGACGAGGTAAAAAACGAAGAACCGGCAACCGATAACTCGCAACAAACCAACCTGCGTTGGGCCGATTTATTCCGCGTTCGCCAGACTTGGGTTTTCGCGCTGGGCAAATTTATGACCGACCCCATCTGGTGGTTTTTTCTGTTTTGGCTGCCGTCTTATTTCGCCACGACTTTCCAGTTAGACCTGAAAAAACCGAGCCTCGAACTCGTGTTGGTTTACACGGCCACTACCATCGGGAGCGTCGGCGGAGGGTATTTGTCGGGCTGGTTTATCAGAAAAGGCTGGCCGGTATTTCGAGCCCGCAAAACGGCGATGCTGATTTTCGCTCTCTGTGTGGCGCCAGTAATAGCTGCGCAATGGGCCACGAACATCTGGCAAGCGGTGGCGCTGATTAGTCTCGCGGCGGCGGCGCATCAGGCCTGGAGCGCCAATCTCTACACCATCGTGTCGGATATGTTTCCCAAAAATGCGGTGAGTTCGGTCATCGGCATCGGCGGCATGGCGGGTTCGGTGGGCGGCATTTTGTTCCCGATTTTGGTCGGTTACCTGCTCGATTCGTACAAAGCGGCGGGTAATATCGGCGCCGGGTACAACATTCTGTTCGTCATTTCCGGCTGCACTTACTTGCTCGCTTGGGGGATTATGCACTTTTTTGCACCTAAAATGGATAAAATAAACATCTGACTCATGCAACGCCTCCAAGTGCTCCAAACGCTCGCCGATTCCGGCCTCGTGCCGCTGTTTTATCACCCTGACCCGGACACGGCTTTTCAGGTGGCTGCCGCCTGCTACCGGGGCGGGGCGCGGGTGCTGGAATTCACCAACCGGGGCGATTTCGCCCACGAGGTTTTTGCTGATTTGAAAAAACGCGCCCGCCGCGAATTGCCGGGTTTGCTGATTGGCGCCGGTTCGATTCAGGACACTGGCACGGCGGCCTTGTTTTTGCAAATGGGCGCGGATTTTATCATCACCCCGCTGCTGCGCGAAGATGTGATTTTGACTTGCAACCGCCGAAAAGTGGCCGTCATTCCCGGCGTGGCGACTTCTTCGGAAATCGGGCAGGCGGAGGAGTTGGGCGTAGAAATCGTAAAAGTTGCGCCAGGCGAAGTGCTGGGGCCTCAATTTCTCAAAGCCCATCTTGCGCCTTGCCCCTGGACGCGCGCCATGATTTCAGGCGGCGTTTCGCCCGACGAGGCCAATTTGCGCGGATGGTTCGAGGCCGGCGCGACTTGCGTGGGCATGGGTTCAAAATTGATTTCAAAAGAGGTTTTGGACAAACAGGATTGGGCGGGTTTGGAAGAAAAAGTGCGGGAAGTGCTGGGTATTATTCAAAAAATTCGCTGAAAAATGCCGGAAGCCGTTTGTAAAAATTGTGAAAACACCTTGCGTCCCGAGGATAAGTTTTGCCCACAATGCGGACAAAGCGCCAAAATCAAACGCCTCAAAATCAGGCAAGTGCGCAAGGATGTACTCAAGAAATTTTTGCATACCGACTCCGGCATCCTGAATCTCACAAAGGCTTTGGCGACCCGGCCCGGCTATGTGGCCGCCGAGTATTTTGCCGGAAAACGCAAAAAATACTACGACCCGCTGAAATACCTGACGCTGACGGTAGGGGTGTCGGTGTTGCTCACCGCTTATTTCGACCTCATGTCGCCGGGCGGCGGGCACCAAAACCCTGTTTCGGCTTTCGTCGCCAAACACATCAATATCATTTTTTTCCTGAGTGTGCCGCTGGCGGCGGGTTTTAGTTGGCTGTTGTTTTTGAAAAAAGGCTTCAACTACGCGGAACATCTGGCTTTGCACGCTTTTCTCGGCGGGTTTCGCACGGTCTTTTTCCTGCTGATATTCACGCCTTTGGTCGTTCTTTTCCGGGAACATTACAGCGCCGTGTTGCTGGTTTATTTTTCGATGTGGACGGCTTACGTCGCGTGGGCAAACATCCAACTGATGGGAAAACCTTTCTGGCTAGCGGTGCTGAAATCAATTTTGATTATCGTTTTGACTCAAATCGCCATCAGCCTCCTCATTTTTTGCATCGCCTGGCTTTATTTCAGGCGTTAAGTTTTTCGTAGGAACTTAGTCATGCTGCTGTAAATGAACACCGAAACAACCGAAAATCACCGATACCACCGAAGTTGTTTTGCGTTTTTGTCCGAGCCAGCCAAAGCAGGCTTGAAATCCTACTTCATCGCTTTTAAGGGCAAAAAGTTCTGCGTCAGATGATTCGTGGCAGTGTATATTTTCGGCGGTTTCGGCGATTTTCGGTGGTTTCGGTGTTCCTCCGCTCCGACGGCTAAATTTTTATGATTTTTCAAAGTCAAAATCCGTTTTCATACATCCCCTGAACCGACACGACAAGGCAATTTTTAACTCGCCAATACTCACACGATGCCCGAACCTCGCCCTTTTCTCGGCGATAATTTCTTGCTGGACAATGACTTCGCTGCCGAACTCTACCACGAACACGCGGCGCGGCAACCGATTATTGACTACCACAATCATCTCTCACCGGACGACATCGCCACGAACCGGCAGTTTCGCAGCATCACCGAAATCTGGCTCGAAGGCGACCACTACAAGTGGCGGGCGATGCGGACGCAGGGCGTGGCGGAGCGATGCATCACAGGCGATGCTCCGGATTGGGAGAAATTTGAAAAATGGGCCGAGACGGTGCCGCACACTGTTCG
>Ga0209172_10002903_pt1 | contig 28196 bp, 22 predicted proteins | sample LarsenN4metaG_FD_184113 | JGI IMG/M metagenome (GOLD analysis project Ga0209172, IMG submission 184113) | Hot spring sediment bacterial and archeal communities from British Columbia, Canada, to study Microbial Dark Matter (Phase II) - Larsen... ... | reverse complement strand
TGATGATGTTGTCTGATAAAATTTCCGCGTCGGAAGCCGCAGCGATGGGCATGATTTGGAAAGTTTTTCCCGATGAAAGTTTTGCCAACGACAGTCTGAAACTTGCTGAAACATTGGCACAAATGCCAACTACAGGGCTGGCTTTGACCAAACAGGCATTGAATCAGAGTTTCAGCAATGATTTCTCTGCTCAACTTGCATTGGAGGATAAATTGCAAACCGCGGCCGGGGAAACATTCGACTACCGCGAGGGTGTAGCGGCATTTTTGGAGAAAAGAAAACCTGTTTTTGAAGGCCGTTAGAGTCAGGGGCCAATCGCCCGCTATCCAAAATCCGAAGTCTCATGTCCCGGTTTCGCAAATTCCTCATTTTTCCGCCCGGTTATGCCGAACGAAAAGGGCAAAACAGTCGTGCGGGACTGGTCTTGTTGTTGGCATTTGCGATTGCCCTTGTTTTCAGCCCCTGGCTTCGTTACGAAATCCTGTCGCTGCTCGAGTATCCGTTTCATTACAAAGAGTACAAGCATTTCGGGATTCGCATCCCGAATGGCTACAAAGTGCATGGCATTGATGTGAGCCGTTACCAGCAGCGGGTGGATTGGCGACGGGTAAAAAAGATGCAGGTCGGCGATATCCGCATCATGTTTGCGTTCATCAAGGCGACGGAAGGCAGCTGGCTGAAAGACCCGGAATTTGAGTATAACTGGGAAAATGCGAAAGAGGCCGGCATTATTCGGGGGGCTTACCATTACTTTTTACCTCATATCAGCCCCAAAGACCAGGCGATGAAATTCGCAAAAACGGTTCGGTTGCGTTCGGGCGATTTGCCGCCTGTGGTGGATGTGGAGGAGACGCGAGGTATGACGAAGGCGCAAATCCAAAAGTACACAAAGGAATTTCTGAACCTCCTCGAACGGCAATACAAAATCCGCCCTATCCTCTACACCAACCGGGATTTTTACAAACGTTTTTTTGCCGATCACCCTGACTTTAAGGGTTATCGGTTTTGGATTGCCCACTATCACGTAACCGATTTCGATATGCCCGGCGATGAAAAGTGGCATTTCTGGCAGCACAGCGATCGCGGTAATGTGAACGGCATCAATGAACGGGTAGATTTCAATGTATTCAATGGCGACAGCGCGGCTTTACGAAAACTGTGTGTGCCTTGAGCCATAAAAGAAAAAAGCCCTGTCGGGGGGGACAAGGCTCCTCGCATTGATCGGGTTGGGAGGTAAAAATCGGTCCCCGGGAGTGGGTATTGTGGGATTAAGGCTTTGGAGACAAGAGTAATAAAACTTAATCGGTTTGGGAAAGTCTCTTGCGGTGTGGGTCAATTCCCGACGGTTTGGCACTTTAAACGACCGGCTTTGATAAAGTCACCGGATTTGCCGTCCATTTTGAAAATATTTTCAATTGTAAGGTTTTTGTTAAATAATTGTCACTTTGGGCGATGTGTGAATGAAGCCTCTCACGCTGCTTATTTTTGCCCCGGCAATTACCTTTCAAAATGCAATCATTCCTGAATCGCCTGCGCGCGCTACCCGACCAATATCTCCTTTGGGCCATTTTGCTGCTTTTTTTACCCGCACACCTTATCAATCTTGGTGTGGCTGCTTTTAATGGCGACGAAGCCATCCGAACATGGGTAGCGCTGGAAATGGATCTTTCGGGCAACTACATCGCCACGACGATGCACGGCGCGCCTTACATCAACAAGCCGCCGCTATTCAACTGGATGATTCTGGCTGTCACCAAAATGTGGGGCGAGTACGACGAACTGCCTTCCCGGCTCATCACGGTCTTTTTTCTTTGTATGTTCGGATACACCACTTCTCGTGTTGTAAATCGCAGGTTTTCAACTGAAACAGCCTTCCTCGCCGCAATGATGACTGTTACGAGCGGACGTTTTTTATTCTACGATTCCATGCTGGGGCTGATTGATACCTGCTTTTCCTGGGTGATGTATTTGCTTTTTATGAGCATTTACTTCTTCGGAAAACGCGAACAATGGCTTCGACTTTTTCTTGTGACCTATTTTCTCATGGCGGTCGGCTTCTTGCTCAAGGCATTTCCAGCCATCGTGTTCCAGGGACTTTCCCTGCTTGCCGGTTTGTATTTTTTTGGAAAATTAAGACTACTTTTTTCCTGGAAACACTTCGCCGGTATTGCGCTGGCGGGAGCCATCATTGGGCTTTGGCTGGGTATTTACGTCCAATATCGCCCGCTGGAAATACTGATTCCCAACCTGGTGAAAGAATCCGTGCAGCGAACGGTGGTGGAACATACTTTCTACAACACGATTTATCATTTTGCAAAATTCCCCTTCGATTCGATTTATCATTTCCTGCCATTCTCGCTGCTGCTCATTTTTTGGCTTGATAAAGGTTTTTGGCAAAAAATCCGAAGCAACGAGTTTGTCTTTTTCAATTTCCTGATTCTGGCCGTCAACCTCCCGGTTTACTGGACTTCGTCGCAGGTGATGCCTCGCTATCTGCTCATGTTTATTCCGCTTTTTAACGTGGTTGGGTTGTATTTGCTATATGAAAACCGCTCCTCGAACACCTGGCGGTACAAGGGATTTTACTGGATGCTGGGAGTGTTGCTGTCGCTCGGCCCCATCATTACAGCTGTCATGCCGTTTGTCAAAGAAGTTAACTGGCTGCCCGGCATCTGGCCGATTTCGATAGGGCTGACGATTGCACTTTTTGTCACTGCGGCAATGTATTTTATTGACAAAGAGCGGTTTTTGTGGTGGTTTCTTTTGGGATTACTGGTCGTGCGCATCGGTTTCGACCTCGTCATTCTTCCGGTACGGCACCATGAAAACGACACTTCCATCGCTCGCCGCGATGCTATACGAATGACCGAAAAGTATCGTGACCGCCGATGGTATCTCTGGGGCGATTCGTACACCCGCGAGCCGGCTATGTTCTACGCAACTTCGCACCTCGGCTATATCATCGAGCGCACGGAGGACAGGGATATTCCCAACGCGCTTTACCTCGTGAACATGAATCAATACCGTGAATTTGAAGGAAAATGTCTGGACACCCTGCGGACCGACTACAAGGAGACAACGCTGCTGCTCTATGTGCGGGATTGAAGAAATTTTCTGAAAAGTTATGTGCCGCGAAACCACTCGACGAACTGCCGCACGCCCGCTTGCAGACTGACGGTCGGCTGGTAGCCGAAAAACGCTTGCGCTTTGCGAATGTCCGCGTGAGTCTGTTCCACGTCGCCGGGTTGTTTTTCCAAAAAATTGATTTCCAGCGGTTTGTCCAAGGCCTGTTCCACCGCTTTCACCATGTCGAGGAGGGTGACAGGGTTGCCGCAGCCGAGATTAAAAACCTCGTAGCGCCAATCCTTGCTCTCAATCAGTTTTGAAATACCCTGCACGATGTCGCCCACAAAAGTGTAATCGCGGCGTGTAAGGCCATCGCCGTAGAGCGGAATCGGCTGGCCGGCGAGGGCGAGTTGGGTGAATTTATGAATAGCCAGGTCGGGGCGTTGGCGCGGGCCGTACACAGTGAAAAAGCGCAGACAAGCCACGTCCATCCCGTACAGGTGATGGTAAGTGTAGGAGAGCAGTTCGCCGCTGTGTTTGGAAGCGGCATAGGGCGAAATTGGGCGGCTCACATCGTCGGTTTCGGAGAAAGGCATTTTTTCCTGATTGCCATAAATCGAAGAGGACGAACCGAATACGAAGCGGCTGACACCTGCGCGCCGCATGGATTCGAGCAGGTTGGCGGTGCCGTTCACATTCACGTCCATGTAGTGCACCGGTTGTTGGATGGAAGGCCGCACGCCCGCTTTTGCCGCCAGGTGAACGACACAATCCACCGTATTTTTTTCAAAAATATTTTTCAAAACAGCCGCATCCCGAATGTCGCCGCGCACCAATTCGTAGTTTTCGTTTTTTAATAAACTGTTGATATTCTGCTCTTTAATCGCCGGGTTGTAAAAATCATCGAAGTTGTCGAGGGAAATGACCCTGTGGCCTTTCGACAAAAAATGCTCACACAAATGCGAGCCAATGAATCCGGCTCCGCCGGTGACTAAAATTGTCATGTTGGTTTGCTCAATAAATGTTCGTCAAAACTAAAAAAGATACCCAGGAAGGCAACAGCCGTCGAAATCAGGTAAAATAAAAACGCGATCGCAACGGCTTTTTCCGAGTCAATGTTCAAAAAACCGGCGCCCCATAAAAAGGTCAACTCGCGTGCGCCTGTGCCGCCGATTGTAAGCGGCAACATCGCTACGACTGAAGATACGAGAAATAAAACGGAATATTCGAGCCATCGCTGGCCTTCTGCCAGGGACAACACAATGCCAAGTGTAGCGATTAACTGGGCTGTTTGGACCGCTAATGAAAGCATAGAAGTTTTACCCCAAACCGGCATCAATTCGCCTCCTGACTTTTTGTAAATCAACAAAGAAACAGGAACGCTCAAAGCCAAACCAGCCACGCCTACCCACCAAAATGGTCGCAACTCCGGAATACCGAGCGCCAGCAGCAGGCAAAGTTGGCCCAGCGCCAGCGCGCCTCCGATGCGGTCCAGCAAAGTCACCGCGAATAGCCTTTTGAACGGTGCGCCGTAGGCGTCCATGAGTAATTTTATCTTGTAGCCGTCGCCGCTGATGCCGCCGGGCAAAAGCAGGTTGTAGTACATGCCGAGCCAGTAAAGCCGGAGATTTTGCTTTTCGGACAGATGGATTTTTTCAGTCGCGAGCAGGGCATTGAACCGCACGGCACTGATAATTTTGGAAAAAACAAACCAGGCCACCGCCCACAAAAGCCACCATAAATTTGACTGCCGCAGTGTCGCTGCCAACACTTTTTCATCAATGCCGCGCAGCACCAGCCAAATAATGACGACCGAGAGGACGAGTTTAAGAGCGGTTTTCCAATTCATTTTTACGCCGGCACAGGTTGCTGCCCATGTACTTTACGTACTTTGTAAGGTTTTTTATCCTGCGATTCGTAGTAAGTGCGTACCATCATTTCGGAGAGGATACCGAGTGCAATCAGTTGAAGGCCAGCCATAAAGAGGATAAAACCGAGCGTGAGCAATGGTCGTCCGCCGATTTCGTGACCCAATATTTTTTGCAGCAAAAGCCAAAACAGAATCAGCGAACCGATGCCAAGCGACAGCACGCCCCAACCTCCGAACAGGTGCATCGGTTTGTGGCGAAAGCGCTTGAGGAACAAAATGAGTTGCAAATCGCTCAACACACGGATGGTGCGGTTGATGCCGTATTTCGATTTTCCGTGCTGGCGCGAATGATGGCGCACCGGCATTTCGTCCATACGCGCACCTTCCAGGTCTGCCAGCACGGGGATGAAGCGGTGGAGTTCGCCATAAATGCCGAGGCTTTTTGCCAAATCCGCCTTAAAAACCTTGAGCGTGCATCCGTAGTCGTGGAGGTAAACGCCCGATGCGCGGCGGATGAGCCAGTTGGCAATTTTGCTGGGAATTTTGCGGAGAAACATGCCATCCTGGCGTTTTTGGCGGATGCCTGCGAGCAAGTCGAGCCGTTCGCTTTCGGCCTTTTCCAGCATTGCCGGAATGTCGGCAGGGTCATTTTGCAAGTCGCCATCCATTGTCACAAGCCATTCGCCTTCAGCATATTCGATGCCTGCAGCGAGTGCGGCGCTTTGGCCGTAGTTGCGGCGGAATTCGACGATGCGCAGGCGTGGGTTGCGGATTTTTTTCAATTCGCTCAGGGTGTCGTCACGCGAGCCATCGTCCACGTAGACGATTTCGTAGTCCAGATGGGCGAGTGCGCTTTCGATTTGGGCGACCAATGGGGCAATATTTTTTTCCTCGTTGTACACACAAACGATGACGGAAACGTAACACTTCATGTAGGGAGCGTTTTTGCGCTGCAAAAGTCGGGCAAAGTGGACTAAAAGTAAGCCTTTGAAGTAAAAACTTAATTTTCAGTGAATAATATTGCCGCTTCAATCCTTCCTGCTTATGAAATTCGTTGTTCGCGTCCAATTGTCCCTGATGATGTTGCTCGAATATTTTATTTGGGGCGCCTGGTTTGTTGCCATGGGCATTTATTTGCCCGCAGTATTGAAAGCCGACGGCGTACAAGTTGGGCTGGCTTACGGGAATGCGTGGTTTGGGGCGATTATTTCTCCTTTTTTTATAGGGATGATTGCCGACCGTTATTTTTCGGCACAAAAAGTATTGGGCGTATTGCACCTGGTTGGCGCAGTGTTGCTTTGGTATTTGGCGCAAATTCAGGATTTGGCACTTTTCCCCTGGGTTTTGCTGATTTATTCTTGTGTGTATATGCCTACGGTGGCGCTGACGAATTCGGTCGCGATGGCTCAAACGGACAACCAGGAACGGGATTTTCCTCTCCTGCGTGTGCTGGGCACGATTGGCTGGATTATCGCAGGCGTGGCGGTGAACAGTCGTTCGGGCACTAATTTTATTTTTGTTTTGCCGGCAATACTGTCAGCTGTTCTCGGGGTTTTTAGTTTTTTTCTGCCTGACACCCCACCGAAGGCGCGCACTGCTGGCAACAGCATCCGACAAGTGCTCGGCCTCGACGCACTCGCCCTGTTTAAAGACAAGTCGTATGCGACTTTTTTTGTCGGCGCCATCTTGTTGTGCATCCCCTTGTCATTTTACTATGCTTTCACGGGCGATTACCTCGCGGCTTCCGGTGTGGAAAACGTCACTTCGGTGATGGGCTTGCTTGGACAAGGTTCGGAAGTGTTGTTCATGGTGTTGTTGCCATTTTTCCTGATGAAACTCGGTGTCCGCAACATCCTCCTGGTCGCGATGTTGGCTTGGGTAGCGCGTTATCTTCTGCTGAGTTTAGGGGGCGCAGAGGCTCATTGGCCGCTGTATCTGGCCGTTTTGCTACATGGCATTTGCTACGATTTTTTCTTCGTGACGGGCTTTATTTATTCCGATCAAAAAGCGGGCGAACTATACAAGAGTTCGGCGCAGGGGCTTTTTACGGTGGCGACTTATGGCCTGGGAATGACTTTCGGCTCTTATTTTGGTGGCGCGGTAGCAAAAATGTTTACCGAAAACGATGTCCGCGACTGGTCGGGACTTTGGTTGGTGCCGGCAGGTATTGCGGCTTTGATTTTGCTCGTTTTTTTAGTTGCTTTCAAAGAAAAACAAAACCGAAATTGAGGGGTTTTAATTTTTAAAATCCGTCTGCTCACCGTTTTTTCACCTGAATATCAGGCGCTTAAATACTCATTCTTAACTTTTTAGAATATGCGCAATACCTTTTTTATCGGCGGCTTTTTATTCGCAGGATTTTTCCTTCTGACGACCGCGACAGTTTTGCCGGCCCAGCAAATTGAACTTCAAATCGAGGGAGCGCCTGCGAAAAAATCCTACGGCGTGGAAATCTCCGGCGCTACGGAAATCTGTGAAGGCTCTGAAACGGCGCTGAAAGTGGAGGGCGAGTACGAAAGTTACACCTGGAACACAGGCGAAATGGGCCGTACCATCCGGGTCAATAAGGCCGGCGTGTATGAAGTGACGGTCAAAACAAAAGGTGGCTGCACCCTCACCACCTCCGTGAATGTGCGCATAAAACCTTGTACCTGAGCCTTATTGTCGAAGCGCCCGTTGAAATTTGCTCAAATCTGCCCTGTCTTTTCGCGGGCGTTTCAATTCATACTCGTACACAGCACGGCCAAGTTTTGCCAAAAATGGGAAGCCAATGCTGTCGTAATCGTAGGTGTCGTCATTGAAAATTCCGTCCGTGTTACACAGGATGGTAGCGGCGAGGATAAATTCTATATTGTTTTCAACATCAACGATATATGCAACGTCGCTAAGCGTGCCGTACGCTTCCCCGACTTTGTTGAACACACGAACGGAGCCATCTCTTTTCTCCTTCGAATCGCCGAACAAGAAAAATTTGACGTAACCGTCGTAATAGGCCGTTGTGTCGTATCGCGGAAAATCGCATTCCCGCGGGAAAATGCCCATGTAATGCCACAGGAATTGGTAGTCGTCGGCAGTTAAATTGAAACGATTTTGTTCTGGCACGGCTTTGGGAAACATAACCGAGCGCAACATTTTTTCCATGTCCGTAAGCGCAAACCAATTTCTTCGGCTGAAGTCAAAAGGTTGATTTACAAGACTATCGCTCGCATTGTACCATCCTTTTCCTTTCCGTGTCGAGTGCTGCGGATTCTCCCAAATGTTATCGTCAAATTTTTCTTTCTCTTTGAATATGCCCCCGGTTGGGTCGTAAAACTCGATGGGGCTTGTGTAACGATTGTCACGACCCGGGTAGTCGAAACGATGCACAATCCCGGTCCGGGTGTACCCTTTGTCCCACAGCCGGCGATTGATGTATTCCCTGCCCAAAAACTCGAAAAGGTGGTTGTAGGCGAGGTTGTCGCTCACGACAAAGATTTTGCGCACATCGTGCGCGATACTCGGTTTGCCATTGGGCGAAGTCGCATCAGCGAAATACTTTTGTTGAAATACCCTCATAGAGTCGAGCCGATAAGACACATTACGGCTAAGTCGGGGATAACCGCTTCTTTTTAAATGGTTTATTTTTTCCAGCGCCAGTAATGCCAGAGGCATTTTGACAGTGCTGGCGGGGTAGAAATAGCGGGTGCTGTCCACGTTGTGCCAGTAGGAGCTGAACACGGGTTGGCCTTGCCGGTCGCGATCAATTTGTGTGTAAATGACCTGAATCTCGAAATAATCCGGGCGACTCAGCACCGTAGAGACGAGAGAGTCCCGCTTCAGGCCTTGAAGAATAGCCGCGAGCGGGTCGGATTTGCCGGTGAAATTTTTACCGGGCGAGCATCCGGCGACGACGCTCAAGAGCGAAAAGGCAATGGCTAAGTGTTTCAAAGAAATTATTTTTTTGTGAAATTTCTCAAGATGAGAATTTTTAAAAACAGAATCAAACCGGGTGGCAAGTTAGACTGGCTTTGATAAAATTTGCCCTTATCCGAAAATAGCAATTGAATATTGGCGAGCCGGAAAGTACCTTTTTTTGCGTGAGAATTGGCCTCTTTTCGGGTCTGAAAATTACACGAATAAACGCTGTACCATTGCCTGCAAATCTTTTTCATTCATGGCAATTTTCGGATTTTTTACAGCGCACTGGTTCAGTGCGATTTTTTTTCAGACTTTTTTCCACCACCGCTACGCTTCGCACAAAATGTTCACGATGAACAGGTTTTGGGAGCGTTTTTTTCATTTTCTGACGTATGTTACGCAAGGCCCCTCTTATCTCGTGCCACGTGCTTACGCTGTTATGCACCGAATGCACCATGCTTTTTCGGATACTGAACAAGACCCTCATTCGCCCAATTTTTTCAAAGACGTCGTTTCGATGATGTTGCACACCGCCAAAATTTTTGACGGGTTAGTTACCAACAAACTAAAGGTTGCATCCAATTTTTTGGGCAATTATCCGACCTGGAACTGGCTGGATAAATTCGGCAATTCCTGGTTTTCCAGGTTGTTGTGGGGAAGTGGCTACATTGTATTTTATGTATTTTTTGCTACAGAATGGTGGATGTATCTGCTGCTGCCAGTTCATTTTCTGATGGGCCCCCTGCACGGTGCTATCGTCAACTGGTGCGGGCACAAATACGGATACAGCAATTTCGATAATGGCGACCATTCGAAGAATACGCTGCCTTTCGATGTTTTGTTGTTGGGTGAGTTGTTTCAAAATAATCACCACAAACACCCGAACAGTCCCAATTTTGCTGTGAAAAAATGGGAGTTTGACCCCATATTTCCGGTCTTGAAACTCCTGCACAAGATTCGGATTATCAAATTGCGGCGAGCCTGAACCGGGCAGGCTGGCGTCGCATCAAAACTTTAACACATTTGCAGGGTACAGCGAATTGGGTATTTTCCTACCTTCGCACTCAACAAAAATTTTCTAATCCATGCCCGCCTACTTACACATTTCGGTTCGCGGAGCCATTTTAGTGCTCCTTTTTCTCTTACTTGCTTCATGGCGTTTCGGCGCCGCCCAGCTGCAGGGCAAATGGCAGTGTGACACGAAGTCCGGCAAACTGGACGCAACTACTACGTATGAAGTAGCATGCGACGGTTTCCTGATTTTCAAGCCTGATCAAACGTTGGAAAGCACTTGTATTGACGGATTTTTCCCCTCCGGCACCTATTGGGAAGTAGTGGGGAATCGCCTGATTCTCAAAGATTCCGACGGACAAGGCTTTGCCGACTTCGAAATTTTGAAGGTGGATGACCTTCAGTTGCTCCTTTTCCGAAAGGGAGAAACGTACACGTTCCGAAAGGTCAATTAGTTCGACCTGATTTTTTCTAACAGCAATTTAGCTACGAGTTGATTACCGGCGTCGTTCAGGTGGACGCCGTCGGTAGTCAACACTCCTTTGTCCTTGTTGTCATTGTTGTGCTCCGCGTTGTGCGCCTGAAAAACAGCGCGCAGGTCGCACAGGCCACATTTATACTGCTTAGCAAGGTCGCGTATCATTTGCGAATACTGGTTCAGTTCGCCGTCCTGCGGATTGGTACAGTCCGTTTTTTCGCCGATGCAAGCTGGTGTGCAGAGCACGAGGCGAATTCCCTGCGACTGAAATTTGCCAATGAGCGCTTCATAAAAATTCCAGAATTTATCCGGGTCGGTGCCCGTGCCATGCGTGCGTTTGTGCCAAACGTCGTTGACCCCGACATAAATCACTACGACGTCTGGTTTTTTCAGCAAAACATCTTTTTCAAATCGAAGATAGAGGTCGTAGATTTTATTGCCGCCGATGCCGGAACCAATCAATTCGAAGCTGGAGTCTTGTTTCTCGGCAGCGAGCATGTCGCGCATTTGGGTGATGTATCCGCCGGGCTCGGCGCCGGCTTCCGTGATGCTGTCGCCGAAAAAGATGACCCGAACTGGTTTGTTCATTTTTTGAAAAGCGAAAAGGAAAAAGGCAAGCAAGAGAGGAAGCAGGGTAAGGAGGCGATTCATGTTTGTGCCATATTTTAAAAAAAAGAAAAACTACAGACCTGTAAGCCGGATTCTGTATCCCGGTTGCCCGGAATCTCCGCCATTTATCTGATTCTCCCGATTACTCAGGAGAATTTGCGCTGCCTACCCCCCCCGCAGCCCTGATTGCTCAGGGTCAATGTGCGAGCCACACATAAACAGGGTGTACGTGGCATTTCAACCCGCAAGGTTTATCCCTACTGCCGGTTGCCCGGCAGCATCGTGCGCTCTTACCGCACGTTTTCACCCTTACCGCGCCCGAAAGGCGTGGCGGTAATTTTCTGTGACACTTTCTATGTTTTTCTTCCGAAGCCGGGAGAAAAACTCCGCCCGTTAGGCGGTGCGGCGCTCTGTGTTGTCCGGACTTTCCTCCCCGCTTCCGACGGTTCCTCGAATGTGGTGGGATTCTGGGGAAAAAATGATCTGATAAAGATGTATATCAGACCTAAAACAGAATACACACTTAAGAGAAGGTCAAAAAGCAAAGGCGGCAGAGCGGTCTGTAGTTCTTTCGTTGAATTTTGGGGTCGGTTGTTTCTTGGCGTAAACTTTGTTTAGGTACTTTTGCCCGCGCTTTCGAGAGAATTTAATCTGGCACCGTCGGGTGTTTTTCTAAAAAATCATTTGCCCAAACCGGCATTTCCCTGTAAAGTTTCCCTTATGCTGAAACGCTTGCTCCTTTATCTGGTTGCGCTGGCTGTCCTGTTGGCAGTGGCTTTAAGCGCCAGCCAATGGGACAAAGATACGACGCTGCTGCAAGAGCACGCCGACCAAATTTCTGCTTATCTCGAACAGCAAGAATTGGAAGCGCTCGCGTGGGCGGACGATAATCGCGCTGTTTTGGAGAGCGTCGCTCTCGGTCGGTCTTCCGGTGATTTGACACAATTCTATGAAAGTCAGGCTGAAAAAGACTATACGATCCTGGTTTGTAACGCCGACTCCGTGCTCGGCTGGACAAATAGCAAGATTATTCCCACTCCCTCCCAGATCAAAAATTTCCCTTCCGGCAACGGTCGTTTTCTGTTGCAAATGCCGGCTGGATGGTTCGCTGCACGTCGTAAAGAATTGGGAAGCAATATGCTTCTTGTGTTGATACCCGTCCGGTATTCACCGGGTGTTTCCGAAAACACAGTCTCAGGACTGTTTCCCGCCGGAAAGGATATTCCTGCTCAAATCGCGATAAGCACTTCGCCAACTGACTTTCCCGTGCAGGCAGGTGGCAAGGATTTTTGCTGGCTGAGTGCGTCGGGCGATTTGCACTCTGCCTGGTTTCAGTGGATGAAGTTTATATTTTACGGGTTGTTTTTTGTGGTGTTGTTCAGCCTGGTCAATCGCGCTTCAGTGTGGCTTGCCGAAAGGTATATCCCCGCAGTGGGAGCAGCCCTGTTACTTGTAGTTGTGGCGGGTACCTATTGGCTCAACAGCCATTTTAATTTTACAGGAAACCAATTTGGCGGCATTTCGCTTTTTGCCGAATCTTTTGATGTACCGTCGCTTATTGGCCGGTGTCTTGGCGACTGGCTTATCAATATCGGGTTGCTGGCATGGCTTATGGTGTTTTTTCACCGACATTTTCGCGTCGGCTCTTTGGCGCATTTCTCTCTTCCTGTTCGCCTGGCCCTTAGTACGGTTTATTATTTCGCTACCATGATGTGCGTTTTGGTGGGTGTGGAAGTGCTGCGGCGGTTGGTTTTTTACTCAGGTATCGAATTTGATTTCGACAATATACTCAATTCGGATTGGTCGGCTTTGCTGGCGATTGGCGGCGTCATATTGCTTATGGTCGGTTTGTTTTTGTTCAGCCACAGGATGATGATGACCGTGAAGCGGACGGAATTGCCTGTGACACAACGAAGTGTTGCATTGATTATCAGCGCCATGGCGATGTTTGCTGTATGCGCGGCGCTTGCTGATGACTTATTAGTCACCCCTTCGTTTGTAGTAGGCCTGGCAGTGATCTTCGCAGTTGTGTTCGATGTTTTTGTGCATTGGGAGGCTCCCGGCTTCGGGTGGATAGCGAGTTGGCTGGTTATTTTCTCGCTGTTTTCTTCTTTGTTGCTGTATCACTACAATTTTCTAAAAGACAGGCAAATACGCCTCACTTATGCCCAGGCGCTAGCTGGCGACCGTGATACCGAAGCGGCTGAAAAACAAGTGGCAGAACTGTTTGCCAGATTCCAGCGTGATTCGCAACGGCTCAATATTCTGCTCAAGCCCTGGCCTTTCAAACCCAAAGTGGCCGATTTGCGCGATTATTTCAATAGTCTGATTTTTGAAAATAATTACCTTTTTCAACATTATCGCCTGAATGTTTTTGCTTTCGACCGGGGAATAGAGCCTATTTTACTCGAACAACCACAAGGATATCAGTATGTGGTGGAAGAGAATTGGAATCAGGGAAAACCACTACCGGGCGGGTCGGGTATTCGTTACCACACTGATGCGGATGGTAAGTTCCGCTATATGATGGAATTCAGGGCGCATCGTATGAACGATGCTACCCAGCCTGCGAAAGTTTATTGTTTCCTTGACCACGAGTATCCGGTACCTACTCAAGTATACGCGCAACTGTTCTATTCTTCCCCTTATAAAAACCTGAAAAGTCTTTCACGATACGATTTTGCCGTTTTGAAAAATGGCAAGCTCGTGGTAGAGCAGGGGCAAGGCAATGGCTCCGCTCTCAACACAGCACTGACCAACGGCGAAGGCCGTGACATTGAGACTTCCATGTCTAACCGAGTTGACGCAGTGTACAAAAGCACTGACGGACAAACGATTGCGTCAGTTGGTCGCTTGCGCGGCGGATGGTACAAACAGGTTTATTTGTTCTCTATGCTGTTTGCGCTGGCGTCGCTATTCCTGTTCACATTGGCCCTGGCAAATACCTGGCTACAGTTTCTCCCCGAAAAATACCAATTCCAAATCAGCGCGCGCGGTTCACTCGCCAAACGCATCCAATACTGGACTGTGACGCTCGTGGGTATCGCGTTCCTGGTGCTCGGTTTTATGACCTACCGGCATTTCAATGAAGCTTCGAAAAGTGCTCAACGCGCCAATCTTGATTATCGTACCGACGCAGTGTTGACAAGCCTGAAAACCCGTATTGTTGGTTCGGCTCTTTCGGCAGACAGCCTTCGCAGCACGCTTCCGAAGACGCTTGCAGACATTGCAGGCAGCCTTTCGATGGATGTTAACCTGTATTCTACCAGCGGCGACCTGGTGTTTACGACCCAAAAAGAATTGAGCGGCCTGGGTATTTTGCCAATGAAAATCAATCCGGCCGCACATTATCTTTTGAAAACTACCAATCAACCCGAACTTACCGAAACGGAAAATTCGGCTGGCTTGGAGTATTTTACCAAGTTCCTGCCCTTGCGAACGGCGAAAAACGAGTTGCTTGGCTTTCTCGGTGTGCCTTACCTGCTCAGCGAACGGCAAGTCGGCCCCGAAGTCTCGGATTTTATTGGTATGCTGGCGAGTTTGTACGTTTTTCTGTTGCTGGTCGCCTTTGTGGTCACGTACTTGCTGGCACGCTCGATTATTCGTCCGTTGAGTCTCGTTTCTGATAAAATTGCTGCGGTAAAGCTGAGCCAGGATAAAAACCAAACGCTTGATTACCAAGGCGATGAAGGCGACGAGGTGAGCGAACTCATCAACGATTACAACCGTATGGTGGAAAAACTGGAAGCCTCCAAACAACAACTTGTCCGCCTCGAACGCGAAGGCGCCTGGCGTGAAATGGCCCGGCAAGTTGCGCACGACATCAAAAATCCGCTCACCACGATGAAACTCTCGATGCAGCAGTTGGAGCGGGTATCGAGCAATCCCGAGCAAGCCGCCGCCTATCTGCGCAAAGCCATCACGCGACTCATCGAACAAATTGATTCTTTGGCACAAATAGCCTCCGAATTCTCCATGTTTGCGAATCTGGACATCCGCCAAAAGTCCGATGTGGTGCTCAACGACGTGGTGGAAAGCGTGTATGACCTGTTCAGCGAGCAGCGCAACGTATCCCTCGATCTGGCCATTCCGCCCGAACGTTTCCATATTTTGGGTGATAAAAATCACTTGATTCGGGTGTTCAACAACCTGGTTATCAATGCTATTCAGGCGATTCCATCCGACCGGGAGGGGAAAATATATGTCTCGCTTCTGCGGCAAAATGGCCTTGCAACGGTTCGAATCAGCGACAACGGCGGCGGCATTCCTCCTGAAATCCGCGAACGTGTGTTTGAGCCTAATTTTACCACAAAAACCTCCGGCAGCGGCCTCGGACTCGCCATTTGCAAAAAAATAATCGAAGCCCACGACGGCACGATTCGCTTCGAAACGCGCGAAAACGAGGGTACCGACTTTTTTGTGGAAATGCCGATTACGGCGGTGGGATAATTTGACAATTATGGCTTCTATTTTCGGTCACGTCGCCGCTTCCACTGCACTCGGTTACAGTTTTTTCCCAAAACAAGTGCGTCCGGCTACTCTTTTTCTGGCTGGCTTTTGTGCATTTGCGCCCGATCTCGATGTGCTGGGATTTCGCTTTGGCATCCCTTACGGCAGCGAGTGGGGGCATCGCGGCTGGACGCATTCACTCGTTTTTGCGATATTTTTCGGAGTAGTTGTGGCCTGGCTTTTTCGCGGCTTTCGTGGCCAAACTACTGCGCTCACCGCCTGGCTGATTCTCAGCACCATTTCACATCCTTTGCTCGATATGATGACTAATGGTGGACGCGGCTGCGCGTTGTGGTGGCCATTCAGTACGGAGCGACTTTTTTTTCCGTTTCGGCCAATCCAGGTGTCGCCAATGAGTGTGAGCGATTTTATTGGTGGCTGGGGACTAACGGTGTTGGTGAGCGAGTTTGTTTGGATTGGATTACCTTGTCTGGGGCTGGTTTTGATTTCTAAATTATTCAGAAAGAATATTTTAGGGAATTAAATTGACAACACCACTTTCCCGAACTGATCACTTTTTCCCAATTTTTCAAAAGCGGTGTTCCCCTCTGAAAGCGGTAAAACAGCATCCACCACTGGCACAATTTCATGTTTCTCCACAAACGCCAGCATCGCCTCAAATTCGAGCGGGCTGCCCATCGTGGAGCCGAGTATACTGATTTGTTTCCAAAAAACAGGCTGCATACTCAGGCCGTTCACCTTGCCCAAAGAGCCACCGTAAACGCCAATGCGCGCGCCGGGGTTGCACAATGCAGGAAATGCCGCGAATCCGTCGCCTGCCGCCGAGTCAATGATTACGTCGAAGCCGCCGACCTCCTGCTTGAGGCGTTTATCCCAACCTTCTTCCCGGTAGTTTGCGCCACTTTTTGCGCCGAGTTGCACTGCCTTTTCTATTTTTTCCACAGAAGAAGAAGTCACAAAAACCTCCGCGCCTGCGGCGACAGCAAGTTGTAAAGTCGTAATCGCTACCCCGCCACCGATACCCGAAACGAGCACTTTTTCGCCTTTTTTCAACTGACAACGGGAAAAAAGCGTTCGCCAGGCGGTGAGCCCTGCCAACGGCAGAGCGGCTGCCTGCGCCCAATCGAGGTGCAAGGGCATGGGAAAAATATTGCTTTCAGGGATGCAGATTTGTTCGGCAAATGTCCCTGCATCGGGCATGCCGAGTACGCGAAAATTTTTGCCTTGAAAATTGGGATTGTCGCCCCATTCGAGGGCAGGATAGAGCACAACACGTTGTCCGCGCCAAATACCAGCACCATCCGACCCTAAAACGCTGGGAAATTTGATGTTGGAATAAAGTCCTTGTGTGATAAAAAAGTCGCGCCGGTTGAGCGCAGCGGCACGCAGTTCGACGATGACTTGATCTCCGACGGGTTCAGGCAGAGAAATTTCCTGAAAAGAAAGGGGTTGGTGCAGGGCATTTAAGACGAGCGCTTTCAAAAGAATCAAAATTTTAGGCCGCAAATCTGGGCAATCTGCCTCAAGACGAAAAGAAAAAGGCCCCTCGCTTTTTGCGAAGAGCCTTTTTATGCAGCTTGATAAATGATTACAAAGAAAACTCCATGAGATTATAAAGGACGGATTATTTCGCGCCAGAATCGTGCCACATTTAGTTAAGATTGAAAATTTTTGAGAAAAAAATCTTCTGCCTCGACATTTTGGGTGCGTCCGGGGTCATTTGCGAATCCAGCCCTCCGGGTTCATGCGTTCTTTTTGGTTCCATATTTCAAAATGCAGCTCGGACGCACCAGTCACGGTGTTGGTGCTTACGCGGCCAAGCAGCTGCCGTGCGCGTACCTGGTCGCCTTTGGCAACGTTCGTCTCCGCGAGATTGGAGTACACGGTGTAATAATTACCATGCTGTATGATAACGGTGTAGTCGTGGCCGGGAATGAACTGTACGCCTGCCACCCGTCCTTCATGGATAGCGCGGACAGCGGCGGATTCATCGGTGCGGATGTCTATTCCGTTATTTGTGATTTCGATATTTTTCAAAGTCGGGTGTTTTTGGCGGCCATAGGAACGGGCGATAAAGCCGTTTTCTACCGGCCAGGGGAGTTGGCCGCGCTTTTGCTGGAAGGCGATCGAGGCATTGTCGGCGACGATGCCGGGCGAGACTTCTGCTGATTTTGCGTTGTTCGGCGTTGTATTGGTTTTGTTGTTGTTTTTCGGCGCAGCCGGTTGAGTAGGTTGCGTGCGGCGGGCTTCAGCGGTGCGGCGGGTAATTTCTTCCTGAATGACACGCTCGATGGCTTGATTGAGGGCTTCGTGAGCGGCTTGTTTCTTTTTCAAATCGGATTTCAGGCGCGATTCATCTTGTTCGAGCGTTTGCAAAAGTGCATTTTTATCGGACATTTCGGCGCTCAGAATGGTTTTTTGGCCGCGCAACGACATGAGCAACGTTTCTTTTTCCCGGCGGACATCTTCCAGCGAGGCTATTTTTTTCGACAACATTTCCTGCGTATCGGCAATAGCCTCAGCCTGTTTTTTTCGGAAATCATCGTATTTACGAAGGAACAGCCAACGCCTGAATGCCTGGTTGAGGTTGTCGGCAGAGAGGATGTAGAGCAGCGGGTTGCTGAGCATTTTCCGGCGAAAAGCACTGCGCACTGCTCGCCCGTATTCGACTTTCATTTTCTTGACATCGCTTTGCAAAGAGGCAATCACGACAGAGTTGCGCTCAACTACTTTTTCCGACTCAGATATTTCATCTTCAATATTTTGAATCAATTTTTCCCGGCGTTCGATTTGGCTTTGCAAGGCTACATAGCGGTCGTAAGTGGCTTCTTTGGTCTTGGTGGTTTTTTTCAAAAGATTGCCTGTAACTTCTATGTCGCGGATGATTTTTTTGCGTTTGTCTTCAAGATCTTTTTTGGATTGGCCAAAAGTGGAAAAGGGCGAAAGGAGCAGAAGAAGCAATGCTGGCAAGAGTATCAGCATGCGGGTAAAGACCAGGCATTTGGGCCATGTACCAGAAAAAACGGGTCGTATATCATTCAATTCGCTCATAATGTTCGGGAATTTCAAAGCGATAATTTTTGGGAATATTGACTTCCACGTCCGAAAGTTCGAGTTCGAGTCGCAGCGCGCCGGTTTCGGGACTGTAGGCTTCGATATTGCGAAGATAGGGGAAAGTGCCTGCGCCTGGCAACTTTTTGTAGCGACCGAAACCGAGGGTTACAATTCGCGCATCTCGTTGTTGGACAAAGGATTCGCTCCTCAAAGTGAATGAACCTTCTTCCAGCCGGTACTCAGCGCCATAGCGTCCGTTGGAGCCATTGAGCCGGTGCCAACCATCTTTAATGTCGGATTGCAGACTTATATCGGGAAAAAACCATGCCGAAGCGAGTACGGCATTTTGAAGCAGCGGAAATCCGTCGGGCAAACTGTATTGCCGTTGCAATGACTCCAAACCCTTGACAGAGTAGGTTTTATCCAAACGATTGAGCAGATAAACCGAGTCGCGGGTTATCAACATCCGGGCAGCTTCCACGCCGAGTTTTTTGACATTAATCCAAAGTACGCTGTCGCGAATCCAGATAATATTGGCGTTGGCATTGACGGATTGGCCTTCGCCTTCGGCAAAAATTTGCGCGCGCGCTGAAAGCATTTTTACCTCCGAAAGGTCGCGGCTTTTGAGTTTTCCCACTAAAAAATCGGTGTCGCGCACCTCGGTGGCGGGTTTGGCAGGCCCCTCCTTGTCTTCCCGTTTGCAGCCGGATTCTTTGGCGGACAACGAAAAAACGAATGCCAGGCTCAGATAAAAATAGGATGTAAACTTCATTCGTCCGGGTCTTCTAAGTTGAGGAGCGCACCCTGCAATTCGCCGAGCGCATGAAAATCGGAGGCTTTTCGCGCCACTTCGATGCCGTGTTTGTAAGTCGAGATGGCTTTCCCGAATTCCTCGTTTTGCTCGAAAAGTTTCCCCAAATGATAATAAAGGCCGACATATTCCGGGTCGGCGTTTTTCAGTTTTTGGTAGTACTCCAGTGCTTTTACGTTGTCGCCCGCGTTCTCATATTCTTTCGCTATTGCGAAAAGCACGAACGAATCGGAAGGCGATGACTCCATCAGTTGCAACAAATAAGGCAGTCGTTTACTCATTTTGCAATATTTACGAACGTTTCAGCGCTTCGGTTGTTTTTTGCCAAGCGAAAGTTCGCGCGAAGTTTTTTCGAGCAAAACCCGCTTCCTACCTTTGCGCGCCCGCAAAATTAGGCTTATTTTAAAATCAACAATTCAAACTCCGAACCGGAAACCTTCAAACCTTTTCAGCATGAAATTTTTAGTTTGTATCAGTCAGACGCCGGACACCACCGCGAAAGTCTCCTTCAATGCCGATGGCACGGAGTTCAACGCCGCCGGTGTGCAGTTCATCATGAATCCTTACGACGAGTGGTACGCGCTTGTGCGGGCCTGCGAACTTCGGGAGGCACTTGGCGGTGTTGTCGTCGCGCTCAATGTAGGCCCTGCAGCCAACGAAACGACTATCCGAAAAGCCCTCGCGATTGGCGCCGACGAGGCCGTGCGCATCAATGCCGACCCTAAAAGTGCTGCTTTTACAGCCAAACAAATCGCCGAATACGCCCGTGCCGAAAACTTCGACATCATCTTTTTGGGCAAAGAGACGATTGACTACAACGGCTCGGAAGTAGGCGCGATGGTAGCCGAACACCTCGATTTGCCTTACGTTTCCTATGCTTCCAAACTCGATTTGAACGGTAATACCGCCACGCTCGAACGCGACATAGAGGGTGGAGTAGAAGTGCTGGAAGTGGATTTGCCCTTCGTGGTAAGCGCCGCTAAAGGCATGGCCGAACAACGCATACCCAACATGCGTGGTATCATGACAGCCCGCACCAAGCCTCTTAAAGAAGTTCAGCCCGTCGCGTTCGATGAGCCGGTGAAAGTCCGCCAGTTCACCCTGCCACCTGTCAAAGCGGGCGTCAAACTCGTTGACCCTGAAAATATGGACGAACTCGTGCGGTTGTTGCACGAAGAGGCAAAAGTGATTTGAATGATTGTGCCGGCAAGGGAATGTGAAACAAGTTTTCATGCTCGAATTCCATCATCGCAACATTCATCATTTATCATTTAACAATTCATCATTCCAATATAATAATGGTCTTAGTTTTCGCTGAAAGCCCACGCGGCAATCTCAAAAAAGCGGCCTTGGAGGCCGTCACCTACGGAAAAAAAGTCGCCGATTCGCTCGGTACAGACTGTGTCGCCCTTACGCTCGGCACCGTCAAAGATGCCAGTGAACTTGGTCGCTATGGCGCAAGTCGCGTCCTCAACGTCGCTGATGCCGCCTTGAATAATTTCGACAGCCAAACTTACACGGCTGCTATCGCCGATGTTGCCAAAAGTAATGGCGCGACTGTCATCATCGTCAGCCACACTTCCACCGGCAAAGCCATCGCCGGACGCCTCGCTGTTCGGCTCGGCGCCGGGTTGGTATCAGGCGTGAACAGCCTTCCTGCTGTGAATGGCAATAGTTTGTCCGTAAAAAAATCAGTTTTTTCCGGCAAAGCCATTGCAGAATATGAAACCTCCAGTGCGGTAAAAGTGCTCTCTTTGATGGGAAATGCCGTGAAACCTGAAGCAACGGGTAATCCAGTTTCGGTCGAGGCTGTTTCGGCAAATACAGGCGCGAGCCGTATCCGTGTCAAAGAAGTCAAAACCCAGGAAGGTCGTGTGCCGCTGCCCGAAGCGGAAGTCGTCGTTTCGGCTGGTCGGGGCATGAAAGGCCCGGAAAACTGGGGTATCGTGGAAGAATTGGCCGAAACGTTGAATGCGACGACTGCTTGCTCTCGCCCTGTAGCCGACAGCCATTGGCGGCCACACAACGAACACGTCGGCCAGACGGGTATCGCCATTCGCCCGAATCTGTACATCGCCATCGGTATCAGCGGCGCGATTCAGCATTTGGCAGGTGTCAACAACTCCAAAGTCATCGTGGTTATCAACAAAGATGCCGAAGCACCTTTTTTCAAGGCGGCAGATTACGGCGTGGTGGGTGATTTGTTTGAAGTAGTACCGCGTTTGAACGAGGCTTTCAAAAAATTTAAATCGGCGCATTAAGCCTGAATATCAGTTTTTTAGAAAAATAAAAGAGCGCTTCGTCAGGTACGAGGCGCTTCTTTTTTTTCAAACTTCTCAGCATATTTTTTGTTCTTGCGGCAGCAAAACGAACCTTATTTTTGCCATCATATTTTAAGAAACAACTGGCAAGGTTTTTACTTTTGCTGCCCCATTGGATACCTTTAAATTATCTGCAATGAAACGCATTGAATTAGATATAGTGGCGCTGTCGCACAGCATGACGCAATCGCACAATTATGCTGTCGTTCTGGGCGAACGACGCGGCCAACGCCGGCTCCCGATAGTCATCGGCAGTTTTGAAGCGCAAGCGATAGCCGTAGCGATGGAACGCATGGTGCCGAACCGCCCGCTCACGCACGACCTGTTTAAAAGTACGCTCGATACCTTCGGAATCCAGCTCAAGGAAGTAGTCATCAATAATTTGCTTGACGGCATTTTTTACGCCCGGCTGGTGTGCATGAAAAATGGAGAGTTGTTCGAAATTGATTCCCGTACGTCTGATGCGATTGCGATGGCTGTGCGCTTCGAATGCCCGATTTACACCTATGATTTTATCCTCGAAGCGGCCGGCGTCGTGTTGGAGGAAACGGATGAAAGCGGCGTGGTAGGCACGCCCCGGATGCCCGCCAACCTCGACAGCGACACGCTGGAAACTTACTCGATGGAAGCACTGAAACGCCGCCTGTCGGAAGTGCTCGAAGCCGAAGATTATGAATCGGCAGCAAAAATCCGGGATGAATTGAAGCGCAGAGAATCGAAAGATTGAAATGCTGAGATTTCTTTTTCTAAAAAATGTCCGGGCATAGGCTGTGTCTGGACATTTTTATTTGAAGTCGCCAATTTTTCAATGCGATATAAATATTGGTGAATGACTTTTCCCCTCCAGCCAATCCACATATTCGACTGAACCGAGTCTGAACTTGAGCGGAATAATGCTCTTTTTTGCAAAATCATGCTCGATTCGGCAGAAAAACGGCAACTGCTCTGCCGACCAACGGGGCAAGAAAGAGGGGTTCAGCGACAAAAACTGAATACCGGGGAAAGCCGAAAGAGAAGGTTTCAAAGGTTTGAAAAAGAGCAAGCCAGGTTTTTGCAGGAGCAGGTATTGTGATGGTTCGCTCCCTGAAAAAACGGCTTTTTGCAATTGCGGCAGATTTTTTCCTTCCGAAAAGGATTGACTTACAGCCGTTTGTCCCAAAACCGCCGTCAGCCAAACAGCCATAAACACGTGTAGCCACTTAACCTTTTTTCGTGCCTTCATAAAGTTCAAATTTTTGAAAACTACACTCCAACGCGCCGTTGAACAGCGTGATTTTACGGCTCGGTCGCAAGCCAACATGCTTGAGCGCGTCGCGATTGGAAGAAATGAGCCAGGCATCCCATCCTGCCCACTGCTGTTTGAGCCGGTCGCCAATACTTTTGTAAAAAGCCGCGATGTCATCCATTTTGAGGCGTTCGTCGTAGGGCGGATTGGCGATAAGCACGCCGGGTATTTCCGGAGGCAATAATTTTTCAAACGGTATTTTTTCTACACGCACGGTATTTTCCAGCCCGGCAGACATCACATTGATGCTCGTGGCATTACGAGCGCGTGAGTCTTTGTCCGACGCAAGTATCGGAAATTCAAAGGGTTGTATTTTTGTGTCGGCCTCTTTTTTTACCGTTTCCCATAATTTTCGATTAAAATCAGGCCACTTGAAAAAGCCGAACGACTCGCGCTTTTGCTGAGGCGGCGTCCGGGTTGCAATCATAGCAGCCTCTATCGGCAAAGTCCCGCTGCCGCACATCGGATCCACGAAAGGCCCACGACCATTCCAGCCCGAAATCAACACCATACCAGCTGCCAACACCTCATTAAGCGGCGCTTCCACTGTGTCGCGCCGGTAATTGCGGCGATGCAAGGAGTCGCCGCTCGCATCGAGGGAAATATCGCAGTGCGTTCCCTGCACATGGACGTTGACACGAAGCGTCGGCGCGACGGTATTTACGCTGGGGCGACGGTTGTAGCGATCGCGGAACTGATCCACGATGGCGTCTTTCGTCATCAAACCCACATACTGCGAATGCCGAAAAACTTCGCCTTGTGCGATGGCATCCACCGCCAGCGTATCGTCCACGCGCATAAACTCCGACCAGTCAATTTCCCGAATTGCCTCGTAGTAGTTTCGTTCGTTGTAGGCTGGAAATGAATGAATTGGAACTAAAATTCGGAGCGCTGTACGGAGTTCGTAATTGGCGCGATAGAGCATTTCCGTGTCTCCGTCGAAGGCGACGGCGCGTTTGAGTTCGCGGATTCCGGAGGCGCCGAGGGTGCGAAGTTCGTCAGCAAGAACGGGCTCGAGGCCGGCGAGCGTTTTGGCGATAAGTGATTGCATCGGGGCAAAGGTAGTCGAACAAATACAAGTAGAGGTCCAGCCTGAAGCCGAACCTCTACCAGTAAAAATCAAAAATGTCAATTTCCTACTGTCAACTTTTCCGGCTTGCTCCACACGCGTTGGTCGTTGGAGTAGTAAAGAAATGCCTGACTTGCCGGAGCCTCGAAACTGCCCGCCACGTCGGCACGGAGGTCGAGGTGCAGTTCGCGGGTTTCGTTGGCGGCGATTTTTTCAAAATGAAAAACTGCGAAGCCGTCCCACAATTCATAAAAATCGCACTGCTTTTCGTCCACAAGTTTTTTCAACTGCCAGGGTTGCAAAGTCAGCCCGGCGGGGATGCCGAGCACGACCATGGGAGAGGCTTGATTTTCAGCAGTTTGATTTTTCAAAATGGCGCTGAGCCGAACCGTTTCCCCGACTTTGGCCGATGTTTTTTCCAAATTCGTTTGAAACGCAATCGGGCAATTCGGCGTGTTGCGCGGCTGCCGAGAGGCGTATTTTACTTCCAAATCAAAAGGAATCACGGCTTTTGAGTTTTCAAAAAACACCTCTATGCGCGGGTCGTTTGTGGTGAAAAATTGCTCCAGGTTTTTGATTTCCAAACGTTTCGGATCTTTGGTCGAAAACGCTCGCTCGGCCACGCGACGGCCATCTACCTGCACCACGAGGTTGCCGTCGGCTGCCGCTTGGTTGCCGATTTTGGCGTACTCGACGAGGGCTTTCAAAGCCGTTACAGTGCTCTGTGTGCTGCCGTAGCCGTACTCAGTTTTCGACTTGATGAGGTAATCCATCGCCTTTTGCAGTCCCGGCGTTTTTTCACCTGATTTCATCAAAGCCAGCGCCGCGAGCGCCGTCGTTTCTACTTTAAAATTGTCGCCATACGCGTGCAAAACCGAGTGCGTAGAGCCGACCCAGGAGCCGTCGTCGTGCTGGCGGTCGCGAAGTTGCGAGAGCAGATTTTTCCCGCGCGGGTCGTTCATGGCGAGCAAAGCGTTGGCGAGCAGGGCCTGCTGATAAGGGTCGTTGCTGCGCAGGGCCTGGTCGTAGGCGTGGTTGATTTCGGCGGCGAATTTTTTGCCGTAGCCGGATTCCGCTACCGCCCAGGCGATGTAAGCATCCACCACGCCGTCAGTTTGCCAGCCGTGCTGGTCCTGGTTGCGTTTCCAACTTCCTTTTCCGTCGCGACGGCTGTAGAGCCAGTTCACCGTTCTGTTTATCAAGGCTTTATCTACGGAAAACACTTTTGCCATGTCGGTGAATTCGAGAATCCCGTAGGCCGTCAAGCCCTCGTGCGCCGGGTCGCGGCCCCACCAGTCGAAGCCGCCGGACTTGCATTCGTAGGCCGTCAGTTTTTTGTAGCCGTCTTCCAAAAGTTTCACAGCGCGGCTTTCCACGTCGGGCTTGGCGGTGTTGGTTTGGCGCAAAAGGTCAAGCACTAGCAGGTTAGGATAGTTGCTGCTGCTCACTTGCTCGAAACAGCCCGATGGCTGGCGGAGCATCCTTTCCATGCCCTTCAAAACATCTTCTAACGTGCTGGGGTAAGCCGTCAAAGTTGCTGAAATCGTGCCTTCCACTGGGTCGTTCAGGTGAAAGTTGAAAGCGTTTTGGGCAGAATTGCCGCTGGCGATTTGCCGGGCAGGAAAACCTCTGTCGAGGGTTCGGACGTTGGTTTCAAAAGCATCCAGCACATTTTCGTCGGCGACGAATTTGATGCTAATGTTCTGATTTTCTGTTTTTTGCAAACCAATCGAGTATTCGGCGGCGATGATTTTTGTTTCGCCTGCAGATAATTGAACGTTTGCCGGAATTTCGTTTTTCGCTGAAAAATGTTCTGGAACGGCGATGCTCAAATGCCCACCTGCCGCGTAATTCGTCTTGTTGGAAACGGCAATTTGCAATTTCAACACATCGCCCGAAATGACCGACGACGGCACTTTCACAGCAAGGCTAACCGGTTTTTGAACAAAAAACTTTTGCTCGGCGCGGCCGATTTGGCCCTGATTGCCAATGCCTTCGAGCGTGGCGCGGAAATTTGTGATGGCATCCGAAGTGTAAAACTGGACTTCGGCTTCGCCTTTTTTATCAGTCTGAATTTTCGGATTCCAGTAAATCGTGGAGCGAAAATCGCTGCGCTGTGCGGGCTGTTTTTGTGTCTCGTAGTTTGGAACATAAAACTGCCGCGCACGGGCGAATGATGGCCGGGACGGATACGGTTGGGCGAAATCTTTCTTCTTTTCCGCACTCCTGCTGGCAAAAGAACGCGGCTCCAACTGCTCACGTGTGAGCGTTTGCCCGGTCGCCATTTCGTCCTGACGAATAATCGGGACTTTGAAAGCGACGACTTCGACGGACTGAACATCTGCTGGTGTGCCGCCCGTAATGCGTATTAGTTCGTCATCGGCCACAGGGGGCATCGCGCCTGATACCCGTATGCCGTCTAAATAATATTCAGTTACAATGCCGGCGCGTGAACTTTTAATGTCTATGTCACCTCCTTCGACGGTTGTTGTTCCGGCAGTCGTTGCTACAATGGTGTTGACACTTTGAGTCGGCAGACTGCGGATTTGCTCGGAAGTGAGTGTCTGGCCGCTCACTGTTTTATCTTGTTCAATGAGCGGGACTTTGTAATCAACCACCGCTACTTCATCCAACATAAGCATCATCTCCTGACCCATCGCGATATCTGCAAAGGTGTTTTGTTTGGCAGGGATACTTACGCTCGTAATACGCTGGCTGCTGAAGCCAGTATAACTGATTTCCAAATCATATTTTCCCGGATCGAGCGGAGTTATTCGGTAGTTGCCTTCAAAATCAGTAATCGTCCCGCGCACCAAGTCGTTGCCTTTCAGCACTTTAATCGTTGCGCCGATAAGTGGCTCGCCATTGTCGTCCATTATTTTTCCTTGCAAAACCGTCGCGCCGTCCAGATTTACATGGCGGTAGATTTTTGTAGGTTCTGGCGCTGGCCCGGTACGCGAGTAAAGTGCGTGATTGTTGGAAAAACCGTACAAAGGAGCGTATTCCTCATTACCGTATTTCAGGTGGCTGTACTGCTGAATGTCCACGTTTTTGAAGGAATAACGGCCTTCTTTGTCAGTTTTCACGCTGGGGCCGTTGGGGTAAAGCGTGACTTCGGCTTCCTTCCAGGGTTTACCGTTTCGGCGTAGCAACTTGCCTTCCACAGCAGCGCGTTCGGGCGCGTACTGGTAGGCAATCGCTTGTTTTTCAATAACTTCTTTCCACTCGAAACGCCGCCAGCCTTGCGTCATCAGGAGGTAGTCGAGGGCTTGTTCGGACTTGGGTTCTGCCGGGTCGAAGTAAAAATTCGGCTCTTCGATGTCGCCTTTCAGGTCCTGTTGGAGCAGGAGGCTGGCGAGCAAATGGCCTTGTTTGTCGTCGGCAAAAGTCAGTTGATTCTCGTCGGCGACAGCCAGCGAGAAATTGCCCTGAACAGGCCGTCCCGCGTGGTCGCTCACGCTGATTTTCAAGTTGACTTTTTCGCGCGGCAAATATTCTTGTTTGTCGGGCTGGAGTTCAATTTTCAAACCTTTGTCGCGGTTGACGAAGGCGAGTCGTTCGGCTTGTTCGACTTTGTTTTTGTCGAACAACGTGAAGCGCACGATGCCGATGGGCAGGTCTTTCAGCGGCACAGAGATTTTGGCAACGATGTTCGTTTCAAAATTTATTTCTTTGAAAAAGAACAACTTGTCGCGGCTTTGCCCGACCAAATAGGTTTTGCCAAGTCTGTTTGCAGCGACTTCAAAAGTCAGTTTGTCGGCTCCGCGCGCTTGAAGGCGCAGGGCGTAACCGGCTTTTTGAACCTCCGGCAAGGCGTAGGTTTTTTCCGAAGTGACGGGTTTTGTCAATTTCGCTTCGTAGCGTTCGCCGGGTTGCGGCACGAAGTCGAACGCGCCCATGCCATTGTGGTAACTTGTGAACGTGGCGACCTGATTGCCCGCGCTGTTCAGCACTACGCCTTCCACGTCGGCGGGTTTGCCGAATTCGTTGACGGCTTTGAAAGCCATGCGGCAGGGTAGGGCGGCCACAGCGTCGCCGCCTTCGGGGAAAAATTGCAGGTCAATTTTGTTCAGCACAAGCGGTATCGCTCGCGAAATGGCCTCCATCTGGCCGTCGTGTTCGACCTGAATATTGAGCAAACCGTCGGCAGTTTCGATTTTTTCCGGTAAAATGAAACGGACGTAGGCGCGACCGTTCGCGTCGGTTTGGGCCTCGCCGCTGGTGAATTGTTTGCCGGAAACAGAAGCGGTAAAAT
>Ga0209172_10002899_pt1 | contig 28216 bp, 29 predicted proteins | sample LarsenN4metaG_FD_184113 | JGI IMG/M metagenome (GOLD analysis project Ga0209172, IMG submission 184113) | Hot spring sediment bacterial and archeal communities from British Columbia, Canada, to study Microbial Dark Matter (Phase II) - Larsen... ... | reverse complement strand
CATTGGGATAACCAATGCTCAGGCTGGCAATTAAATCCGAATAATCACCTCCAGCTGTTGTCCAAGCCACATCTGGGTTTCTTTCCGCATAAGTCCAGCCGACTTCCCCCTCCTCCCAGAATCTGGTAATTCTCAAAGCTTCATAAAAATGGGTGGCGTTAGTGCAGGAAAGCCCCAAGTCGTAGTAATGGGAATCCACTGCGGCAGTAATAGTTGACCCGCCAGGTATGTCGGAAAAATCCCATTTGATGACCATTCTGGCTTTCCATGTTCCGTATTTGCCGAAATAAGCTGTGGTAGAACTGCCGTAATTGGTTAGAGGGTTAGGCTGGTCCAGCCAGGCGTCGATGATTTTGGTAGTTCCCCTGATTTGCACAGCGTCATCGAAAATTATTTCGCCAGCTGGTAAATTGACAAAATCGGAGTAGCGGTAGCCTAAGACCATCAGAAAATCAGTTCCAGCTTTCAGAAAAGTTTTCCGCAGAAGCGGTCGGGGAGCCAATGTATCTGTAGTATAAATTATTTCCTGGGGGAAAAATCCCCAGACGCTATCGGGAAAATTTCTTATGATAATGGGCTGGTCGGTATCGAATCGGTCTGCCCATCTAACCGAATCTATCCCCTTATACAAATCCTTCAAATCCGACAAATCCATTTTATAGACCAGACACAGCCAGGCATCGGCCAAAGCAATCCCAAAAGTCGAAGGGGAAGGAAGATTGGCTCTGGCAGTGGCCGAAATCTTTAAGTAGCCGATTAAGGCTCGACTGTGATAACGCAGGGCATAGCGAACTCCAGGAAAGATATTAGGAAAAATCAAGCTGTCCTTGTTCAAAGCAGGCTTCTTCCAATTGGCAGTCCTGACCACTTGCCTGTTTTTATTCGAATCATCAAAGTAAATCAGCCCCTGTAATCTCCAGCCGATTTGCCTTCCTTTATAGCTGACTTTTACATTTCCTAAAGTATCCGCAGAAGCCGAGTAGACTCCCGTGTTGACCAGGGCTAAAGTATCCCCGGACATCTTCCAGTTGGGGTCAATCTTTTTCCACTGGCCAAAATCCCTATAAAAAACCGGACTCCCCCGATACACCATCCTTTCCTGCCCGTTGACCAGCCTGATTTTGAAAGTGGACTCATTGATGATGACGGTATCTTCCTGAGCCAATAGTTCTTCGGTCAGAGACAGAACCATTGAAAACAGGAGAATGAAAATACTAAATCTCATCTTATGTTTCCTTTATCTTCCCGCTTGTGGCGAGCGAAGCCGAACCATTCTTCCGATTCCTCCAGGCCAGACTGCCGCTGAAAGCCAGTCCTCCGGCCAGGGCAATATCAATCATCCGGTCTAGGAGACTTCTTCTCAATTCCTTCAGCTCCGCCAGATCCTGATTCAGATGGGTCAGCTCATTCTTAATTTCCGCCAGGGAAATGGAGATATTCTTGAATTCCTGCTGATTTCCCTGATTGACCTTATCGAATTCCGCTCTATTTACTAATTCAGAAGTCCATCCGATTGCGATAATTCCTGCCAGAAGTATGAGAGTATTGACTGTTTTACTTTTCATTCTTGCCATCCTTTTGCTCAGGATTGTCACCTTTCTCCAGTTCTTCATTCACCAGCTCATCTACTAAATCCCAGAACACCTTCTCCTTCTCCGACTCATCCTTGATTTTGTATTTCAACTCTATCACTTTCAAAAGATCCGCTAACTTCGGCTCCAGGTCCTGGACTTTTAATTTGCTCCCTAAGCGGGCCTGAATCTCCTGCAGAAATTCGAAGTCGGACAGATCCATTTTCATCCTCTTGCGAAATTGCAAAAACGTCTTTCTCCTTTTTCATCTTGTCATTGTTATTCAGTTCTGCGAATAGTTGAGTCTAAGATTCTTCGTCGCCCCGACAAATCGGGGCTCCTCAGAATGACAAAGTGTATTCTGTGATTCTGAGCGATAGCGAAGAATCTCGCATTCATCCATTCTCCACAATAATCAAATCCACACTCCCGCTCTGGTCACTCTCCGATAGCTTGGCAATCTTGAATCCAGTCGAACTCTCCTCTCCGATCACCAGGCATTCCACTTCATTTTTCTGTAGAATGATCACCTTGGGATTGGAGATAGTCTGCGGCAGTTGATTCCCCCTGAAATCGTAGAGCTGGGAGAAACTCACACTCTGCTCTAATCCACCTAAGGTCTCTCTCGCACAAATCAGGCGATGAGAAGTGGTCCCGGCTTCACTCCAGAGCAAAATCGGTGTAACCGCCGAAAATTCTCCCCAGACCGAAAAGTTATTCGCCACCCAGACCCTTCTGCCGCGCAAATAATCCAGTGTTATGTTCATATAGGCTTATTTTGCTAAATTTTAGCCTTCATTCCTTACTTTAAGTGGCACCTCTAACTGTCCTGACTGCTTGATGTAAGAGCCTAACAGTAATTCCGCCTGTCGTAGATACTTCTGCCCTCTTTCCGCCCAGGAGTCAGCCAGCGCCTTAGCCTGATTTCCCGGCAGGTTCTGATTTAAAGCCTCCAAAGATTTCATGTTGCACAGGATGGAAACCGCCCAGTAGGTCTCTGCGGTCACCAAGTTCTGTTCGGTGGATTCAAAATACAGCGGGTCAAGTTTGCTCAGAATCTGTCCGTCCGCCTCCACGATGGCGTTGGCAATCAGGTCATCTGAGAAAAATCCGAATTCGACCTGGTAGTCCACAAAGACCCACTGCCCCTCTTCAATTGCTCCGCTGGCCATTCGAGTTATTTCCCCGGCTTGATAGTCGATACTGTAATCTGTGCCGCTCTGGTAAATCCGGAAGCATAGATACCAGATGACCGCTGAAGAACCGGAGGAAATTGCACCGGAAGAAAGGCGAGTAATTCTGCCGCCGTCGTAATCGATACTGTAATCCACGTTCTCTACGTAGATTCTTCCTAAAGACGAATCCGAAGCGACCACCACACTATCCGGAATCAGTTCGCTGTTGGGCAACTGCACCGCGTCCCCGGAAGCAAAGCTCACGCTCTGCTGAACCGGGACAATCTGCTCCTTTCCTTTAACTTTTTCCGAATTGACAGTCAAATTGCGGTCCGGCAGCTGAGCCGGAGTGGTACTGCTCAATTTGAGCGAGATATTTTCCCTCTCCGTGGTTCCGACTTGATGCTGTAAAAGGTGCTTCTTGACTAAATCAACATTGGTAAATGGCATAATCCCTTTCTACAATTGCAAAGAGAGATCCTTCGCTCCGCTCAGGATGACCAAAGAGTAATATGTCATTCTGAGTCCCGAGCGCAGTCGAGGGACGAAGAATCTGCTTTTATTTTTTCACTCATTTTAGCTTTATTCATAATGTGTAACCTATCCGCTCAGGTACTCATTCTTGGCCACCGCCGTAATCTGTGTCCCCACCGGAGCAGTAGTGTACGCGGTAGTAACCAAAAGCCGAATCCAGAATTCGGTGATACTGTTGACTGAGTTCTGCTGCCAGTCTGAAGGCACTGAATCCAAATCCTGCCAGAGCACAACTGTCTTGGGAGACGTAGTCAGGTGAAACATCCCTGAGTAAGGTGTAAAACTATCCCAGCTCGACCCATTCCAGTACTGCCAGATAACTTCACCGGTAATGCCGGCAGTGGACAGAACCAAGCTGACCAGATTGAATTTAGAATCCATCCCCAAATAGAGTGCGTCATTAAGGTCTTTTAACAACCCGGATGATGTAGGATGAAAAACGTCTCCACTGGTGGAATCAGACGCTTCGATAGTCTTGTCCGAAAACTGATTGGTAGCCGACTGGTCAAAGCAAAGGACTTTGTCGAAAGTCTTGCTTCCCGAATTCAGAATTGCCGGAGTAGAGAAAATGCTTCCTGACTTTTGGCTATAGTAGAGTTGATTCTGGCTGGTCCCGATTGATTTTGAGAAAAAGAGGTAGGCCACATTCTTGTGAAACTGCAGAGTCAGGCTGGTTGGAGCAGTGTTATCCACCGTCAACAAACCGGACCAGAGGCTCCCGTCAAATTCCTTGTAGAAAAGCCCGTCTGAAGCTTTGAAAGCCAGGCCAATCCTTTTGTCAGTTGACAGAGCCGGGCAGAAATTGTAGTCCAGGCTGCTGCCGGAGTAAAGCGTGACCGCCGAATCCCAGACTGCAGAACTAATATCCATACGCCGGTATTCTAAGGAGGTGCCGGCCTGAGTGTAGAAGCAATAGACGTAATTGGGGAGAAACATCAGGCTGGAATAAGCAGAACTGGCTGCTCCGGAATTGAGCGCGGTGCCTAAATCAGCCGGGCCGGCCCCCCAGGTAGCGCCATCGTTGACCGAAGGCTTGACCCTGATGTAATACCGGGCTTCTGAAGTATTGTAATGAGTAAAAGAACACCAAAGCCGGCCAGTGGAATCTTTCAAGAGTGAAGGATAAAAGTTCTGCTCCACATTAATGATGGTAGAGGGAGTGCCGACCGTCCAGGCTCCATTGGCAAAAGTGAGCTTGACGAAATTCAGCGCAAAGGTGGTCTGGACCGTGTAAGCTATATAAACATGAAAATTCTCATCCATGAAGGCGCTGCCGGGATAATCAGCGGAGTTGGAAACCATCGTCTGCGCGGAAGACCAGCTCTGATATGGAAAATCGGCCCAGCGAAAGACCAAAGTGCTCGCATTCTGTGGATAGATGAGGATTACTCTTCCGGCATATGGCCCAGAAGAAATCTGAACGATTTTCCTCTGAGTTGGCAACCCACTTCCAAACTGTGCGCTAACTGTATCAATCAGCTTCTGCATTTCTTTTCTTCTCTATCATGGTTTGTCGTAGGGCGGGATCCTTCCCGCCCTGTTCTTTTTCCCCCTCTGCTAAAGGAGAGGGCTGGGGTGAGGTTTTGGTTTTTTTCGAAATTGTGAACACCAAAACCCCTCCTTTTATCCTCCCCTTTAGGGGAGGAAATCGTTCTCCCTCCGCTCTGAGGAGAGGGGTGGGGAGAGGTCAGTTTATTTACCACGACACATCCAGTATCAGGCTGGCTCCGCCGATCATCTTGGCGTAAGCCACCGATTCCGAGACCACCGCCTCTTCAAATTTCTGGTCGATGATTTTGTCGTATTCAATCATCAAAGGCTGGGCCACCACCTCTTCCATGGCAAAGCGCTGGTCTAAGCCGATGACCAAGTCATTGGGGACTTCATCGCAGCGAAGCAGAGTCGAGCCTAAAGGCGACACTAATTCTCCGGTGGCCTGAAACTTGAATCCCGCCAAAGGGTCCTTGAACTCCGCCATGGTCAGAATGGACTTAATCTTATCCTTGTGCGCCAGAATCGTGTTCATCTGGAAAGGATAGAACTCATTCCAGAAGGTGATTAAGTCCGAGTAAGCCAGAGTGCCGGTGACCGCAGTGTTAATCACCGTGGCCGGATTGCTGTTTCCGTCTCCATTGATAATAGTGTTGACAATCAAGCCCAACTTATCGGTCTGCAGTCTGAAGCCCAGGAACCACAGGAGCACTTTAAATTGTGCGGTAGTTCTGTAACGCAGAGCCTTGTAAGAAGTCCGGAGAGTAACTCCGTAATCAGGAACATTGATGGAGTGCAGCTGCTCGGTGACAGTTACCGACGGTACTTCAGCTCCATCTCCAATCGGACGCAAGGAGAGCTTGCTGTCGATGGCGCTCACGTTTACGAAGAAAGGAGTGTACCGGTTAGAATTCACCAGGGAGGAAGAGGCAATTACCCGGTCTAATTCAGAGCGCATCTTCATCCCGTTTTTAATTTCCCGGAGCATGAATTCAGGCAAAAGCGCCGGTGCTCCCTGGTAAAAAAGCTCGACCGTCGTAGGACTCTTCCCTCCTACCCGAATCCCGTGCACTGCCAACTGCCTTTCAAAAGCATCCAAGGGCGAACCAATCGGCGAGGGATCAAAATCAGAAGTCTCCAAAAGCTCAGTCAGAGTCATCCCTTTAGATTGAGCTTCCAGGTATGTCTCCTGACTCACCTTAACCTGCTTGGCTCTGGTTAAATCCACATAGCCGGTCACCGGCCTTTCCTGATGAGCCTTTTCTAACCATCTCTGCCCTACCGGTAGTTCTAAGATTTTTTCCAATTCCATTTTTTCTCCTTCAAATTGTTTAGACGATTTTCTTGTTCATCAACCAACCTCTCCCTGGCCCTCCCCTCTTAGGGGAGGGTTTCCTCTTGCTCCCTCTCCTTGAGGAGAGGGGTGGGGAGAGGTCAGTTTCTATTCTTCACATTATCACCGTGCAGTCCGTAGTCCCGTTCACCCCGATAACCGTTCCCCGGGCAATGTTACCTCCGGCCGGATCATTGGCTGCCAATGCCGGAGCCTGCTTCACTTTTCCCGCGGCCGCGCCAACCACTCGATTTCCAACTACAGGAACCGTGGCAGCCACAGCCACTGTCATAATTCCCTTGATTTGGACCGTGGCGACCCTTTTGCCATTTTCCGCATCAGTAAGAGTCAAATCCACCAGTTTGCCGATGAAGACCGAATTGTCGGTGCAGGGTCCCACTTCATTGCTGTTGGTGATGGTCACTCCCTTGCCGACGTCCGCATCTTTCAAATCATCCACTCCGGCGGTCTGCTTGATGGAAAAGGTCGCATACACCGGGCTTACTGCTTCTAAATTCTGTGGTCTGATAGCCATTCTTCCTCCTTAAATTTTGTTTCATTCATTTTTTATCTTTTGTAGCGTCCGAGCTCGCCTCGGACGGCCTTTCCGCCCTACATCTCAGAATGACAAACTGGTAATGGCGTCATTCTGAGTCCCGAGCGCAGTCGAGGGACGAAGAATCTGCTTTTCATCCCAGCTTAAATTCCTTGATTTTCTTCACGTCCACATCCGACTGCTGCAAAATCCTGCTTTTCGGCTCTCTTTGAAACACCTGATTAAATTCCTCCTGCACCTGCCTTTTTAAGCTTTTCAATTTCTCAAAATTTAGATTTCCAGAGGAGACCAATCTCTCCACCAGGGCGGACAGACTCTGATTCCCTTTGCAGGCCGAGATGGCTTTGGACATCTTGACGATGTCTGACTCATACTCCTCCTGCAAGTTCACTAAATCGATCAACTTCTGGCCATAACTGACTAACAGCTCCTTGGCTTTGGATAGAGTCTGCCGGAGATGGGCTAGATCAATCCCCTCTGGAACCAGGTAAGGAGAGGAGTTCGGAAGAGACAAAAGCGCTTCACTCAATTCGGCGATTAAGACTTCCGCCGGCTGGAATTCAACTTTGTCGGGCATGACAGTGACATTTTTCTGTTGGCTTTGTTTGTGGAAGACATCTAAATCTAAGCTGAAGGCCGTATCCGGCGTAGCCCCCCGATAGACTATCGAAGTTTCCAGAACTTTGACAATTTTGCGGTAGTTAAAATGCGCCTGCTTCTGATTCCCGGATGAATCTAAGTAGACTTTAAACGGAAGGTGCTGACATTTGCGGATATCTTCCAGACAAATCGAGCACTCCGGAAATTCGAAGGTAAATCCGAGCGAGCACTCCTTGTAAATCCCGTGGTCGATATTTTCCTTGAGTGACTCAGACCCCTGTGAATTCTTCAGCCAGTAGAACCAGACCTTCACCCAAGATTTTTCATCTCGGTCAACTAATTCAGCCTTGAAATTCCTTCCAATCGGCAACTTCTCCTTGTTGTGCCCCATCAAGACCGGAGCATCAATCACCAGTTCAGTAATTCGTTTCTGCTCGTCCAAAGGAAATTTGCCGCCGTAAGAATTCACCTGGTCAGAAACCAGATACATGGCCCGGATAAAGACGTCGTCTGAGGTGACCGGCACCGGCGGCTTGATGCGTGCATTTATCAAGCTGACCAGACCGTCGTCCGGCGAAATTTCCTTTTCCGATAATTCTGCCTGAATTTGACCTTTTAGTTTTTCCATGGTTTATCTTCCTGTCATTGCGAGCCCCGAGCGAAGCCGAGGGGCGAAGCAATCTGACTTATTTTGCTGTCTTTGGCTAAAAGCAGATTGCCACGTCGCCCCGACTTTGGTCGGGACTCCTCGCAATGACATCTTTGTTTTACCTTTCGTTTCATCATGTCTCTCTATAAATAGGGCCTCCCTTCCCCCCGGTAGCGATTCGGTAGCGGGGTTAACAGGCCGTAAGAGAGAGAGTAAGCTTGGAAACGGGCTGTTTTCGGCTGTTTTTAGCGGTTTGTAAGTTCAGAAATTGAAGAGGGTTAATTTTGAGTGGTCGGAAGCGGAGCGAAAAAAGTCAGTTACACGGAGGTGTTTTGGATGAAAATATTTTTGAAATTTTTCGACTTACCCCTCCCTTGCCCTCCCTCCTGCGACTCGGCTAAGAGGAGAGGGGATAAAGGATTGGGCGAAAATGTATTTTTGGAAAAGTTTTCTAGTTATAATTATGCGTGTTTCTGCGGCGAGAAGTAAGATTCAATCGCGCGCCGCCGCTTCAAGCGCTAGACTAACCCCTCCCTATCCCTCCCCTAAAAGGAGAGGGGACACGAATCTCGTAGCGCGGGATCATTCCCGCGCTTGCTTATTAGAATCGAGTGCAAACAAAAGGAGGCGATATGAGGCCCAGTAAGATAATCACAGTGGTAATTCTCTTGAGTTTTGCATTACAGCTTCTCGGCTGTCACACCATCAAGCTGGTTCGGCCCGGGAAAACACCTGAGCGGCTGAAGTCCAAAAAGATAACCGTGGTCACCACCAACCAGAGGGCTTACACCTTCACCGAGATTAGAGTTTACAGCGACACCCTTTACGGCGTAAATGGAATCAAATTTCCGGAAGACCGCCACAATTCAGAGGTCATTTCCGTTCCCTTTAGCGAGGTCGAATCGATTTATTACCGGGGACATAACACCGCGCTGACCGTTACTTCAATTTTCACTGGTCTGGTTTTCCTTACGGCGGTGGCAGCCGTTTTAATCGCAGTTGGAGGCGGGTTCGACTCGATGGCCTGGTAGAGCTGCATCCGGACTCTATCCTTCGCTAAGGGCAGAAATTTATCTCCCTCTCCTAGAGGAGAGGGCGGGGGTCAGGTTTTGGTTTTAATCTCTATCCGACGAAATCAAAACCACTCCTTAATCCTCTCCTGTTTTATGGTGACCTTGCTTGCCCTGAGCTTGTCGAAGGGTCGAACCATAGGGGAGGATGACTTATCCCCTCGCAAGAGGCGAGGTTAGTTCATTCTCTGCAAATCCTTGCACAAACCGGGCCGCTCATTTATTACTCAGCCGGGTCTAACTTCCAATGGCACATCCTGTTGGGTCATGCCCAATTCAGGCACAAGCCTTGCTTTTCGAATAGACAGCGAAGCGTGTTGAACTTTAACAGAAGGATGTGAGCTAAAGTGACAGTTTACAAAACTCCAGAAAGCGCAACGATCGGCACTCTGTTCTTGGTAGGATTCATAATCGTAGTTCTGACTCTGCTGGTCAGTTTCTCGAATGCCGATGGTTCGACCTGGCTCACCATGAACGGGCTTAAGCTCTGAAAAGATTGGTCTCCCGCCTGATGCGGGAGGTATTGAAAGAGCACTGGGCATAATCCCTCCTTCTGTGGGTTTGGGGTAAAGCAGAGGACAAAGCTTCCCCAAACATAGAACCCCCCTTAATGGGGGGTTTAATTTTTATACTCCTTCTTCTTTTAAGAGTCGTCTTTTTCGTAGGCGGGGTTTTATTACCCCCCCTGAGCCAGGGTCGAGGATAAAATCCTCGGCTACGGCTCCCTTGCCCTCGCCTCAAAGGAGAGGGTTCAAGCTTTCCATAAATATAAAAGTCCCGCCTAAAAGCGGGACTTTTATCTACATAGTTATCCAGCTCTTTCCGACTTATCGGAACGCTGAGCGAAGTCGAAGCCTCAGCACGGAATCAAAGGACAGCGGAAACCGCAGGGACCTAAGTCAGTGCAGACTCCGTCGCAGCAAATGAACTTGTGACAGGTGCAGAAGTCGCAGAAACGGTCGCACTTGCCTGCTGAAGCCGGACTACTTAGTACTCCCACCACAAAAGAACTGGCTAACACCAGAATCAAAATTAAGGCAACCATGATTCGTTTCATCTAAGTCACCTCCTTTTGACCCTTAACCAATTGATACTTACCAGTACTGCTGCTTAAACGTCGCAGCCGATCAGAGGGCAGACTGTGCAGCGGCCTACCTGCCGACAGACTCCGTCGCAGCATTTAATCTTGTTGCAGGTGCAGTTCTCGCAGTAGGTGTAGCAGTTCCCTCCCGCCTGTGCCGGGCTGGTTAATACTCCCACCACGAATGAGCTGGCCAAGACTAAAATTAAAACCGTGGCGATTAAGGCTTTTTTCATTTTCTCACCTCCCTCCATCTTTAAAGTTCAAATTGATTAAAAGTTTTATCTCCATCATTTGCAGGCATACTGAAAATCAAATAAGTTTGACTCAGTGTGTCAAGTAATTTTTGAGTTCTTTCTATTTTGTCATTGCGAGCGCCTTGTCCTGAGCGAAGTCGAAGGAAGCAATCTGTCTTTCTTAACATGATGCGGGTTAAACCAGATTGCTTCGTCGTCCCGACCAGTCGGGATTCCTCGCACGGACTGCACATCAGAACTGGCTCCTCCCTATCCCCTCGGGGCGAATCCTCGGGATGAACCCTCCCCTTAAAGGAGAGGGAACTCGTAAACTCCCTCTCAGGAGAGCGGTGGGTGACATCTTATCAGCGCCGATCGGGCTTGACAAAAATTCGGATCGTTTGCTAATTAATTTCTGACGACAGGCAGAAAGCTGTGCTGGATTGCTTTTTGAAAACATCAATTCTGATAGCCCAGGAGGCTTCATGTGTAGCTTTAGGTGGAGATTTTTTCTTACTCTTTCAATCATTTTCCTGTTAGCGGTTCAAACTTATGCTGACCAGTTCACGATTGGGCTGGCCACCCAATTCGATTGGTGGTCGATTGAAAAAAGAGAGTGGGCCCACCGGCCGCCGCCCTTTAAATCGACACCGCTTGAATGGAGCGCCGACCTACTCGAAGAAGGCTATTCTTCCCTGGGGGTTATGTTGGGCCCGGAGTTTTCCTACATGCGTGGGAAATTTTCTCTAAAGGGTAAAATTCTCTTTAGTACCACCAGAGAATTAGACGTTACCCTGCATGCCAGCACCATCGACCCACTGGTTGAGCCGTACGATTTTTCCGGGGAGTTAAAAAGGACCTACACCGCCATTGACCTTCTCTACGGAAAGTTGTTTTCCGGGGTATTGGGATATCGCCGCCTGGATGTGAAAGTTTCCCAGTGGAAAAGTGGCCAATTCAAGAATCATTCCATCTCAGACCTAGTAATTGGAATTGACATGGCCAGACGCTTCAAAAAACCTGGCTGGTCAGCCGGCTTTCAGGGTGTGTTTGGGGTCACCGGGCTATTTTTCATGTTTAACAAGGAGGGTTCGGTCGAGCATCCGCAGGTCGGCGAGGCTGAAGCTTATGTTGCTTACCTCTTCAGCTCTGTCCCTATTGAAATCCAGCTGGGTTATGGGGTCGCGGTCTTTAATGACTTAGACCGGGCCTATCTACCTTCCTACTCATCTCCGATAAAGAAATTCTGGGAGCAATTCAGTAACGTCTCTCACGGAGCCGTGCTGACCGCGGTTTGGTTGTGGTAGGTTTCTTCAGTCGACTAGAGCATAATCAGGTCATCGCTTCTAAACGTTCCTCTCCCCTCTGAATCAATAGAGCGGGGTAGCGATAAGTCCGCAGGCTGCCATTGCGAGCCCCGATAAATCGGTATTCAGAATGGCAATTTCGTAGGCGGGGTTTTCCTACCCCGCCGAAGCAAACAAGAATTGAAATCCCCTGCTACGTACTACTAACCCCTCCCTATCCCTCCCCTTACAGGAGAGGGAATGAAACTCTCCACCCTTTTTTGGTGAGCTGGTCGAACCTTAGGGGAGGAATTCTTTCACCCTCTCCTAAAGGAGAGGGTTCATCCTGAAGGTTCACCCTGAAGGGGTGGGGTGAGGTTTTTCTTTGTATTAGAAACTGGCCACCTGCGGCGCCAGAACCAGAGAACTCTCCACACTACTGCGCAACGGCCATAATGCTAAGGCCAGAGCCATGGCCCCATCCAGCGACTTATCTTTCTCCCATCTCAACTCTCTCAGCTCATCCTGAAATGACCAGATATCCCCTTTTTCAGTGAACTGTTCGATTACTGGATAAGCAATCAGGTTTTTTTGGTGCATCAGTTGCAAATTAGAAATCAAATCCAGGCGCGATTTCTCATTAAACTGAAATCCGAGCGGCTTAATCTCAGCCAATTCCGACATGATTACATCCCCAACACCGGTTGAATCAATCACCACCAGCCCGGGATAGAGCTTTTTCTTCTGCCGGATAATTTCCACCTGCTCTAACCAATCTTTCTGAAATCTTTCAAATGCAACCACTTGATAAGATCGAACTGAAATATCGATGGTAATCCCCACGGTCCAGCTCTGCTTTCTCCCCAAGTCCCAGCCGGTGACGTAGGAGTGACCGGCTAAAGGAGCGCATAAACCAGTAGAATTGGCCAAAGCCCGGGCAATCTGTTCTTCTTTGATGAGCTGATTTTCTTCGTCTACGAATTGGCCGTAGATATTCTGGGCGACTTTTTTCTCGGATAAAGTCTTTTTGCGGAATTCCAAATATTCTTTCGAAATATAAGGATTCTGCAGGCAGTCCCCATTCTGCACGTAGCCGAGCGAAGGATTATTCTCCAGCTGCTGGCATTTGCGGAAAAACCAGTTCCTCCCTTTGGGAGTGGAGGTCAAATCCAGTGTTCCTTCTCTATCAGCTAAGCGCATCACCAAGACCTGGTCAATCACGTACTCCGGATTGGTCTCATAGGCCACTTCGTCGAAATTGATAAAATCATAATCGTGGCCTAAGAGATATTCGGCGCTGTTCTGGGTTGAGCGGGCCCAGAATATAGCACCGTTACCGAATTTGATATGCGGAAATGGAGTCAGCAAAGCATCTTTGACCAGAGCGGAGAGAAATTTGTTTTTGCCTATCAGGCCTAAAAGATGGTAATAGACAATCTGAGCCTGGTCTAAAGTGATGGAGACATTGGCCGCCCGATAGCGCAGGCCCCGGTAAGCCGGCTTTCTGATTTTGAACAGACAGCGGTGCAGAAATTTTACCGCCTGGATAAAAGATTTCCCCCAGCGGTTGCCGGTATGCAAAGCATTTTCCCGGCAAAGGGAGTTGGTCAGCCACTTAACCTGACCGGAATGCGGCTCGATTTCTAAGAATTCTCTGGCAAAATAGACCGGGTCAACAATCGCCTTCCTAATTCTTTCTCTTGTAACACGCATTATCTTGACCGCATGTATCCTGTAGACCCAGGTTGCCCACAACCTGGGCCACCCCACCTTGAGGGCAAGGTGGGGCTACGCTTTTTCCAGTGTAACTTGCACCATCTTAACGCACAGCGTAGCCGAGAATCCATTCCTCGGCTCTTAACAAGTGAGAATCAACCTCACCCCAGCCCTCTCCTCTTAGGAGAGGGGGCACTGTTCCCTCCCCTAAGAGGGGAGGGATAGGGAGGGGCTATTCTCCACATGTCTACAAACCGCCTGCCAGCTTCTTGGCCTCCTCAAAAGAGATATAACCCTCTTTCTGCTTGCGAATAACATTTTCCAATTCAATTCTCTCGGCTTGCACTTTATCCAACTTCCCTACTCCGCTCTCATTCACAAAAACCTGCTCAGCCGTCACCAACAGACCGTGCAGTGCCAGTTCAATATTTCTGACCCACTCCAAAAATCTTTGAGCCACTCGCTGCAGAGTAATCACCTGCTTCTGCACTAATTCTAACTTGAAGCCGGCCCAGCTCTGAGTCGTTCCGTAAGAATAGCCCAGCATGAAGGGGTCTAAATGTAAGCCGGCGGCAATGTCCTCAATCATGGCCTTGTGATTCAGGTACCAGGAAGTGGCTGCGGCCTGTCTGGATTCGGGCCCGATGTATTTTATCTCCACGTCATTCCAGGTGACCGGATTGTCATCCGGAGAAAAGCTCTTCATCATGTTGACCGTCTCTTTGAAATACTGATTGGCCCGGGAGACGTAAGCTTCGTCAGATTCAAAGGCCGAGCGCTCCGGCGGCTTGATTTGCACGTGCAGGCGGTGATAGCCGGCATTGTGCATGCTCTTCTGCATGTCGGAGTTTAACTGCTGCTCGATTCGGGAGACAAAGGGAATCGCGGAAAGCAGACTTTTTCCGATGGGGTTATTTACTTCCGTGTCCAGACCAAAATAAAAAGTCGCCTCCGGATTCAGCTTAACATTCTTCCCTTCCTGCCCCTGAAAAATCTCCCAGAACAACCCCTCCTTCAGCTCAAAGGCCAAAGTGGCCGGATCAATGAAATAGAACCGGTCTATCTTATCGCCTGCTGGAGTAAGGGTGATTTCGCCGCAGACCATTCCGTCCGTGAAAAGGGAGTTGAAAAACTGGACTACCAGCGCATCGATGCCGCTCCCCTTCTGATGGAAGGGTTGATAAATTCTGCCATCTAAAGCGGCTATGATTTCTAGAGCCTGTCTGACAATTTCCGGGTCGTCTGAGCCTTTTATCTGCACTTGTGAAGGTGAAGCGCACAGCCTCGTCCAGGTCCAGAGTGCTGAATTCAAAATCGGAATCGAATCTCTTAAGAAACGGTAGAAGCGAATACGAAAGGGATGAGTCATTCCCCAAATGGAGTTCCAGGCAAAAAGCGTCTGCTCCGGATAGAGTTTAGCCGTCGGCGACGACGGGAAATCATTGACCGGTATTCGACTCACTCGTGACTCCAAGTTGACAACTTTTGCTTCGAGATTTTTTCTTTTTCTAATTGGCCACATCAATCCTCCATAAGTTATTACTAACCCCTCCCTTGCCCTCCCCTTACAGGAGAGGGTTAAGACTCCCTCCCCTCTTAGGGGAGGGGTGGGGAGAGGTAAGTTTCTTTATTTTCTCTTTCATCGCTACACATATGTCCTTCTATAAATAGGGCCTCCCTTCCCCCCTGGTAGCAATTCGGTAGCGGGCTTAAGTGGTGTTGGGATATAGAGTAGGCTTAAAAAATGGTAGTATTCGACTGTTTTCAGCCAAGATTAAGTTTAGGAAAGCCAGCGGGTTAATCTGGAGTAGTCGGAAGAGGGATGAAGAATGGCCGTTACACGGATGGTAAAGAGGTGAAAGTTTTTTAAAATTAATCTTGATTTTCGTCAAATTACCTGATAATAGCACTTGACAGTGCAGAAAAAACGCTCTATTTTGAAGATGCCGGTGGGGAAAGAAATTATCCTGCGGAAAGGCAGAGATGGGCAGGAGAGATTGCAGGAATGTCGGCGCATGGAGTCGGTTCTCTCTCTATGTTATTTTGCTATTTGTCTTAATAGTCAGTTCAGTTAACGCTCAGGGGGTGTATGAGGCCTGGGTGGGATGGTATAATGGAACATTGAATGACGAAGATATTGCTTATGCTATCGGAATAGGGAAGGATGGCACAGTATACGTAACAGGCAAATCTGACTATCAGTTAACTATTATCGCATATGCTCCAAGTGGAGACACATTGTGGTTAAGACATTATAATGCAGAGTTTGCGTATGATTTAACGGTAGACGACAGCGGATACCTGTACATAGCTGGTTGTAACGCAGACTACGTCACCATCAAGTGTAAGCCCAATGGCGATACGGTCTGGGTCAGGTACTATCAAGGGCCTTGGTTTCTGGACCTGCCAAATGCCTTAGCTGTTGACGCGGGTGGGAACGTCTATGTAACAGGTGAAAGTGAAAATATTGCTGGATACGAAGTTTATTCGGAGTGCGCCACCATCAAATATGCACCAAATGGAGACACACTCTGGGTCAGGCGTTACAATGGTGGAATAGGCCGGGCTGTCGCCGTTGATACGAATGGCAATGTGTACGTTGTAACCGACAGTGTGGTCAAATACCTGCCGGATGGAAGTACAGCTTGGATCCGCAGCTTCTCAGGCAGAGCCATTGCACTGGATCACGAGGGCAAAGTGTATGTGGCTGGTCGTAGCAATGGGTACTTCGCCACTATAAAGTTTGCCCCCAACGGGGACACCGCCTGGCTGAGAACCTACGTTTCAGCCGATAGTTTCGGCGGCTCTGCCTCTGCTTTGGCCGTAGATGACAGCGGCAACGTATATGTCACGGGTTATGATACAGGCTTTCCCAATGATACAATACTGTATTACAGTGGAGATGATATTATCACCGTAAAATATGACAAAAACGGGGACACCCTGTGGACACAGCGGTGGAACGGGCCGGAGAATCTCGAAGATCATTCCCGGGTTTTGAAGTTAGACGATAGCGGAAACGTTTACGTAGCCGGTTATGCCGACGAACACTTATTCCTTAGTTACTCCAAGTCATTGACCATAAAGTATTCTCCTGACGGCCAGATGAAGTGGGCCAAGCTCTTTGACCCTGTACCAGGGGTGGCTTTTTCAAATGAAGCTTATGACTTGGCTGTGAACCATGCCGGAAATGCATATGTGACAGGATGGATCTCTATCACTAACCAGGACTGGCTGACCATCAAATACTCTCCCTGCTCTTCCATCCCCGGCGATGTCAACGGCATCGGCGGAATAACCTTAACCGACATCATCCACTTAATCAACTTCTACTTCGATAAAGATAAACCGCCTTGTTCAGGCAGTGACCCGGGCAACTGCTGGGAACCAAATCCAATTTGCCGAGGAGATGTTGACGGAACTCCCGGCACAGCGATAACGGACATTATCTATCTGGTGAACTACTATTTCGACAAGAGTCGCCCAGCTACCTCCTGCATTGGAACCGACCCGGGCAACTGCTGGACACCGGTAGCAAGCGGAGCCTGCTGTTTGTCGGTGCCGTAAGAAGAGCATAAAGACCATTACCAAAGCAGGAAAGTGTCTATCCTTTTTGGCAATTGAAAGGAGATCATCCATGAAGGCAGCTCGATATAATTTCTTAGGACTTATTTGTCTGGGCGCATTCACATTATTCCCGACAGATTCCCCTTCCTATGCACAAGACACGTCTACCAATACCGAAGAGCATCAATTCTGGGTCAATCTCGGAGCCGGGGGGAGTTGGGTCCAGCACGGACTCGGAGAGGACAAAGGCGGGATGTCAGCCGGTATGAGCTTGTCTTATCGCAAAGGAAGCAGCCTCTTTTCAGTCCGAGGGGTTGAAAATGCAGAGTTTAAACTGGACCTATGGGGATATAGCGGCCCCCCGGAAAGTGTCTGGGACATCGGAGCGCTTTATGGTCGAATTGCCAAGGCGTCCTGGGGTCCGGCTTCGATATCCGCAGGTGTTGGCATTGTGGGTGTGTCAGCTGCGATGGCACCTCATCCCGCCACCCCGGGATTCCAGTAGAGTCCCAGCTATTTTGGACACCTACTTCCATGCTGGGAATCGGCATCTATGGTTTTGCAAACTGGAATTCAGAAAAGTCATTTGCGGGGGTGTTATTCTGCCTGCAAATCGGCAAACTAAGATAACGATACAAGCCGACTTCACCTGGCAAAAAGGCCGGGTGGCCCTTAGACTCCTGTCCTGTCAGGAGCCTGCTGTCTGGCGCACCATAGCACTTGCCGTCAGGGTGAGCCCTGATAAAAATCGGGGCTCTCCTCGGAATGACTGCTTATATCCAGCCTTAATCCACTACCCTCAAAATCACCTTCTTCTCATAATAATTTCCAACCATCCCCTCTTTCGGCTTGCCTTTAACCGATTCTCCCTTGGTAAGCATAATCTGCCAGGAGAGTTCAGCATCCCGAGCCTCATCAGAGGGGCGCAAAGTGAACTGCAGGGCCGTGACCTGGTCATCTTCATACCCCGGGTACTTGTCCCCGACTAAACGGCAGGAAGCCGGCAGGTCCACTCCCCAGCCAGGAGCAAACTTGCTTAAAGAGTTGCTCGCAATCCTGGCCGGGTCCACAAAAATCCAGCCGTTGCGGTAAGGGGATCTTTTCTCGTCTTTCCCTCTTCTCCCGATGACCGTGACCAGTTCCTTGGTCTCTCCCCGGTGAGCCGAAATCAGAAAAGTCCCGTCCGGCTGTTTCAGGGAAGCCTTGGTCTGCTTGTCTAAGATGTCAATGATGGTACCGGCCTCGTCCTGCCAGGGGCCGTTGCTGACATGACAGGTCAGGCAATTCTTGGATTTGCTGGTAATCCCCACTGCCGGGGGATAGGCCCACAAAAGGGCCGAGGTTAAGATTAGGACCGCAACACTTATGATTAAAAGTAACCTGGACATTTTTCCTCCTCTGTTTTTGAGTTAAAATATTACAGGCTTAAACTGTTAAAAGGTCAAGACCTTATCTGCATCAACCGTCCAAGCCGCTAACTCTGCCATGTTACCACTTTCCACGCCCTCCAAGAGCTCCAAGTCCCGTAGACCACGGGCTTCTGCGCAGGTGGCTCAGGTTTTGACTTTGGCCCCTTTGCTGATTACGGACTTGAGCATGCGCTCAAGGTTGTAGTACCCCTGTGGTGTATTTTGACCCTTAAGCGCAGAACTAACTGAATCGGCCATAAGAAAAATGCGAATCTCATGGTCAGCATAGTCGCGCTGTAAGGCCATGGCCAGGCGCAGGGCGTTATAAGTCTTTTCACTGCCATAGGGAGCGTCATTTAAGATAAAGAGCAATCTCATGACTTATCCTCCTTGTCTAAAGCATAATATAATTAAGAATGCTCATACTTCTACTAACTTCTTCATCCTCTCCACAAAATCCTTCTGCCGGGAAAGGCTCCAGATGTAGAAGTAGGGATGCAGTACTTTGTAAGTTAACTCTTCCCTGGACAAACACCCTAACGCCTTCAGCAAAGTCGGCCAGTCGCGGAAACCAAACTCCTGTTGGTCTTCTTCCGAGCCATAAACCAGAATGCAGAGTTTATTGATATCTATCTTCCCTTTCAGCATCTGTTCATAGAACTTAGCGCACTCTAAGGCTAACTTTTTCTCTTCTTCTGTCAGTTCTTCATAGCCTTTTTTAGCCCTTACAAATTTAAGATTTTCGCCTTCTTTCTTATCATTCTTTTCATTCTTGTCATTATTGTATGTAGACGCCTGTCCGACGCTTGTAGAACGCCTGCCTGACGCCTGTGGAAGGCTTACCCCAACCGAGGTTGTTATTTCAGGAACCGACCCCGCCTGATAACCTTCCCAATTGCAAAGAGTTATTCTGGTCATGACCGGATTGGCCTGATAGTTTATCTCTCCGACGTTCTTGAGCTTCTTCAGAAACCTTCTGACCTTGGTGGTGTTCCAATTCCAGCGCCGAGCCAGCTGCTCTTGAGAAGTGATAATTTCTCCGGCTTTTACCGTAACTCCCTGATCGTTGAAGAAAAAAGTATGAGTCTCAAAATTAGCCATAAGCATCAGGTCTACCAAAGCCGCCTTCCAGCAGAAGGGCTCTGGTTTCTGCCAGACCGCATGCTTGACCATATCCCTGGGCAATTTTATCCAGCCGGGCATGCTTTGGTTTCTGTAAAAAGTGAATGCAGGGGCTACTTTACCCCGGCTGGCGATTGGAAGCCTGACTCCGGTACAGTCTTATTTCAGCCAGAAGCCTTTCTTCTGCCTCCAGGACCTGCTCCAAAAGCGGGAGCCCGCTCTTCAGCCCTAGCCTCACAATCTCGGCCTGGGGCAGGTTGAATTTCAGGGCCAGCCGGTCAATCCGGGCTTTTAAGTGTCCCGGCACCGAAAGATTAAGTTTGGCCATGCCTGTTTTTCTGGTTTAAGTGAGCCAGAAGCCCTCTTAGCTTCCTCTTGGCCCTGTGGTGTAATTTCATCGCCTGCCTGGCAGAGATTCCCAGAGCTAAGGCAGTTTCCCGGTAACTTTTCCCGTCAAAATAATAGCCCCAGATAAAATCTCTTTCCGGCGCAGGCAACTTTTCCACTTCCCTTCTAACCTTTTCTGACAAATCCTCTTCTTTTGAATCTGGCCAACGGAATTCCTGCCGGACCGCCTCCTGCTTTTGAATTTTCATACTTTCATAAAAGGAACCCAAGCTTTGCGACACAATCACATCTGTGGGACAATCGGCGGACTGAAGAAGCGAACATTCGGACAATTTTTCTTGTCCGGCAGGACTATTCACACCCGGCAGACAAAGTTGACTTCCTGCTGGCGGCATTGAAACTTGAAACTGCTCTTTACGTAAATAAAACTAAGCTATCAAATGCCATGACCATCTCTGAATTAGAGCATTTTCGGGACCTGCTGGTAGATAGAGAGAAAAATCTTAATCAATTTCTATCTGACCAGGGCTCTCCCAATCCGGAGGACATGCGCCGGGTGCAGGGCTTGGTGGAAGATATCAAACAGGCCTTAGGGCGGATTGAAAACGGCTCTTATGGTGCCTGCAAAGTCTGTAAAGAGGGAGTCGAGCTCTACCGCCTGGAGGTACAGCCAGCCACTGAAATCTGCTTAGGTTGCATCAATGAGGAAGAGAAAAATCTCCTGGAAGAAGAACTTTATTTAGCCAGCAAGATCCATCGGGCGCTTTTGCCTCAGGCCATTCGCAAAATCGATGGTTTTGAAACCGCCGCCAGAGCCCTGGCGGCCCGGAGCGTGGGCGGTGATTATTATGACTTTCTGCCGGCGGCTGACGGTCAGGCCACCCGCCTGGTCATTGCCGATACTATGGGTAAAGGGATACCGGCCGGCCTGTTGATGGCTAACGTACAAGGAGCCTTGCGAATCCTGGCCGAAGAAACCGCCCAGCCCAGCAAGTTAATGAGCCGCTTGAACCAGTGGCTCTGCCGCAACATTCCGGTCACTAACTTTGTCTCCGCGGTCTGCTTGACCGTGGAATCTGGCGCTGGCTCAAAGTCCGGCCTAATCTACACCAACGCCGGGCACTGCCCGCCTATACTGCTGCGCGCACATGGAGCCATTGAACGGCTGGAGCCAAATGGCGGAGTCTTAGGAGTACATCAGGAGTTTACCTACTCAGAATCGTCTGCCCGGCTGACATCCGGAGATTGGCTGATACTTTATACCGACGGTGTCACCGAGGCTCTGAATTCTTCCAAGGAGCTATTTGGAGAGGACAGATTGTCAGAATACCTCCGGTCTAATAGGCAACTGACAGCGGATAACCTCTTGACGGGCCTATTGCAGGAAGTGAATCGCTTCACCGGCAAAAAAGAGCTGGATGATGATTTGACCGTGATAGCGCTGAAGAAGTTGTAATTATCCCCGGCCGTCATTGCGAGCGCAGCGTGGCAATCCCCTGAAAGTGGGACTAATCCCTCTCTTATTCGCCATCGACGAAGTCCACAAGAGGGAACCAAACAACCTCGTAGGCAGGGTTCACCCTGAAGGGTTTTATTTACCCCGCCGAATCCAGCAGCGGATTGAAATCCCCTGCTACGTATGCGTGGTGAGGAATGAAAAACCAAAACCCCTCCTTAGTCCTCCCCTGTAGGGGAGGATTACAAATCCCACTCATAAGAGGAGAGGGAATTCACCTTGACTTTCCCGCTTTGGGGCCTAAATTAAAATGTTTGAAGCGCATTTTTATCAAGGAGATAAAGATGAAGAAATTTTTGTGGTTTTTGCTCTTATGCGTTCCCTTTTTGTTCCTCACCTGCGCCGGGGATAAAAACGTCTCCCTCCGTTACGACCTGGAAAAAACCTTCAACTTAGGGGAGCAGTTTCGGGAGAACCTTTACATAAATTTACAGGCGGCCACTCCGGAGGATTATCAAAAGGCCATCTCCTACTATCAGGTGGTCAAGGAAAAGTCCCCCTTTCCCAAAAAGAAAAAAGACCTGGATTCATTGGACCAGGATTCCCGGGATGTTCTGAGGCTTACCCAGCAGTCTTACATCCGCATCTCTGAGCTTTTGATCAACCAGAAAAAGCTCGACCAGGCTTTATCCGAAGCCAACTCCTATTTGGCCGATTTCCAGAAAAATGACTTCAACCGGCAGATGATGCGCCTGCGCAAGGGACAGATTTATGAACTGCAGCAAAAGCCGGACTCGGCCCTGGCCGAGTATGAGCTGACCCTGCAGGAGTACGTGGCCCAGCACGACCCCGCCAATCCGGTGGGCGACTTTTTGACTCTCCCTATTTATATCATATCACTGCACATGAAGGCCAAAGATTTCAGCCAGCAGACTGTGGACCAGGCCGCCTTATTCTACAAGAGCCTGATCGCATCTCCCCCGGTTGATCCCCTCTCCCAGCAAGCCAGTTCCAATCTGGCTGAACTCTACCTACGCAATAATGAATTTGACCGGGCGATTTCGACTTTAGAGACTCTGGTCGATTCTGCCGGCAAGATTTACCCCCAGCCGCTTTTCAACATTGCTGACCTGTATCTGGTCGGCCGAGCCGAACGCGACAAATCCGGCCGGACCATAAACCGCTACCAGAATCTGCCCAAATCCCGGCAGACCTTCAATCGCCTGGTAGAGCTCTATCCGGATAATGAACTGACTCCTTTTGCCAAGTTCGGAGTGGGACGCACTTACTATGCGGAAAAGCAGTACCAGAAGGCCTTGGATGTTTTCAGTGAGGTCAAACAGAAATATCCCCAGAATCCCCGGGCCGTGGCGGCCACTCAATTCCAGATTGGCCTGACCTACGTTCAGATCGGGAACTGGGACCGGGCCAAGACTGAACTGGACTGGCTGATAATAAATTATCCCGATTCTCCGGAAGGGATGAAGGCGGTCGGATTCATTGCCGACTACTACAGCCGGAACAATAATAAAGCAGTGGCGGATGCTTATTACCAGAAAGCCATTGACCAGTACAAAGGCATCATCGCCAAGGACCCCAAATCGCAGCAGGCCTATGCCGCCAACCAGATGCTGACCGAGGTCTATCTGACTTTAGAGCGCTGGCAGGAGGCGGCCACCCAGTTAGAGGACTTTGTGAAGAATAATCCCGGCAATACGTCTGAGCCGGATGTTTTGCTCCTTATGGGCCAGCTCTACGAAGAGAAACTGAATGACAAAGCCAAGGCCAATCAGTCCTATGCCATGTTCTTGGTGAAATATCCCCAGGACCCCCGGGCTAAAGAGGCCATGGAGCGGGCCAAAAAGCTCTCCCTGGAAATGCAGGAGCAAGGCAAAGCCAATATTCCAAAATAATCTCTGGGAAAGAATTCAAAGAGGAGGCCTGAATAAAGACCTCCTCTTTTTTATTCGCTTAGTTTATAGAGGCAGACAGCACACCCCTGACGAAACCGGGGTCCAGCAGTTTCCCGGGTCGGTCCCATTACAGGGAGGACTCACCCGGCTCTTGTCAAAGACGAAATTGACCAGATAAATCACATCCTGTAAATTGGGAGTTCCTCCGGAACCATTGACATCACCCCGACAGAACGGGTCAAAGATCCAGCAGTTGCCCGGGTCGGTGCCATTGCAGGGAGGACTCACCCGGCTCTTGTCAAACACAAAGTTGACCAGGTAAATTACATCCTGCAAGTTGGGAGCCCCTCCGGAAGCATTGACATCCCCGGGCTTGGCCAAGCAGTAGATACCTGGCCCGTACCAGAAGCCAATTCCCATCCTGTAATTTGTGGATTGGGATTCGCCAATTACTGACTGGCCGGTGGTGACTTTGGCTTTGTAGTTGGTGGAAGACATATTGACATTTCCGCCGCCGTTGAGGGAAGACCAGGGGAGTTGAAACGCAGTCGGTGCAGTGGGACTCTGGCTGATTTGTTTGACCGGAGCAGGCTCGGTTTTAACGGGAATTTTATCTCCTGCCCAAGTTGAGACTCTCCAGCAACTTAAAATGAGCACTAAAAAGAAAGTTATTTTTTTCATCTTACACTCCTATTCCACTCCTGCAAGAGCTTAACTCTCTTTCAGGACTCTTCTTCTGCCTGCTGAATTTCAGACAAGCTTGAAGTAAACCATTATATTCATTCTAACTGGCCATTCATACTATGCTAATTGATTTTGTTTATCGTTAACCAATCCCAACCAGTGTACGGAGAGAATGTTCTCGTGCTTCCCGTGGATTGACCAACAAATATCTCAATATAATCATTAGCTTCTAAATGGATAACCCCACACCCATGTGCAATAGTCGATCCAGAGCTAGGACCCAAGCCTTTTTCAGCGACACCGTTTTTGAAAATATGTAACCAGAAGCTGAAAGAGGAGGGCGCTATTAGAGATGCACAGACTAAATAATCACCTGATTTTGCAGCGGTAAACCTATAGTTAGTTGAAGGGTCATACTCATTTTGCCTATCATAAGATTCACTGCTATAAGGAACTTTTGTAGGAATGCCAGTGGGAACATTAAAAGAGGTGATATTATCGACATAAACTGCTGACTGCTGCGTGAAACTAACAATACCGCTGTCGACTTGTAGCTTAACCTGGGGATTAGTCGTCCCGATGCCGACATTGCCTACAGGCATTATTGCGATATTCGTACTTCCACCCACTCCAAAAATGCTGCCGGCATTTGTAGGAGTTCCTGCTGTAGGCGGATAGAATTCAATACCGGCACTCGTAAGTTGCGAACCTACTCGTATATTGCCGTTCAAAACATCGAGTTTTGCCGCCGGACTGGTCGTCCCAATGCCAACATTGCCAGAAACTGTCAAATCACTCTGAATAGCCACATCCCCGGAAATCGTCCCTCCGGTCGCCCCATCCACGGTCCTGACCCGATACCCATACCCCATCGAAACTATCCTCTGCCTGGGGCTCATCTCTGGGTCAGTCCCCACCTTCATGGCCAGATAGCGGGTGGTGTCGTCAAAGATAGTGTCAGGCAAAGCAGTCACTGAACCCAAATTGACATTAAAAGTCCCCCCCTTGGTAACTACTGACTGAGTCTCAGACCACAGGTTGGTTCCACCGGTGAAAGCGTCATAAATCGTGAAGAGGATTGAATAAGTGGAATCTTTAACCGGAGTTCCCAGCGTATCTTTACTTAATCTCCCCTGAAAATTAATAAGTCTGGGGACGTCGGCCCAAGCCGTAATGCAGGAAAACAACATCCCCGCCCATAAGAATGACTTTAGAGATTTCATCTTAAATCTCCTTAGAGATTAAGGTTGAAAAGTTTTGAGTGTTTCCCCTCCTCTGTCAAAAGACAACCATCATACAAACCTCCTGGCTTGTCAGGCTCATTCTCCACGTCTTGACAGGACAACCAGAATAAGATAGTAACCAAAACAAATGTCAAGCTAATTCTCTTCTTGTGAATAAGTTAACAAGGTCTGGGAACTTACCTCTCCCCAGCCTCTTGTGAGGCTCGTCTGCGGCGGCCACTCCTCCCCTAAGAGGGGAGGACGAGGGTGGGGTTCTCCCTTGCAGTACCAGAGCAACCTCACCCCATCCCTCTCCTCCTATGAGAGGGAGATTTGTTTCCTCCCCTTTAGAGGGTAGAGAGATCTGTCCCCTCTGGTGAAATAACCCCTCAAGCTTCATTTTCCCCTTGACGATAGTCAAATAGCCGTATATGTTATTAAGTCGATAAACCAAAAGAGCAAACAAGGAGAACTAAATGCGTTTAAGAAGCTTGTTAGTCGCACTATTATTCTTTTGCCTGGCCTTCGCCTCGGCCTGGGCCCAGAAAGGGGAGAAATCAACTTCGGGCAAGACTTCCAAAGCGGTTCCCAAGACCGAGCAGACCAAACCTGATACGGTCTGGTTTGAGTTCAAGCAGACCGGCAACAAGGTCGTAGCCGACCTGTTCCTGTTTAATGACCAGCCTCTGGCTGGCGGCCAGATTCCCTTAAGATTCGGGAATGGCAAAGCCCCCCTGACTGTGGACTCGGTCCAGTTCGACTCCAAGCGGGCCGGCAAATTCGATTTCAAAAATGACGGTATCGACTCGGTCAACCAGACCATGCGAATCGGATTCATCTCCGATCTTTCAGGCCGCAAGCCCCCCCTGGAGCCGGGCCGGGGAAAAATCTTGACCATTTTCTTCAGTTTAAAGACTGACAAGCCCTATGAGATGGTGCTGGATACTCTGACTCTGCCAGGAGGCTACGCCTTCTTGCTGGCCGACGTATCTGCCCAGACGACTCCGGCTCTGTTTAAAACCGGCAAGTTCAAGACTAAGTAGAATGAGAATAGACCGGTGAAAGAGCCTCTCTGATGGCTAACCGGTCTTTTTGAATTTGAACATGGCGCTCAGGGATTGGACTTTCCTCCCCATTACTTCATCCTTTATCTCAGTCAGCAGCACATAGTCCTTGCCCGTTTTAATAGGAATCTTGGCCGCTTGAAACAGGGAATCGGTAAAAGACTGCACTATGGCAAAATCTCTCTGAGCCTGCCTTAAATCTTTCTCTAAGACTGCATACCTCTTGTCAGTCAAGAGGTCCTGAAGGTAATAAGTCAGCTTGAAATGAGATTGCCCCTCTCTATCCAAAGGCATGTTGTAAATCTCAAAGTAAAGCCAGAGCGGCTCCCCTAAAGTGAAGACCGATGAGACCCAGGGCTTGACAACTAATCCATTCCGGACAAACTTGAAATCAGTCGAATCCGCCACTCTGACTTCCTTGGCTAAAATAGCCTTGCTCACCTCTATCTCCTTGGGAAACTTATACGGGGGCAAAATAAGCTTGGTTTGAAGCATTCCACCTTTATTGCCTGCCGAATTGACCAGCTCGGAGGTGATGATGTAAGTGCCGGCCTTCAGCCTTAATTCCTTCTGGTCTAAAGCTACCAGCTTGTCCAAATCGGCACCTGAACCTAAATAGCTTAATCCTTCGCTGGAGTCGGTAAACAATCTCTCATAATCCTCATCCTGGACTAAGACTTTCCAGATATAGTGAATAGAATCTAAAGAAGGAGTAATCAGCTTCTTGGCCGGAGCATTTATGGTTAAATAGATGTCATAGATGTTGGGAGATTCCCGAATCAAGAAGGGAGTAAGGCCAAAGGCATACTTTAGCTCTTCTTTGCCGTAGTCGTAGAAATACTGCATCGGTTTCTGCTGGACCGAAACCCACATGTCAATGCTTTCGGTAGGCATGATGTACCCCCTGACGAGATCATAGAAGAATGTAACTCCAAAATTACCATAGTCCCAGGTCTCTGCTAGTTCGGGTTCAGGATTTTCGACTCCACCATATAGTGTGCTGAAAACGCCTCCGATAGGATGTTTTTGAATAGACGGAATTCTACTTCTCGAGGCCGCTTGAGTATGCCTTTCGCTTGGTTCGCCGAACTTCAGATAAATATCCCCTCTATCATCCCAAGGTCTGAAATAACTTTCTTTGGAAAAATCCTCCAACACCTTCTTCAGGCGTTTGTCAAATTCTAACCTCCTCTCATTCTCTGGAGTGAAAGGATTGGGGTCGCGCTTTTTCCAGAAGTCCTCTTCAAACTTCTTCAGGGCAAGAGTATCAGTTGAAGGAATCTTATTGAATTCTTCAATCTCAGCTCTGTTTCCCACGGCTTCAATGGAATACTTCATAATCTTGTAAGATTGCCGTTTTTCTTTAGGCAATTGGTTAAGCTGTCTCTGATAATGCGAGGCCGGAGCACAGGCGAAAATCATGATTGTGCTAAGGACGAGTATCTTTTTCATATATTTAGATTAGGCAGGCAGGAAGCGGGGTCTTTAGCTTTCCCGCTTCCTACCTATTCAGCTTTCTATCTATACCTCGGGTCTGGCGGTATCGAACCGCAGTCGCATCTCTGCTGCCCGGCTGTATAACCAGATAGGCATTCGTCTACGTATTCGTAATAGCAACGGTCGCAACATAGCGGCATACCATAGTAATCGTATCCGCAAAGACTTCCATTGCAGACCTCTTCGCATACTGGCACCTGTTGAGTTTCAACATGACAGTTTCCGCCGGAATCTGCCGCCTGAACATTGTCAGACAATGATAACAAGAACGAAATAAAGAAAGCAATCAGAAATACCACCAGCGATAGGGTAATAGCCGTTCGCCTCATCCCTTCTCACCTCCCCATAAAGTTAAAGGTTATATTTTTGATTTTCCGATAAACCAGTTAATTTCCCACAGCTCGCCGTGAGAAATCTACCCCCCCCCAGTAAAAGTCAAGAAAAAAGACAATAATTAATTATGACAAATTCTGTCAGTTAGCCTTTCTTAAACTTAAACATAGCACTCAGGGACTGAACCTTTTTCCCCATCACCTGGTCTTTTATCTCCGTTAAAAGTACATAGTCCTTCCCGGTCTTAACCGGAATCTTAGCCGCCTGAAACAAAGAGTCAGAAAAAGACTGCACAATCGCAT
>Ga0209172_10002896_pt1 | contig 28230 bp, 30 predicted proteins | sample LarsenN4metaG_FD_184113 | JGI IMG/M metagenome (GOLD analysis project Ga0209172, IMG submission 184113) | Hot spring sediment bacterial and archeal communities from British Columbia, Canada, to study Microbial Dark Matter (Phase II) - Larsen... ... | reverse complement strand
TCAGCACGCGGGCCGAGACACCCCCATCCTCGACCAGCGGTAGCGCGGTGCCGTCGACATGTTCGAACGCGGGGTCGATTTCCTCCTTGCCATCGGGCAGCGCCAGCCAGGTCTGCATGCCGTAGAAGCTCGGGCCCACCGCCCTGGTGTCGTCCGGCGAGCGCTCGGAATGGACGATGCCCTTGCCCGCCGTCATCAGGTTGATCGCCCCGGGCTCGATGCGCTGGCTCGAACCGATCGAATCGCGATGATGGATCGCCCCGTCGAACAGATAGGTGACCGTCGCAAGATTGATGTGTGGGTGCGGCCGCACGTCCATGCCCTCGCCGGGGTTCATCCGCGCCGGGCCGAACTGGTCGACGAAGATGAACGGCCCGACCATCGTCCGCTCCCGCGCCGGCAGCACGCGGCGCACCTTGAAAGCGCCAAGGTCATGGGTGACCGGCGTGACGATCTGCTCGATCATTCGCCCGGCGCCCGCGCCTTGATCGACAGGGCATGCACCCGCTCCTCGAGCAAGTCGCCGAGCGCGGCATGGACCAGGCGTTGCCGCTCGACGCGCGACTTGCCGGCGAAGGCAGCGCTTTCGATGACCAGGCTGAAATGCGATTCGCCCTCGGGATTGTAGCCGCCGTGGCCGTGATGCTGCTCGCTGTCGTCGCTCAGCGCCAGGACGGTCGGCCGCAGCGCTGCTTCGAGCCGCCGGTGCATTTCGGCGGCGACCGGGCCGGTGGAGGTCAGGCTCATCGACGCCTATATAGGGCCTCGGACGAAACGAGGAAGCATGCGGATCACGATCACCAGGGAGGCGCGCGAGGACCGGATCGACATTTGCCGCGACGACGGGTCCCGGGCCTCGACCCGCCTGCCGCACAAGGGGCCGATTCCGCACGATTTCGTCCATTATGCGGTCGAGCGCGAGCTCGGGATCGACACCGGCTTCTGGGGGCTGGTCGCCGCCGGCCATCATCCCGAAGCCATCCAGGACATGGCCAAGGCTGCGGGCCATGCCAGCGCCAAGCGCGCCGCGGCGCCCGACCCAGGATTCGCCGCCGCCATCCAGTCCGAACGGATCGTCGAGGCCTTCGAAGCCGACCATTGGAGCGGCGGCGTCGGCGATCCGGCGGGGGTAATCGCCCTGGCCGAGGCCGGCTGCGCGCAATCCTGCGTCGCCTTGCCGCCGTTGCTCGATGACCGGGCCGTTGCCAATATCCGGCAGGCCATCGCCGACTTTGCCGAACGCTGGACGATGCTTGCACCCGGCGCCGCGGTCAGCCTCGATTGGGATGCGCCGCGGTGAAGCCGAAGCACTGGCACGGGCGGGTCGAAGGCGCGGCGGAGCGCTGCGCCATGGCCGGCTGCCGGGAGCCCGGCGAATATCGCGCGCCGCTGCGGCCCGGTGACTTCGACGGGCCGGGGACCTGGCGCTGGCTGTGCCTCGAGCATGTCCGCGAGCACAACGCCCGCTACAATTTCTTCGCCGGCATGACGCCGGACGAGATCGAGGCCGCCCAGTCGCCGATCCCGGGCTGGGCCCCGCACAGCCGCGCTTTCGCGGGCGTGGGCGCCGACCCCGGCCCGGCCTGGTCGGACTTCAAGGACCCGCTCGACGCCATTTCGGCGCGCTTCCGCCCCGGCGGGATTGGCCGCCGCGAATCGCGTTTCTCGGGTGAGGAGCGCCACGCGCTCGGCGTGCTCGGCCTGCGCGAGGACACCGACCTCCATGCCGTCCGCCGGCGCTACTCGCAGCTCGTCCGCCGCTACCATCCCGACCGCAACGGCGGCGACCGCAGCCATGAACGGCAGTTGGGTGAGGTGCTCGCCGCCTGGCAGAAGCTGAAGGCCGCCCGCGCCTTCGCCTAGTCGCGGTCGGGCGCGCCATACGGGAAGAATTTCCGATAGGGACGGGCGTCTTCCACACAACGGCTGACCGGCGGCAGCGCCAGTAGCTCGGCCCGCAACCTAGCGAGGCGCGGGCAGTCGTCGGGGATCCGTTCGATCCAGTCCGCATAGAACAGTGACGGGGCGGCGGCGCAGGTGACTAGCGAAACATGCGGCGGCAGCTGGTGGTCGGAAAGCCAACGCTCAAGCCAGGCATACGCCTGCCGGAGCCTGGCCTTGCCGGCGGTAATCTCCGTTTCTACGGGCGAGTCGCGCAGGCCCAGCTCGGGTTTGTCGCGGCTGATGAAGTGCGCGGCGATCACGCGCTGCATGTTTCCCATGACGTAATTGTCGAACACCCGGTCGATCATGCGTGCCACCACCGCCTGCGCCGGATCCTTGGGGATCAGCGGAGCCGGGCCCGGGTGGTGCACGGCAAGGTGTTCGACGATGCTCGTCGCCTCGATTACCACCGAGCCGTTGTCGACGAGGACCGGGATATGGCCGCCGGGGTGGGACTTCCCGGCGAACTGCTCGCTGAGCGGACGGTCGCCCGCCATTCCGACGAAGTCGAACGGCGTATCGTTCGCGTAGAGCGCGATCAGCGCCTTCCAGGTGTAGGAGGAGAAGGGGTGGCCGTGGAGCGTGAGGGTCACCAGCTGCCGGCCTCGATCTTCTCGCGCCGCTCGAGCTCCGCCGCGCTAGGCGGCTTGCTCTCGAAGGTGCCCGTATGCACCTCGCCCGCGGGCTCGTAGATTGTCGTCACCACGCCCGTCGAAGAGGTGAAGCTGTCGACCAGCTTCAGCGCCCCCGGTTGCTCGGAACCGTCGAAGATGCGCTTGTCCTGGCCAAGCAGCACCGGGAACGTCATCAGCACCAGCCGGTCGATCAGCCCCGCCGAAAGCAGCGGCGGATAGAAGGTGCTGCTGCCCTGGATCAGCAGGTCGCGGCCCTCGGTGCGCTTCAGGTCGGCCACCGCCGCGGCCGTGTCGCCGGACAGCCTGTGGCTGTTCTCCCATTCCAGCGGCTCGTCCGAATGCGTCAGCACATATTTGTTGATGCGCTGGAACCGCTCGCCGATCGGAATGTCCTGGTTGTACGGCCAGTAGGCGGCAAAGATGTCATAGGTCCTTTTGCCGAGCAGCAGGTCGTAATCGGACTCGATGAGCCGTTCGAACGGGCCCATGTCCTCGCTCCAGTGAGGCGCGACCCAGCCGCCGAAGCGGAAATCACCGGTCGGGTCCTCTTCCGGCCCGCCCGGCGCCTGCATCACTCCGTCCAGCGAGACGAAGACCGCGCCGGTCAGCCTACGCATTGACGGCTTCGCCGGCGATGGCCGCCTCGATCCTGGCGACATCGATCTTGCTCATCGTCATCATCGCCGCGAACACGCGCCTGGCGACGGCGGGGTCGGGATTGCTGTTGCCTTCCAGCAGGACCCGCGGCGTGATCTGCCACGAAAATCCCCAGCGGTCCTTGCACCAGCCGCACTCGCTTTCCTGGCCGCCGTTGCCGGTGATGGCGTTCCAGTAACGGTCGGTCTCTTCCTGGTCCTCGGTCACGACCATGAAGCTGACCGCCTCGTTGGGCCGGAAGTTCGGGCCGCCGTTGAGGCCGACAAAGCGGCGGCCGAGGACAGTGAACTCGACCGTCAGTTCCTCGCCTTCCGCGCCGCCCGGGAAGTCTCCCGGCGCATGCATCGCCTCGCCGACTGCGCTGTCGGGAAAGGTCGACGCATAGAATTCCGCGGCCTTGCGCGCCTCGCCCTTGTCGAACCAGAGGCAGGTGACGAGCTTGTCCTGGGCCATGACTCTACTCCTTGCAACGTGCCGATCACGGTGACCGTTTGCCTGCGGCCCTCGCGGCCTCGACCGCGGCGGTCCCTTTCTTCGCGGCGGTGAGGCCGGTCAGGCGTCGGCGGGCTCGCGGGCCTTGGCGGTGTCGACGATCGTCTCGAAGCCGCCCCAGAACATGCGCTGCCCGGAAAACGGCATGTCGCCTTCGGGCTTCAGGCTTTCGTCGGCCATGATCTTCGCCCAGGCGTCGTCGCGGGCCTGCTTGTCGGGCCATTCGATGAAGCTGAAGACCACCGTTTCGCCGTCCTCGGCCTTCACCGCGCGATAGAAATCGGTGACCTGGCCATGCGGAACGTCGCTGGCGATGGCCTCGACCACCCGGTTGGCGCCGTGCTGGCGGAACACCCCGGCCATTTTCTGGGCAAGGTCGCGGTAGGCGTCGCGCTTGCCTTCCGGCACCGGCACGACGAAGCCGTCGGTATAGCCGCCGCCGGGCTCGCCTTCCTCGACGATGGCCTCGAAGCCGCCGACGATCATCCGCTTGCCGTCGAACGGCATGTTGGCGGCCAGCTCCTCCATCCGCGGGTCGCTGCGGAACTTCTCGTTGGCGGCGTCGCGGGCTGCCTTGTCGGCATATTCGAACCAGGAAAAGACCACTTTCTCGTCCGCCTTGGCATCGACCGCCTTGCGGAAATCGGTGACCTTGCCTTCGGCCACGTCGCTGTCCCAGGCCTCGACCTGCCGCTGCACGCCGAATTCCCGGACGAGCGGGGAGAAGTCCGCCGCCGACTTCCGGTACACGTCCCGATTGGCTTCCGGCACCGGAACCACGAATCCCTCGAAATAGGTCATTGCCGCTCTCCTTGCTTGGTCGCCGGGGTGAGTCGCCAGCTTACGCTTCAATCCTCGCCGCGTCAGCCGGCGGGAGGGCCTCTTGGCTCGGCCGGTCGCGCGCCAACGACGGTTGGCCCCGGCCAAGCTCCACGCTAAAGGCCGGATCGATGACCGAAATTCCCAACGTCAGCCTCGACACCCAATCGGACACCGTCCTCGCCTCACCCGACCGCTCGGTGAAGGTGCGCGAAGCCTTCGGCATCGATAGCGACATGGAAGTGCCGGCGTTCAGCGAGGCCGACGAACGGGTCCCCGACCTCGACCCGGCCTATGTCTTCGATCCGGACACGACGCTGGCCATCTGCGCCGGTTTCGGCAGCAACCGCCGGGTCATGGTCCAGGGCTATCACGGCACCGGCAAGTCGACCCATATCGAACAGGTGGCGGCGCGGCTGAATTGGCCGCTCATTCGCATCAACCTCGACGCCCATATCAGCCGCGTTGACCTCATCGGCCGCGACGCCATCGTCCTGCGCGAAGGCCTGCAGGTGACCGAGTTCCGCGAAGGCCTGCTGCCCTGGGCGCTGCAGCATCCGGTGGCTCTGGTGTTCGACGAATATGACGCCGGCCGGCCGGACGTCATGTTCGTCATCCAGCGCGTTCTGGAAACCGAAGGCAAATTGACGTTGCTCGACCAGAATAGGGTGATCCGGCCCAATCCCTGGTTCCGGCTGTTCGCGACCACCAACACCGTCGGCCTCGGCGACACCACCGGCCTTTATCATGGCACCCAGGCGATCAACCAGGGACAGATGGACCGCTGGAACATCGTCTCGACGCTCAACTACTTGCCGGCCGCGGTGGAGGCGCAGATCGTGCTCGCCAAGTCGGGCGAATATGACAGCCCCGACGGCAAGAGCCAGGTCGAAAAGATGGTCAAGGTCGCCGACCTCAGCCGCCAGGGGTTCATCAACGGCGACATCTCGACGGTGATGAGCCCGCGCACCGTGATCAGCTGGGCGCAGAACGCGCTCATCTTCGGCGACGTCGGCTATGCCTTCAGGGTGTCGTTCCTCAACAAGTGCGACGAGGCCGAACGGCCGTTGATTGCCGAATATTTCCAGCGGGTGTTCGGGACTGATCTGCCCGAAAGCGTTGCGCACAAGGTCTGATTGGCGGGGCCATGACCAGGCCGACTCTCCTCGACGAATTCCGCCGCGTCCTGGCCGGCGCGTCGCGGGCGATCGCCCATGACCCGGAGCTCGATATCGCCTTCGCCGCCGAGCCCGGCCCGGCGGCCGGCAAGACGGCGCGCGTGCCCTCGCCGGGCCCGTCGCTCGAGCCGCGGCTGGTCGCCGAGGCGCGCGGCGCCGCCGACAGCGCGGCGCTTCGTATCCGCCATCACGATGCCGGCATCCATCGCCTCGCGGCCCCCGCCGACCCGGAGGCCGCGGCCGTGTTCGAAGCGCTGGAGACCGCGCGGGTCGAGGCGCTCGGCGCGCGGACCATGGACGGGGTCAAGGGCAACCTCGATTGCCTTGCCGAGGCCCGGATCCGCTCCGATGCGATCCAGCGCGCCCGCACCGCTGAGGAGGTGCCGCTGGCCACCGCCGTCGGCCTGCTCGCGCGCCAGCGGCTGACCGGTGCCGAGCCGCCGGCCGCGGCCCGCGCCGGACTGAAGCTGGTGTCCGGCTGGATCGAGGAGAAGGCCGGGGCCGAGCTCGACGCGCTGGCGCTGACCATCGACGACCAGCAGGCCTATGCGACCCTTTCGCGCCGGCTGCTCGAGGACCTCGACCTCGAAACCGCCGCGGAGCCCGCCGACGAGGAGCCGGAGGAAGACGGCGAGGACGGGGAGGGCGAGGAACCCGGCAGCGACGAGGGCGACGACAGCGAGGACGAAGGCTCCACCGGCGAAGGCGAGATGGACATGCGCCGCGAGGAGCGCGAGGGCGAGGAGGATTCGCCCAGCGGCGAGGAGGAAGCCGACGGCGAGGAAACCTCGGCCGGCGACGAAGGCAGCGACAGCGCCCAGCCGCGTTCGGCGCGGCGCAACTGGGCCGACGAGCCGGCGAGCGACTACAAGGCCTTCACCACCCGCTTCGACGAGATCGTCGAGGCCGAGGAATTGTGCGACGCCGACGAGCTTGGCCGCCTGCGCGCCTATCTCGACCAGCAGATGGGCCAGATGCAGGGCGTCGTCACGCGCCTTGCCAACCGCCTGCAGCGGCGGCTGATGGCGCAGCAGGCGCGCAGCTGGGACTTCGACCAGGAAGAGGGGCTGCTCGATGCCGCCCGGCTGGCCCGGGTCGTCGTCTCGCCCGGCCATGCGCTCAGCTACAAGATCGAGAAGGACGCCGAGTTCAAGGACACCATCGTCTCGCTGCTGATCGACAATTCAGGCTCCATGCGCGGCCGGCCGATCTCCATCGCCGCGATGTGCGCCGACATCCTCGCTCGCACCCTCGAGCGCTGCGGGGTGGCGAGCGAGATCCTCGGCTTCACCACCCGCGCCTGGAAGGGTGGGCAAAGCCGCGAGCAATGGCTGGCGGAGGGCCGGCCGCCGGTTCCCGGCCGCCTCAACGACCTGCGCCACATCGTCTACAAGCGCGCCGACGAGCCCTATCGCCATTCGCGCCGCAACCTCGGGCTGATGATGCGCGAAGGGCTGCTCAAGGAGAATATCGACGGCGAGGCCCTGCTCTGGGCCCACCGGCGCCTGCTGGCGCGGCCTGAGGAGCGGCGGATCCTGATGGTGATTTCCGACGGCGCGCCGGTCGACGATTCGACCGCCTCGGCCAATGGCGGCACCTATCTCGAGCGCCACTTGCGCCAGGTCATCGGCTGGATCGAGGAGAAGTCGAGCATCGAGCTCGCCGCCATCGGCATCGGCCACGACGTCACCCGCTATTATTCGCGGGCGGTGACGATCATGGACGCCGAGCAGCTGGGCGGGGCGCTGGTCGAGCAGCTCGCCGCATTGTTCGACAAGACGTGATCTTGGGGATCGCGGAAACAGTTTGGGCCCGGGGCGATTACGCACCCCGGGCCCCCCTCGTTACGCGACGCGAGGGATCTGTTTGGCCGTTGCCGGCCGGGAAACCGGCGCATGTTTCAGCGCCGGCTTCCGAAGACGGGGCAAAGGGGGAAAACCCCGTCGATGCAGTGGCTTATGCCTGATTCGGGCAAGCCAAAGGCTGAACGGCGCTTGCAGCCCCTGTTCAGGAAACTCAATATTTTCAGCTACTTGGCCCTGGGTCTCGGCGTTCTTGCAGTCCACTGCTGGCTCCGCTCGATTCCCAACCGCGCCGATTCTCCCGACGCCGTCGCCGCGATTCGCTTTGAGCCGGTCAGCATCGACCCCGCCGGCTTCGCGCCGCTCCGGCTCGCCGGGGCCTGGCAGGTGGCGGTCGACGACCCGCGCTTCGGCGGCATTTCGGCCCTGGCGGTTGATCGCGGCCGGCTGCTGGCCCTGACCGATTCGGGCACGCTGGCCGGCTTTCCGAGGCCGGGCGATGCCGGTCGGGCCATCCTTTGCGATCTCCCTGCCGGCCCCGGCAGCCCGCGCTTCAAGCGTCACCGCGACAGCGAGGCGCTGGCGCGCGACCCGCACGGACGCGGCTGGTGGGTGGCGTTCGAACAGTCGCACCAGGTCTGGCTCTACGACCCCGCGTTCCGCCGCGTCCTTGCCCGCATCGACCTTGGCCGAAAGCGCTGGCGCGCCAATCGCGGGATCGAGGCGATGGTCGCCCGTGGAAACCAGCTCAGGCTCTTCCCGGAAAGCGGCCGGCAATGGCTGGCCGTCAGCGACGGCCGGGTTGGATCGCACCGGTTGTCGAGTCGCTTCGGGTCGGTCGCGGACGCGGTGCTGCTGGCGGAAGGCCGCCTGCTGCTGGTCACTCGCCAGGCCGGGGTCAGGGGCCTCGCCAAGCGGCTGGTCGAGCTGGGCGGGGACGGGAGGCTGCGGCCGCTGGCCAGGCTGGACGTCGGCGCGACCGGCAATGTCGAGGCGATCGCCGTCGAGCCGAGTGCTCGGGGCACCCGGCTATGGCTGATGACCGACAATGATTTCAGGCCGCGGGCGCCCACCCTGCTGGTGGCGCTCGACCTGCCTTAGGCGGCCGTGGCTTCGGCCTGTTTCTTGGCGATCTCGCGCTTCAGCTTGCGGGCCTTGAGGCTCAGCTTGTCGTCGCTGGTCTTGGTCAGCCAGTTGTCGAGCCCGCCGACATGCTCCACCGAGCGCAGCCCGTGGGTCGAAACGCGCAGCTTGACGCCCTGGCCCAGCGCATCGGAGATCAAGGTCACGTTCTGCAGATTGGGCAGGAACGTCCGCTTGGTCTTGTTGTTGGCGTGGGAAACATTGTGTCCCACCTGCCGACCCTTGCCGGTCAGTTCGCAAACGCGCGACATGGCTATAAATCCTGATGTTAAGGGCGGGCCTGCTGTAGGCCCGGAAAGCGCCGCCCGATAGCCGCGCGGGCCAATTGCGTCAACCGCTTCGCACGCGTTTCAAAGGCAACGGAAGCATGGCAAGGGCGTTGACGCACTAACATAAGCTAAACAAGGGGGACGCCATGCGCACGATAATTCTGGTCCTGATTCTTGCGGTCGTCGCGTTGATCATCGCCATCCAGACGGGCTTTCTCGATATTCGGCAGACTCGCGGCGCCCAGGCGCCAGACCTGAGCGCCGACAGCAACGGCGTCACCGCGACCGGCGGCCAGGCGCCCGCCTTCGATGTCGAAACCGGCAAGGTCGCCGTCGGCAGCAAGGACCAGAACGTGACGGTGCAGGTACCGACGATCGAGGTGCAGCGGCCCGCCGAGGCGAACCAGGCGGCGGCCAACACCGCCAATTGAGGCGGAATGACAATTGTGCCGCCGCGCGCTAGCGCGCAGGCGATGAACCGTAGCTTTCCTCTGCCGCCGCCGATGCGCCGCGCGCTCGACCTTGCCGCGCTAGCGGCCGCTGACGGCGAGGTGCCGGTCGGCGCCGTCGTCACCTGCGATGGCGAGGTTGTAGCCGAGGCGCGTAATGCCATGCGCGGCCAGCTCGACCCAACGGCCCATGCGGAGATGGTGGCCATTCGCGAGGCCGCCGCTCGACTCGGCCGATCCCGCCTCGACGGCTGCGAGTTGTGGGTGACCCTCGAACCGTGCGCGATGTGCGCCGCCGCTATCGCCCTGGCGCGGATCGGCAAGCTGACCTTTGCCGCCGAAGACCCGAAAGGCGGCGGCGTCCTCCACGGCGCCCGGGTCTTTACCCAGCAGACCTGCCACCACCGTCCCGAGATCCTGTCGGGCATCGGCGAGGCGGAGGCCGCGGGGCAGCTCAAAGCCTTTTTCGCCGATCGCCGCTGACCACTGCCGAATGCCCGCCGAGCCCCTCGGTAACGCCTCGCTTGCCGGGGTCTTGCCCGACCGGCTAGGAATACGCGTCCGATGAGCGACCAACTGCTCCCCTTCCCATGGCTCGACGTGGTCCTGATCCTCGCGCTGATCGCCCTCAACGGCGTGTTCGCGATGAGCGAACTGGCGATTGTCTCTTCGCGCGAGGCCCGCCTCAAGGCCCTCGCCAAAAGCGGCAGCCCAGGCGCGCAATGCGCGCTGGACCTGGCCGCCGACCCCGGCCGGTTCCTGTCGACGGTGCAGATCGGGATCACGCTGATCAGCATCCTTGCCGGCGCTTACTCCGGTGCAAGCCTGGGGGCGCCGGTCGCCCAGCGGATTGCCTTCATCGGCCTTGAACCCGACACCGCCCAGTCGGTCGGCTTTGGGCTGGTGATCGCCGCGACAACTTTCATCAGCCTGATCGTCGGAGAGCTGGTCCCCAAGCAGTTCGCGCTGCGCTCACCCGAGCCGATCGCGGTCATCGTTTCCCGGCCGATGCACTGGCTCTCGAAGCTGACGGCACCGTTCGTCTGGCTGCTGGACCGGACCAGTGCCGCCATCTTCCGGACCCTCGGCCTCAATCGCGAGAACCAGAACCACGTCACCGCCGAGGAACTGCATCTCGTCGTCGCCGAGGCGCAGACGGCGGGCGTCCTCGAGGAAAGCGAGCGGGCGATCATTTCCGGCATCGTCCGGCTTGCCGACCGGCCGGTGCGCGAGGTGATGACACCGCGCACCGAAATCGACTGGATCGACCTAGCGTGCGGCCGCGACGAGATTCGCGCCGCTTTGGCGGCGACGCCGCACAGCCGGCTGCCGGTGGCTCGCGGCTCGGTCGACGACATCGTCGGCGTGGTTTCGGCGCGCGACCTTTTGATTGCCTTGCTCGACGGCCGCGATCTCGACCTGTCGCAGCTGGTCAAGACGGCGCCGGTCATCCCGGATTTGATGGACGCGATGGACGCGCTCGCGGTCCTGCGCGGGGCCGATGTGCCTCTGGCATTGGTTCACGATGAATACGGTCATTTGGACGGCATCGTCACGCCCGGCTCCCTGCTTTCCGCTTTGGCCGGCGCCTTCGCCCATGACCTCGATGTCGACCATGACCCGCCTTGCGTCGAACGTGACGACGGCAGCTGGCTCCTGTCCGGGGCCGCAAGCGCCGACCTGCTCCAGGACCGGCTGGGCATGCATATGCGCGCCGACCGGGACTATGCGACCATCGCCGGCTTCGCCTTGTCCGTGCTCAAGCATATTCCCGAGACCGGCGAGAGCTTTGTCATCGACGGCTGGAAGTTCGAGGTCGTGGACATGGATGGCCGCAAGATCGACAAGCTGCTGGCCAGCCGGGCCCGGCGGAAGCGCCGGGAGGAGGGAAACCGCGAAGGCTAAGCGGTTGGTGTTTTGCCGATTTCTTGTTGATGTGTGTCCGCGCTGCAACGGACTGAGGCGAAAACGCAAAGTGGACGTTCCCCGGCCGGAACTTTGCGCTATAGAAAGAGCTGGATCCGCACCAATTGGTGCACAAAAGGGGAGTCCGCATGCGTAATTATCTGCTCGCCGCAGTGGCGGCCGCTGCGCTGACGACACCGGCTATGGCCCGTGACAAGTCAGTGTATGTTGGCGTTGATGCCGGCGTCATGCTCGTCGAGGATACGAACCTCGACTTCAACTACGACTATGACGCTGAGTTCACCTACGATATCGACGACGCCTTCACCGTCGACCACAAGCTGGGCTTCGACGTCGACCTGGTCGCCGGCTATGACTTCGGCCTGGTCCGTGGCGAGCTCGAACTCGGCTACAAGCGGGCTTCGGTTGACGAAGTTCAGATCCACACCGATCTGACCGGCTCGCCGCTTCCGACTGAGCCGTTCGATGCCGATGGCCGCGTCCGCGTCTGGTCGGGCATGGCCAACGTCCTGTTCGACTTCGGCGACGAAGACGGCTGGAGCGGCTTCCTCGGTGCCGGTGCCGGTTGGGCGAACGTCGATTATGACATCGACGTTGCCGGATATGGCAGCGCCAGCGACGACGACGGCGCGGTTGCTTGGCAGATCCTTGCCGGCATCCGCAAGGCGATCACGCCGAACATCGATCTCGGCCTCAAGTATCGCTTCTTCAACGTCAGCAAGCTCGACTTCAACGAGCCCTTCGGCAATGACGTTGAGACCCTGGACGGCCGCTTCCGGTCGCACAGCTTGATGCTGAGCCTGCTCTACACGCAGACCTGCCCGGACGGAACGGTGATCCTGGCCACGGATGCCTGTCCGCCTCCGCCGCCTCCGCCGCCTCCGCCGCCGGAGCCGGAACGCGGTTAAGCGTTACCGTTCTTGAAAGGCCCGTGAGCCCAGCTCACTTGCCTTGAGGGGAAAACTAGCCCGCCGGATCCTCGATCCGGCGGGCTTTGTTTGTCCGGCGTTCACCACCGTCATTCGGCGCGGCCTGAGTTCAGGCCAGCTCGCCGTTATCGGGCGTTGCAGGACTCCCGCATTTCACTTGATCGGGTAAAAGTGCGTCTGCGACTCGGGGTGGAGGTCAGGGCGATGCTGAACAAGACGCAGCAGCTGCAGGACAAGGCGCGAAAGTGCCGGGAACTCGCTGACACGGCCATGACCGAGGAAGGGCGCTCGATCCTCTGCGAGATCGCCCAGAGGTACGAGAACGAGGCCTCGGGGGCCACAGTCTCGAGTGAACCCGGCGCCCTCTCGGACGCCGCCGCCTAGGCAGCCCTTGCTCGTCGATTTCGTGATCTGACGTCTTCCGGAGATGGCGCCCGTGGGGAACCGAGTCGCGCCTTGAGCATTTCCACATTTCAGGAAAAGCAACAAAAAAGAGTAATGAAATGAGGAAGCTAGCCTTAGCGCTGGCGGCGTCGGGTGCGCTCGCCGTCAGTATTCCAGTCGTGCCCGCCGTGGCTGCCTTTGAGTCCGAAGAGGCCCGGTCCGCCGCGGCCGACGCGGCGGCCATGGCCCGTGACGACATGCTTGAGGCGTTCGGCGAGAAGAGCCTTCGGCCCGGGCAGTATCTATGGCGCGATGTCCCAGGCAACGGGGAGGCCCGCGTGGTCGTCAGCCTCTCCGACCAGCTGGCCTTCCTCTATCGCGGCGATGTTCTTGTCGCGGTCTCGACAATTTCCAGCGGCAAGCCCGGCAAGGACACGCCGACAGGCGTTTTTCCGATCCTGGAGAAGAAGAGGTTCTACCGGTCGGTCAAATATGAAAACGCGCCAATGCCGTTCATGCAGCGCATCGACCGCTTCGGAATCGCCCTGCACGGTGGCCACCTTCCCGGCCATCCGGCATCGCACGGCTGCGTGCGCCTGCCGGGCGAGTTCGCCGCCAAGCTGTTCCGGGTGACAGAGGTTGGTACGCCGGTCCTGATCGGCGCCTGACGGTTCAGAGCTTGCCGAAGTGCTGCTCGAAGCCGTCGATGTCGCCGCGCGCCAGATAGTCGGCCTGCTGGACGACGCGATCGCGTTGCAGGCGGCCGCGAAATGCGCCGAGGTCGGCATCCAGCCGCTCCACCTCGTGGTCGGTCAGCTTGGCGATCTGCTCGAACCGGGTCAGGCCATGGGCGGCGAGCATGGCCGCCAGTTTCGGGCCGACGCCCTTCAGCTGTTCAAGGTCATCCGCCGGCCCCTTCGCCGCGGCCGCGGCCGACCCGAGCACATGCTTGGTGGTCACCTCCGCCTCATGGCCGAGCACCGTTTCCTTGCTGGCCTGTGCCATGTGCGGTCGCTTGGGCGCGCTATCGGTCAGCCGAACTTTCTGGCGCGGCCGGAACATGAGGAAGCCGACCACCAGCCCGATCACCAGGGCGACCAGGACGACCGGCCAATAGGTTTCAATCAGCTGGACCATGGATCCTCCTAATATTGCCGGCGCCGGCGGAGCGCGACGAGATAAGCGACAAGCAGCCCAAGGGAAAATCCCGTCAGGGCCATCAGCGTCGCCTCGATGAAAAGCGGGATCATGGCCTCGCCTCCACAGGCAGCGAATCGGGGCTCCAGGCAGCTTCGCCGACCCCCGGCTGGGCTTCGACCATTCGCTTGATTTCCCGCCGCTGGAAATCGTCCGCCGGCCCCGACAGGATGACCCGGCGGGTCATCGGGCCGCGTTCCATCCGGGCCTGGACATGCACCATTTCATAATGGTCGAGCATGGTTCGTGCGCGGCCCTCGACGCCCGCCGCGAACCGTTCGCCGGCGCCCATCGGGCCATGCCAGATCCAGGCGGCGCCAACGACGGCGCCGATCCCCAGGCCAAGGATGATCGTGCGGTTCATGACAGGCGTTCCAATTCTCTCCACCCGATGTCGCGCCGCCAGAACCCATCTTCGAACCCGATGCGGTCGATGGCCCGATAAGCCCGCTGCCGCGCCTCGGCCAGATTGCCACCAACGGCGGTCACCGCCAAGACGCGTCCGCCGCTGGCGACCAGGCGGCCGTCGCGTTCAGCCGTTCCGGCATGGAAGACGATGACTCCCTTGATGGCTTCGGCTTCGTCGATCCCGGTGACGGTCGCGCCCTTGGCCGGTGCGCCGGGATAGCCGCTGGCGGCGACGATGACCGTGATGCAGGCGTCATCGGCTAGGGCCGGGGGCGCGAACGGCGCGCCGGTGGCGACGGCATGCAGCAGGGCCGCGAAATCGCCGGTGATCCGCGGCATGACCGCTTCGCACTCGGGATCGCCGAAGCGCACATTATATTCGATGAGCTTGGGCCCCTCGGCAGTCAGCATCAGCCCCGCGTAGAGCAGTCCCGAGAAGGGCGTGCCCGCGTCCGCCATGGCGCGCGCGGTTGGCCGCACGATCTCATCCATTGCCCGCTCCTCGAGCGCGAGGGTGAGCACCGGCGCCGGGCTGTAGGCTCCCATGCCGCCAGTATTGGGGCCGGTGTCGCCTTCGCCCACCCGTTTGTGGTCCTGGGCCGACGCCAGCGCGACCGCGCGCGTCCCGTCGACCAAAGCGAACAGGCTGGCCTCCTCGCCCTCCAGAAACTCCTCGATGACCATCGCCCCGTCGCCCGCGGCCCGGATCGCGGCCTCCGCCTCTTCCCGGCTGGCGGCGACGGTGACGCCCTTGCCGGCAGCCAGGCCGTCGGCCTTGATGACGACGGGAATCGAGAAGCGGTCGAGCGCGGCCAGCGCGTCGGCTTCGGTCTCGACCCGCACATAATCGGCGGTCGGAATGCCGGCCCGCGCACAAAGATCCTTGGTGAACCCCTTGGAGCCTTCGAGCCGGGCGGCGGCGGCGCTCGGTCCGAAGACCGCGATTCCCGCCTCGCGCAGGGCATCGGCGACTCCCGCGACCAGGGGTGCTTCCGGCCCGACCACGACCAGCGCGGCGGGCATGGACCGGGCGAGATCGACCACCGCCATAGGATCGCATGGGTCAATTGGGACGCATTCCGCCCAGCGGGCGATCCCCGGGTTGCCGGGCGCGGCGACCAGCCGGTCGCAAGAGGGCGATTGCGTCAAGCGCCACGCCAGCGCATCTTCGCGTCCGCCCGAGCCCAGCAACAGGATGTTCATGGACGTATCTGACCCCGCTTCCGACGACGACCGTCCGGGCCTGTTAGCGAAGCTGTCGCCGACCGACAATTCGCCGCCTCTGACCGTGACTGAGCTGTCGGGCGCGCTCAAGCGGACGGTGGAATCCGCTTTCGGTTTCGTGCGCGTGCGCGGCGAGGTTTCCGGCTGGAAGCGCCACGCCTCGGGCCACTGCTATTTCACGCTGAAGGACGACAGTGCCTGCATCGACGCCGTCATCTGGCGGGGCCAGGCGTCGGGCCTGGCCTTCCAGCCGGCCGACGGGCTGGAGGTCGTCGCCACCGGCAAGCTGACGACCTATGCCGGCCGCTCCAAGTACCAGATCGTCGTCGACCGGCTGGAGCTGGCTGGCGAGGGGGCGCTGATGGCCCTGCTGGAGCAGCGCAAGCGCGCGCTTGCCGCCGAGGGGCTGTTCGACGCCGGGCGCAAGCGCCCGCTGCCCTATCTGCCGCGGGTCATCGGCGTCGTGACCTCGCCGACCGGGGCCGTCATCCGCGACATCCTCCACCGGCTCGAGGACCGCTGCCCGTCGCACGTCCTCGTCTGGCCGGTCCCGGTCCAGGGCGAGGGCGCGGCTGCCAAGGTGGCGGCGGCGATTCGCGGCTTTGCCGCCATCGAACCGCGTCCCGACCTGCTGATCGTCGCGCGCGGCGGCGGGTCGATCGAGGACCTCTGGGCCTTCAACGAGGAGGAGGTGGTCCGTACCGCCGCCGAATCGCTTATTCCGCTGATCAGCGCCGTCGGCCATGAAACCGACACGACCTTGATCGATTTCGCTTCCGACCGCCGGGCGCCGACCCCGTCCGCGGCGGCCGAGATGGCGGTGCCGGTGCGCGCCGAGCTCGCCGCCATGCTGTCGGAGCAGGGTCAGCGCCTGCGCTCCTGCCTCGTACGCACGGCCGCGCGCGCTGCGGAGAGGATCGAGTTGACCTTGTCGCGCTGGCCGCAGGCGCCCGGGCTGTTCGCGCCGGCCGGGCAGCGGCTGGACGAGGTCGGCGAACGCCTGCCGCGCGCCCTGGCCGCCCGCGCCGCTTTTGCCAGGGCGGACTACAGCGCGGTTGCACCGCGCCTCCGCCAGGAACTGGTGCGCCAGCGGGTCGAACTGGCGAGCGAACGGCTGGCCTCGCTCTGGCGGCTCGCCGGCCTCGCCCATCCCGAACGGCCGCTGCAGCGCGGCTTCGTCCGCGTCACCGACCGCGAGGGGCGCACCCTCGTCCACGCCGCCGACGCCCGTGCCGCCGGTCTGCTTAGCCTGCGCTTTGCCGACGGCTCGGTCGAAGCGACGGTCGAAGGCAGCGCGGCACGGCTTGAGCGGAGTGCGCCGAGGTCCTATCGCCCGCAACGGCCAAGGCCCGGCCCTGCCTCGCAGCCCGGGCTGTTCGATGACGATTAGGAAGGCACGCACATGCTGATGAGCGGGCGCGGCCGCGAAGCCAAGATCCGGTACCTGGCCGGCACCTTCCGCCTGCTGGCCGACGGCGACCATGTCCGCTGCGCCCAGACCGGAGCGGTGATCCTGCTGGACGAGCTGCGTTACTGGAGCGTCGAGCGCCAGGAGGCCTATCTCGACGCCGCCGCCAGCCTTGCCGCGGAAAAGCGCGAAAAAAGCCGCTGCTAACCCGCGGCGGGCAGCGGAAACCCACTGTGGCACCGCTGTCACACTGCCTTAACAAAAGCTGACAGCCTGCCTCTCAGCGCTGGACAGGGCGGCCCTATTCCACGCTAAACGGCAACCTACGTGGGGGTGGTTTGCGCCCGCGAACTGGTGGCGCACCTCGCAAGGGGCGTCCGATTCGGGAGATAGAAATGAGGAAATCCAATTTGCGTGCGACTGCCGCATGGCAGGCTCTCGCGCTTCTTGGCGCAGGCGTTCTCGCTGCACCGGCGATGGCGCAAGACGCGCCCCCGGCATCCGGCGAAACTCAGCCGGCCGCCGAAGAGCAGCCCGCGCTCAGCGAAGAAGGTCAGGCTGATGCCAGCGACGAAGCGATCGTCGTTACCGGCTCGCGCCTGGTCCGTCCGGAGCTCGACGCGCCCAGCCCCGTCACCACCGTCGATTCGGAAACGTTCGACCTGACCGGCACGGTCACCGTCGAAACGCTCCTGAACGAACTTCCGCAGCTCATTCCGGGCAACACCCGGACGTCGAACAACCAGGGCGGCGAGGACTTCTCCACCCTCGACCTTCGCGGCCTTGGCCCGCAGCGCACCCTGATCCTCGTCGACGGCGAGCGCGTTCCCGCCTCGTCGACCACGGGCGTCGTTGACATCGGTACCATCCCGGCCGGCCTCATCGAGCGCGTTGACGTCGTCACCGGCGGTGCTTCGGCCGTGTACGGTTCGGACGCCATGGCCGGCGTCGTCAACTTCATCCTCAAGGACAATTACGAGGGGATGGAAGTTACCGCCCAGTACGGCATTTCCGAGCATGGCGATGCCGGCTCGTTCAACATCCAGGGCCTTCTCGGCGGCAACTTCGGCGATGACCGCGGCAATCTGACCTTCTTCACGAGCTATTACACTCGTGACGCGGTTGGCCAGGGCGACCGTGACATCACCCGTTACCAGAACGTCGTCATGTACGACTATGACACCGGCCAGTATTTTGCGCCGGAATATCTGTCGCCGAGCATCCCTGGCGACCAAGTGATCGTCTTCCCGGGCGGTTCCGGCACCCCGCCGTGGGGCTGGATCACGAACAACCCCGGCAACGCGTTCACCGGTCTGGCGGCCCTGCTTCCTGGCACCTTTGGCGCCGGTAACACCGACACCAACTGTGACGGCGTCCCCGGCGGCGCGGTGAACTCGGGCAATCTGTCGTTCAACGACCTCGGCCAGCTGACTCCGCGCAACACGTCGAACCTGTGCAACTATGCCGACCGTTCGACGGGATCGAGCCGCTACAACTTCAACCCGATCAACTACCTGGTGACGCCGTACGAGCGCTGGAACATGGCGCTGACCGGCCGTTATGACATCAGCGACGCGATCCGGCTGAAGATTGTCGCCAACTACACCGATTCGCGGCAGGAAGTGGCCCTCGCGCCGACGCCGGTGACCGGCCTGGTCATCGACCCGACGCTGAACCCCTTCATCCGCCTCGGCGTTCCGGGCTCAGCCCCGTGCGGCATCGGCGCGTCCTGCCATCCGGACCTTCTGGCGGCCCTCAACAGCCGTCCGAACCCGAATGCGCCGTTCACCATGGACCGCCGCTGGTCGGAAACCGGGCCTCGTATCGGCATTTACGACACGAAGACGGCCACGATCCGCGGCACCTTGTCGGGTCCGCTGGCGCACGGCTTCAACTGGGATGCGACGCTCAGCTATGGCCGTACCGACGGTCTTGCCACGGCGTACGGCAACACCGCGCGGACGGAAGCCCTGGAGGGTCTCGCTGGCTGTCCGGCCAACTCGACTGTCGGCTGCGTTCCGCTCGACATCTTCGGCCCGGGCACCCTCAATTTCGAGGGCCTGATCGACGCTTCGAACCCGCTGTCGCGTTACATCCAGCCGGGTGAGATGGTCGCATTTTCCTCTGCGACGACCAGGGAAACCCGCAGGTTCGACCAGGCGCGTCTTGCCGGAAACATCACCGGCAACATCATCGACCTGCCCGCGGGCCCGCTTGGGGTCGCGATCGGTGCGGAAGTCCGGACCGACCGCGGCAAGATCGGCGTCGACGACCGTCAACGCCGCGGCGACATGTACGGCTTCAACGCCACGCAGGACCAGAGCGGCAAGCTGAACGTCAAGGAAATCTATGGTGAGGTCCGCGTACCGATCCTGGCCGACCTGCCGTTCGTCCACGAATTCTCGGTCGAAGCGGGTGCCCGCTACTCCGATTATTCGTCGGTTGGCGGCCTGTTCAACTGGAAGCTCGGTGCCCAATGGTCGCCGGTCGACTGGCTGAAGATCCGCGGTATCTTCAACAAGGCGGCGCGTGCGCCGTCCGTTGTCGAACTGTACCAGGCTGGCGACCAGGGCTTCCCGTCCTACATCGACCCCTGCGTCGACAACGCCAACCGGACGCCGACTGAGCTGGCGATCTGCCAAGCCCAGGCGCCTGCCGTTAACTTCACCGGCTTTACGGCCAACAACGCTCAGGTCCAGGCGTTTGCCTTCGGTAACCCTGGGCTGTCGGAAGAGTCGGCGAAGACCTTCACCGTTGGCGCGGTCCTTACCCCGAACCTCGGGCTGGGTCGTTTCTCGGCGACGGTTGATTACTACGACATCGAGATCAAGGACCTGATTGCGACCTTCGGTGCGCAGGCAATTCTCAACGCCTGCTACGGCGGTGCTGCATTCCCGTTGGATCCGCAGTGCTCGAACATCTCGCGCAACCAGGTCACGGGTCAGGTCGATTTCGTCAACACGAGCATCCGCAACCAGGGCACGTTGAAGACGTCCGGTGTTGACGTCGCCGTCAACTATACGGTGCCGTTCAGCGATCTCGGTATCGGCATCGGTGGACGCCTGAGGTTCCAGGAGCTGCTCAGCTGGCTCGACTCGTGGGACTTCAACGGCACCGAATTCGGCGGGACGTCCGGCGGCGGCATCGGCGGCTCTATTCCTGAATGGAAGTCGACGATGACGGTTGCCTACGACAGCGACGATTTCACCGCCCAGCTGCGGTGGAACTGGCAGTCGGATCTCGAAGACATCGCCTGGGACTTTGATGCTTCTCCGGACATCAAGGGCCTGAGCTACTTCGACCTGTCGCTGCGCAAGTCGATCGGCAACAACTTCGAGTTGACCGGTATCGTCCAGAACATGTTCAACCAGAAGGCGGAAAAGACCGTCGGCGGCGTGTTCGCCGAGGGCGGTATGGATGTTTCCTACTGGAACCCGATCATCCTGGGCCGCATGTTCACGATCCAGGGCAAGGTGAAGTTCTAAGCTTCAACCTGAAGACTGAAAAAACTGGCGGCGGGAGAGCAATCTCCCGCCGCCTTTCTTTATTGTCTGGATGAGCAGCCGGAGTTTGGGCCGGAGATCGGGCCGTGTGCGCGGATCCGGTCATGCCGAATTCCTGCGGTCCAGCTAGACCGGCAGGTAATCGAAAGCGGCGGTCAGCCGATCGCCCGTTTCGAACGGGATGGTCCCGTGCCACAAATAGGACGGGAACAGCACCAACCGGCCCGGCGCCGGCTCGACGATGCGCCTGGGCGGCAGCTTGACGTTGTATAGGCTCGGCGCTTCGCCGAACTGGATCCAGCCCTCATGGCGCTCGCGGCTCGCGGCGCTGCCTTCGGGCAGGCGCGCATAATAGGCGGAGCTCATCCAGCCCTGGATATGGAAATGCGGCACGTGGTAGCCGCCGCCGCCGCGCAGCCGCACCGACCAGCTGCCGGCGAAATCGAGGCGCGGCGACTTGCGGCGCAGGAAGGGGTGCGATGGATCGTCCGGCAGCGCCGCCACCGCCTTTTCCGCCGCCATGCGGACGGCGTCCCGAAACTTCCGGATCGCCGGGTCCGGCCGGTCGAACAATTGCCCGCTGGTCTGGGTGCCGCCGCGCAGGGACTGGTCGCCGGGCTCGGCGCCGGTTTGGTGCAGCGGGTCGAGCGCCGCCGCCACCTCCTTCGCATAGTCAGCGGGGCTCAATGACCCGTGGGGCGGCGGCACGTCGGTGACCATTACCAGCCGGTCGTAATCGCACAGCCACTGTTCGCGCGGGTCATCGAGCATGCGCCAGGCCACGGACAAGGCCGACCAGGCCGCCTGGTTGTCCGGCTGCTCGATCGTCACGGCCTCCGCCAGCTCGGCCGCCCGCCCGGGCCGGCCGGCGCGGAGCGCCAGCTGCGTCATCCAGTGCACCGGGGCGTCGTCACGGCCGCGGTAGGCGGCGTCGATTCGGTCAAGGGCCGGGCCGGCATCGCCAAGCATGCCCGTGGCGAAGGCGGCAAGCGCGACGAAGCTCGGATCGTCGCGATACTGCCGCGCGGCTTCTTCGGCGGTCGCGGCCGCCTCTTCATAGCGATAATTGGCCAGCTGCGCGTTGGCCCAGTCCAGCCAGGCTTCGGCGGACCGGCTCCTCGCTTCGAGCGCCTGTCGGTAGTGCGCAAAGGCCGCTTCGCCGCCGCGATATTCGATTTGCAGCCGAGTCAGCGCGCGCAGCGATTCCTGATGCGCCGGATCCTCGGCAATGGCCTTGCGGTAAAGGTCGGCGGCCTCTTCCACCCGCCCGGCCTCGAGCGCCGCAGCGGCCCAGTTGGAGTGCAGGTGGGCGCCGCTCATCCCCAGCCTTTCGGCCTCGGCATAAGCGTCGCAGGCTTCGTCGAACCGGCAGGCGGCGCGCAAGGCGACGCCCTGGTTATGCCTGGTCAGCGCGCGACCGGGGTCGGCGGCCACCGCCTGCTCGAACAGCTCGACGGATTCGAGGACGCGGCCGGCATTCTTGAGCGCCATCGCCTTGGTGGCGAGCAGGCGGGCATGGCCCGGAAAGCGCTCGAGGCCGGCATCGGCCGCCTCGACCGCAAGGTCGTGCCGGCCGGCATTGGCGGCGGCGATCGCCCGGTTGAGGTGCGCGTCGGAAAGTCCAGGATGCAAGGCGACGAGCCGGTCCCAATGGACCAGCGCCTCGCCGTGCCGGCCGGCCGTGCCGAGCATGTCGGCCAGGGCGCCGACGATCTCCGGGGGGTCGCCCTCGAGGGCAGCGATGCGCTGCAGCGCCCAGGCGGCGTCGTCGATCCGTCCTACTCCCTGGGCGACCAGGGCGTAGAGCCGCAGCGCCTGGCCATTCCGGTCGATCGCCGCCTTGAGCGGCGCCAGCAACAGCCAGGCCTGGGCGGCCTGGCCGCCTTGCAGCATCGCCTGGGCGCGCTGCAGCTGCGGCATGATCGTGGCAACGGTCATCGGCGGCGCTCGATGGCCGCCCTAACGGTCGCTGTTGATGCGCTCGACTCGGAAGCCCGGCTTGCCATTGATGCTCGCCATATAGCTGCCGAGCATGGCCTTCTCGATCTTGATCTTGGCGCCGACCTTGGGCTTGTCCATGTACCTCTTGTCGGTCTGCGCCCAGCGCGCGCCGTCGGGCAGCGTGAAGACATAGCCGCGCTGGCTGGTGCTGACGGACGCGATGGTCGTCTCCAGCTCGTCGAGGTCCCCCAGGTCCTCGTCGCCGAAAATCTTCATCCTCGGCAGCGAGAAGCCGAACAGGCCGCGGCGGGCTTCCTTCATCGCCGCCTTGTCGGCAACGTAGAGCTCGTTTGCCTTCTGGGCGCTTTCAAGCGCGGCGACGCCGCGGTCGTAGCAGGCCAGCCGCTGGGCCGAATCCTGGATTGCCCGGCAGTTGACCACGTCCTCGAACAGTTTCGGCGTCGCCGTCTTCGGCATCTTCTGCGCCGATGCCGGCACGGCGGCGACCAATCCCAGGGCCGCAAGCCCCAACAGTGAATGTGCAACGCGCGACATGTCCCACCCCTCGGTTCGATTGCGTCGCTCGACCATGCCCCGATTGCCGTTGCCGGTCAAAGGGTTCGCACTCGGCTAGCTCGGCTTGAGCTCCAGGCCGCCTTCGCCCTCGTCGACCTTGACCGTCTGGCCGTCGCGGACGGTTCCGGCGAGGATGGCGTCGGCCAGCGGGTCCTGCAGGTATTTCTGCACGGCGCGCTTCAGCGGGCGGGCGCCATAGACGGGGTCGTAGCCGACGCGACCGAGCCAGGCGCGCGCGGCATCGCTGAGTTCCAGCCGGATCTTGCGGTCGTCGAGCAGTTGCTGGAGCCGACCGACCTGGATGTCGACGATCGGGCCCATATGGGCCTGGCCAAGACGATGGAAGAGGATGATCTCGTCCAGCCGGTTGAGGAATTCCGGCCGGAAATGGCCGCGAACCACCTCCATCACCTGCGGCTCGACCTTCTCGACATCCTCATCCTCGCCGAGGTTGGCGAGATACTGGCTGCCAAGGTTCGAGGTGAGGATGATGAGGGTGTTGGTGAAGTCGACGGTGCGGCCCTGGCCGTCGGTCAGCCGGCCGTCGTCGAGCACTTGGAGAAGGACGTTGAAGACGTCCGAATGGGCCTTCTCAACCTCGTCGAACAGCACAACCTGGTAAGGCCGCCGCCGCACCGCTTCGGTCAGCACGCCGCCCTCCTCATAGCCGACATAACCCGGCGGCGCGCCGATCAACCGGGCGACCGAATGCTTCTCCATGAACTCGCTCATGTCGATGCGGACCATGGCGTGCGAATCGTCGAACAGGAATTCGGCGAGCGCCTTGGTGAGCTCCGTCTTGCCGACGCCGGTCGGCCCGAGGAACAGGAATGAACCCAATGGCCGATTGGGGTCCTGAAGGCCGGCTCGGGCGCGGCGGACGGCGGCGGAGACGGCTTTGACCGCGTCTGCCTGGCCGATGACCCTTTTGCCGATGGCCTCTTCCATGTGGACCAGCTTCTCGCGCTCGCCCTCCAGCATCCGCTCGACCGGGACGCCGGTCCAGCGGCTGACCACGGCGGCGATGTCCTGGTCGGTGACCTCCTCGCGCAGCATGGCGCCCTTGGTCTGCTGCGAAGCCTCCGCGAGCTGCTTTTCCAGCTCGGGAATGCGTCCGTATTGCAGCTCCCCGGCCTTGGCCAGGTCGCCCGAGCGTTGCGCCTGTTCCAGCTCCAGCCGGGCGGCATCGAGCTGCTCCTTGATCTTCGCTTCGCCGGCGATCTTGTCTTTCTCCGCCTGCCAGCGTTGGGTCAGCTCGGCCGACTGCTGCTCGAGGTTGGCGAGCTCGGCTTCCAGCTTCTTCAGGCGCTCCTGGGAAGCCGCGTCCGGTTCCTTCTTCAGCGCCTCGCGCTCGATCTTGAGCTGGATGATGCGGCGGTCGAGATTCTCGATCTCCTCTGGCTTGCTCTCCACCTCCATGCGGATCCGGCTGGCCGCCTCGTCCATCAGGTCGATCGCCTTGTCGGGCAGGAAGCGGTCGGAGATGTAGCGGTTGGACAAGGTCGCGGCGGCGACGATGGCGGCGTCGGTAATGCGCACGCCGTGGTGCAGCTCATATTTCTCCTTGAGGCCGCGCAGGATGGAGATGGTGTCGGGAACCGTCGGCTCGCCGATGAACACCGGCTGGAAGCGCCGCTCCAGAGCCGCGTCCTTTTCGACATGCTTGCGGTACTCGTCGAGCGTGGTGGCGCCGATGCAGTGCAGCTCGCCGCGGGCCAGCGACGGCTTGATGAGGTTGGACGCGTCCATCGCGCCCTCGCTCTTCCCGGCACCGACCAAAGTGTGCATCTCGTCGATGAACAGGATGATCTCGCCGGCCGCCTGTTTGACCTCGTCGAGCACGCCCTTGAGGCGCTCCTCGAACTCGCCGCGATATTTGGCGCCGGCGATCAGCGAGCCCATGTCGAGGCTGAGCAGGCGGCGGTCCTTGAGCGTGTCGGGAACGTCGCCATTGGCGATGCGCAGCGCCAGGCCTTCGGCGATGGCGGTCTTGCCGACGCCGGGCTCGCCGATGAGGACAGGGTTGTTCTTGGTGCGGCGGGCCAGCACCTGGACGGTGCGGCGGATTTCCTCGTCGCGGCCGATGACGGGGTCGAGCTTGCCCTCCCGCGCCGCTTCGGTGAGGTCGCGCGTGTAGCGCTTCAGCGCGTCATACCGGTCCTCGGACGCCTGCGTGTCGGCGGTGCGCCCGCCGCGCAGCTTGTCGATGGCGGCGTTGAGGTTCTGCGGCGTCAGGCCGGTCTTGGCCAGCGCGTCGCCGACCTCCGTGCCCTTGGCCAGCGCCATGGCGAGCAGGATGCGTTCGACCGTAACATATTGGTCGCCGGCCTTCTTGGCGACCTGCTCGGCCTGGTCGAGGATGCGGATGGTGTCGCCATCGAGCGCCGGGGCCGAGGTCGCGCCGGACCCAGTGACAGCGGGAATCTTCGCCACCAGGCCATCGATCTCGCGCCGCGCGGCTTGCGCATCGCCGCCCGCAGCCTGGATGAGGCCGGCAGCCATGCCCTGCTCGTCGTCGAGCAGCGCTTTCAAGAGATGCGCCGGGGCGATGCGCTGGTGGTGCTCGCGCACGGCGATCGTCTGCGCCGCCTGCAAGAAGCCGCGCGCCCGGTCGGTGAGTTTCTCAAAATCCATGCCTTGCCCTCGATTTTGAGAACATGTGGTGTGTTAGCGGCGCAACACAAGGGTCATCGCTGTTGCACTGGCGTAGCGTGCATTGGCTGGGCCTCGGCGACATAGGGCATCGGGCCTTCCGCAATCACGCCGGCGCATCCGAACGTGCCGCGGGCCCCTTCCATGCCCCATTCGCGGAATTTCCTGGCGTCGATGTGAAAGCGCACGCCCTTGTATAGGCCGAGCCCGATCCAGAAACGCTCGCCGCTGGCCAGATGAAGGCTGCAAAGTCGGGTTATAAGCTCCTCGCGCGGGAGCGCGGCGAGCGGGACCATGTCGATCGCGCCCATCGTCTTGTGGGTGCTCGCCTCGGCGCCGCCGGCGCATGCGTTAAGCTGGGGATTGCGATAGACTGAAACGACCTCCACCTCGCCGACGCGCGGCTCGACAAAGGCGCCGACATAGCGCAGCGCCGCGACGATGTTCGGCCAGGCCGCGGTCGGCGGCACTTCGAACGGCTGGGCGCCGCAACGCTGCCAGTGGGAGGCCGTCCGCAACAGCTGCCAGGTTGGCACCACCCCGCCGACACCATAGGTCACCAGATAGCTGTTGAAGGCCTTCACGTAGATGCGGCGGGACGGGTCGGCCGACACCCAGGCGCGGTAGCCGGGCTCGTCCTGTCCGGTCGTCACATAGTCGGCGGCCGGGTCGAGCGCCGGCGCCTGGGCGCAGGCGGGGAGGGCGACGGACAGCATCAGCAAGGCCAATGGGACACGCATCGCTGCAGACGATAACAGCGGCACACGCCTTGCAAAACCGCTGATGGCATCGCACGTCTGCGCCATGACCCAGCCGATCGACGTTTCCGTCCCCCACAAGCTCGGCCGCGAGGAGGCCAAGCGCCGAATCGCCGCCAACATCGGTTCGCTCCAGGGCCACATTCCGGGCGGAGCGGCAGTGACCTCCAACTGGGTCGGCGACCGGCTCGACCTCGGCATCAGCGCATTGGGACAGAGCGTCGATGCCTCGATCACCGTTGAGGAGACCCGGGCCCGCGTCCATGTCGCCTTGTCGGGAATGCTCGGGATGCTGGCCGCACCGATCGCGGCGGCGATCAAAGCCAAGGCGCCGGAGCTGCTCGAGGATCATCGCAAGCCCTGACTTGCTTGCCCGGTCCGAGGCACTAACCTCCGCATTGCAACAGGCGGAGGGCGTCCCATGCGGCATTTCGCGATCGTCGGGTCCGGGCCGGCCGGCTTTTACACCGCCGAGGCGCTGGCCAAGGATTATGGCGAGGCCGCCCGCATCGACATCATCGACCGCTATGCCGTCCCCTACGGGCTGATCCGCTTCGGGGTGGCCCCGGACCACCAGTCGCTGAAGGCGGTGTCGAAGCGCTACGACAAGGTTGCCGAAAGCGACAATGTCCGTTTCGTCGGCAATGTCACGGTCGGCGGCGATGTCCAGGTCGACGATCTCGTCCGTCTTTACGATGCGGTCATCCTCGCCACCGGCGCCCCGCATGACCGCAAGCTCGGCATTCCCGGCGAGGACTTGCCCGGCGTCGTCGGCTCGGCCGCCTTCGTCGGCTGGTACAACGGCCATCCCGACTTCGCCGACCTCGATCCTCCGTTGGGCAACGCCCACGCCGCGGTAATCGGCAACGGCAATGTCGCCCTCGACTGCGCCCGCATCCTCGCCAAGACGCGCGCCGAGTTCGAAGGCTCGGACATCGTCGGCCACGCCCTTGACGCCCTCGATTATTCGGCGACCCGGACCATCACCATCCTTGGCCGCCGCGGCCCGCACCAGATTGCCATGACTCCCAAGGAGCTTGGCGAGCTCGGCCATCTCGATCAGGCCGCGCCAGTGGTCGACTCCGCCGATTTCCCGCCGGTCGAGGCCGACGAGGCGCTCGATCCCGGCCAGCGCAAGTCGATCACCATCCTGCGCGATTTCGCCGCCACGCCGCCCGACCCGGGCAAGCCGAAGCGCATGGTCTTCGACTTCTTCGCCAAGCCGCTCCGGATCGAGGGTGACGGCAAGGCCGAACGGATCGTCGTCGAGCGCACGCGGCTGGACGCGGATGGGCGCGCAGTCGGCACCGGCGAGACCTATGAGGTACCCGCCGGCCTGGTGATCAGCGCCATCGGCTATGCGACCCCGCCGATGGCCGGCGTGCCTTATGACGACAAGCATGGGCATTATCTCAACGACCATGGGCAGGTGGGCGACCAGCTGTTCTGCGTCGGCTGGGCGCGGCGGGGGCCGACCGGGACGATCGGCACCAACCGGCCCGATGGCTATGAGGTCGCCGAGCAGGTCAAGATGGCAATGGCGCCGGGCTCGGACGGCGGTCGGCCCGGCGGGGCAGGCCTCGACGCGCTGCTCAGGGAGCGCGGGGTCGAGGCGACCAGTTTCTCTGACTGGCGAGCCATCGAGCAGGCCGAGGAGGCCCAGGCCCGCCCCGGCTCCCCGCGCGAAAAGTTCGTCCGGGTCGAGGACTGGCTGAAGGTGCTCGGGCGGTAGTTTTGTATTCCTGCGAAGGCAGGAATCCAGTCTGGGCTCCTGCCTTCGCAGAAGCACAATGGTTGCTTGCCTTCCCGAGGGACCGCATCTATCTAGCCCCGGCCTTGGCTCCCGCCGCGACCGCAAGTCGCATCCGCGGGTTCCGGTCGGGGAGTAGCTCAGCCTGGTAGAGCACTGTCTTCGGGAGGCAGGGGCCGGAGGTTC
>Ga0209172_10002895_pt1 | contig 28232 bp, 29 predicted proteins | sample LarsenN4metaG_FD_184113 | JGI IMG/M metagenome (GOLD analysis project Ga0209172, IMG submission 184113) | Hot spring sediment bacterial and archeal communities from British Columbia, Canada, to study Microbial Dark Matter (Phase II) - Larsen... ... | reverse complement strand
CACGTGCTGGGACTCTAACCCTTCCCCACCGAGGAGGCCGTCAACGAGGCGCTCAAGGGCGTTCTGAGCACCACACGCGCCGTACGCCGAACAGGCGGGCTGCCGAACGAGGCGCTGCCGCCGGCGAGCCGCGCTCGGCGCAAAGCCGGCACCCGACGCCGTTCACGGGCGGCTCGCGGCTGACCACGTGACGCTCCTGAGCGCCGCGTTGGAGAGCGGCCGGTGAGCCAGTTCGCCTTTCTCCACCGCGAATGGAACGACGTGTTCGATGCGGCCGCAAGGGCGGAGCGGCTCGTACACGCCGACCCCCGCGCGGCGTGCTTCTACACGCGCCGCGCGCTCGAGATCGCCGTCGGATGGGCGTTCAAGTACCACGCGGCCCTGAGGCTGCCCTATCAGGACACGATCTCGGCCCTCATCCACGAGCCTGGTGCGCTCGAAGACCAAGTTCTGGCAGATGGTCGGGCGTGGCACCCGGCTGTGCCCCGACCTGTTCGGTCCGGGACAGGACAAGGAGTTCTTCTACGTCTTCGATTATTGCCAGAACCTCGAGTACTTCAGTCAGGACATTCCGACGACCGAAGGCGCCGCGGTCGCCTCTCTCGCGAAACGGTTGTTCGATGCCAGGCTGGAGCTCCTGGCGACGTTGGACGGCCGACCGAAGGAGGCCACGATGCCGTGGTCAGGGAATCGGCGGCCGTCTACGGTGATCCACGGACGGACGGACAGGTCAGGCAGGTCGTCGCCGAGCTGCTGCAGCACGAAGTGGCCGGCCTCCCCACCGAACTCGATCCCGACAGCGAGGAAGCGAAGCGGTTCGACCTGCCCGTGTTGAACCTCCAGCTTGCTCTGCTGCGTGCCGAACCCGCGCTCACTCGGCTTCGCGACCAGGTCAAGGAGATTGCCGGTCTGCTGGGCCGTTCGGCCAAGCTTCCGTCGATCAACTGATCGGAGTGCTCGACGACATCCGGCGAACGGCGGTTGCCGCGTAGCCGGGCTGGTTGACAGCACATTCCATTCGGCTTAGGTTTGCCGCCATGAAGTACTTGGCTCCCGTGCTCGGCCTCATCACGGCGGCGCAGTTCGCCCTCCTGGCGCAATACGAAGTCCCGAAGGACATTCCCGCGGAGATTCGTCCGCCGGGCGGCAGCACGGTGAAGCGCACCGGACCGCGTACCGGGCCGACGCCGCGGCTGCCGGACGGCACGCCGGATCTGGACGGGGTCTGGGTCGGCGGGGGACCGGTCAACGATCTCGAGCAGGACGCCGGACTCAAGCCCGGCGAGATCGACAATCTGATGCTCCCGTGGGCGAAGGCGCTCATGGCGACGCGCGACGTGACCCAGGAGCCGCACAACCGGTGCCTCCCGATGGGCGTGCCGCGCACCACGCCGTTTCCGTTCCGGTTCGTGCCGAACTACACGCACCGGCGGCCGACGCACATGTTCATCCTGCAGGAAGGGAACATCCACACCTACCGGCAGATCTTCATGGACGGCCGCAAGCATCCCGAAGAGCTCGATCCGACGTGGTACGGCCATTCGATCGGCACATGGGAAAAGGACACGCTCGTCATCGACACGATCGGCTACAACGACAAGTTCTGGTTCGACCGCCGGGGGCACCCGCACACCGAGCAGCTCCACACGATCGAGCGGTGGACGCGGCTCAATATGGAGCTGCTGGAGAACCGCGTGACGATCGACGACCCGGGCGCCTATACCAGGCCGTTTACGCTGCGGTTCTTCGCGATCCTGAGCGCGCCCGACGACCTGCAGGAATACATCTGCACAGAGAACAACCAGTACGGCGTCGAGTCGATTCCGGGCTGGGCGGAGAAGTACGGGAGGCCTCAATGACGAGAGCACGCATGACCTGCGCGGCTGCCTGCGCGCTGCTGACGGCGCTGCCGGCCGCGGCCCATCACTCGTTCGCCACCGAATACGACCGCACGAAGCCGGTGTCGGTCACCGGCACGGTCCGCAAGGTCGAGTGGCGCAACCCGCACATCTGGTTCTACGTCGATGTAAAGGACGATCGCGGCCGCGTGACGACGTGGGGATTCTCGGGCGCGCCGCCCGCGTTCCTGCAGCGCCAGGGGATTCCGAGCAGCGTGCTCAAGGTGGGCGACACGGTCCGCGTCGACGGCTTCAGGGCGCGCGATGGGTCGAACAACGCGTCGGGCGGCAAGGTGACGTTCGCGGACGGCCGGAGCGTCTTCACGGCGTCGCCCGAAGACGTCCGTCCGAACTAGCCCGCTCATGCGCTGCCTCCTTATCATCGCCGCCGGCGCGTTGATTGCCGCCTGCTCCACCGCGCAGGCGCCGGAGTCCTCCGCATCCGACCAGCAGGGCATTCCGCGCGCCGCCGACGGGAAGCCCGATTTCACGGGCGTCTGGGCCGGTCCCGGCTTCGTGCACACGGGTAACCCCGACACGGACAAGCCGCAGGTGCGCCTCTACACCGAAGCCAACATGGCGCCCATCAAGCCAGGCGCCAGGGAGCGGCTCTACCGGCCGTATGCGAAGAACGTGTTGATCGACGACCCGACGGCGGTGTGCCTGCCGAACGGGCTGACACGGCAGATCCCGTCGCCGTATGCGCAGCAGTGGATCCAGACGCCCACGCAGCTCGTCATCCTGTACGAGTACATGCACTTCTTCCGGGTCATTCCGTTCGGGCCGCCCAACCGGCCGCACGCGCCCGACGTCGAGCCGACCTACATGGGCGACTCGATCGCGTGGTGGGAGGACGACACGCTCGTCATCGACACGATTGGGCTCAAGGAATGGATGCTCGACGCGTATCACGCGGAGGACGGCGGCTCGCGCTGGCACAGCGACCAGATGCACGTGGTGGAGCGCCTGCGGCTCACCGATGCGATGAACGCGAGCTACGAGGTGACGATCGACGATCCGGCGATCTTCGAGCGGCCGTGGGTCGAGAAGTGGTCGATGCAGCGCAAGCCGTCGTGGAAGATTCTCGAGAACGTCTGCGAGGACAACAACCGATGCATCGCAGGAAACTGTACGCCGGCCGACGTGCAGCTGTCGTCGGCATCGCAGTAGCCGTCGCGATCGCCTGGCCGGACCAGGCGCGCGCGCAGCTCACCGCCGACCGGTACAACGAGGGGCAGCCGAAGACCGTCGCCGGCTGCCCGGCGGAGCCGCTGGCGTTTCACCGGTGCGCGCTCGAGAAGGCCAAGACCTTCGCGCCGCCGCGCACGCGCTCGGGCAAACCCGACCTGCAGGGCTACTGGTTCGGGCTGCTCGTCTCGGAGTACACCGTCGAAGCGGTCACCGCCGACGATCCTCGCGCGCAGAGCGGGGTCGAGCCGTGGGAAGTCTGGCCGGGCATGATCATCGACCCGCCGGATCGACAAATCCCTTACCAGCCATGGGCGGCGCCGATCGGGAGAGCCGGTGTGAACCGCCAGCAGTACATCGACCCGCGCACGGCGTGTCACACCGCCGGCGTCCCCCGCCTCGCGCAGCAGGGCGACATCGTCTCGAAGCGGGATCCCAATCAGCTCATTCAGCCCGACGGCGACAACTACGTGATGTGGCTCTTCGAGGACTCCCACTTCTACCGCGTGATCACCATGGACGGGAGGCCGCACGTCGGGCCGAACATCAAGCTGTGGCACGGCGACTCGCGCGGCCGCTGGGAGGGGAATACGCTCGTCGTCGACACGAGGAACCTCAACGGCTACACGTGGCTCGACGATGCCGGAGACTTCTATACCGACGCAGCCCACCTGGTCGAGCGGCTGACGATGGTCGATCGCAACACGATCCACTATCAGGTCACGATTGACGACCCGACGGTCTACACCAGGCCGTGGACGATGGCGTGGGCGCTCGTGCGGGAAACGGACCCGCAGTTTCAGCTCCTCGAAGAGGCGTGCGTGGAAGGCGACCGCGACCTGCCCCACTTCCTCGAGGCGGGCCGCACGTTCTATTTCGGGAGAAGCTGGAAGTCACATGCGGGCAGACGGGAAAGATAGAAGTTGCCGGTTGCTCGCCGGGCTTTCGCTGCTCCTCGCCTGCGCGTCTCCCGCGCTCGCGCAGCGGCCGGACCTCTCCGGCAACTGGATGCTCAACGGCGGCAAGACCGTGTTCGGCGCCGGGGATCTGACCGACGAGGGCCGCCGGCGCTTCGAGGCGTACGACTTCAAGACCGACGATCCCGCGCTCAAGTGTATCGGGGCGAGCTGGACCCGCGTCTGGCTGAACCCGAACGTGCTCGTCGAGATCGCGCAGGCCGCCGACCACGTGCGGCTGCGCTACGAATGGATGGACCTCGACCGGCGGATTCCGCTGGTCGATCCGACGATGGCCGATCCGCCGCGCGGTTCGATCGAGGGACATCCCGCGCTCGGGCGCTATGCCGCGTGGTACGACGGCCCCGCCCTCGTCATCGAGACCGTGGACGTGGCGCCCGGTTACGTGTCGACGATGGAGAAATGGGCGGGGCTGCCGCAGAGCCGCCGCATGCGAACGATCGAGCGGCTCACCCGGTCCGGCGACGTGCTCACGATCGAGATTACGCACGTGGATCCGGCCAACTATCGGAAGCCGCTCGTCGTCACGATCACCTATCCGCGATCGAAGTTCGAGCTGATGGAGTACAACTGCACGCCGGAAGACGCGGCAGTCGTGGCACCGAAATGATGGGCCGTCTCCTGACGATGCTGCTCGCGGCCGGCGTGCCCCTCGCGGCGCACCATTCGGTGCCGGTCAACTTCGATCAGTCGCGCGAAGTCACCATCAGCGGTGTCATCACCGAAATCCGGTGGATCAATCCGCACTCGCGCTTCCGCCTCGACGTGAAGCAGCAGGACGGGTCGGTGCTGGAATGGCTGGTCGAGATGGGCGCGGCCAACACGATGAAGCGGGCCGGCTTTCCGATGGAGCGGTTTGCGGTGGGCGACCCGGTCACCATTACCGGCAACCCGGGCCGACGCGACCGCGTGGTGCTGCTCCGGACGGCCGTCCTGCAGGACGGGACGAAGCTGTCACCCTGAAGTTGCCAGTTGTCAGTTGTCAGAACGGCCGCTGACAACTGACAACCGTCACCTGACAACTGCCCTACCGCGTCGCGGTGAACGTGCCGCCGCTGCCGCCCTTGATCGATCCCTTGATGGTGTTCCCCTCGACCTGGCCGGTGTAAGTCGCGTTGCCGGCAGTGAAGGTGACCTCGCTGCCGCGCATCCGGCCGTTCGTGATGGCCGTCGAGCCCAGCGTCCCCGACAGCATCTGGAACTGCTGCTTCAGCACGAGCGAATTGCTGCCGACCTTCCACGTGCCGTCGACCTTCGCAGGCACGATCCAGAGGAGCGCCGTGCACCAGCTGGAGCAGTCGCCCGAGATCGTCTGCGTCTCGTCGGCCTGCCAGTCCTCCATCGAGAAGGTGTTGGACACGATCCGCGTCCCGGGGCGGAGCTCCAGGATCTTGGGACGCAGCTTCATATTGATCGACGGCAGCAGGAACATCGTGATGACGTTCGCCTTCGACAGATCGACCGTGAAGAGATCCGCCTCCTGGAACGTGGCACGGTTCGAGACGCCTTCCTTCTGCGCGTTGAAGCGCGACAGCTCCACCATCTTCGGGTTGTACTCGATGCCGAACGCGCGCGCGCCGCGCTTGGCCGCGGTGATGACGGTGCGGCCGTCGCCCGACCCCAGATCCATGACGACGTCCTGCGGCGTCACCTTCGCCATGTCGAGCATCTTCTCGACGAGCGGCTGCGGCGTCGGCACCCAGACGACGTCCTTGCCGGCCTGGCCGACCGTCGGCTCGAACGGCTTCTCGGTCGACTGCTGCGCGCCCGCCGGCAGCGCCACGACGAGCAGGGCGATCACGGCGAACATCCATAAACGGAACGAGTGCGATCTGGTCATTCCTGAACTCCTGAACAAAGTCCGGGTCCGGCTAGAGCTCGGCTAGAGCGGACGCAACGTACCCGTGAGAAGGTGAACGCGTATTATACCGACTCACCGCCCCGGCACCTGCTGGAGCGGCTGCGAGGAATCGCGCTCGGTCGATCCGCGCGGCGCCGCCACGGCAGGCCGCGGCATCGTCTTCATCCGCGCGATGTATTCCGGATACATCGTCTCGGGGCCGCCCAGCCGCGCCTGATGGGGCGTGCCGAACGCATCGGCCAGCATTGGATTGAGGCCGGGCAGGGGACTCGTTCCGGGCAGGAAGTGCCGGACGCTGCCGCGCTCGACCGCGGTTTCCGTCGCCTCCTCGCACGGATACGGCCACATCGGCATCGCCGGGTCGTACTGCCACATCGGCGTCGTGCGGATGTACGGCTCGGCGAGGTACACCGGGTCGTAGATGATCACCGTCGTCTGGAGCAGGTCGCCGATGCGGCGGTAGCGCGTGCGAATGACGGACTGGTCGCTGCGCATCTGACCGGAGCGCCGGATGTACGACTCCTTCAGATGCGTGGTCGTCACGACGAGCGTGTCGCCGTCCCATTCGCCCGTCGAGAAGCCGCTCCACGTATGCGGCGCGGGCGCGGGCGGATGCGGGCGGCCGTCCATCCAGATGGAGACGCGCTGCTCCATCTGATTGATCTGCCCGTGGTACGCGATCACCTTCTGCGTGGCGCGATCGATCTCGGGCCGGAACTCGATCGCCGACAGCACCCCTTCGACCGAAAAGTCCCACGGATGCGGCCGGCACACCCACTCGGCGACGTCGAACTCGTCGGGCGACCAGCCGTCGGCCCGCCACATCCCTTCGATGTTCAGCGGGAGGCCAGCCCGATCGCCCATCATGCCGCTCCCGTCTTCGTTGCGCGGCAGCGGCCGCCAGCGGCCGGAGATGTCGCGCTGCGCGAGCGCCGGGGTGCTCGATGCGAGCACGGCCAGCGCGAGACTGACGAGAACGACCCGCGGACTAGAACACATACTTGATCCCGAACTGAAAGATCCGCGGCGTGCCCGCCTGCGTCGTGATTTGCCCGAAGTTGCCGGCGTCGAAATTGACGGTGTTCGCGTTGCCGCCTCCGCCGAGCGGCGGCCCCGGATTGCCCCAGTTGAAGTGGTTCAGCAGATTGAACGTCTCGACCCGGAGCTCCAGGTTCTGCGTGGCGCCGAGCGGAATCCGGCGTGACAGCGCCAGATCGATGCTCCAGTATGCCGGCCCTTCGATGCTGTTGCGCGCGTGCGTGCCGAGCTGCCCCGGCGCCGGGTACGCGAACGCGGCCGGATTCAGGTAGTTGTTGAGCGTCTTGTTCCCGTACGGGTTGTCCAGCACCTGATTGACCCGCTGCTGCAGGATGCCGGTCCCGGCGATGTCGCGGAGCGTCATCACCGTGAGCCAGGCGCCGGAACGCGCCTGGAGGATGCCTGCCACGTTCCATCCCGACGCGAGGATATTCAGGCCGCGGTTCGCAAGCTGCGGCGTCTCCACGGCTACGGTCGTGTTGGCAATATGGCGGCGGGAGAACTGGCAGTTCCCGCGGTCCCAGTCCGGATTGTCGGGATCCTGCAGACTCTGGCCGCCGGTGAAGAACGTGGTCTGGGTGACGTTGCCCACGCAATACGAGCGCGTGTAGTTCGCGCTCAGGCTCACGCCGCTCGCCGCGCGGCGCTGCGTCGAGATCCGCAGCGCGTGATAGGTCTGCGTGCCGACGGCCTCGTGACGCTCGATCGATCCAATCAGGCGCGACGCCTGCGCGTTCTCGAGCGACAGCTTGCGCCGCTGATTCAGGTTGGCGGTCGTCGTGCACGTCGGGTAGAACACGCCAGCCAGCGTACACGGTCCGGTGCCGAGGAAGACGCCCGGATTTCTCTGCGCCTGCGCCCAGATGCGGTCCGTGTAGCTGCCGAGATAACTGGCCGACAGCTGCCACGACGTGCCGATCTGTCGTTCGACAATGGCGTTCCACGACTGGACGCGGGTGGAGTTGTTGTCGGGATCGACCGACGCCAGGGCGCCGTACGACGGGAACTGCGCGTCGGGGCTCGGATTTTCTGGATACGGGTGCGGCGGCCCGCCGGGGAAGCCGAGATACGGGTCGTCGAGGCCGCCCGGCAGCTGGGTCACGCGAAGCCGGCCGCCGAACGGCGGCGCCGTCGCGCTGATGAACAGGTACGACGCGCCCTGGAAGTCATAGCCGAGGCTGTACGACGATCGCACGGCCATGCGGCCGTCGCCGGTGACGTCCCACGCCAGGCCGACCCGCGGCGCGACGTTCCCCCACTTGTTGTTCATGCCCGATTTGCCCGACGGGAAATCGGGGTCGCCGGGATACAGGAATCCCGGAGGCGCATTGCGAAAGACGGTGCTCGTGGCGCCCTGGCGGAACCGCTCGAAGCTGAAGTTGGAAATCGCGTTGTTCTCGATGTGCGCGCCGAAGAACGGCTCCCACCGCAGCCCCCCGTTGAGCGTCACACGCGGGCTGAGGCGCCACGTGTCCTGCGCGTAGAGGCCAAGGTACTTCTGCGTCATGTCCAGCACGCCGGGCCGCGCGTGCTCGAGCCGGGCGAGCCGCCCGGTCAGGAAGTCCGCCAGGCCGAGGCCGGTCGCCGATCCGTCGAAGGTCCAGAGACCGACGCCGCGCTGACCGTCCACGGTGTAGTGCGTCCAGTACGCCACGTTGCCGCCCAGCGCGATCTGATGGCTGCCGCGCACCAGCGTGATGTCGTCCGAAATCTGGTACGAATCGGTATCACCCTGGAAGTACACCGAGCCGCCGGAGGCTGTCGCGAATCCGCCGCTGATCTCGATGCCCATCACGCCGGGCACGTAGTTGTGGAAGTTCCTGACACCGACCGTCTCCGCGCCGAAGAACGGCTCGAGGTGATAGTGGGCGCGGCTGCGGTTCCAGACCACGCGTAAGGCGTTGACGGTGTCGGCGCCGAAGACGCGCGTATCGCCAAGCGTCAGCGAATGCGCGCGATGGTTCTGTGCGTTGTCATCGGCCCGCGTCGTCAGCACGTTGCCGGACTTCGGCCACGCCGGAATCTGCTCGTCGAAGGTCAACATGTAGCGGCCGAAGATCGAATGGCCGCCACTGCCCTGATAGTCGATCTTCGCGACGATCTGGCTCTGGTCGTAGCTGAGCGGCGCCGAGAACCGCACGTCCCCGCACGGATCGGTCGTCGTCGGCAGCTGCCGCGCGATGGCCAGCGCGGCGGGACTGAAGAGACGCGGATCGATCCGGTTGTTGACGAACGGCGCCCGGAGCGTGATCTGCTGGCCTCGGTTGCAGGCCGGCGAGGCGCTCGCCGTGAAATCGCCGGCCAGCATCGCGGCCGTCGGGATGCGCGTGATCGCGTCTGGCGGCGTCACGCGCTGGAACGTTCCCTGATAGGCGCCGAAGAAGAAGACGCGATCCGTCAGAATCGGGCCCCCCAGCACGCCGCCCACCTGATTCCGCTTGAGGCCGTCGTCGAGCCGCTTGCCGTCGGGGCCGATCGGCGCGAAGACCGGCTTGGCGTTGAACCGCTTGTCGCGCAGGAACTCGAAGATCGTGCCGTGCAGCACGTTCGTGCCCGACTTCGTCACCGCATTCACCGTGCCGCCCGAGTGCACCCCGTTCTCGGCAGAGAGCCCGCTCGTCGCCACGCGGAACTCCTGCAGCGCGTCGGGGAACGGCAACGGCATGTTGAGGTTGTCGTACGGGTTGTTGTGCGAGGCGCCATCCAGGAGATACGCCACGCCGAACGGCAGGCTGCCCGCCACGCCGGTAAAGACCGACCCCGGCATGCTCTTGTTGTTCGGCGTCTCCTGCACCGCGGCGCCCGCGAGGACGATGAGGTCGGTCACCTGGCGCCCCTGGAGCGGCAGCTCGAGGATCCGCTCCTGCTCGACGACTTCGCTGATGCCAGTGCTGCGGACGTCGACGAGCGGGGTCGCGGCTTCGACCGAGACGGTCTCCTCGAGGCTGCCGACCGACAGCTCGACGTTGATCGTCGGCGTCGCGGCCACCTGGAGCACGATGCCCGTCTGCACGTAGGTGCGGAACCCCTGGAGAGAGACCTCGAGCCGGTAGGGGCCGGTCGGCAGGTTCGAGATGACGTAGACGCCGTTCCCCTCGGTCACGACCGAGCGCGTGAAGCCGGTCTCGGTCTGCGTGACGGTGACCGTCACGCCCGGCAGCACGCCGCCGCTCTCGTCGGTGACGCGCCCGTTGAGCTCGGCGGTTGCCTGTGCGAAGGCTGACGCGCTCGCGAGGAGCACCAGAAGCACGCACGCCGAGAAACCCCTCAGAAAGCCGGACATGAAATCCTCCTTCGTCAGAAGCCGTACTTCACGCCGAACTGCATGATGCGCGGCGGCGTCGCCTGAGACGTGATGCGGCCGAACGTGCCGGTCAGCAGGTTCGTCTGCGGGAGACCCCAGTTGAAGTTGTTCGTGAGGTTGAACGCCTCGAGGCGAAGCTCGATGGTCTGGCCGCCCGCGATGGCGAGAAGCCTCGACACCGCAACGTCGATGTTCCACAGCCCGGGGCCGCTGATGCTGTTGCGGACGTGATTGCCGAAGGTGCCGGGCGCCGGTTCCTCGAATGCCGCACGGTTCAAGTAGCTCTCGAGCGTCTTCGCGCCGTGCACGTCGTTGCTGACCTGGTTGACTCGCTGTCCGACACCCTGCGCGAGGCTGCCGACCTGGCCGTTGAGCGCCGTGTCGCGGCCCGTGATGACGGTGAGCCACGTTCCCGAGCTCGCGCTGAAGATGCCCGACAGGCGCCAGTCGGAAGCGAGGATCCGAAGCGCGCGACTGGCGAACTGCGGCGTCTGATACCCGACCGTCAGGTTGCCGATATGCGTCTTGTTCTGCCGGCAGTTGCCGCGATCGAATGTCAGGTCCGCGGGGTTGGTCGGCCCGGACGCGAACTGATTCTGGTTCTCGATCATCGTGTGCCCGAAGCAGTACGACCAGGTGTAGTTGCCGCTGATGCTGACGCCGGCAGCCGAGCGCCGCGTGGCGGCCAGTCGCAGGCCGCGATAGGTGGACGAGCCGAAGTCATCGAAGATCTCGAGGTTGCTGATCTGCTCGCCCACGCGCGGGTTCTCGAGCGAGATCACGCGCCGCGCGTTGGTGTTGGCGGCGGTGCTGCAGACCGGATACGCGACGCCATTGATGGCGCACGGCCCGAGGCCCATGAAGATTGCCGGGTTCAGCGGCACGAGGTCCCAGAGCCGGTCGGTGTGGTTGCCGAGATAGCTCAACGCGACGCCCCAATCCGTCCCGATCTGCCGCTCCACCGTCACGTTCCACGACTGGACGCGCGGCGAGTTGATGTCGGGATCCATCACGCCGAAGGCGCCGCCGCGCGGGAAGATCGTGTTGCGGTTCGTCTGAATCGGATGCGGGTCGCCGCCGATGTGCGCGTAGGGGTCGTCAAAGCCTCCCGGCGGGAAATCAAGACGAATCCGGTTGCCGAACGGCGGTGCCGATGATTGCAGGAAATAGAAATCGCTCACCGGAAAGTCGTAGCCCAGCCCGTAGGACGCGCGGACCGAGGTGCGTCCGTCGCCCGTCATGTCCCAGGCGACGCCGGCACGCGGCGAGAAGTTCAGCCACTGCCGGTTGATCCCTGAACGCCCCGGCGGAAAGCCCGGGTCGCCGGCGTACAGGAACCCGGGCGGCGCGTTGACGAACTGGGTGCTCCGGAGGCCGTTCCTGAAGTTCTCCCAGCTCCAGATCGGAATGCCGAACCGCCCCTGCAGATGCTGGCCGAAGAACGGCTCCCACCGGAGGCCGAGGTTCAGCGTCAGGCGGTTCGTCGCGCGCCAGGAATCCTGGGCGAACAGGCCGACGTACCACTGCTCCGGATCGGTGCCGCCGGGCCCGCCGAGCTCCATCGACGTTACCCGGCCCAGCAGAAAATCGGCCAGCCCGAGACCGGTCACCTGGCCGTTGAAATTCCACTGCCCGCCGCATCGCGCGCACGTTTCGATGTACGTGCTCCACTTCGCGATCGTCGCGCCGAACGCGAGCTGATGTCCGCCGCGCACCAGCGTGAGGTCGTCGCTCACCTGATAGGCATCGGTATCGGTCAGGCCGTAGCCGGCGCTCGGGTGACCCGCGACGAATCCGCCGGCCACGTCGATGTTCATGCGATGCGGTTCGTAGCTGAACGCCTTGATGCCGAGGTCCGACGGCTCGACGGTGGGTGCGTTGTACCGATCGACCTTCGTGCGGTTGAAGCTGACGCGAAAGGCGTTGACGGTGTTCGCGCCGAAGACGCGCGTATCGCCGAACGCCGCGGACATGGCGGCGTTGTTCACGCCCACGCTCAACTGGTGCATCGCGGTCAGCAGGTTGTCGACGGAGGGCACCCCCTGCGTGTGGAAGGTCAGCATGAACCGGCCGAACAGCGAGTGGTTCGCCGTGCGTTGGTAGTCGATCTTCGTGACGACCTGCCCTTCGTTCCGCTCCGCCCCCGGCCCGCCGGTCGGGAACCGATGTTCGCCGCAGGGATGGGTCGTGGCGGGCAGCCGTCTGGCGAAGTTGACGGCCGCCGGACTGAAGAGCGCCGGATCGACCCGGTTGCTCACGAACGGCGCCCGCAGCGCGATCTGACGGCCGCCGTTGCAGGCCGGCGAGGCGAAGGCAGTGAAGTCGCCGGCCAGCATCGCCGCCGTCGGCACGAAGGCGAGATTGTCGTTCGGCGCCTGGTTCAAATACGTGCCCTGGTAGCCGCCGAAGAAGAACAGCGTGTCGCGCACGATCGGTCCGCCGAGCGTACCACCGAACTGGTGGCGTGACAGACCATCGTCCTGCCGTCTGCCGTCAGGACCGATGGGCGCAAATCGATTGGTCGCATTGAACCGCTTGTCCCGCAGGAACTCGAACAGATTGCCGTGGAAGTTGTTCGTGCCCGACTTCGTCACCGCGTTGACCGACGCACCCGACCGCACGCCGTGGTCGGCCGACAGGCCGCTCGTCGCCACGCGGAACTCCTGGAGCGCATCCGGAAACGGCAGCGGCATGCCGCCGCTGCTCTGCAGGTCGTTGTGCATGGCGCCGTCGAGCAGGTACGCCACCCCGAACGTCTGTCCGCCCGCGACGGCGATGCGCACGCCGCCGGCAAAATGGTGCGACGGCGGCGTTCCGGTCTGCACGGCTGCTCCCGCGAGCACGATCAGGTCGGTCACCTGCCGCCCCTGCAGCGGCAGCTCCACGATCCGCTCGTTCTCGACCACGTCGCTGATGCCCGCGCTGCGCACGTCGACGAGCGGCGCCGCCGCCTCGACGGCGACGGTTTCCTCGAGGCTGCCGACGGCCAGCACCGCGTTGATGACGGGCGCCGCGCCCACCTGCAGCACGATCCCGGTCTGCACGTAACTTCGGAATCCCTGCAGCGACATCTCCAGCCGGTACGGACCCACCGGCAGGTTCGGCATCACATACCCACCCGCTGCGTCCGTGACCGCTGTTCTCGTGAACGCCGTGTCGGTCTGGATCGCCGTCACGGTCACGCCCGGCAGGACGGCGCCGCTCTCGTCGGTCACACGACCGCTCAATTCCGCCGTCGCCTGCGCGGCGGCCACGCCGCTCGACCATAGAAGCATCAAAGCGCCGATCAGGCCGTGCGCGGACAACCGCTTCATCGAGCCTCCCGCAGGTTGGTGTTGCGCGCTTATACAAGCCGGTTCGAGCCGCTGTCAAGCGGAGGGACTGACAAGAGCGCGAGGGAACTTTGAGAGGCTGGCGCGCGTCGAAGCCGCACGCTGACGCGCTACCGGGCCAGGTCGGCGCGGCAGGGGGTCGGATCCCATCCCGACCGATCGGGGATCTTCTTGAACGCGCTGCTGGTGATGTACGGCTGCGTCAGGTACTGCGGGTCCGTCACGAAGCTGTCGACGACGAGCCACTCGTCGCCGTTCGGCTCGCGGAAGCGATCGAAATATTCCACGAGCGTCGCGCGCTCGCTGTAGGGGACGCCGTTCTTCCGCAGATAGCCCGGACGCATCCGCGTCGTCGTGACCTTCAGATGACCGACCGCGCGTCCACCCGGGCCCTTGCCGGTCGGTTCCCACTCCGCCGCCGAAGACCCCTGCCACTGGAGGGGCTGGCCGTCGGCCGGTGGCGTGCCGCGGAACCGGAACTGCCGGGTCTGCGTCCCTGAATCGATCTCCATCCGCAGCGTGTTGTCGTCGGCCCACTGGACGTGCAGCCGCCCGGGGATGCGCATGATCGCGGCCGCGCCGTACGATCGGCACTGCTCGCCGCTCGCCTGGTCCTTCGCCGGATCCCACATGTTGGCGATCTTGCGCGCCTCGGCGTTGAGCGGGAGCATCGCGAACTCCCCTTTCGGCGGCACCAGCATGCGCAGGTGCCAGTGCTCTGCCACGACCGACACCCACGTGCCGGTCAGATCCTGCAGCGCGGCGGCGCGCGCGCTTGGCGCCTGCGCCTGGACGGCGCTTGCCGCCCCGAGCGCCAGCAGCACGAGCGCAGGAAAAGTCTTAATCAACGACGCCTTCCCACATCCAGCCGTCGATCGGGCGCTTGATGCTGAAGACGCGCAGGCCCTTCACGGTCGGATCGCGCCGCGGCTCGCCCGCCGCGACGACCCGGTCGCCGGCTTTTAGCGTGGTCCTCGTCACCGGATACTTCGCGGCTTGGAGTTGGTTGGTCGAGCCCCACTCGAGGGTCCACGTCTCGGTGATGCCCTCCTTCGACGTGACGTCGATCCGCACGAAGGAGTGGGGATTCCGCCAGATGAATTCCGTGACGACCCCCTCGACCTCGACGCGCTTGGTGTTGTCGTAGGCGGCCGTGAACGAATGGTGCGCCAACGAGATCGCTGGCGCCGCGAGCAGGATGGCGAGTGTGAGCGCTTTCATGGCTTCTTCAGACTGGCGTATGCCGCCTCCACGAACATCTTCGTCGTCCACGGTCCGCTGTCGCGGCCGTAGCGCAGGTCCCAGTCGAGCGTCGGCCGCGCAGCCTGCACCTGTTCGAGCGTCAGGCCCTTGCCGATCATCGCCTTGACGCGATCGCGGACGATCGTCACCATCTCGCGGTAGTACGCGACGTCCGGCTGATCGGCGATCCGGCCGTGCCCGGGAACCACGAGCGTGCCCCCCTCCGACTTCCGGCCGGGCACGGTGATGTCGATCAGCCGATTGAGGCTGTCGACGACCGCGTCGATGCTGCCGCCCGCGTTGACGTCGATCATCGGATAGCCGGTCAGATCGACGAGGTCGCCCGCGGCGACGACGTCGGAGGTGCGGAAATGGACGATGCTGGTGCCGTCGGTCGTCGACGGGAAGTGCATGACGAGCACCGGCTCGTCGTTGATGAACAGCTTCTTCTGCGGCGTCGAGTACGTGTTGTCGGGCCAGGCGGCCTCGGGGCGCGGCGCCTGCTTCCCGGTCGGCGCCGACATCCGATGGAAGATCGTGAGATACGACACCACGCTCGCGCGGTCCTTGCCGAGCCGGCCGTCCGATACGCGCGGATCGGTGGCGACGCGAAACGGGATCGTGCTGCCGGCAGCGGCGAGTTGCTCGTTGCCTCCGGTGTGCGCCTCGCGCTCGGTCGTGTTGACGATGTAGCGCAGCGGCCGGGTCGAGATCCTGCGGACCGCCGCCAGGACCTTGTCGCTCATCGACGCGAGCCCCGTGTCCACCAGCAGCACCTCGTCGTCGCCCGCATGCACCGTGATGTTGGCGCCGGCGCCGACCAGCATGTAGACCTTGCCGCGGACCGGGACGATCTCAACCTCACCAGCGGGGGCGGTCGGAATCGGCGGCTTCCAGGCCCAGGAGGCGCGGCTCTGCGCGCCGAGATGCGAGGTCGCAACGCCGAAGGAGACGACGGCGGCAAGACCGGCAACCGCTCGCTTCATTGCCCGCGCGCCCCCTGCTGGCCCAGCACCTTCGGCGGCCGCCGGAACGTCCGCATCTTCGCGATGTACTCGGGGTACATCGTTTCGGCGCCGCCGAGCCGCGCTTCGTACGGCGTGCCGAACGTGTCGGTGACCTCCGGGTCCTGGCCCGGCAGCAGATTCTGGCCCGGCAGGGCGTGCGGAATCGTGCCCCGTTCGACGACCGTCTCGGTCGCTTCTTCGCAGGGATAGGGCGGCAGGATCAGATTCGGATCGTGCAGCCAGAAGAGCGACGTACGGACGTACGGTTCCTCGAAGTACACCGGGTCGTAGATGATGACGGTGGCGCGCAGGTAGTTGCCGAAGCGCTTGTACCTTATGCGGACGGTCGCCTGATCGCTGCGCATCGGTCCCCAGCGGCGAATGTAGGCTTCCTTGAGGTGGGTCGACGTCTGCACGAGGACGTTGCCGTCCCACTCGCCCGTATTGAAGCCGCTCCAGGCGTGCCGCGTGTAGTCCGGCGGACGCGGCCGCCCGTCCATCCAGATTGTCGTCTCCTGCTCACGCATCGACAGGCGTCCGTGCAGCGCAATGAGCCGCTGCGTGGCGTCCTCGATGTTGGCGGAGAAGCGGAGCTGCGCGGCGCCGGCCTCGAGGGAGAAGTCCCACGCGTGCGGCCGGCAGACCCATTCGGGTACTTCGAAGTTTTCAGGGGTCCACGCCTGCGCGCGCGCCCGGCCCGCGGCATTGAGCGGCAGGCCGGCGTAGTCGCCGTCCATGCCGCTGCCGTCCTCGTTGCGCGCGAGCGGCCGCCACAGGCCCGTCAAATCGACCTGCGCGCCCGCCGACTCGAACGCCAGCGACACGAGGACGGCGACGAGCGCGGCGCGTCTCACCGGCACCGGACGCTTACTGGGGCTTGCCGCCGAACTTTTCCGCCCAGCCCGGGATCGAGAAGACGCCGTACTGGTTGTTCTCCGTGCAGATGTACTCCATCAGCTCGTCGCCAGGCGGACTGAGCGTGGCCATGAACCGGACGGTCCACGGGCGCGTGTAGGCGCCGGGATCGTCGAGCGTGAATACGTGCTCCATCCGCCCCTTGTCGAGGCGCGTCCAGCGCTCGACCGTGTGCATCTTCTCGGTGTGCGGGAAGCCGCGGCGATCGAACCACGACTGGTCGTTGTAGCCGACGGTGTCGATCACCAGAGTGTCCTTCTCGAACCAGCCGATCGAATGGCCGTACCAGGTCGGATCGACGTCGGGCGGGTGCTTCCGGCCGTCCATGAAGATCTGCCGGTAGCTGTGGATGTTCCCCTCCTGCAGGATGAACATGTGCGTCGGCTTCTTGTGCGTGTAGTTCTGCACGAACCGGTAGGGAAACGGCGTCACGCGCGGAATCCCCATCGGGAGACACCGGTTGTGCGGCTCCTGCGTGACGTCGCGCGTCGCCATGATCGCCTTCGCCGAGGGGAGCAGCAGCGCTTCGATCTCGCCCTTCTTCAGACCGCCCTCCGTCTCGATGTCGTTGATCGGGCCGCCGCCGGTCCACACGCCGTCGCCCAGATCGACGGTGCCGTCAGGCAGGCGCGGGACGGGGCCCTGCTGCGGGCCGGCGCGCCGCTGGGCGGCGATCGTCTGGCCCTGCGTGGACGCCGGCTGCTGGACCACGAGCGGCACGAGCAGTGCCGCCAGCGCAGCGACGAGAAGAATCTTCTTCACTGGTTGTTTTCGCCCGAGAACACTTTCCTGCCGTCGGGCAGGATGACCGAACGCGCGTTGACCATGTTGACGCCGGACCGGGCGAGGACGCCCTCGACGGTGACCGTGTCGCCGACGTTCAGCGACCGCTGCGTCCACCCCTGCCGCGCCAGCGCGCTGCGCGCCGCCAGCTCGACGTTCCAGTTGACGACCTTCCCATCAGCGCCGGCCACGTCGAAGTAGATGCGGGCGTGGGGGTTCGTCCACTCGATGCGGGTGACGGTCCCTTTCAGCGTGATCGGCTTGTTGAGGTCGTATTCGCCGCCAATCGCATGGTGCGCCACCACCGCGGGCGGCGTGCACAGCAGGCTGACACCGGCCAGCAGGACCGCAAGCTTCGTTCGCATGAGAGTTCCTCCTACAACCTTATGTACGGGCGCATTATACCCGCCCCACTGGCCCTGCTCGCCCCCCTCGCCTTACTTGCCCTTGAACGGTGCCGGCCGGGCAAAACGCGCCGGCGTCATAGCAGCGTTCGGCCGTATCTCGGCCAGCTCGATGTCGTTTTGGCCGTTGGTCCACCGGAATTGCAGGCGGAACGGCATGCGGACGCCAGCGCCCGGCACGTCGCGGTAGTCGTCGTAATCGACCTGCGTCGGCACGGTCCCCACGGTCGTCCGGCTCCAGCGGAGCGTCCGGACGAGCAGCCCGGTCTCCTCGTCGAAATAGAAATTCACGGGCAGCTCGCCGGGGTTGCTCCCCTGCAGCAGCTGGACGTCGCGATCCCCGATGGTCGTCGGCATCGCCTGCCACTGGGCGTAGGCCTGCTGGATGCCCGCCGGGAACGAGACGATCGCGTCGACCCGCGCGCCCGCGAGGTTGCTGCCGGTGAACGTCATGAGCGGCAGCTGGCGCCATCCTTCCGCCGCCCATGCATTCTTGCCGTCGAAGGTGAAGACGGCATCGCCCTCGAACGTCTTCACGACCTGCGTCCGCTGATTCGGGGCGCGCGCGTAGATCTCGATCGGCACCTTGGCGTCGCCGGTGTTGAACCCGGCGTAGGTGCCGGTCGCGACGAAGCTCGTGAGCGCACGCGCGCGGCCGGCGCCGCCGAGCGCCTCGAGATAGCGGGCAAAAATCTTGTCGGCCGTAAGGCGCGCGTCGGGAAAGATCCGCATCGCGCTCGAGTTCTCGTACTCCACGTCGCCGTACTGCACGGCAAGATCCGGGATCACTTCCGGCACGCCGTCGCCGCGGTGGCACGTGAAGCAGGTCACCCGCGGCTGGCCGGCGAAATAGGTCTTGTTGATCGTGTTGACCATGACGACCATCTGGCGCGCGCGCTGGATCCGCGGCGTCGCCACCGCGAAGGCGTTTCGATCGGTCAGGATCTCCTGCACGTGGCAGCCGGTGCAGTCGTAGAGGAGGGACGAGGCGAACATCCCCATCGTGTCCATGAACTCGTCGGGCGGAATGCCCTTGAGGACCTGGATGTTCTTGAAGACGGTCTCGGCCATCTCGGGAGCCTGGGCCGCCGGCACGCGGCTCCCGAGCACGCACAAGAAGACGGCCGCCGCGGCGGCGAGACTACTGAGCCCGCGGCGCATCCGGCGCACCCGAGGCGCCCGTGAACGCGCGCCCGTCCGCGAGCGTGATCGACTGGGCGACCGCCCTCGTCAGGATCTTGCGGCCTCCGTAGCCCTTGAACGTGAGCTTCTCGCCGACTTTCAGATCCGCGCGCGTCCACCCGCGCCGCAGCACGCTGTTCGGGCTCCCCAGCTCGAGGTTCCAGTTCGTGACCACGCCCTTCTCATCGGTCACGTCGACATAGATCCGCATGTGGGGGTTCGTCCACTCCACCTTGGCAATCACGCCGGTCCCGCCGACCGGCTTCTGCGGGTCGTACTCGACCTCGAAGGAATGGTGCGCCGCAAGCGGCGCGGCCAACGCCCAAAGCCCAAAGCCCAAAGCCCATGTGCGCATGTGTCGCTCCCTACGGCTGGGGCTTCTCGAGCCCGAAGCCCTTCTCGCGATAGATGTTCTCGATGCCGGCGGCGATCCCGTACTGGTTGTTCTCGGCGCAGATGAACTCCATGATCTCGTGCCCCGGCGGCACGGCGCGCGCCGTGAACCGCAGCTGCACGGGGCGCGAGAACGCGCCCGGATCGTCGAGCGTGAAGTCGTTGGTCATCGTGCCGTAATTGATCCGCGTCCAGCGCTCGATCGTGTGCAGCTGCTCGGTGTGCGGCGTGCCGTGGCTGTCGAACCAGAACTTGTCGTTGTAGCCGATGGTATCGATCACGAGCGTGTCGCCTTCCCACGCGCCGATCGAATGCCCCCACCACGTCGGCAGCGGATCGACCGGATGCGGCCGGCCGTCCATGAAGATCTGGCGCACCGAGCCGGCGTCGCCGTTCTCGTGGACGACGAAGATGTGCGTGGGGCCGTCGGCGGTGTACGCCTGCACGAACCGCCAGGGGTACGGGTTCGTGCGCGGCACGCTCATCGGCGTGCAGTAGAGATACGGCTCGTCCTCTTCCCGGCGCGAGTCGCGGAGCTTCTTGGCCCACGGCAGCAGCGGCAGCTCGCCCGGCTGCAGGCCGCCCTCGCGCTCGATGTCGTCGTTCGATCCGCCGCCCACCCATGGGCCCGACATGTCGGGCCGGCCGTCGTGCAGGCGCGGCACGGGCCGCGACGCGATCTCCGGCGGCGCCAGCGGCGTGAACTCCCCGGCGAGGCCGGTCGTCAATCTGACCGGCGGCTCCGGCTTCGGCGCCGGTTCCTGTCCTTCGACTTCGCTCAGGGCACGCGCCTGCACGAGCAGCGTGAGCGCGAGTCCGGCCACAATCAGGAGCGAAATCTTTCGCATCAGCGCCTCCTCCGGCGGGGGAATAGTACTGGATTGCGCAGACGTTTTCCAGAATCCGGCCATGGTATGTTCTGCCGCATGCCGATCCATTTCCGCGCGTTCCCGGCCGCTGCGGCCGCGTGCCTCGTCACCCTCGTCGCACTGCGCGCCCAGGATCCCCCGGCGCCGCTCGTCTCCGACGCCGTGTTCAAGAACATTCAGGTGCTCAAGGGCATCCCGGTCGACGAGTTCATGGACACGATGGGCATGTTCTCGGCCTCGCTCGGCTACGACTGCGTCAGCTGCCACTCGCCGAAGATCTACGAGGACCGCGGCGCCTTCGCCGAGACGACGCCGCTCATCCAGCGGGCGCGCCAGATGATCGTCATGACCAACACGATCAACAAGACGTACTTCGGCGGCCAGGCGCGCGTGAGCTGCTTCACGTGCCACCACGCGAAGAACCGGCCCGAGTTCATCCCGAGCCTCGCGCTGCAGTACGGCGAGTTGATGGACGACCCGAACTCGATGGTGATCTTTCCCGACGATCGAACGACCGTCGACAAGGTGTTCGAGCGCTACGTCGAGGCGCTCGGCGGTATACAGCGCCTCAAGGCGACGACGAGCTTCGTCGCCCGCGGCACCTACGAGGGGTTCAACACGGGCGGCAATCAGTTTCCGATCGAAATCGCCGCGCGCGCCCCGAATCAGCGCGCGCAGGTGGTCCGGACGCCCGAGGGCGACGCCGTGAAGACCTTCGACGGCAAGACCGCGTGGGCCGCGGAAGGGTGGCGGCCGCTGCCGCTCCTGCCGCTGACGGGCGGCAACCTCGAGGCGGCACGCCTCGAGGCGCTCGTGCAGTTTCCCGCAAACATCCGCGGCGCCTTCATGAACTGGCAGGTGGCCAGCACGACGATCGACGACCGTCTCATGCAGCTCGCGCAGGGCTCGAATCCGGGTCAGCTCCCGGTGAACTTCTACTTCGGGCCCGACGGACTGCTCGCCAGAATCGTGCGGTGGAACCGCACGGCCGTGGGAACCGTGCCCATGCAGATCGACTACGGCAACTACCGCGAGGTGGGCGGCATCCGCATGCCGTTTCAGATCGTGGTGACGTGGACCGACGGCCAGAACACGATCGCGCTGACCGAGATCCAGCCGAACGCCGCGGTCGATGCCGCGCGATTCGCGCGGCCGGCGCCGTTCAAGTCCAACTAGCCACGAAGCTCACATGAAGGCGCCGCGACTCTACCGCGTGATCATGCCGGTCGACGAGATCGAGTCGGCTGCACGCTTCTACGCGACACTCCTCGATCTGCCTGGCGCCCGCGTCTCGCCCGGACGCCACTACTTCGCGTGCGGAGGCGTCACCCTCGCGCTCTACAGCCCCAGCGCCGATGGTGACCTGCGCTCGCCACGCCCCAACTTCGACCACGTGTACTTCGCGGTGGATGATCTGGACGAAGCCTATGGTCGCGCGAAGCTCGTGGGAGGGCTGTCGAGCGAGATCGGCGACGGTGAGCTGCCACTGGGTGAAATCGCGGTGCGCCCGTGGGGCGAGCGCTCCTTCTACTTGAGAGACCCGTTCGGGAACCCCCTCTGTTTCGTCGACGCACGAACGCTGTTTACGGGGACGCCGACCTAGTCTCCGCCTGTCAAGTCCGAACTCTCAGCTCTCGGCTTCACGACAGGCGCTCGAGCCAAGTCGACTGTATCCTGTCCCACGACAAGCCGTGCTGCCGACGCTCCCGCGGGCCTCTTGTGTGTTCGAGCGGCCAGTCCTGTGAGCGGATGATTCCGTCGGCATCCGGGACTCCCGCCGGGCATCCGGATCGACTACAGCCGCAGCCCCGCGCCCGGTCCCACCGGAAGGCCCGCAAGCGTCCAGGCCACGAGCAGCGCCGTCCACGTCACCAGGAACGTGACCGAATACGGGAGCATCGTCGCGACGACCGTGCCCAGGCCCGCGCGCGGGTCGTACCGCTGCAGGAACGCGACAATCAAAGCGAAGTAGGACATCATCGGGGAGACGATGTTCGTCACGCTGTCGCCGACGCGGTAGGCCGCCTGCGTATATTCCGGCGTGTAGCCCAGGAGCATGAACATCGGCACGAAGACCGGCGCCATGATCGCCCATTTGGCCGACGCGCTTCCCATGAACAGGTTGATGAACGCGGAAAACAAGACGAAGGAGACGACCAGCGGTATGGTTCCGAGATTTGCCGCCCTCAGCAGGTCGGCGCCCTTGACGGCGACGATGAGGCCGAGGTTCGTCCAGCCGAAGAAGGCCACGAACTGCGCCGCGAAGAAGACCAGCACGAGGTAGGTCCCCAGCGTCTCCATCGCCGTTCCCATCGCCTTCATCACGTCCCGATCGCTCCGGATGGTGCGAGCCCCGAAACCGTAGGCGAGCCCCAGCCATGCCCCAGCGATGAAGATGATGGCGACGATGCCCGACATGAACGGTGATTGAAGAAGGCCGCCGGTTTTCGGGTCGCGCAGGAATCCGTCGGCCGGAGCGGTACCCCACAGCAGCCACGCGATCAGGATCAGCGCCGCCACCGCCGCATATCGCAACCCGCGCCGCTCGGTTGCGCTCAACTCGGTCGAGATCTCCTGACCGGCGCTCGCCCCCGAGCCGTGCCACGGGCCGAGCCGCGGCTCGATCAGCGACTCGGTCACCGCCGTTCCGGCCGCGGTGATCACCAAGGCCGACGTCGCCATGAAGTAGTAGTTCGCCGCGGCGTTGACCGTGTAGGTCGGATCGATGATTCGCGCCGCCTCCTGCGACAGCCCCGCCAGGAGCGGGTCCACCGTTCCAAGCAGCAGGTTGGCGCTGTAACCGCCCGACACGCCGGCAAATGCTGCGGCAAGACCCGCAATCGGATGCCGCCCCACGCCGGCGAAGATCACGGCGGCAAGCGGCACGAGCAGCACATAACCGACCTCACCACCGGTATTCGACATCACGCCGGCGAAGACGACCGCCGCGGTCAGCAGGCGGCGCGGTGCGCTGAGTACCACGAGCCGGAGCGTCGCGCCAATCAGCCCGCTCCCGTCGGCAATCGCGATGCCGAGCATGGCCACCAGGACCGTTCCAAGCGGCGCGAAGCCGGTGAAGTTGCTCACCAGACCCGTGAGGATGCGGTGGAGGCCCGACAGCGTCAGCAGGCTCACGGGACGCACGACCTCGCCCGTGCCCGGATGCACGGCCGAGACGCCGGCAGCCGCCGCGACGGCCGACACAATCACGACGAGGGCCGCCATGATCGCAAAGATCGTGGCAGGGTGCGGGAGGGCGTTTCCGCCGCGCTCCACGACGGCCAGCACCCGCGTGAGACGCGAGCTGGCGGATGTCTGCGTTCCTACGGAGGGCTGCGCCATGCGCTACAAGTACGGTCTTCGCGGCCTTCGTGGTTCCCTATTTCACGCCGCTCGCGATGCCGTACTGATTGTTCTCCTGACAGATGTATTCCATCAGCTCGTCGCCGGGCTGCGCGAGCACGGACTCGAACTTCACGGTAAACGGCCGAGAGTAGGAGCCCGGGTCGTCGATGAGGACTGCGGTCGACATGTGCCCGGCGTCGAGCCGCGTCCATCGCTCGACGGTGTGCAGCTGTGCGGAATGGGGCATGCCGCGCGGGTCGAACCAGGTCCGGTCGTTGAAGCCGACCGTGTCGATGACGAGCGCATCGCCCTCGTACCGACCGACCGAATGGCCCCACCACGCCGGGTCGAGCTCCGCAGGATGGCCGCGACCGTCCATGAACACCTGCCGGAAGGCGCGCATCGTGTTGACCGGTCCGAGTGCGCCCGACGGCGTCTGCGCGGCGCTCAGCCTTGCGACGATCAATACCGTCGCAGCGGCGACCGACCACCTACTTGACGCCGCTCGCCACCCCATACTGGTTGTTCTCCTGGCAGACGTATTCGATCATTTCGTCGCCGGGCTGGCTGAGCCGGTACCGGACCGTGACGGTAAACGGGCGCGAGAATGCGCCGGGATCGTCGATAGTCACTTCCTCAACGAGCGTGCCGGCATTGACGCGGGTGAACCGTTCGACCGTGTGAAGGCGATCCGTTTGCGGCGTGCCCTTGCGGTCGTACCAACCCTTGCCATTGAAGCCGACGGTGTCGATCACGAGCGTGTCCTGTTCGTACCGGCCAACCGAGTGCCCGTACCACGTCGGATCGAGATCGGGCGGGTGCGCGCGGCCGTCGAGGAAGATCTGCCGGTACGTGCCCATCCACTCGGTCAGGATGTACATGTGCGTCGGCTTCTTGTGCGTGTAGTTCTGGATGAACCGAAACGGGTACGGGCTGTAGCGCAGGACGCCGAGCGGCAGGCACCAGTTGACCGGATCGTCCGCCGGCTTGCGTGTGCTCATCAGCGCCCGCGCCGACGGAAGCAGCGGCAGTTCTTCTCCACTCTTCAGGCCGACGCTGAGGTCGGGGCCGAACGATGGCGGCATGAACACCCAGAGGCCGTCGCCGAGATCGATCGTGCCGTCGGGCAGCCGCGGCGCCGGCCCGTCCGGTGCCGGCGGACGCTTGACCTCCTGCCCGAGCGCGTCGATGGGCCCGAGCACGCCCTTCGGCGCCGTGCTCTGCCCCTCGATCGGCGCCCCGAGCGCCACGACGATCATCGTCACGAGGAGCGCACGCACGTGAGCGTCCGTCTTCGGGTACACGCTACCTCACCCCGCTGGCGATGCCGAACTGGTTGTTCTCCTGACAGACGTACTCCATCAGCTCGTCGCCCGGCGCAGCCAGCGTCAACTGGGACGTCACGGTGAATGGACGCGAGTACGCGCCGGGATCGTCGACGGTCACCTCGCTCGTCATATGGCCGGCGTCGACACGGGTCCATCGCTCGGTCGTGTGGAGCCGGTCCGTGTGCGGCATCCCACGGTTGTCCAGCCAGGATTTGTCGTTGAAGCCGACGGTGTCGATGACGAGCGCGTCCTGCTCGTACCGCCCGACCGAGTGGCCGAACCAGGTGGAGTCGAGCTCGGCCGGGTGCGCGCGGCCGTCCATGAAGACCTGCCGGAACGTGCGGTGCAGCTCGAACAGGATGTACACGTGGGTTGGCCGCTTGTGCGTGTAGTTCTGGATGAAACGAAACGGGTACGGGCCGTACCGCAGCACGCCGTTCGGCAGGCACCAAGCGCTGGGATCGTCGGTCCCTCTGCGGGATGCCAGCAGCGCCTTCGCCGACGGCAGCAGCACCGCTTCGGCGCTTCGCATGCTTGCCTGGCCGCTCTGCGGGACGACCACCCAGATGCCGTCGCCGAGGTCGATCGTGCCATCCGGCAGTCGGGGCACCGGTCCGGTTGGCGCTGGCGGGCGCTTCACCTCCTGGCCGAGCGCATTGACAGGCCCGAGCGGGCCTTGCGGCGCCTGCGCGCCCGCCGCCGTCACGCCGAAGGCCATCAACGCACCGAGCACGATCACGGCGACACTTCGCCTTCGCATGCGTCGTTCTTCCTACCGGCTCCAGGCTACCGCCTACCGGCTACCACCTAAGGCTGCGGGTAGCCCTGCGCGGCCGATTCCGGCCCGCCCTGGATGAACAGCGGCTTGTCCGGCGCCTCCGCCTTCGCAATCCGCGCCAGCGAGCCCCGGCTCTCCACCACCTTCCCGCCGTAGCCCTCGAAGATCACCTTCTCGCCCGGCAGCAGGCTGGTCCGCCCCCACCCCTGCCGCTGCACCGAGTTCGGGCTCGTCATCTCCATGTTCCACGTCGTCACCTTCCCGCTCGCGTCCGTCACGTCGATGTAGACGCGCATGTGCGGGTTGGTCCACGACACCTGCTTGACGACCCCTTCCAGCTTCACCTTCTTGCTGGCGTCGTACTCGGTGTCGAACCCGTGGTGCGCGGCTACCGGCGCGACCAGCAGGACGACGGCCAGCAGGACCCCAAGCGTCGTTCTCATGTTCGAACCTCCTAGCGGTCGGCCTGGGCGGGGACAAACCCGCCGGCAATCCCGTACTGATTGTCTTCGTTGCAGATGAATTCCATCAGGTCGACGTCGGGACGCACGTGCCGCGCCGTGAACTTCAACTGCACGGGCCGCGAGTACGCGCCCGGGTCGTCCAGCGTGAAATCGTTGACGAGCGTCCCATAGTTGATGCGCGTCCACCGCTCGATCGTATGGAGCTGCTCGGTGTGCGGCGTGCCGCGGCTGTCGAACCAGAACTTGTCGTTGTAGCCGACGGTGTCGACCACGAGCGTGTCGCCCTCGAACCAGCCAATCGAGTGGCCCCACCACGTCGGCAGCAGATCCTCCGGGTGCTTTCGGCCGTCCATGTAAATCACGCGATGGGCACCCGAGTCGCCCAGCTCGTGCAGCACGTAGATGTGCGTCAGCCCGCGCGACGTGTAGCTCATGCCGAACTTCCACGGAAACGGGTTGACCCGCGGCACGCTCATCGGGAGACAGATGGTGTACGGCTCGTTCTGCTCGAGCCGCGAGTCGCGCAGCTTCCGCGCCCACGGCAGCAGCGGCAGCTCGCCCGGCTTCAGGCCGCCCTCCCGCTCGATATCGGCGTTCGAGCCGCCGCCGACCCACGGGCCGGTCAGATCGACGCGGCCGTCGGGAAGCCGCGGCACGGGCCGCAGCGCGTCGGCTTCCGAAATGAGCGGCGTATTGCCCGTGGGAATCGAGGCAGTGCGCTCACGCTGCAGAAAAGCGAGCGCGCCCGTGGGATTCTGCTGCGCGCCGAGCGCCACCGCCAGGCCGAACAGTGCAATCGAGACGACGAACGGTTTCCGCATGTCGTTCTCCCACCCGCTCCTGCCTACTGCCTACTGCCTACTGCCTACTGCCGCCTGACTGCCGCCTAGCGATCCGGCTGTGCCGGCTGGAATCCCCCTGCGATCCCATACTGGTTGTCCTCGAGGCAGATGAACTCCATCAGGTCGACGTCGGGACGCACGTGCCGCGCCGTGAACTTCAACTGCACGGGCCGCGAGTACGCGCCCGGGTCGTCCAGCGTGAAATCGTTGACGAGCGTTCCGTAGTTGATGCGCGTCCACCGCTCGATCGTATGGAGCTGCTCGGTGTGCGGCGTGCCGCGGCTGTCGAACCAGAACCTGTCGTTGTAGCCGATGGTATCGATGACGAGCGTGTCGCCCTCGAACCAGCCGATCGAATGGCCCCACCACGTCGGCAGCAGATCCTCGGGATGCTTCCGGCCGTCCATGTAGATGACCCGGTGCGCGCCGGCATCCCCGAGCTCATGCAGCTTGTAGATATGGGTGAGGCCGCGCGAGGTGTACGTCATCGCGAACTTCCAGGGATACGGGTTCATGCGCGGGACGCTCATCGGCAGGCAGATCGTGTACGGCTCGTCCTGTTCGCGCCGGCGATCCCGCAACTCGCGCGCCCAGGGCAGCAGCGGCAGCTCGCCGGGCTTCAACCCGCCCTCCCGCTCGATGTCGGCGTTCGAGCCGCCGCCGACCCACGGGCCGGTTAGATCGACGCGGCCGTCAGGCAGCCGCGGCACCGGCCGCAGCGCGTCGGCCGCCGAGATGAGCGGTGTCCCACCGACGGGAACCGAGGCGGTTCGCTCACGCTGCGCCGCCACACCAATGCCGAGGATTGCGAGACCGAGGAGAACGAGGAGCAGCTTCCGCACGCGGCCTCCTTTGGCCGCGTACTTTACCGCAAGTCGGACGCCCAGGCTGAAGCCTGCGCTACATGTACCTGTAGAGCGCACGCTTTAGCGTGCGCGGACGCTACGGCTGCGGATAGCCCTGCGCGGCCGATTCCGGCCCGCCCTGGATGAACAGCGGCTTGTCCGGCGCCTCCGCCTTCGCAATCCGCGCCAGCGAGCCCCGGCTCTCCACCACCTTCCCGCCGTAGCCCTCGAAGATCA